>Ga0206965_10249_pt1 | contig 16535 bp, 8 predicted proteins | sample Alteio_BWOrgHeat_26_FD_152973 | JGI IMG/M metagenome (GOLD analysis project Ga0206965, IMG submission 152973) | Enriched cells from forest soil in Barre Woods Harvard Forest LTER site, Petersham, Massachusetts, United States -... | ecosystem: Environmental > Terrestrial > Soil > Temperate forest >...
TTTCAAAGCTGGTGCCGGCGTTTGCGCCCGGCCCACCAATCGGAACCGGTTCCACCACCCATGGCCGCACCTTCCGCACCGGGTACCCATCCATGAATTTGTCCATGAACGATCAACCCCATCGGTCTTCCTCTACTTTCCGTCTGTTGGCGGTGCTTTTTGCCACAACCATGGCGAGTTGTTCTGTCGGACCCGATTATCATCGGCCGGAGGTGCCAACCCCTGCCGCATTTAAAAGCGCTACTGCGGCGGAAGCGGGTGCTCCACAATTAGGCCATGATTGGTGGAAGTTGTTTAATGATCCTGCCTTGAATAATCTCGAGGACGAAGCGCTCAAAGAAAACCAATCCATCCAGGGGGCCATGGCCAGTGTGGAAGCGGCGCGAGCAGCGGCGAAGGGCGTCAAAAGCGCATTCTATCCAGCCATTTCGTTCGATCCCTCGGTTACCCGCCAACATACCTCGGCCAATACCAATACATTCTCGAACAATTCATCCGGCGGAGCCACGTTCACCAATTACCTGCTGCCGTTTGATTTGACGTACGAAGTGGACATCTGGGGACAAGTCCGCCGGTCCGTCGAAGCCGCCAACGCGCAGGTACAGGCATCGCAGGCTGATTTGGAAGTCGTGCGGCAAACCCTCGAGGCCGACCTCGCCCAGGATTATTTCACACTTCGCTCCTATGACGTCCAATATAAAACACTGACGGACACCGTCGCCACGTACCAAAAGCAAGTGGATTTAACCAATGTGCAATTCCGCGCCGGCCTGGAAAGCGCGGGCGACGTCGCCTCGGCGGAAGCCTTGCTCGACAGCACCCGGACCCAGCAATTTGAAATTGGCCGCCAGCGTGACGAGGAAGAATTTGCGATCGCCATCTTGCTGAACCGTGCGCCAACTGACTTTGCCCTTGCCGCCGGTTCGACCAGTGAAGAGCCGCCCATCATTCCCGCGGGTTTGCCGGCTGATCTATTGCGGCGCCGTCCCGATGTGGCGGTAGCCGAAGCCAACCTCGCCGCCGCCAGCGCGCAAATCGGGGTAGCCGTGTCCGAGTTTTATCCGCAATTATCGCTCACCGGCGATGCAGGTTTTGAAAGCATCAAAACTTCCAATCTGCTGGATTGGAGCAGCCGGATATGGTCACTGGGGCCCAGCGTGAGTTTTCCGCTCTTTAATGGCGGAAAATTATCGGCCAATCTCGAGCAGCAACAGGCGGCCTATAAGGAATTACTGGCCCAGTACCGCATCCAGGTGCTCTCGGCTTATCAGGATGTGGAAAATTCGCTGACTGATTTGCATTCCCGGGCGGATGAAGCCAAAAGCCAGGCCGCGGCCGTAGCGGCATCGCAGGATTATTATCGACTGACACAATTGCAGTATCAACAGGGCATCGTGGATTATTTGACGGTTATTGATGCGGACCGAACGCTTCTGGCAAACCAACTCACCGCTGAACAGATTCTCAACGAGCGCCTCGTCTCAACGGTGTTATTGATGAAGGCCCTGGGTGGAGGCTGGGATGGCAATAGTCCGCCGCCGGCACATTAGCTGGTTAGCGATGGTGTTTTTAGGCATTGGTAATGCCAAAGCATGGCCTTTGTTTCGCCTTGTTAGCGGCAACTCGAAACACCAAGATTGCTTACCCCCCATGCCCCCACTCCATCGCCGCAAATTTATCCAGCAAAGTTCCCTCGCCGCCGTTGCGGGTTTAGCCGCACCGCACCTGCTTTCAAGACTGGCCGCCGCCAGCGTCGCAACTGCTGCCCCTGCCGCAGCTGGCAAGCTCATTGACCGGCAAGCGGTGGTGAACCGGCACGATATCCGGGTTACTTCGCTAGACCCGGCCAGCCCGCTCACCGCGGGCGATGGCGATTTCGCTTTCACCGTGGACGCAACCGGGCTGCAATCCTTTGAGACTTTCTACCACGACAAAGGCATTCCGCTGGAGACGCGCTCGACGTGGGCATGGCATACTTTTCCGAATGTCGACAACCTCAAGGTCGAGGACGCCACCACGCCCTTTGACTTCCATGGCCGCACGCTTCATTTGGCGAACAAGGAAAACAGCCCGGCGGGTAAATATTTCCGCGAGAATCCCCATCCCATCCCCCTCGGCCAAATCAGCCTCCTCTATAAAGGCGAACCACTCGCGCAGGAAGCCATCACGGCCATTGACCAGCAACTTAACCTCTGGACCGGAGCCATCCATAGCAAGTACACCCTCGCTGGCCAGCCGGTTGAAGTTGAGACTGTCACCCAACCCGGCCAGAGTCGCGTGGCCGTCAAACTGCGCTCGCCACTGGTAAAGAGTGGCGACCTGCAAGTTCGTTTTCGCTTTGCCTACTCGTACCTGGTCAGCGGCAAAAACAACCCGCCACTCGTCTGGGACCAGGGCGACCACCATCGCACCCAGGCGGTGAACCACGATGCAAATTTTAGCGTCCTGCAACGCACGATCGATGACAGCAAATATTTTGCCACCGTAAGCTGGCCAGGCAAAGGCAATTTAACGGCGGCCACCGAGCCGCATGACTTTCGGCTCAACGCGGCGGAAGATGACACGATGACTTTCGTGTGCACTTTCTCGGCCGAGGACTTTGATGGGCCGAAATATCAAAAGCTCGCGGCGACAACCTTTGACGAAGTGCGCGCAGCCAGCACGCAAGGCTGGAAAGACTATTGGTCGAAAGGCGGGATCGTGGATTTATCGGGCAGCGCCGACGCACGCGCGGCGGAAATTGAACGCCGCATTATTATTTCCATGTATTTGATGAAGGTGAATTTTGCCGGCAGTTTCCCCCCAGCGGAGACCGGGCTGACCTGCCTAAGCTGGTATGGGAAACATAATTCTGAAATGTATTTTTGGCACGCGGCGCAGTTCTACGAATGGGGTCGCACTGACTTGCTGGAGAAGAGCCTCGCCTGGTATAATAAGATTCTGCCGATGGGCCAGGCCGATGCAGCATCGCAGGGCTTTGAAGGCGTGCGCTGGCCCAAGATGGCGGGCATTGATGGCAAGCCCGGCCCGGGCGGAATCAATCCGTTTATTATCTGGAACCAGCCCAACCCCATTTACCTGTGTGAATTGGTTTACCGCGTGCATCCGGACAAAGCCACGCTCGATAAATACCGCGACATCGTGTTTGAGTCGGCTAAGTTCCTCGCCTCCTTTGCATGGTATGACAAGGAAACCGACCGCTATGTGCTCGGGCCGCCGGTTAAAAATGTGAGCGAAAGCGCGGATGCAACGAAGGTGATGAACCCGATGTTTGAGCTGGCGTACTGGCATTACGGCCTGCAAGTCGCGCAGACTTGGCGCGAGCGGCTCGGCCTGCCGCCGGAGCCCAAGTGGGCGGAGGTGCTCACGAAACTTTCCAAACTACCCGTCCGCAACGGCAAGTATGTCGAGATAGAAACCTTCCCCAATGTAGGCTCGACGGCACTGCTTGCACTTGGCTACATGCCGCCGACTTCAATGGTGGATATAGAAACAATGCGAGCCACATTTGATTCCGTGAATGGCCGCCAAGGGGTGGCGCGGTGGTCCAGTTGGGCAGCGGGCGAGGCAGCGATGACGGCCGCGCGCCTGGGCGAAACCGAAGTGGCGGCGAGCATCCTCACCAACCAGAATTTTACGAACAACGGCCATGTCGCCCACAAGGATTTGCCCGTATACCTGCCAATCAACTCTGCCTTTCTGGCTGCCGCTGGACTGATGATTGGTGGCTGGGATGGCGCACCCAAAGTCAATGGGCCGGGATTTCCGCAGGACGGCCAGTGGTCCGTCAAGTCAGAGGGCTTAAATCCCCTACCCTAAAGGCCCAATATGGCGGGTAAGGCCCCATGGCGCATTGGGGAAGTTCGGTGTAAGGTGCCGGTATGTATACCGAGAAGGTTCTCCTTCTGCCATGCGGCAGGCGGATGTTTTGCTTGGGTAAATTTGCTAACCAGTTGCTGGCATTTACACGCACAACTTTCCCTGAAAAATGAACGCCGATGTAAATGCTGAAATTTCGGATTCCGCTTCAGATGTCGGCTATTATTTCGTCTGCCGAGAGTGCGGCCATGCGCATAGCCCTGTTTCGCTGCGGCCCGGCGAGATGGCCTTGTGCACGCAGTGCAATTCGGTGTTGGTGAAAAAGAGCTGGTTTGGCCGCGACTCTACCCTCGCCTTTGCCTGCACTGGCCTACTGCTCTTCCTGCCGGCAATCTCGCTACCGTTTGTGACCGTCAGCAAATTGGGCAATGAACATTCGAGTTTACTTTTCACCGGCGCCAGAGTCCTGTGGGATGACGGACATTATCTACTCTCGATCTGGGTATTGGTCTGCGGTTGTTTTGCGCCGATTTTTTTGCTTTTGAGTCTGACGGGGTTGCTCATTCAACATCGGTTTAGTGAGAAAATAGAAGTGAAACACCTCCTCCCAATCGCAAGAGCGGTATCACATTGGGCCATACCGGAAGTGCAAGTACTCGCGGTGTTGGTCGCCCTGGCAAAACTGGGTCATGTTGTCCATGTGAGCATGGGCCCCGGCTTCTGGTGCTATGTGGCCTTGGCGGTGACCACCATGCTCGCCTGGCGCGGGTTTGTGTTAGATCCGCCCAATTGAACCACCAAATATTCTCACATTATTTGTGTCATGAAATTTCTAGTATCTGATTCCAAGCCGGAAAATCTTTCGCTCTCTGCCGCACTGGCGCTGGCAGCGGCCATCATGCTGGTGCCGGCGAATTTCCTGCCCGTGCTGTATACTCAAAATGGGGGCAGCATTCGCACCGATACCATATTTTCCGGCATTGTTGGCCTCTGCCAAGCGGGCTGGTGGATACTCGGCGTTATTGTATTCATAGCGAGCATTCTCATCCCCCTGCTCAAACTGGTCGGCCTGGGCTATTTATTAATTGCCGCAAGACGCGGATCTGGCGCACATGCCCGTCCGCTGACCCGACTTTATGTGGTGTTAAACGTCATTGGTCGCTGGTCCATGCTGGATGTGTTCCTCGTGACTTTTTTATCCGGCATCGTGCAATTTGGGGTTCTTGCCGACGCCGAACCACGCAGCGGCATCGCAGCATTTGCCGCGGCCGTCGTGTTGACGGTGCTCGCAACTGAAGCATTTGATCCGCGCCTCCTTTGGAGGCAGTCTGCCGCTACAACGCTTAATACATCTGTATCATGAAACAACTCGACACACCCAAGGTCACCCGAGCCCCGGCATTGCCGCTAGTTTGGGTTGTACCGCTGCTGGCCCTGGCGATCGGCGGCTGGATGATTTTGCGCGAATATCTCAATCACGGCCCGGAAATTACCATTGAATTCGCCAGTGCGCCGGGTGTCGTACCAGGCAAGACCATGATGGAATATAAAGGCGTAACCGTTGGTGAAGTACAAAAGGTGGAATTGGAAAAAGATTTAAAGAACGTGCTGGTGACAGTGCGCTTGAATACCGAAGCCGCCGCCCTGGCCTGTGAAGGCACCCAGATTTGGATTGTCCATCCGGAGTTTGGTTTGTCGGGAGTGAGTGGACTGGATACATTGGTCACTGGAGCCTATCTGGCCATCCTGCCAGGCACGGGGCCGTCCGCCAAGGGATTCAAAGGGATTGACCAACCGCCGCCGCCACTGCACACGGACTTGGGCCGCGCATACTTTTTGCAGAGCAACAAGCTGGGTGGGATTACCGCGGGCTCGCCAGTTAAATATCGCGATATAAAAGTTGGCGAAGTGGAAGCCAGCCAGTTGAGTGATGATTCCACCCAGGTAGTGATCCGGGTTCGGGTGTATACCCCTTACGTAGAGCTGGTGCGTGCCAATGCGCAGTTCTGGAATGCCGGTGGAATATCCGTGAAAGTGGGACTGCTAGGCGCCCAGATCAATACGACATCCCTTGAATCAATCCTGGCGGGAGGCGTTGCCTTTGCCATACCCGACGGCGAGCCAGCGCCATTGGCCCAGGAGGGAACTCATTTTGCTCTCCACGAAGATGCGCCCAAGGACTGGGCTACCTGGCAGCCAAAAATATCTGGACACTCCCCGGAAAGCTCTCCTCCCCCGTCCGTTCGCAAGGATCAGATTCCTTTTTTGCATTAACCTTACAGAATTCATCACTGTCCGCTAGGAGCCTTTCGCCAGCGCTGGCGCGGGAGTTAACAACGCATCGTGCAGCGACTTGACCGCATCGGAAATCTGGGCGTTGCCGTTAAAAATATCGTCGGGAGCGAGATCCAAACCATAGAAAATGCGGTTGCTGGATTTGTCGCGCAACAGCTTGTTCACGAATACGGCGGCACCCACATCCAAGCCGAGATCTTTTCGATATAAAATAATATCCACATTGTTTTTGATGGTGCTGGCCACGGAGGAATGACTTCCTCCAATCGCATGCAGATTGCCGCTCCAAATAAATTTATCATCAGTCAGTAATTTTATGGCTTTGTCTGACAGCAAGAAGACTACGGTGTCAGTTTCGCTGGCCCCGGCCTGGGCCCCCACACTGGCCCCTTCCACCTTGTAGAACACGGGATTACCAAAATTACCACCGCTGGTTTTTTTCAGCCCAAGGCCCCAGCCGCCTACTCCGCCTACCAGAATGGAACGGTTCCAATGATGCAGAATGAGAACCGCCCGGGCCTGTTCAACCACCCAACTGGGAATGCGCGTATCGTCGCTGCCTTGCAAGGCATTGACCGCCTTAATCGCAGTGGCGATTCTTTGATCCAAGTCGGCCTTGGTGGTGTTATCCTCAGGCTTGGCAGTTTCCTTGGTGTCTATACGAGCAGGATCAGTGGCGTAGGGAGCGGTGTTGGCATCAACCGGCGAAGGAGGAAAATTCGTCGGCTCTTCCGTGGCAATGGAGAAATCATACGCCCGGATTGACACCGCGAAAATAAATACAACTGGAATAATCTTTTTCACAACAAGGCCCTTGGTTGCCCTATAGCCACAAAGTAGCCCTGCGCATTTCTTGGGTCAATTGACCGCCTCCCATTTCACATCGTTTTAACGCAACTGGATTTTGGCCACGGGTTTAAATTTTATTATTTTTGAGGTGATTTCTTTTATCACCCGCACTGCACCATGCCACTTTTCTGATTTATCCCTGCAGAACTTAAATTTAATTCCGGCTTTTCTTATTCGCAATAGACTGGCCCTGCCCCAGCATTTCCAACCGCACGAACCCTTTTTCAATCGCATAGCGAATGAGCTCCGCCGAGGTGCGCAATCCAAGTTTGGCCATCGTGCGACAGCGATGATTGCGGACGGTCAGTTCACTCAGTTTCACCGAGGCGGCAATCTCCTCGTTGCTCAAGCCGCGACCAAAAAGGGCCAGTAGTTGCTGTTCGCGGACAGAAAGAATTTTGTGAAAAGCCAAGGGGTCGTTGCGCAAGGACAACCGGGCTTTCTCGGCGGCGGGCGAGAAATAACGCTCTCCACTGTTTACAGTTTTGATGGCGGTGGCCAACTGGTCCAGCGTCTGTTCTTTTTTGTCTACAAATCCGTGCAAGTTTGAGTTTAAAACCCGATGCAGGGTAAATTCATCGCAGTAACCCGAGACGCCAATCACCTTGCAACGGCCGCAGGCGGCAAGGAGGTCATCCAGTAAATCCAGACCATCCCGATCGGGCAGCCCCAAATCGAGAATAATCAGATCCGGCTGCTCCTTTTGAGCGAGGGCCAGCCCGGCCGCCGCAGTGGCGGCGCCTGAAACCATCGCGCCCGGCAGCGCCTCCCGGCAGGCCCGCTCCAATAAATCGCGCATAAGGGCATGATCATCAATGACAACAATTTTCATGAATGTCTCAGCGGAAAAGTCATGCTGGTGTTTAAACACCAATTACACCTTTTGACCATCTTTCTTTCCCCCGGTGAATTACCTAGAGGCTTTTGAAATTGCCTCAAGCCCACTGCCTTGCCTGACTCTTATTTGCGTTGCAACTTCGACCCAAGAAAACGGCTGCGCTTCCCTGCCCATTTTGTGATGAAAACCACCACCGTTTTTCTTGTTCAACTGCCCAATCAGCTCGGCGACATCGTCAGGCAGGCCGCAGAGGTTGCCTTCCACGGAGTAAAATTTATCCCGGCCAGCAGCATTGCTGAAGCGGCCAGACATGCTGAACAGGGCCGCCAGTTGGTCGTATTGGGCGCGTGCGATGAAGAGGATCTCAATGCGGCAGCGGCCATGGTTGATCAGGCTGAACTTCCGCGCTGGGCCGTAGTCAACCTCGGGCCTAGTTCATCCGAGTTGGTTGAGTCGGTGCCGCTCTCGGAGTGCAACCCGCATCTCTTGAGCTGGGTCTTTCGCCTGCTCGTCCAGCAACACGAACTATTGCGTGAAAATCTTGCGTTAAGCGGAGATCTCAAAACCGTCGCCCGGCGCTTCAGCCATGATCTGCGCTCCCCTCTGAACTGCATTCACATTACGTGTGAATTGATGAAGGAGCTGGCCACCCAGAACGAGCTGTCAGTTACGCCGCAAATCGAGGTCGTGCAAAGCTCCTTATTTGAGACGTTTGGAGTCATTGACCGATTCAGCTACGTGCTCAAAGCCTCAACCGAGCCAGCCATACCCAGTGCCATTTCCATGGGCGAGGTGGTTAACCGCGTCCTGGCACATTTGGTGGATGCGATTGAACAGTCTGGCGCTGTCATGGAACGCCCTGCCCAATGGCCGGTCGTCAATGGAACTGCGCCATGGCTTGAAGAGATATGGAAGAATCTCATAACTAATGCCCTGCGGCATGGCTTCCCGGCCACGCCAATCCTGCTTGGCTGGGGCAAGGGCGAGGAAACTTGGAGATTTTGGGTGGAAAATCAGGGGGCGCCACTGCCCGCCAGCGTCCAATCACAACTCTTCCGCCGATTCGAACACCTCCATACGCGCCCGACCTCGGGCCTTGGTCTCGCCTTGGTGCAACGACTGGTTGCGCTTCAAGGCGGTCAGTGTGGTTATGAGCGATGCAAGGGCGATTCTTCGCTGTTTTATTTTACGCTACCGCTTTAGGCAGCGCTGGTTCGCGCTTAACGTGGGCTGAGAAGACTGCTGGCCGTCGATAAGGCACCGTCCAATGCCTGGACGCTAACGGGTTTCGTCAGCTGGGTTACAAAACCAGCCTCCTGGCTGCGCTTTATATCCTCCTCCATGCCATAGCCAGTCAAGGCGATGCCGACAAAATGCTCCCGACCTCGCAGCTCCGCCATCAACTCGCAACCATTGCCATCGGGCAGGCCGATATCGGAAATAAGCAGATCAAACGCGTCCCGGCTGGCGTGGGCCCGGGCCTCCGCCAAACAATTTGCGACCACGACCTCATACTTGCGGCGAGTAAGCAATTGGGTAAGGGCCTGCGCGGTGGGGAGGTGGTCTTCCACCAGTAAAATGCGATGCAACCGCTGACTGGCCTCCATTTTAGAGTGATGCGAGCCAGACTTGCCTGAGCCATTTAAGGGAGGCAGCGCGCCTGCTGGCGTCTGCAGCAGCGGCAGCTTGATGATGAAAGTAGTGCCAAGATTCCGGCCCAGACTCGCTGCTTCAATCGTCCCCGAATGCAGCTTCACCATCATGCGCGAAATCGCCAGCCCCAGGCCCATTCCGCCAAAACGATGCGGGCTTTCTCCCTCGGCATGGTCGCCTTGTGAAAAAGCCTCGAAGATGCGTGCGAGCTCTGCCGCCGTCATCCCAATTCCGGTATCGGTGATTCTAATAACCAGAGTAGCTCGATCCAGCGGTTCGGTCTCGATAACAATCCGCCCACCTATCGGCGTGAATTTCGCCGCGTTTTTAATGACGTTCCAAAAGACCTGATTCAGCCTTACATGATCCCCCTGCACTACAGGTTTGCTGTCATGCAAGTTCAGGGTGAGCTTAATTTGTTTTTGGTCGATTTCCTCCCGGACCATGGCCAGCGCATCCTGCAAAATTAAATGAATATCCGCGGCGTGAAGGTTGAGCGCCACCTTGCCGTGGGCAATCCGGGTGATGTCGAGCAAATCGTCGATCAGGCGGGCTTCCAATGACACATTTTTGGCAATCATTTCAAAATCGGAGCGCGCTTCGGGCGGTAGTGCCGGGTTGTTGGCCGCCTCGGTGGCCACCAGCAATACCGGATTTAGCGGCGTGCGCAATTCATGGGAAAGCGTGGCGAGAAAGTCGTCCTTGGCGCGCGAAGCAGCCTTGGCGCGGGTCTCACTGACCCGCAAAGCGGCGTTGACGCGGATCAAGTCAGCGGTGCGCTCCTCCACCCTCGCCTCCAATTCATCGTTGGCCTGTTTTAGGGCCGCCTCGGCGTTCTGGCGCTGGGTGACTTCCTGTTCCAACGCCGTGTTGGTGGCCGCGAGGGCGCGTGTTTTGCAAAAGAGATCCACAAAGACACCTATCTTTGACTTGAGGATTTGTGGATTAATCGGCTTGGTCAGGTAGTCGACCGCGCCAGTGCCATAGCCTTCCAGCACATCCTTGTCTTCTTGATAATAAGCGGTGAGAAAAATGATTGGAATGTGCTGGGTACGCTTCCGCTGCTTGATGAGATTGGCCAGCTCGATCCCGCTCATGCCCGGCATATTGATGTCGAGCACAATGACGGCAAACTCGCCTTCGAGAAGAAGCAACAACGCCTCCTCAGCCGACTGGGCGCGAATGAGTCGGTAGCTCGACGTCTGGAGAAAGCTCTCCAGGACGTCGAGATTTCGACTCTCATCGTCAACGATCAGGATATTTACGACTGGAACTTCAACCGAGTTTGGGATTTCAGTTTTCACCTTAATTATTGGGTTAAAACGAAAGGCGGGAGAGGTCAGGAGGGACATTGTTTAGCGATAGAGCCAGACGCGTAAAAGCGACAGGAGTTCGTTGGTGTTAACCGGTTTGGCCACGTAATCGGAAGCGCCCGCCGCAAGACATTTATCACGGTCGCCCTTCATCGCTTTGGCGGTCAACGCAAGAATGGGCAGGGCGGTAAACCGCGGATCCTTGCGGATTTCCTGCATGGTCTGGTAGCCGTCCATTTCGGGCATCATAATGTCCATCAGCACGACTCCAATGCCGGATTCTTTCTGAATGAGTTCGATGGCCTGGCGGCCATTTGTCGCGCTGATCACTTCCATTTCATGATTTTCCAGCATGGTGGTCAGGGCGAAAATGTTGCGGGCGTCGTCGTCCACCACCAGCACCTTGCGGCCGTGCAGCACTTCGTTGGAGGCATGGAGGCGGTCCAGCATTTTTTGCTTTGCGACTGGCAAATTCGCCACCACCCGGTGAAGGAACAGCGCCGTCTCATCAAAAAGCCGCTCGGGTGATTGCACGTCTTTGACGAGGACGCTTTTTGCAACCGTCCGCAGCTTTTGTTCTTCTTCGCGACTGAGATCCTTGCCAGTGAAAACGACCACGGGAATGTCCCGCAGGCTCGTCTCCGTCTGCAATTTATCCAGCAACTCAAACCCAGTCATGTCGGGCAACCGCAGGTCCAGCACGCAGCAGTCAAAGGGCCGGTCGAGCAGGGCCTCAAAGGCTTCGGCGCCAGTCGCGACAGTCATGATCTCGATGTCGTCGTGGCCCAGCAATTCCACGATGCCTTGTCTTTCGATTTCATTGTCCTCCACCACGAGCAGGCGTTTGACATGCGGTTCGACAAATTTCTTGATGCGGTCGAAGCATTTATCGAGGTCCTCGGTCGTGCTTGGCTTGACGGCGTAGGCAAAGGCTCCATGCGCGAGGGCGTTGGACCGTTCTTCGTCGACGGAAATAATCTGCACCGGGATATGCCTGGTGGTGGGCGTGACTTTCAGGTTATTGAGGACGGTCCACCCGAGCATGTCCGGCAGGAACACATCGAGGGTGATGGCCGTCGGCTGATACTGCCGGGCCAGGTTGAGCGCCGCACTGCCACGCATGGCAATGATGCCTTTGAACCCTTTGCCGCGAGCCAGACCGAGCAGTACCCGGGCATAATGAGGATCGTCCTCGACAATCAACAGGCTCTGGTCACCGGGCTGCAAGTGGTCGCGATCATCCGGGATGATTTCATCCCGCGCCTGTGGCAGCACCAGCGGTACCGGCAATGGGTTGCTGGGGTTTTTTTCAGGATTTCGCGCCGTATAAACGACCGGCAGGAAAAGTGTAAACGTACTCCCCTCCCCGGCTACACTATGCAGGCGAATTTCGCCGCCGAGCAAGGTGGTCAATTCACGCGAAATGGAAAGACCGAGGCCGGTTCCGCCGTATTTGCGGCTGGTGCCGGCATCCGCCTGTTGAAAAGCTTCAAAAATAAGTTTCTGCTTTTCCGCCGCAATGCCAATTCCCGTGTCGCTGATGGCAAAAGAAACCACTTGGGTGGCGCGACTGAGCACCGGATGCCCAATGGTCCAGCCTTCGGTCGCGGGTCCAACCTTTACCGCCACGCGTCCATGGGCCGTAAATTTGAATGCATTGGAGAGAAGATTTTTCAGAATCTGCTGCAGGCGCTTCGGGTCGGTGGTGATGGTGCGCGGCAGATTCGGACTAAAGTCCACGTCCAGCGGCAGGTTCTTGGCGTCGGCAATGTGGCGGAAGTTTCGGTCCACCGACTCGCTGAGGGAGGCAAAGCTGATTTCCTCAGCATCCACCGTCACCGTGCCGGACTCAATCTTTGACAAATCGAGAATATCAGTGATGAGGTTGAGCAAGTCCGACCCGGAAGAGTGAATATTGCGCGCAAATTCAATCTGCTTGATCGTGAGGTTACCCCCGCTGTTTTCGGCCAGTTGCTGGCCGAGAATGAGAATGGAATTGAGCGGCGTGCGCAACTCGTGCGACATGTTGGCCAGGAATTCTGACTTGTATTTGGAGGTGAGCGCCAATTCGGTGGCCTGCTCCTCGAGGGCTTTGCGCGCCTGTTCCACTTCGCTATTTTTGCGTTCGACTTCGGCATTCTGCTCGGCCAATTGCCGGGCTTTTTGCGCCAGCTCTTCATTGGTTTGCTGCAATTCCTTTTGTTGCGACTGGAGTTCCACCGTCAACTGCTGGGATTGCTGCAGCAAGCCCTCTGTACGCATCGTGGCCTCAATGGTATTGAGCACCACGCCGATGGACTGGGTTAATTGCTCGAGGAAGGCAATATGCGTGACGCTGAAGGGCTGCAACGAGGCGAGCTCGATCACCGCCTTGGCATGGCCTTCAAACAACACCGGCAGCACCACGATGCTGGCGGGCGCCGACTCACCCAGGCTGGAATTTACGCGGGTGTAGGCACTGGGGACGTCATTGAGCAAGATTCGCTGTTTTTCCACCGCGCACTGGCCCACCAATCCTTCACCCGCAAAAATGAATTCGGGCAAATTCGGTCGCTGGGCATAACCGGCCAGCAGGCGCAGAACGGGCCGCTTGGGGTCCGTGGCGTCCATCTGGTAAATAGTGCCCTGTTGCGCGTTGACCAGCGGCGAGAGTTCGGAGAGCAACATCTTACCCACCGTAAACAGATCGCGCTGGCCCTGGAGCATGCGCGTGAACTTGGCCAGATTCGTCTTCAACCAATCCTGTTCCTGATTCGTCTCCGTGGTGTTACGGAGATTGTAAATCATCGTGTTGATGTTGTCCTTCAGTTCCGCAACTTCACCACGGGCCTCAACCTGAATGGAGCGAGTAAGGTCGCCCTTGGTCACTGCCGTGGCCACCTCGGCAATGGCGCGCACCTGGGTGGTAAGATTCGCTGCGAGCAAATTGACATTGCCGGTCAAATCCTTCCACGTACCGGCGGCACCGGGCACGTGCGCCTGACCGCCCAAGCGGCCTTCCACACCGACTTCGCGAGCCACGTTGGTGACCTGTTCGGCGAAAATCGCCAGCGTATCCGTCATGTTATTGATGGTTTCGGCCAAACCGGCGACCTCGCCTTTGGCTTCCACCGTTAATTTTTGCCGCAAATTTCCATTGGCTACGGCGGTCACCACTTTGACGATGCCAGAAACCTGGTCGGTAAGATTAGCCGCCATGACGTTGACCGAGTCGGTCAAGTCCTTCCACGTACCCGCCACGCCCGGCACCAGGGCCTGCCCACCCAGCTTGCCTTCCGTGCCCACTTCGCGCGCCACGCGCGTCACTTCAGCAGCAAAACTGTTGAGCTGGTCCACCATCGTATTAATGGTATTTTTCAATTCCAGAATTTCACCTTTCACGTCCACCGTGATTTTGCGCGACAAGTCGCCCTTGGCGACGGCGGTGGTCACTTCGGCAATATTGCGCACCTGGGCGGTGAGATTCGTACCCATGGCGTTGACCGAGTCGGTCAAGTCCTTCCACGTACCGGCCACACCCGGCACAACGGCTTGCACACCCAAGCGGCCTTCCGTACCCACTTCGCGGGCGACGCGCGTCACTTCCGAAGCGAAGGAGCGCAATTGCTCCACCATCGTATTGATCGTCTCCTTGAGTTGCAAAATCTCGCCGCGGACGTCCACCGTGATTTTGCGCGACAAGTCGCCATTGGCCACGGCGATGGTGACTTCCGCAATATTGCGCACCTGCGTCGTCAAATTGTTAGCCATCGAATTGACGTTATCCGTCAAGTCCTTCCACGTGCCGGCCACACCAGAAACCTGGGCCTGGCCGCCGAGCTTGCCTTCCGTACCGACTTCGCGCGCCACGCGGCTGACTTCCGAAGCGAACCCGTTAAGTTGGTCCACCATCGTGTTAATGGTGTTTTTGAGCTCTAGGATTTCGCCCTTCACGTCCACCGTGATTTTACGCGAAAGGTCACCGCGCGCCACCGCCGTGGTAACGTCGGCAATATTGCGCACCTGGGTCGTCAAATTATTGGCCATGGAATTGACGTTGTCCGTCAAGTCTTCCCACGTGCCCGCCACGCCTTGCACCTGGGCCTGGCCGCCGAGCTTGCCTTCCGTACCGACTTCGCGCGCCACGCGGCTGACTTCCGAAGCGAACCCGTTAAGTTGGTCCACCATTGTATTAATGGTGTTTTTCAGGGCCAAAATTTCGCCTTTTACGTCCACCGTGATTTTGCGCGAAAGGTCGCCGCGGGCCACCGCCGTGGTCACTTCAGCGATATTGCGCACTTGGGCGGTAAGATTGGTCGCCATGGCGTTGACCGAGTCGGTCAAGTCCTTCCACGTGCCCGCCACGCCCGGCACCACGGCCTGACCGCCCAACTCGCCTTCGGTACCCACTTCGCGCGCCACGCGGGTAACTTCTGCGGCAAAACCGTTGAGCTGGTCCACCATCGTATTAATGGTGTTTTTCAATTCCAAAATTTCGCCTTTAACGTCCACCGTAATTTTGCGCGAAAGGTCACCGCGCGCCACCGCCGTGGCTACGTGGGCGATGTTACGCACCTGGCCCGTAAGATTGGCTGCCATCAAGTTCACGTTGTCCGTCAAATCCTTCCACGTACCGGCCACGCCAGGCACCGTCGCTTGACCACCCAGTTTGCCTTCCGTACCTACTTCGCGAGCCACGCGCGTCACTTCGGAAGCAAAGCCATTTAACTGGTCCACCATGGTGTTAATGGTGTTTTTCAATTCCAAAATTTCGCCTTTAACGTCCACCGTAATTTTACGGGACAAATCGCCCAAGGCTACCGCCGTCGTCACGTCGGCGATGTTGCGCACCTGCGTGGTCAGGTTGTTCGCCATTGAATTCACGTTGTCCGTCAAGTCCTTCCACGTACCGGCCACCCCGGACACTTGTGCCTGACCGCCCAGCTTGCCTTCCGTACCCACTTCGCGCGCCACGCGGCTGACTTCCGAAGCGAAGCCGTTAAGTTGGTCCACCATCGTGTTAATGGTGTTTTTCAATTCCAAGATTTCACCACGCACGTCCACCGTGATTTTACGGGACAAGTCGCCCCTGGCCACTGCCGTGGTGACGTCCGCGATATTGCGCACCTGAGTCGTCAAATTATTGGCCATCGAATTGACGTTGTCCGTCAAGTCCTTCCACGTACCGGCCACACCAGGCACCTGCGCCTGACCACCCAGCTTGCCTTCCGTACCTACTTCGCGCGCCACGCGGGTTACTTCAGAGGCAAACCCATTGAGCTGGTCCACCATGGTGTTAATGGTGTCTTTTAATTCGAGAATTTCACCTTTAACGTCCACCGTAATTTTGCGGGACAAGTCGCCTTTGGCCACGGCGGTCGTCACTTCAGCGATATTGCGCACCTGGCCCGTAAGATTGGCTGCCATCAAATTTGTATTGTCGGTCAAGTCCTTCCACGTTCCGGCGACGCCGGGCACCACAGCCTGGCCACCGAGCTTGCCTTCGGTGCCGACTTCGCGAGCCACACGGCTCACTTCGGAGGCAAAAGCATTGAGACGGTCGACCATCGTGTTAATCGTTTCCTTCAATTCCAAAATTTCGCCTTTCACGTCCACGGTGATTTTACGGGACAAGTCACCGCGCGCCACCGCCGTTGTTACGCCCGCGATATTGCGCACCTGGGCGGTAAGGTTTGACGCCATGGCATTGACTGAGTCGGTCAAGTCCTTCCATGTTCCTGACACGCCCGGCACCACGGCCTGACCACCGAGTTTGCCTTCCGTTCCTA
>Ga0206965_10214_pt1 | contig 16530 bp, 17 predicted proteins | sample Alteio_BWOrgHeat_26_FD_152973 | JGI IMG/M metagenome (GOLD analysis project Ga0206965, IMG submission 152973) | Enriched cells from forest soil in Barre Woods Harvard Forest LTER site, Petersham, Massachusetts, United States -... | ecosystem: Environmental > Terrestrial > Soil > Temperate forest >...
AAGCGAGTGCTGGTCTGGTACGCCGCGTTCGCGAACCACTGTAGCCTGTTCCCCACCAACGCGGTCATCGTGGCGTTCAAGGACGAACTGAAGAACTTCACCACATCCAAAGGAACCATCCACTTCCCCCTGTCAAAGCCGATGCCGGTTACGCTGATCAAAAAGCTGGTGAAGACGCGCGTCGAACAGGACGCTAGCGGGGTGAGACGGCGACAGAAGTGATTGGGGTATTTCAGGGGACGATTTAGGCCTACCCTTTACTGCGTAAAGGGTAGGGCACCCGAGTATGGTGAAGAATAGAAAAATGCAGAAAGTGGGACCACTGGCCTATGCTAATCGCTTCTAAAAATATTTCTCCGATTTAGATTTATCACTTGGCTGATTGGCCACGAACATAGATTTGAATGTCTCGTCTCTTGCAGATTCGACATTGCTCGCAGCGATTTTGACTGATTGCATTTCAGCTTTGAGTGTGTCAGCAGGGTTTTGGAAATTCCCGAAAGTGGGCCGTTTGCCTGCGCTAACCACCAGGAGCTTATACTGCGCGTAGTTCGTCTTATATGTCGCTTCTGTATATGGAATCACAAATGTACAATCTGCAACAATTGCATCTGCTCCAGCTTTTAAATCTCGATAAAAATTGTGCAGAGACGCGATGGGATAAGTGTTTGATAGGCTAACGATGGCAACGACAATGAGGCCCACTATACCAGCAACTTTATTCATCTTTAGAAAGCTCGCAATACTGCCGATGAGGGCTAAAACAGCCGACAATATGATTGAGGCTAGCCCAAGCCTCTGGTACATCTGTTCGTTCTTTCCAGCTTCTGTGGAAATGGATTGCGCCGCGTTCAACAGCTTTTGCTTCTGTTGATCGGAAAAGCCAACTGTTGCTGCAGGCGGCTCAACTGCTTTGATTTTTTCCTGAACGTCCGAAGGTGCCTTAGACACGGCGTCATCAATTTTGCTGAGTTTGGTGTCCAATTCATTAGTTGCTTTTTGAACCAATGACTCATGATTTGTTCTCTGCAACATTTGTTCTGATTGAAACGACTTTTCTTGGGCTGTGCATTCTGTAAAGACACAGCCCACAAGAACAAATAGCAGCGACAGGGACCTAAGTTGGCGCATAACTTCACCTCTCATAAAGATTTTTCAAGCTGCCGGTGGAAATGGGGTCATGAAGTTAAGGGGTGGTGAACGGGATTATATGCTCACAGAATGGAAAAATTAAATATTTTATATTTAACGCACGATTTATGATTCTATAGCCCCCTTTCGAGGAACCCGATGACTGCAAGCTTTAGCCTTGTTCAAATGATTACTCTGTCTGTTGCGGTCTTGGGAGCGGTACTGGGAATCATCAATACATGGCAAGGTCTCGATAAGTCTAGGGTGAAATTAAAAGTGAGGCCAGCACATGCGATTCCTGTCGGCGCAGCAAATCCGAGATTGACGTTCTGCATAGAAGTTACAAATTTGAGTACTTTTCCCGTTACCGTTTGTGACGTTGGTGTTTTCTACGCTGGAACGGATAGGCGCGGGAGCATACTCGATCCATTTCTGGTTGACGGCGGACCATGGCCGAGGCGTCTTGAGGCGAGGTCCTCAGTTACAGTGTATAGCCAGAAACCGGCATCAAATCATGAGCATAAGATCACATATGCATACGCTAGAACAGAATGCGGTTACACACGAACAGGAACGAGTCCTGCCCTAAAGCAGATCGCTAATGAATTGTAAACACGTTGCACAACCAGGTCAGATGCCATTCGCGAATTGCTCAATACTTTAAGGGTTCTTTCCAATTCTGGTGACGCATCGTCACCCGCGATAACGGCGATTATCACATCCCCCTCACCACCCTCCTCAACTCAATCACCTCTATATACTCTGGACAATCCACCCAGTTATGGACCCAGCACACGATGATGTCGCACCCATCCTGCGCGTGTCCATGGTCCACAAAGTTCCGGCTGGCAAATTCAAATTCAATCTTTACCCGCTGCCACTTCCCTTGCGCCACCTCGCGCATGGCTTCGCAATCCGGAAACGCCGTCTGTATGCGCTCCACCTCCATCCCCAGTTTGTCCGCCACCCGGCCAAACACATACACCACGCCCGCTTCATTCACCGGTTCATAGCTCATGCCCGCCAGCTTTGACGGCGCTCCGTAAATCGGACGGTCTGAGCGAATCTTCCGCCGCGGCTGCGGCTCATCGATAATCGGCCTTTCGCTTGGGCGGTTGTTCTGCATCTTGCGCCGGCCCTCCGCCGTGGTATTCCCTTCCCACCGTCCCACGATCTCCAGCACGTCGGCCCATTCGCTCTGCGTCTTGTTCTCCTGCACCACCGCGCGAAACCGCTCTCCCACCCGCGACCACGCTCCACACCGGTTAAGAAAACTGTTTGCCCCAAACTGCCCGGCTTTTTTGTATTCCATAAAGCTTGGCGGCCTGCCCAGCTTGCGCGTGAGATGCGCCCAGTCTGCCAGCAGCGTCGCTGTGTCCACCCGATGCCCCACGCCTCGCGCCTCCAGCCCGGCTTCGCGAAACGCATGCGACACATTCGCAAAATGCTTGTGGATCAGGTAATTGGTGATTTTGGTCATGCGGCGCACCTCAGTCGTCGTCGGCGTGCGCCCCAGCTTTCGCGCGCACTTTTTCAAACCTGCCATGATTTCTTCTCTTGTCATTGGGAATTCTCCGAAAATGAAAAACCCCGCCACTTATGGACGGGGTGTTGAATGTGTGAGTGAACAAGCGTTTATGCCAATAATTGTTTATCCCCAAATGGGGTGGAGCAGGCCTTTAGGCCTGCGTTCAGCCAAGGCAAATAATCGGCTTTAGCCGCTGAGGTAAAAACAAAAATGTACTGGGGTTTAGACACACGTATTGCGCCGAAACGTAAGGACGGGAATCCCACGGGTCAGGGCATGTAATGCCACTGAGGTTGCAGGCCGATTCGCTTTCGCGGCTCCTATAGAAGTCAATAAACTTCCATAGGCTGAAGCTGGCGCCGCTCCCAACTCCAGCTCACACTATAAGCGAAAATTAAACGAATTGCAAGCAAAATCCGCTCACTTCTGCGCTGTTGTAGAAGCGCCTTCCCACGGAAAAATCTGCTTCCAATCGTTTTTCATGCTGATCACGAACAGACGTTACAGTCCAGGAGAACCATTACAAGCCGCAACCTTAGAGGTCACTGACTTCATTCATCTTTCGCCTCGGCACGCACTCATGGGCTAGATAATGCTCGGCATCAACGCACTTCATCTGGCAGTTATGGCATCGTATTGGTCCTTTTACCACGGACCGCGCACGTTGTTCATGGCTTGGTTTCCATGCTCCGGGCACTTTCGGAGTTGCGGAATTGGCCACAACTTCTGCTGCTGGCAAGATCAGCGGTCCCAGCGCAGGCAGTGGTTCAGTTTTATGTCCCGCCGCGGGCCTCTTCAAGAGGGTTTGATGGGCTTCGGCTTCTGTCATATCTCCAGTATTGCATAGTTCACTGAGAGAACTGATCCCAATTGCGCAGCGAGACGTGTTTTACCTTAATAACCGTTCAGTCTTGGTTAGTGGGTTACAGCTGGCGCACTGGTGATCGCGATGACATATGTCCTGCTTACACTCCGAACCTCTGCCGATAGGCGCTGGGGGATCCGCCGGTGTGCCGTTCAAAGAGCTGGCGGAAAAAGGCGACATCCTGGTAACCGACGGCGTCACTGATTTCCTGCATAGTGCGATGATTGCTCTCCAAAAGGCGCTTGGCGGCGGCGATCCGCAATTTCTGCAGATAGATTAGTGGTGTATCTCCAGTGGCATGCTTGAAGCGACGAACGAAATTGCGCAGGCTCATACCCACACGCTTGGCAGTGGTCTCCAGCGAAAAGTCGCGGTGAAAATTCTGGTGCAGCCATTCCTGCGCGCTGGAGATAGTTTCATCCGTGTGCTCGGTCTTCAGCCGGACAATAGCAAAGCCGGCCTGCCATGCGCGCGGCGTCTCAATGAGCAGCGCCTTGGCGCTTTGCATGGCAACGTCATGTCCGCAGAAGTGCCCCACCAGATGCAGAGCGAGATCGAGTGAGGCGTTCACACCGCCACCGCAGTACATGCCGTGGTCCTCGGTGACCATGAGTTCCGGCATCCAGTGCACCGCAGGATATTTCTGACGAAACTGTTCGGCCAGCCCCCAATGTGTAGTGGCGCGTTTGCCGTCCAGCAGGCCGGCGGCGGCAACGAGTCCCACACCGGAGCACACACTCGCAATGGCCGCCCCGCGCTTGTGCCAGCGACGCAGCCATGGCACCACCGGCGCATTGCGTTCAGCCACGTCATCCAGGCTGATTCCAGTTGAAGGTATAAGGATGAGCTCTGTCTTGCGAATATCTTTAAGCGCTGCCGCAGGCTTGAGATGGATTGGCCCATCACAACGAACAGCGCGGCCATCTATCGACGCGGTGGTCACGCGAAACTGTGGAGACGGCTGCGTTCCTGTGAAAACGTTCCACAGCGCACCGGCATGGCGGAAGACCTCCATCGGGCCTATAGCGGTGGAAGAAAACATTTCGTCAAGAAAAAGGACTGTGACCTCTGTCATGTGGATTCCTTCTTTCGGTACAGAACCCGCGGAAGGCGTATCTGTATCGACACGGTTAATTATGGATGGCGGCGGATGATGGCCAAATTAACTCTCTCTGGCCTAATCACCTATCTATAATGGCAAATCTGCCATCTTGTGGCAAGGCCCTTTCACGGACTATGGTTGAGGAAGTAAGTTAATTGCAAAACCAGACGGAGGGTGGAATGAAGAAATACATCATCGAGCGTGAGATCCCAAAAGTGGGAACTCTGGAGCGCGAGCAGCTGCGGGAAGCTGCGGCCAAGTCCAATGCGGCATTGCGCCAGATTGGGCCGGACATCCAGTGGCTGGAATCTTTTGTTGCCGCTGACAAAACATTCTGTGTCTATCTGGCTAAAGACGAATCGTTCATCCATAAGCACGCACAGCTGAGCGGCTTTCCTGCCAGCAAGATTACGGAAATTGGCAAGATGATTGACCCCACAACGGAAGCAAAGCGATAAACAATTCCGGGCAGATTATGCCGCTGTCAGTTCGTGACTGTCAATTCACGAATGATGGCGGCACAGATTTGTCCGCCGCTGACCTGGTCAAACCGCGCAAACATTGGTCCGGTATTCAATTCCAGAAAGACCAGTTGTCCGGTATCAGGATCAGTTTTGAAATCGGCAGCGCCAAAATCCATGCCCAGCCGTGACATTAATTTCCGCAGCAGGCTGAGCTCTTGCGGCACTTCCGGCAGCAGAATGAGTTCGGCATCCTGATTTACGCGATAATCGAGCGACGCGCTGCGGACCTCAAAAGCAAACGCAGACGAGCCGATAACATAGATGCGTATTTCCGGCGCCGCCAGACGCTTCTGCACAATAGCCGGCACGGCTGCTACTCCATTGCGAAGATCGGTTTTAGCCAGCGCCTCTGCCAGGGAATAACAATAGTCGCCACCAAGGACAGGTTTGGCGATCATTTTTTCCTGTTGACTGTGTTCCATCTGGTCTAATTTCAGTGAGCTTAATTTCAGCGGATCGAGAGAATCATTGGCGAACTTGCCCGGCTCATTGGTGATCCAGGTGGGTGGTATGCGCAGACCGGCTTCTCGGGCGAACATGAGCGCTGCCGGCTTATTCATCGCTGCTGGAGAAATATGCCGATTGAACAGGCGAATGCTCGGATCGGACAAAAGCCATCCCATCAACGTCTGGTACCAGCCGGATGCTCGGGCTGAAACTTCTGGCCGGGGATCTGTCATTCCGCCAAACACATCATGGCGAATGAATGCGCCGGTGGCCTTGATTTGTCTGGCGTTCATTTGCTGACTCTGGAATTGCGGAGTGCTTTCCTCCAGGTTCCAGCAAAAGGCAGGACTCTCAGAGGCAGGCAGCCGCATGTCCAGCAACTCAACGTTTGCCGTTTGTGCGGCATTCGCCAGAACGGTGAGGTTGGGGTCATGGTGACCGCCGGCCAATAAGAGTGACATTCTGATTAGGGTTGAAGGAACAAGAAGCTAGTAGGCTCCGAAAGGCCCGCCGCGTTTGCTGTCTTCGCCAAAGAACGACGCGGGATCTTCCGCAGATGGGGATGTTGGATTCTCTTCCCCAATAGCTTCAGTGGTCGCTTCTTCTCCAAGCGAGAGGGTGGTGCCACCTTCCGCGAAGGGCAGAGTGATTGCTTGCAGCTTATCTTTTTTCATTGTCGTACCTCTTGCATTCGATCTGTAAAACTTGATCAGTATATGAGCGGAGATCGGCACCAGCAAGAAAGTTCATGCCTTAACACGCTTATTCATGTGCCGTTTTGGGAATTCAGGTATTTACAAACGCAGAAAAAATTATAGGGACTAGCGATTCTTTCTCTTCAGTACAGCCTTCACCGCTTTCACAATAAACGGCGCGGTCAGTCCGTACTTTTCCATCAACTGCTCGGGCGTGGCGGATTCCGCGTAAGTATTATCAATGCCCACAAACTCCATCGGCACCGGACGCGACTTGCCTACAGCACGCGCCACCTGCGAGCCCAGTCCGCCATCCAGCAAATGCTCTTCTGCGGTAACAATGGCGCCACACTCTTCCGCCGCTTTAGCGATGGCGGCTTCATCCACAGGCTTGATGGTATGCATATCCAACACGCGCACGTTGATGCCTTCTCCGGCAAGCTGGGCCTGCGCTTCCAGCGAATAGCTCACTTCAAGACCGCAGGCGATGATCGCCACATCGCGTCCGTCACCGTGCTGCTTGGCTTTGCCAATTTCAAACTTGTCATCCGGACCATAGATGATTGCCGTCTTCGGTCGCCCGGTGCGCATGTAAGCTGGGCCTACATGTTCCGCCATGCGATGCACCAGAGCGCGAGCGCAAAATTCGTCTGAGGGACTGAGCACCACAAAACCGGGCAGAGCACACGCAAGCGCATAATCTTCTACCGACATCTGGCTCGGGCCGTCTTCACCAATAGAAATGCCGCCGTGCGAGCCCACATACTTTGCATTCACATGCGGATACGCCGCGCCGACGCGAAGCTGGTCAAAACCTTTGTCGCAGATAAAAACTGCGAACGAAGAAGCAAATGGCAGCTTGCCGGCAAGCGCCAGTCCGGCAGCAATGGAAACCATATTGGCTTCAGCAATGCCCACCGTAAAAAAACGCTCAGGAAATACCTTTTGGAAGCTTGCGCTGAAAGTTGACTTGGCCAGATCAGCATCAAGCACGATGACGTTGGGATTCACTTTGCCCAGCTCAACCAGAGCTTGCCCGTAAGCCTCGCGCGTGGCCACGCCCATCTTAGGCGCATATTTCGTCGTGGTATTGGGGAGTGTAGTTGAGCTCAAAGGGTTCTCCTTATTCCGTCTTCAGGTTATGCAGTGCATCCATCTGCGAAAAATGTCCTGATCTGCGCTTATCCGCGAAAATCGGCGGCTATAGTTTCTTTGCAGCCTCTTCCAACTCGGCCACGGCTGCTGCCACCTGCTCTGGATTGGGCGCGACGCCGTGCCACTTCGCGGTGTTTTCCATGAAGGACACGCCTTTACCTTTAATGGTAGTGGCCACGATGCAGGTCGGCTTGTCATCTTTTGCGTTGCGCGCGGTTTCCAGCGCGGGAATTACCTGGTTGAAATCATGGCCATCGATCGCCAGCGTGCGCCAGCCAAAGGCTTCAAATTTTTCCACCAGCGGCGCAGGATCAAGAATGTCTTTCAGAAAGCCATCGAGCTGAATGTGGTTATAGTCAATGATCAGCGTCAGGCCCTGCACCTTGTGGTAGGGCGCAAACATTGCGGCCTCCCAGTTCTGGCCTTCCTGTATCTCGCCATCGCCAACCAGCACAAACGTATGCCAGTCTTTTTTGTCGAGCTTCGCGGCCAGCGCCATGCCCGCTCCGATAGAAAGTCCCTGTCCCAGCGATCCGGTATTGGCTTCCATCGCCGGGAAAAAGCGCCTGTCCGGATGTCCCTGCAACGGTGAACCCATTTTACGTAGCGTGCCCAGCACAGAGCGGTCAATGTATCCGGCTTCAGCCATCACCGCATAAAGCGCAGGACAGCCGTGACCTTTGGAAAGAATAAAACGGTCGCGGTCCGGCCACTGCGGATCTTTAGGATTGTGGCGCATCACGCGGAAATATAGCGCGGCCAGCAACTCCACTTCAGAGAGCGATCCTCCGGGATGTCCGCTGCCTGCGGTACCAATCATCTTGATAATTTCAATGCGCAGGCGATTGGCCATGCGCTTAAGTTCGGCAATGGATTCAATTCGGTTGGCTGGGGTCACGTCGGCGGTTGTGCTCATCTGGTAGAACTCGCTTTCCGGCTGCGATTCTTGCGCACAGCAAGGCCAAGTTCAGTTTAAACGCCTCATCCGACAGGGTCAACGCGCGCAAGCAGAGTCACCGTGAGACCAGCAACTCAGCAATTGCACAATTCTTAGGGCATGGAAACAAGGAAAAAGGCCAGAGATCCAATTCTGGTCAGTGCTGCACCATGCTCACTTGTAAATATAAAGCGTGGTACATCTGACTAAGAGCCAAAGGCTAAGAGCCCGTAGCCAACGGCTCATCATCAAACTCAAACTCTTCCTGCTGTTGCGGCTCATGGCACATCCAGACCGGAGCAAAGGAAAGCCGGTGCAGCGGAGTGGGGCCGTATTCGTTGAGCGCCGCCAGGTGTTTTGGTGAGCGATATCCTTTGTTCGATGCGAGATCATATTGCGGAAAGACCGGGTCCCAGCGGCGAATCATTTCGTCGCGATGCACCTTGGCGATGATGGAAGCTGCAGCAATCGATACAGAGAGCGCGTCGCCATGGATGATCTTGGTCTGCGGACACTCCCAGTTCACGCGTACTGCGTCCACCAGCAGATGATCTGGAGCCGGAGCCAACTGCGCGATCGCTTCACGCATGGCCAGCAGTGACGCCCAGTAAATATTGAGCTGGTCAATGCGCGCAACGTCCACCGCTGCAATCGCATAAGCGACTGCATGTTTCTTGATTCGCTCCGCCAGCTTTTCGCGCGTCTCCTGGTCAATGAGCTTGGAATCGCGCAGGCCTTTAATGCGATAGCCGGGTTCAAGAATTACCGCCGCAGCTACCACTGGCCCGAACAGGCAGCCGCGTCCAACTTCATCCACGCCGGCAACCAGTTGCGCGCCGGAAGCCCACGCCAGCTTTTCAAACTTCTGTGTGCACTTCAGCTTCTTAAGCAGCCGCATCTTCATCGTGCCTTTGGAAAAGGCCACGCCCGTGGCTGGATTGATGGGGATGATGCGCTTCTTACGCTTCTTGCGGGCGGGTTTTGGTGCTGCAGACATACTTCAGAATTTCAAACACGCTTCCATCAGAGTTCTTGCTTTTCAGGCTAATCTCAGCATATCGCAACTGCAAACAGAATACTCACGAAAGAAATAAGGACACAGGAACTTCCTGCGTCCATTGTGCCAAGAGAAGTGGGCAAGGAAAAGCTGCGGGAAGTCTTTCCCGCAGCTCAGTGAGAACCGTGTGCCTGTGACCGGCTTAAGCTTCGTTCGCAGTTTCGGCTTTGGCAGCCGCTTTTGCCGCTTCCGCGCGATGGTCCACTTCACGCAAACGTGCGGCTTTGCCTTTCAATCCGCGCAAATAAAATAGTTTGGCGCGACGAACCTGGTTGGAGCGGGTAACTTCCACTTTATCGAGAACTTTGGAGTTGAAGGGGAAGATACGCTCCACACCCTGGCCAAAGCTGATTTTGCGGACAGTAAAGCTCCCCTGCGGGCCGCTGCGCATGGAGATAACCGTGCCTTCAAAGGCCTGGACGCGCTCTTTTTCGCCTTCTTTGATCCTGACTTGTACGCGGACGCTATCGCCCGGCTTAACGGCAGGAATGTCCTTGCGCTGCAGCTTGGCAGCTAATCTTTCCATGACGGGATGCTGTGACATTTTCTTTTCCTCTTCAGGGACGTTGCAACGTCCGAAATTTCAAACCTTCAGGCTGCGAATCTCACTAATTCTCAAATACTCAGTTCTGATTCGCGATTTTCGCGTTCATTCGCGGCCAATTTCTTTTTTGCCGATCTCTCGCTTACCGATCTCGGCCAAAAACTTCTTGTCTTCCTTGCTTAGCGGCTGCCGCTCAAGCAAGTCCGGACGATGCTGCAAAGTCTTTTCCAGCGCTTTACCGCGACGCCACTTTCTTATCTGCTCATGGTTGCCGCCCACTAAAACTTCCGGCACCGCCATGCCGCGAAACTCCGCGGGCCGCGTGTAATGCGGATAATCCAATAATCCGCCGGAACCACAAGTACTGTCCGGTCCGGCTACGCCAATCTTTCTTGTGCCGCCAGGCACAGCGCTTGATGCTGCGCTAAAACTTTCCTGCCGGGCAGAAGCTTCATTCCCCAGCGCTCCCGGAATCAGCCGCGTGATGGTATCAATCATCACCGCAGCGCCCAGTTCTCCGCCGCTCAGCACATAATCGCCAATCGAAATCTCCTGATCGGCCAAACCTTCTGCTACTCGCTCGTCCACGCCTTCATACCGGCCGCAGATCAATACAATTCGCTCGAGTTGCGCCATCTCTTCCGCCACGCTCTGCGTAAACATCCGGCCTTGCGGTGAAAGCAGGACCACCGTTTCTTTCGTTCCGCCCGCTATCCGCTGCTCACGCGATGCCAATCCCAAAGACTCAACGCAGTCAAACAGCGGTTCCGGCTTCAACACCATGCCTTCACCACCGCCAAAAGGACGGTCATCCACCGTCTTGTGCCGGTCCGTGGTAAAGGCCCGCAGATCGTGAATCAGAATTTCAATGAACTCAGCTTCGCGCGCCCGGCGCACAATGCCGTAATCCAGCGGCCCGCGAAAAAAGTCCGGAAAAATAGTGACGATCTCGAACTTCATCGGCCGACCTGTCAAGACTTCTCGTGTTGCCGCTGTTTTTCTTCCTGGTTCAACGGCGCATCCAGCTCAAGCATGCCTTCCGGCAGCTTCATCTCCACGCGCTTCTGATCCATGGAAATCTTTTCAATGTAAGCGCCGGCAAATGGGACCAGATATTCTTTCTTGCCCTCAATCACCAGCAGCGGTGCTTCCCCGCTGCCAAACTGCACATCCTTTATCCGGCCTATCTCGCGCCCGGAATCAGTCACGGTGCAGCCAACCAGATCGCTTACATAAAACTCATCTTTTCCAAGTTCGGCACGTTCGCTGCGCGGAATCTGTATCTCGCTTCCAACCAACGTCTCTGCATCGTTGATGGAATCCACCCCGGCAAACTTCAACACCACCATGCCTTTGTGGAACCAGTGCTCTTCCAGTTCCAACTCGCGCCGCCCCGAATTTACCGCTACGCTCTGCTTTGCGTTACCGCTTCCGGTGAACGCAAAAAGCTTTTTGCGCGTCGCAAACAGCTCGGGAAAATCAGTGAGCAACGCTGCTGCTACTTCTCCGTGGCGTCCCTGCGTTTTGGCCACCCGGGCAATCGCGACGAACTCAGTTTCATCACTCATCTGCGCTGCCCTGCAGGTCATCAGAAGTCAAACCATCAGAAGATCAAGGAACTTACTCTGCTGGTTCTTCTTCCTCTTCGTCTTCAATGATTTCCAGTATGTAACGCGTCTGGAACTTCATGCTGGCCGCGCCCAGTATGGTGCGGATCGATTTGACCGTGCGTCCCTGCCGTCCAATCACTTTACCCATGTCGCTCTGGGCCACCCTCAGCTCCAGGATCGTGTCGCCACCATCCTCAACCGGGGTTACCTGAACCTGGTCTGGAGCGTCCACAAAAGCCTGGACAATTTGCTCCACGAGCATACGCATATCGCCGCTCGTCTCCGTCATAAAGGGGAGTCCTTCACTTTGCTGGCTTTGGCCTGAATTTGACTGCCGATGTCCGGAAAGAACTGCTTCCAGCTGCTTACTTAGGCCGCTGGTGCTGCAGCAGCTTTTGACTTGGTGAGCAGACGGCCCACGGTGTCAGAAAGCTGTGCGCCTTTGGAAACCCAGTAATCAATACGGTCACGCTTCAGGTCGATTGTGGTGGGGTTGGTGCGGGGATTGTAAAGTCCCACGACTTCCACGGAGCGTCCGTTGCGGGCTCGCTCTTTATCTATAACCACCACCCGATAATAAGGCTGCTTGCGCGCACCAATGCGCGCTAATCGTATCATTAGCACAGTTGCACTGAATCCTTTCCTGATTGAGCCCGGTAATGCAGGGCAAGTTGTTATTATCGCGTAAGTTGCGGGGATTGGCAAGGTTGACGACTGGCAAGGTGATGATTGACCTGATAGGGACGGTTTTTATCGTAAGCCCGGAACTGGATGGGGCTATTCTGTTTTGGAAACTTCTTCCATCACCTTGGCCAGCGCATGCCGCACGTCGTCTGGCGTCCGCACCTGAAAAGCGCGTACCTTGAGCGGTTTCAACATCTTCTCCACATTACTCACTGCGCCGGTAAAGTCTTTGTTTGCAAATAGATCAAGTTGCAGATAGTAGATGATGCAATCTTCTTTATTTCCCGCCTCCACCGCTGGCAACGCAGGGAAAGTATAGAGGTCCATGAGGCTGCCAATGACCACAAATACATGGAGCGGCTTTTCATGCTGCTTACAGCCGCTCTCAGAGCCACAAGGCTTGCTCAGCCGCCGCACGATTTCTTCACGCAGAAAACTCGGGTCTTGCTGCCGGTTCTGCAGGTCCTTCACGCTGACCACTCCTGGACCGCTATCGGCCACGAAAGCTTTGCGCAGGCTCGGCCAGTCAAGGGCTTTACCGCTGCTCTGCTCAAACGGAATACGCTTCTGCACCAGGTCGAGCGCCGCTACTCTCCGGGAGCCGTTCGTCACGCTGATCTGGCTGAAGACCTTGAACATCGGCACTGCGGCGGAGAGATAGCGGTTGTAATGGCCATAGTTGCCGCGAAAGATCGCTGCCGAAGGCGTCAAATCAAGAAGCACGTCCAACTGGACCGGCCGTTTCGTCGCCAGCGGAAGATGGAGCCGCCCATCCACATCAGAGTGGAAGATATATTCCGGCCCATCGCGTTTGGTTGACCAGAATTCAAAAGGGTCAACGTCATCCCACATGCCCGGCAGCGGATCATTCTTATATGCGTCCACATGAAACAGGCGCCGCGCGAAATTGTGTTCGCCGGACCTCTTGTCCCAAAGCGCCACGGAAACCTCATACTCGCCGGGCACGGCAAAAGCCTCCCATGAGAACGCCACATCACTGCGCTTTATCTCAGGCTTCAGACTATCCAATGCCAGCACTCCATAACTGCGGGAAGAAATTCCCTCACCATTGCTCACCTGCACCAGCAGAATGAGGAACTCGTCACGGTTCCGCTTCAATAACTCTGGCCCCGGCACAAGGACTTGAATACTGGCAAGCAGCCTCTGATGAATTGAGAGTTTGTCCGCCGACAGCCGTATCTGCCACGGAATTTGCTCCCGCGGTCCTTCGGCCTTCCACTTATCAAAAGGCGCGCTGGCGAAAAGAGAGTCGGCGATGGCTTCCTTGGCGTGCGCTGGCAAAACCAGCCCCAAACCAAGGACCAGCAGAGCAAATAAAGGACCGCAACAACGTGAAATAAACCTGGGTAACATAACAAATGAAGGATTGGATTGCCCACAGCATAGTGCTAACTGCCTCGGCTGGCAACCTATATTTATCTTGTTTGTATTAGGCCCACAGACGCTTCTGACGCGCCAATTTATCGGCGTAGTTTTGGCCTGTAATCTTGAGCCAGAGCTGGGCGGGTAAAAGGAGCAGACCCGGAGCGGCAGGACCTACGCACTGTATCCTGTATGCCATGCAGTTTCAGAGAGTTCCATCTTCAGGATGCCCCTGGCTTGCTCTCTCATCGCCCTTGCCTCAGCGCTGACCATCGAAGGTGCGATATAGCAATTTGCCGTAAATACAGTCCAACAGCGACAATGGTCGCCATGCGTTCTCACCCTAAGACCTATAGATGCGGGCTTGCCTGCTCTATCGTTTTTTTGCTTTTGTTGTCAGTCCAGAACCTTAAGTCTGATACGCGGCCTCTACCGGAAGACCTGGGTGCGGTCCATCTGGCCCAGTTGCTTACCAAACTGAAGACCACCGCACGCATCATGCAGACCACTGCTCATCCTGATGACGAAGACGGCGGCTTGCTGACCCTGGAAGCGCGAGGCAATGGCGCCAGCGTTCTTCTATTTACGGTCACGCGCGGTGAAGGCGGCCAGAACAAGTTCGGCACTGAAAGCTCGGACGAGTTGGGTATCCTGCGCACGCTGGAATTACTGGAAGCCGATAAGTATTACGGTGTGGAAGAGCGCTTCAGCCATGTGACGGATTTCGGCTTCTCCAAAACCGCCGAAGAGACATTTAACAAGTGGCACGGCCATGACATCGCGCTAGGAGACATGGTGCGTGCAGTCCGCATCTTCCGGCCAGATATTCTAATGGCGCGCTTCAGCGGCACCACGCGCGATGGCCACGGCCATCACCAGGCATCCGCGCTGCTCACGGTTGAAGCCTTCCGCGCCGCCGGCGATCCTAATAAATTTCCTGAACAGATCAAAGAAGGCTTGTTGCCCTGGCAGGCAAAAAAACTTTATGTAGGCAATCCGCCGGGAATGTTTCAGCGCAACGTGGCCGAACAGGACTATTCCGTCAAACTAAACATAGGCGAATACAGTCCGATCCTGGGAATGTCTTACACACAGTTTGCGCTGGAAGGTCTGGCTCATCAGACTTCACAAGGCACAGGCGGCATTCGTGTATCTCCGGGACCGCGTTACACCTATTACCAGCTTAGGGATTCCGTCCTGCCGAAATCAGCCGCCGCGCATGAATCCGAACTTACTGACGGCATCGATACCACGATCGTCGGACTGGCCGCGCGACTTGGCGCTGAAGAATCCAAAGTTCCCTTCCTGAAGCCTGCGCTGGAGTCCTTGCAGAAGCATGTTGAAGAGGCGAGCAAAGCGTTTTCAATTCAAGATCCTTCAGCCTGCGCTCCACCTTTGCTCGCAGGGCGAGATGAAACAGAAAGATTGGTCCATCAGTTGGAAGATTCGCAGCTTTCAGCTCCTGCGAAGGCCGAGTTGCTTACTTCGTTGCGCACCAAGCTCGAACAATTTCAGCAGGCGGCCAATGAAGCGCTAGGTGTTTTTTTTGAGGTCACTGTGGATCCTCCCGGACCGCCGCCCGGGCCTTCTTACTTTCCGCGCATGGAGCAAACCATCAGCCTGGCCGTACCCGGACAAACATTCACAGTCACAGCGCGTCTCTATAACCGCGGTAAGACGCTGCTTGGCAGCGATAGTATGGGATTGGAAGCTCCTGACGGTTGGAAGCCAACAGTATTAAAGAGGGACAATCATCCGTTGGCTCCCGGTGAAATGGTATCTACACAATTTCAGGTAAGTGTGCCTGATGATGCCAGTTATACCCGCCCATATTGGACTCGCCAGGACCAGGAAGCGGAAACCATCTACACCGTTCAAGATCCCAAACAGCTTACTGACCCCCTGCCAAGATATCCTTTGCGGGCATTCGCATATCTCACGTTGGATAAATTCACAAGCACCGTGGCTGCCGTCGCCAAAATCAAATTTATCGATCCCACTTCAGGCCAGTCTGAGCGACCGCTAGCTGTTGGCCCGCCAATCTCTGTGCTTCTGAATTCGCCGGTCGCAGTTGCTCCCGTGGGCGGCACGGAAAAATCACAGATTGAGGTCAGCGTACGCAGCAATGTGCAGACGGCGGTCCATGCCAAGCTACGCCTGGAAACGCCGCAAGGCTGGAAGGTTGAACCGGATTCAATCCCGGTCGAACTTGATCACGATGGCGACGTAAATAATTACGCCTTTCAAATCACGCCGCGGAACCTACATGAAGGCACATATAAAGTCACCGCTCACGCCGAATATAACGGCAAGCAATATGCAGAAGGATTCAAAGTCATTACGCGGCCCGATCTTGATTCCTACTACGCCTATCGCCCGGCAACGGAAAACGTGCAAGCCGTGGACGTGAAGCTGCCGCCGCAACTCAAAGTCGGTTACATCATGGGCACGGGTGATGAAATTCCTTCCGTGCTCGAAAGCGTTGGCCTGAACACCAGCATAATCACACCGCAAGAGCTGGCTGCAGGCGATCTCAGCCGCTACGGCACAATCATCGTCGGCATTCGCGCCTATGACACGCGGACTGACGTGCGCGAACACAATCGCCGCCTGCTTGATTATGTAAACCGCGGCGGAACACTCATCGTTCAATACAACCAGAGCACCGGCCCTTTCAATGACGGCCATTACACGCCTTATCCCGCGACCGCGGCCAATGTGCGCGTCTCCGTGGAAGAGCAGCCGGTAGAAATTCTTGCGCCGGAAGAAAGTGTCTTCAACTGGCCAAACAAGATCACACAAAAAGATTTTGATGGCTGGGTGCAGGAGCGCGGGCTCTATTTCATGTCGCAATGGGACCCGCAGTTC
>Ga0206965_10250_pt1 | contig 16514 bp, 24 predicted proteins | sample Alteio_BWOrgHeat_26_FD_152973 | JGI IMG/M metagenome (GOLD analysis project Ga0206965, IMG submission 152973) | Enriched cells from forest soil in Barre Woods Harvard Forest LTER site, Petersham, Massachusetts, United States -... | ecosystem: Environmental > Terrestrial > Soil > Temperate forest >...
GATTTTGGGCCTCGAAAATGCCTAAAATAACGTCGAAAAGATTATGGTTTTTACATTTGTTCACAATTTTTGGTGCCTTTTGTCCCATGAGAAACAAGGCAGTTGTGGAGTTATTCACATTTTTTGCAGCCGATGCCTGAGCCAGGGCCCCTGTTTGGCTGTTCTGCTCGTTTTGGGGCGTTTACCTCAAATTCGAGACAAATTATTCAACGAATTTTTACTTTGTGGCGCAAAGATTATATTCGTGAGTTTTTGTAATATATTTAATAATATATTGGATTTTAATTAATACATATTAATCATTTTTAATTCAATCTCCACCCTTTCGCAATGCTTTTCGCAATAGGCTAAGCATATGTCGGGTTTTGTGCGATCCGTTTCGCCGATTTTAAATCCCTAAGATGCTTACCTTAAAGAACTTTCACTACTAGTTCAGTCGCTAAAAACCAAGCCTAAAGAATTACTCTTGGAAGTTCGGATGGGCCCAATTGTTCCACGTGGAGAGTCGTGCCACCCGCCAGTGCGCTGATAGCGAGCCGATTGCACCAACCCTGATTACCGCAAAAGCAGATTACTCCCCGCAAAGGAACCTGTGTTTTAGGCCGGAAACACTGGGCTGACTTCCAGCATCTGGCCGGGGTGAAGCACGATGGGTTCACCTTCTGCCGGCACCTCATCGTTTTTCAATATGCGCAGAGTAATGGGTTCTTTGACCGCACCGGGTGCGACCCAGCGCCATTGACCGATCTCGACAAATTCCATGGGTACGCCCCTTTCGGAGGAGAGGCCAGGACCGGTCCCCCGGACAAAGGGCTTGTTGCCGATGCCAATGAGCACGCGAGCCGTCAGTGCACAGGCGCTAACGGGACTGCGGCTGGAGCGTTTTTTGCGAATTGTTTCAGCCTCGCGGGCCAGTAGTTCGCCTTGCGTCGGACCATCGGACGGCAATGTTGGCAAACTTTCGGCTCGGTTAGGAGTAAAGACAACGGGCGTGTCCTTGCGGGCCGCCTCCTCCTCGTCGCCTCGCAGGGCCACTATTTTAGCACGCGCCGAACGGCGAAAAGCGGAACTGGTGTCCTCCAGCGTTTCTTCAGTGTCAGCTCGAGCTTGGGGGTGCTCGACTGGCGGGACCTCGGTGGAACTAATGGAATCCAGCTTCCCCTCCGCCAAAGACGACCAACCCTCCGGCTCAATTGGGGCAGCCGGAGTTGCAAGTTCAGCTGTAATGGGCGCCGCTGCGTCAACGGGATCTACATTCCCGACTATGGGTATGGGAGGCTTGGATTTGCGCGGACGGCGAGCCCTGGCCATAATAATGCCTGCCACTGCCGGGGTTTGGCCGCTGTTTTGTGCGCGGGAAAGTGCCTTGGACAGCATGGACGGTTCTTCCGCAAGTTCAGCTTTTGCAGCAAGCGGCGAATCCACAACGGCGGCAGCCAAAGATATGGAACCTAAAGATTCAGCATCAGCATTGTCCAAAGCTGGTGCAGCAGTAACTGGGGAACTGACCGAATCAACCGCTGCGAGCACCGGCTCTGCAACTACTGTTGAGGAGGGTGCCTCCATCACAGCAATGCCACCCCTGGCCAAGACAGTCTCGGCAACCGGCACGGCGGATGGTTCTTCAACCCGCGCCGGAACTGTGGCTTTTGCCCGGACCCGGACGGGTGTTTCAACAGCAGACTCAGACATCGGTCCCGGACGCGCTGTAAGTGTTTTGAGATACCCGGCCAGAACGGTGAGAGTCTCACCCAATGCGGCAATTTTCTCCTCCGTAATCTTGAATTTTTCCGCCTGCTCCTTGCGCAGCCGGTCAAACTCGCGTTGGACCGCCTGGGTTTCGCCCGCGACAGCACTTTCACGCGTCTTGGCAACTTCCCGTAACTCGGTCGCCACAGCCGTCAGGCTCTGCTGAACTTCGGCCAATGGGGCAAATCTGGCATCGAAGCGGCGCGCGGAACTTTCCAGCGCAGCATTGGCGCGCACTGCATGCTCGACGGCTTCCGCTGCCGCCTGGGCCTGGCGGTGCCATTCATTGCCAATGGTGGCATCTGCGTTGGGTGATTTTGTTTTGGCGGAGTCGTTGGCCATAAAATTCCAAATGTTTGATGAAAACTTCTCGAAGACAAACGGCGTCACAAAAAACGCGGCTCCCAAACCGACCGAACCAAGGCAAAAAAATAACTGGCCGGTGCTGAGTACAGTGGATGATGACGAAATGGCCAATGCCACCAGAACTAGAACGGCATCGGCCACGACAAAAGGCCATTTGGGGACAGAGCGCCCCGCGGCCGCAGCAGTATTTTCAGGCAGTGGATGGTCGTCAGAAAGCATGGGGCGAAAATTGGCGGCGCCGTGCAGCGCGCAGAGCCGCCACTAGGCGGAGGATAACGTTTCCGCTTTCCAGAACAAGCCTGAAAAAATTGCGCGGGACATTTCCGCCTCTGCTTATTGACTCGCTGACATTTTAGCCTGAATGGCCCTGACCTGGTCGACAATGTCATCATTAGACAAAAGTGTTTTTATGATCGTGCTGCCGGTTTTGACGACTATGACATAACCCATCACCCGGGTTGTGGTAACGTCAGTCTGTCCCGACGAAAGCGTCGTGCTGCCGCCTTTCTTTTTTGTGCCGGCGCTGGCGGCATTGCCACTGCCGCTCTGCGTGTAAGTCTGCTTCACGTCGTGACTGATCGGTGTAGTCTTGATATCCATTTTGCCATTAACCGGCAGATCCAGGTTTTGCGTACCGGTCACATCATCGACAGTAATGGTAGTCGTCCCGGCATTATTGGCGGCAGTTTTGTTGTAGAAATGGTATTCGAGGGAAAGACTCTTCGCCGGAAAACTACTTAAATTCCGAACACTGATAGTGTAAACGACCTGACTTTTTGCGTCCTGCAGGGTGTTCTTGCCCAATTTCGGCGGTTTCGCCGTGCCAGTTGCCGCGGCTGGCGCGCCCGCGCCGGCATATACCGAACTTATGGTAACTCCATTGTCTACATCAATGGATAGAAGGGGGATTTCCCGCGATGCAGCGTACCCAGCGGTGGCACCCATCGCGTAAAATCCGATGGCCAGCAACTTGATGAATCGACCAGCCCATGGGTGACGCGGAGTATTCATGCGCGTAAGACAAAATAGCACAGACTTTGTGGCTGGCAAGTGATTAAGACGGATAGCTAATAAGTGTATTAGCAAATACATCCTCCCACCCCCACCGCAGATGGAGACACCCACTATCTGGCGATTCGCTTCAATTAGTCATCTCTGTGCAAAGTCATCTCTGCGCAATCGGAAATTTCTGCATACCACAGCAAGGTCGCAATCCTCAGCCCGAAACTCGGACAAAGAATGCCAGCCTGTCAGACTAAAGAATTGAAGGACGCTGATGCTGTCTCTGGCCGCTGCTACTTCCCGGCCTTTAGTTGCGCCACTTTGTCCATAATGGAGTCACTAGAAGGATAAGTATGGATGATCTTATCACCCTTTTTAACGTAAACGACCCAACCAAGTACGCTGGTAACCGTGCTGGTTTGCGTGGCGGGTGCGGCGGCACCGCCACTCTTTTTCCCACCACCACCACCACCGCCACCCGAGGTAACGGTGGTCGTCGAATAAGGAATATCGTTGGTCTCAATGACATTTTTGGCATTGGGCGCCAAATCGAAGGTGGTTGAATTGGTAATGTCGTCCAAGGAGGTCGTGGATGGACCCGGACCGCCCGTGACCGTGGTCTTGTTGAAGATATGATACTCCAGCGTCACGCCAGATGCAGGATTGGCAGCCATATTGGTTACCGTAATCGTATAAAAAGTGCTGCCACTGGCGGACTCGGTCTTGCTGCTGCTCTTTCCCTTGCCTCCATACCCGCCACCGCTACCACCACTGGGCGCCGCTGCCGGGGCCGCTTTACGCGCGGTGGAACTTTGTCCTTTATCGACCGACACGGTGACATCTGCCCGAACCAGGGACGGGGCGAGCAGGCCAGCAATGGAGGCAAAAAGTACGCCAGTCCGAAGCAGGGAGGGTTTGAAACGCAAAAGGGGGTTAAGCAGGGTAGTAGTCATGGCAATAAGATATAAACATGGCGTTAAGATGCAAGTTTCAACATTTTTGACCAAATTTTTGCGCTTTTGGAATCCGTATTTTTTACCGCCAATCAAAATAGGGCTTGCCAGCACGTGAGCAACGTTTAGCGTGTTTCGTTTTTCCCCTTTTCAAATCCACTTTCCTCCATGCCCACCATTAATCAGCTCGTCCGGCGCCCCCGGCGCGCCCCTCGTTTCAAATCCAAGGCCCCGGCCCTGGCAGGCAACCCGTTTAAGCGCGGCGTCTGCGTGCAGGTCATGACCCGCACGCCCAAGAAGCCCAACTCCGCCATTCGTAAAGTCGCCAAAGTGCGCCTGACCAATGGCTACGAAGTCATCGCCTATATTCCCGACGAGGGCCACAACCTCCAGGAGCACAGCGTTGTACTCGTGCGCGGTGGCCGCGTAAAGGATCTTCCCGGTGTGCGTTATCACATCGTCCGTGGCCCGCTCGACTGCGTAGGCGTCGAAAAGCGCCGTCGCAGCCGCTCCAAGTACGGCGTCAAACGCCCGAAGGAAAAGAAAGTCGCCGCCTAGTATTATTTCCACCCTGCCTCCCAGCCTTAACGAACTTTCTCCATGTCACGCCGCCGCAAAGCCGTCAAACGCGTACGCCCTGCCGATCCGCGCTTCAACAGTCCCCTGGTCACTCACCTGATCAGCACCATCATGCGCGAGGGTAAAAAAACCGTCGCCCAACGCGTGGTCTATTCCGCCTTTGAAAAAGTCAGCGAGAAGCTCGAAAAGGGCGACCCGATCGACCTTCTCCTCGGCGCGCTGGAAAACATCCGCCCGAAGCTGGAAGTCAAGAGCCGCCGCGTCGGTGGCGCCACCTACCAGGTCCCGGTGGAAATCACCTTTGAACGCCAGCAGAGCCTCGCTTTCCGCTGGATGGTTGACGCCGCCCTGGCCCGCAAAGGCATGCCGATGCGTGAAGCACTCGCCGCCGAAATCGTCGACGCGTACAACAACACCGGCACCGTGGTGAAGAAACGCGAAGACGTGCACCGCATGGCCCAGGCCAATCGCGCCTTCGCCCACCTGCGCTGGTAGTTTCGCCGCTTTTCAGGCAGAGTTTCCAGACCTTCCAGCAGCCAGCTAAGCGTCCGGTAATTTTGTCACTTCCGTTCTAAACTCTTTCTCCTTTCGCCATGTCCGACACCGCCACCCTGCCCGCCCTTTCGTCCAAGAATTCGCCGAATCGCCGCTTTCCGCTGGAATACACCCGGAATATCGGCATCGCTGCGCACATTGACGCCGGCAAGACCACCACGACCGAGCGCGTGCTCTTCTACGCAGGCGTCATTCACAAGATGGGCGACGTGCACGAGGGCAATACCACGACCGACTGGATGGAGCAGGAACGCGAGCGTGGCATCACCATCACCGCCGCCGCTATTTCCGCCGGTTGGACGACCAAGGAAGGTCCCTACAACGGCATCGCGCACACCATTAACATCATCGACACCCCCGGCCACGTGGACTTCACGGCCGAGGTCGAGCGCTCCTTGCGCGTGCTGGACGGCGCCATCGCCGTATTCTGCGCCGTTGCCGGCGTGCAGCCCCAGTCCGAGACCGTCTGGCGCCAGATGAACAAGTACAAGGTCTGCCGCATCGCCTACGTCAACAAGATGGATCGTACCGGCGCGAACTTCTTTAAAGCTCTCGACGACATCCGCACCAAGCTGCGCGGCAATGCCCATCCCCTCTTTATTCCCTACGGCGCAGCGGACACCTTCAAGGGCGTCATCGACCTGGTGAAGATGGTCCTTTGCGAATACGACACCACGGACGTCAGCGGCGTACGCTTTTTCGAAAAACCCATCCCGGAAAGCCACCAGGCGGAAGCCGAAGAATGGCGCGAAAAACTCATTGAAGGCCTGGCCGACTTTGACGACGCCCTCGCGGAGAAGTTCCTCGAAGGCAAAGAGCTTAGCATTGAAGAATTGCGCCGGGTGATCCGCAAAGCCACCCTCACGGAAAATTTTGTTGGCGTCATCCCTGGCAGCGCGCTCAAGAACAAGGGCATCCAGATGGTGCTCGACGGTGTGGTCAATTACCTGCCCAACCCGCTCGAAGCGCGCCCAATGACCGCGCACCGTGAAGACGAAACCACCACGGAAGTCACCCCCGACGACAAGGGCAAGCCCATCGGTCTCGTGTTCAAGCTGTGGACCGACCAATTTGTCGGCCGTCTCGTATTTTTCCGCCTGTACTCCGGCACGCTCAAGAAGGGCGACACGATGTACAACCCCCGCACCCGTCGCAGCGAACGCATCTCGCGCCTGCTGTTCTTGAAGGCGGATGAGCGCGTGGACGTCGACGCCATTTATTCCGGCGACATCTGCGCTGTCGTAGGAGCCAAGGACGTCGTCACCGGCGATACGCTGTGCGACGAAGACCTCGAACTGCGCCTCGAGCCCCCGACCTTCCCCGAGCCGGTTATCTCGATGTCCATCGAGCCGAAAACCAAGATCGACCAGGAAAAGCTCTCCATCGGCTTGCAGCGCCTGGCTGAAGAAGACCCGACGTTTAAACTTTCCACCAACAGTGAGACGGGCCAGACCATCATCGGCGGCATGGGTGAGTTGCACCTGGAAATCATCCGTGACCGCCTCTTCCGCGAGTTCAAGGTTGATGCCGAAGCCGGCCGCCCGCAAATCGCGTATCGCGAGACGATCACCAAGTCCTCCAAGGGCGTGGGCAAATTCATCCGCCAGTCGGGTGGCCGCGGCCAGTATGGTCACGCGGAAATCATCCTGTCGCCCAACGGCACGGGCAAGGGCAACGAAATCCTCAACGAAATCGTCGGCGGCACCATCCCGAAGGAATTCATCAAGCCCACGATCGAAGGCTTCCACGAAGCCGCGCACAATGGCGTCATTGCCGGTTACCCGGTTATCGACTTCAAGGTGCAGCTGGTGTTCGGCTCCTTCCACGAAGTGGACTCGAATGAAATGGCGTTTAAGATGGCGGGTATTTTCGCCTTCAAAGACGCCATGAAGAACTGCGCGCCCATTTTGCTCGAACCAATCATGAAGGTCGAAGTTGTCACGCCCGAAGAATACCAGGGCGACATCATGGGTGACCTCAACCGCCGCCGTGGCCAGATCCAGGGCATGGAGACCAAGAACGGCCTCTTCTACATCAACGCCAACGTGCCGCTCGAAACCATGTTCGGCTACTCCACCGACGTGCGCTCGCTCTCCAAGGGCCGCGCTTCGTATACGATGGAGCCCTCGCACTTCGAACAGGTGCCCGCCAGCATGTTGACGAAGATTGTCGAGTCGTCCACCAAGACGGCCGCGAGAACGATTTAAGAATTAATAATGCAGAATTAAGAAATGAAATTTCGCCGAAAAAATCCTTTCTTAATTTTCCATTTTCAATTTTCCATTATCCATTAACACCAAGCACTAGAACACCAAGCACTAAAACACTTTTAGTTCCACGTTCTTTCCCAGTTTGACTTTCTTGAGGTTTGGGCCGCCTGCGGGCCCGCCGAAGAATGCTGGCGTATTTTTTCCTCGCTTCCCTCCCTCTAAAACCCGAAACTTACCTTTCCACCATGGCCAGCCAGCGCATCCGCATCAAACTGAAGGGCTTCGACTATCGTATTATCGATCAGTCGGCGCTTGAAATCGTCGAGACCGCCAAGCGGTCAGGCGCCCGTGTGGCCGGCCCCGTGCCGCTCCCCGTGCGCATCGAGAAACTTTCCGTGAACCGCTCGCCGCACGTCGACAAAAAGTCCATGGAGCAATTCGAGCTGCGCACGCACAAGCGCATCATCGACATCGTGGAACCCACCGCTCAGACCGTGGACGAGCTGAAGAAGCTCAACCTCCCGGCCGGCGTGGATATTCAGATTACGGTGTAAAGGGGTTGCCTACCCATTGTCGCAGGCATAGGCAGGTTGGTGTTGTGATTATCCGTTTGGCCACCCTGGGTGACGCCGCTGCCATTGCGCGCGTGCATACCGAGACCTGGCGCGGAACTTATCGCGGGCAAATGCCGGATTCGGTGCTCGATGGCCTGGATTCCATGTTCTCAACCAAGTTCTGGACGGAGCATTTGCAGGCAGGCGATATAACGACTTTCCTAATCGAAATAAAAAATGATATTGCTGGATTTTGCTGCCTCATGCCCTCGCGTGATCCTGATGCCGATAAAAAGATCGTCGGCGAAATTGCTGCGATAAATATCTCGCCTCGGTATTGGCGCCAAGGCGCCGGTCGAAAACTTTGCGAACGTGCGATGAAGGAAGCAAGGACCAGTGGCTTAACCACCCTCACCCTCTGGGTCTTGGAAACCAATCATTCAGCGCAAAGATTTTATGAGGCCATGGGCCTTAGCCTCGATGGCGGCCGGAAAACGATTGCGCTGGGTGGCGCAGACTTGCCGGAAGTGCGATATCGGTGTGTATTATCAGGCCGTGAAACGTTACTGGTTGGCAAATAATACAGAGGTGATTTGCTGGTACTCCAAAATACTTCCGAAAAGCGCTTGACGACCTCCCGATTTTTCTCCTTATTCAACCTTTTTCCTCTGTTCCTTGCGCAGTCCCTCAGTACAAACCAGTCGCCCTCTCGGGTCGGGCGACGAAATTGGATAGCAGCCTCCGTGGATAAAGCACCGTTTAATAAACGGGTCTTTGGCCTCTAGCACCGGAAGCCGGCTCCGATTTTTATCATCCTTTTCAGGCCCGAACCACCACTCTCCACATATCTTTCTCTAACAGCCTAACGCAGGTTTCCGGCATCCGCCGGAATGCAATACGGCCATCACCGCCCGGCTTTCGCCGGAAGATGCTGTCCTCCTGCCACTTAGCAATATGAGCCTTATCCTCCTCGGCAAAAAAGTGGGCATGACCCAAGTGTATGACGCTGCGAACTGCTTAGTTCCCGTCACTGTAGTCCAAGCGGGCCCCTGCCCGGTCACCCAGATCAAAACGGTTGACAATGATGGCTATAACGCCGTCCAGATCGGTTTCTGGGTCCAAAAAGAGAGCCGCATGAGCGCTCCCGAGCTCGGCCACCTCAAAAAGGCCGGCGTCAAGGAACCCGTTACCCAGTTAAGCGAATTTCGCACGGCCAGCGCGCCGGAGTTCAAAATCGGTGACGTATTGACTGTCAACAAGTTCGCCGAAGGCGGCATGGTTGACGTCATCGGCATCAGCAAGGGTCGCGGCTTCCAAGGCGTCGTCAAACGCCACAATATGGATGGCCAGCCTGCCACGCACGGTCACATGATGCACCGTCGCCCCGGCTCCATCGGCATGCGCCAGACTCCCGGCCACGTTTTCAAAGGTAAGCGGATGCCCGGTCACATGGGCCAGATTCGCCGGACGACCCAGAACATGACTGTCGTTAAGATCATCGAGGACAAGAACTTGATTCTTATTAAGGGCAGCATCGCCGGAGCCAATGGCGACTACGTCGTCGTCCGCCAGGCCAAGAAGGCCCGCATCTCCACCCCGGCCAAGAAATAACCCTCTGGCTCGCGCCACCAACCTATTATCTGACCATGAAGCTCAAAGTTTACAGCCCCGATGGCGCGAAGGCCCAGGAAAAGGACTTTGCGATACGCGAATTTGAAGGCAAGAAGGGCGTCCAAGCCCTGAAAGAGACCCTCGTCGCCTACCAAGCCAACGCCCGCCAAGGTACATCGAAGACCAAGGATTTCGGCGAAGTCAAAGGTACCGGCAAGAAGCCTTGGCGCCAAAAAGGCACCGGCCAGGCCCGCCACGGTTCCCGCCGCAGCCCGATCTGGGTCAAGGGTGCCGTTGTATTCGGTCCCCGCCCCCGCGATTGGTCGCACACGATCAACCAGAAGGTCCGCCAGCTCGCCTTCCAACGCGCCCTTTTTGATAAAGTTACCGATGGCGAATTGAGCATCATTGAGAAAATTACCACGGACAAGCCCAAGACCAAGATCATCAACCAGGTACTGAGCCGCATCCACCCCAAGGGCAAAATTCTGCTGGTGGACGAAGCCTTTGAAAAGAACGCCCAGATGGCGGCCCACAACCTCGCCCGCGTGCTGATGGTCGACGCCGCTTCAATCAACGCCCTTGATCTGGCCCGCTGCAAAAACGCCATCATCAGTGAAGCAGCCTTCGAAAAGATCCTGGCCCGCGCCAACGGATAATCCCAACCTTTTACTTTGCCGCGACCATGAAAGAGCCCATCCACGTCCTGAAGAGCTTCCGCATCACCGAAAAGGCGTCGGCGTTGAACGCCCACCTGAACAAGTATGTGTTCGAGGTGGCCACGTCCGCCAACCGCATCGAAGTGGCCCGCGCCATCACCGAGAAGTACAAGATCAAGGTCTCGAAGGTGAATATTTTGAACCACCCCGGCAAGCATAAGACCGGCCGCATGTCCGGTGGCCACCAGGGCCGCACCATCCGCAAGAAAGTCGCCATCGTCACCCTCGCCGAGGGCCAGAAGATCGAAACGATCTAAGCGCACCCACCCACTTTTTAACTTTTACCCACTTTAGCCATGGCCCTCAAGCAACGCCGCCCCCTCACTCCCGGCCAGCGCTTTCTCATTGAGAATTCGCACGAAGGACTGTCGAAAGACGGACCGGAATCCGCCCTCACCGGGTTTTCCCACCGTGCCCGGGGCCGTAATTGCTACGGCCGCATCACCTGCCGTCGCCGTGGCGGCGGTCACAAGCGGTTGTACCGCACCATCGATTTCAAGCGCGACAAGAAGGAAATTCCCGCCACCGTCCAGAAGCTGGAATACGATCCGAACCGCTCGGCCCGCCTCGCCCTGCTCGCTTATGCAGACGGCGAAAAGCGCTATATCCTCGCCCCGAACGGCATGAAGGTCGGCGACAAACTCATTTCCACGGACAAAGCTGTCACGGAATATCCCGTCGGTCTCAATCTCTCCCTCCGCCACATTCCGCCGTCGACGTTTATCCATAACGTTGAAATGCAGCCCGGCAAGGGCGCGCAGATCGCCCGGGGCGCCGGAGCCGGCGTACAGTTGATGGCCATCGAAAACGACAGCGCCACCATTAAACTTCCCAGCGGAGAAATCCGCCTCGTCCACGCCAATTGCCGTGCGACGATTGGTGTCGTGGGCAACCTCGACCACCAGAACCGCAGCCTGGGCAAAGCCGGTCGCAACCGCTGGTTGGGCAAGCGCCCGCGCCAGCGTGGTGTGACGATGAATCCCGTCGATCACCCGATGGGTGGCGGCCAGGGCAAGAGCAAAGGCGGCGGTGGCTGGCAGCACCCCGTATCGCCATGGGGCCAGCTCGCGAAGGGCTACCCGACGCGCGTCAAGAGCAAGCCGTCCAACGCCTTCATCCTTACCCGCCGCAACGGCCGGAAGGTCAAGAAAGTCTAACCCACTTCCACCCCTTACTTATTTCTCACCATGGGCCGCTCCGTTAAAAAAGGTTACTTCGTCGAACCGTCCTTGCAGGACAAAATCGACATCGCGCAGAAGGATGCTTCGCGCAAGCCGATCCAGACTTGGTCGCGCCGCTCGACCATCACGCCGGACTTCGTCGGCCTGAACTTCGCCGTGCACAACGGTCGCGCGTTTACCCCGGTGTACATCACCGAAAACATGGTCGGCCACAAGCTGGGCGAATTCGCCCCGACCCGCGTCTTCAAGGGCCACAATCCGCACACGCAGAAAAAGGTCTAACTTTTCATGTCCTTCCGTCTTTCATCCACCTTGGGTATCGCTACCGGCGTTTTGCTGGCTGCGGGTGGGTTCGCGCGCGCCAATGCCGCGACGACGGAATGGCACGCGCCGCTGCTGGCTGGCAATGCCACGCATGTCACAAACCAGGACCGCCCGTATTGGGTGGACGAATCGATTGAGCCCTCCAACAAAGCGCACATCGTTCGCATGGCCGTAGGCAAGGCCGATGTCGTGCTGCTCGACGGCGGTTTGTACCAAGGTTTTCGCAACGGCGTAGTTTGTAATTTATATCGCGGAGGCAAGTCGATCGACAGCGTGAAACTGATTGTGGTCGCCAGCGAAGAACACCGCGCCGCCGCCCTCATCGCCGCTTTGCCCACCACCGTCATTATTACGCCGGGCGATGAAATCCGCATCTCCACACTGTAAATTTCGCCTCACTCAACCCTTTTCCCGTCCACGCCATGGAAGTCCAAGCCCTCACTAAATACGTCCGCGTCTCGCCCAAGAAATTGCGCGAGATCACCCGCGTGATTCAAGGCCGCCCGGCGAATGAAGCACTCGAATTGTTGCGCTTCATCCCGCGCAAGACCGCACGCCTCGTGCGCAAGACCCTCGTCAGCGCCGTGGCCAATGCGGAAAACAACCACCGCCTGTCGTCGGCCAACTTGGTCGTCAAACGCGCGTTGACCGAGCAGGGCTCCGTCATCAAGCGCTTCCGTCCGGCCTCCCGCGGCAGCGCCCACCCCATTCACAAGAGCACCTCGCACATCCGCATCATCCTCTCGGACAACGCCGCTACCGCGGCCGCCGCCGAGTAACCAGTAATTTCTACCGCCATGGGACAAAAAACCAATCCGATCGGCTTCCGCCTCTCAGTTCGTCGCAACTGGGAATCCCGCTGGTATGCCAACAAGAAGGACCTGCCCTTTCTCGTCCATGAGGACTACCGCATCCGCGAACAGCTGATGGAAAAGCTGCGCTACGCCTCCGTGCCGCGCATCTTCATCGAGCGCGCCAGCAACCGCGTCCGCATCAAAATTTTCACCGCACGCCCCGGCATGGTCATCGGCCAGAAAGGCCGCCAGCTCGAGCAAATCAAGGCTGACCTTACGAAGCTCACCGGCAAAGACGTTCTCCTCGACATCCACGAAGTGAAGAAGCCGGACATCGTGGCCTACATCGTGGCCGAGCAGATTGCGCTCCAATTGGAACGCCGTATTTCTTTCCGCCGCGCCATGAAGAAGGCCGTGCAAAGCGCGCTGGCCATGGGTGCTGAAGGTATTCGTATCCGCGTTGGCGGCCGCCTTGGTGGCGCCGAAATCGCCCGCGTCGAGCTCGTCCGCCAGGGTCGCGTGCCTCTGCACACCCTCCGCGCGAACATCGACTATGGTTTTTGTGAAGCCAACACCGTGGCCGGTAAAATCGGCATCAAGGTGTGGATCTGCCGCAAAGACGAAGAAGGTCTGTAATTTTTCGCCCCGTCACTTCTTAACTTTCTACTGTCATGGCCAATATCGCTCCCGCCGCCCAAAAATACCGCAAGGTGATGAAAGGCCGCATTCGCGGCGTCGCCAAGCGCGGCAATCGCCTCGCTTTCGGTGACTTCGGCATTCAATCCCTCGAACGCGGCCCGTTGTACGCGACGGAGCTGGAAGCCGCCCGCGTGGCCATCACCCGCCATTTGAACCGCCGCGGCAAAGTCTGGATGCGCGTGTTCCCGCACAAACCCGTGACCAAGAAGCCGGCGGAAACCCGCATGGGTCGCGGCAAAGGCGGCGTTGAATTTTACGTGGCCGTCATCAAGCCCGGCGCCATCCTGTTTGAAATCGGCGGCGTCAACACCTCTTCCGCGCGCGAAGCACTGGCCCTGGCCGATGCCAAGCTCGGTTTCCGCTGCCGCTTCATCAGCCGTGAAGCGCTCGAAAAATTCTAAGCACCCTCCCTCCCATGCTTTCCAAAGAAATCCGCGAACTGCCGCCCGTCGAACTCGATCGTAAACTGCGTGAGCAGCACGACGAGCTGGTCGGCCTCCGTCTGAAGAAATCCAGCGGCCAGGTCGAAAACAACTCCCGCTTCAAGGCCCTGCGCCGCGACATTGCGCGCCTGGAAACCATCAAGCGCGAACGCCAGCTCGCGCCCGCCGCCAAGTAATCCACCTTTTATTTTTTCTTCGCCATGACTGACCAAGCCCAGACCACCCGCGGTGAACGCAAGCACATCACCGGCATCGTCACGAGCCGCTCCGGCGACAAGACGATCAAGGTCACCTATTTCTACAAAATTCCGCACCCGATGTACCAAAAGGAAATCAAGCGGAAGACCGTGCTCACCGCGCACGATGAAGCCAATGCCTGCAAGCTTGGTGACAAAGTGGAAATCACTGAAACCCGCCCCATCAGCAAATCGAAACGCTGGCGCGTGGTCTCCATCATCGAAGCCGCGCCGATCGTCCTCGCGTAAACCCTTTCTCCCGCCGTTCCCTACACCTCTTTCGGAGTCCTGCCGCCATGGTACAAATGCAATCCCGCCTCGAAGTCGCCGATAACACCGGCGCCAAACACGTGATGATGATCCGCCGCCTGGGTCAAAAGACGCGTTTTGCGCACGTGGGCGACATCATTGTCGTCGCGATCAAGGACAGCACGCCGGACGCCCAGGTCAAAAAGGGCACCGTCGCCCAGGCCGTCATCGTCCGCACGAAGCAAGCCATCCGCCGCTCGGACGGCAGCTACCTGCGCTTCGACACAAATGCCTGCGTCATCCTCGACACCACGGGCAACCCCCGCGGTACGCGCATCTTTGGGCCGGTGGCCCGCGAGTTGCGCTCCAAGAATTTCATGAAAATCATTTCCCTCGCCCCGGAGGTGCTCTAACCATGGCCACAGCAATCAAGCGCGGAGAAGAAGCAGTCGTCATCAGCGGTGCCCACAAAGGCAAACGCGGCAAAGTCCTGCAAATTTTGCGGGAACGCAACCGGGTTATAGTTGAAGGCGTCGCCATCATCAAACGCCACACCAAGGCGCGCTCAGAAAAAGAAAAGGGCGGCATCATCGAACGCGAAGCTGCCATCGATCTTTCCAACGTCATGCTCGCCAGCCGGTTTGACGCCAAGCGCGCCAAACGCCCGGCTCCCGCCGCCAAGGCCTAACCTGGAGAATATTTGCCATGTCCGTCCCTACTCTCAAAAAGTTTTATCTCGAAACCGTGGTGCCCGAGTTGACCAAGACTCGCGGTTATAAAAACCCGCACCAGGTCCCGACCATCGACAAGATCGTGCTCAATTCCCGCATCAATTCTGAAGCGGACAAGAACTGGGTGCAGGAAGTGGTCAAGGATATCACCATCATTTCGGGCCAAAAGCCCGTCATCACCCGCGCGAAGACCTCCGTCGCGAACTTCAAGGTGCGCGAAAATATGCCCGTGGCCGTCATGGTCACGCTGCGTGGTCCCAAGATGTGGGACTTCCTCCTGCGCCTGATCGCCGTGACCCTGCCGAACATCCGCGACTTTCGCGGCGTGGGCCGCAAGCTCGACGGCCGCGGCAGCTACAACCTCGGCATTGGTGACCACACCATTTTTCCGGAAATCACCATGGAAGCCGGCCGCAAGAACATCGGCTTGGACATCGCCATTGTGACAACCGCGCACACTGACGACGAAGGCCGCGAACTGCTGCGCCAACTGGGCATGCCGTTCCGCACCGCCTCCGTCCCGGTGGTCAAGAAGCCCGACGCCAACCAGCCGGCCGCTGTCGAAGCCGCCGCTGCCGTAACCGCGTAATTTTTTCACCCGCGATCCCCTTTCCCACCATGGCCAAGACCTCCTCCCTCCAGCGCAATCTCAAGCGCCAGCTCCTCGTCAAAAAGTACGCGCCCAAGCGCGCCGAATTGAAGGCCATTCTCGCCAGTCCCAAGACGACGGACGAAGAATTCTACAAGGCCCAGCGCGAGCTGACCGAATTGCCCCGCAATTCTTCCCCGACCCGCGTGCGCAACCGCTGCAGTGTCAGTGGCCGCGCCCGTGCCTACATTCGCCGCTACGGCGTTTCCCGTCTGACGTTCCGCGAGCTCGCGCTCAACGGGAAAATTCCCGGCGTCATGAAGTCCTCCTGGTAACCTTAAACTTTCCGCGTCATGTCCAGCCACGATCCTCTCGGTGATTTCCTTACGTCCCTGCGCAATGCCCTGCATGCGCAGAAAGACACCCACACAGCCCAATGGTCGCGCTTGCGCGCCGGCGTCGCCCGCATCCTGAAGGATGAAGGCTACATCGCCAACTTTGCGGAAGAGACCGACAAGGCGGGCCACCGCCAGCTGGTTGTCACGCTGAAGTACGTGGACGGCGCACCCGCCATCACGGGCATCCAACGCCACAGCAAGCCCGGTCGCCGCCTCTATTACGGCTACCAGGAAATTCCGCGCGTGCTCGGCGGCCTGGGCGTAGCCATCCTCACCACCTCGAAGGGTCTATTAAAAGACGCCGAGGCCCGCCGTCAAAAAATCGGTGGCGAGTTGTTGTGCAAGATTTGGTAAATTTTTCTCCGAACCCTTAACGCCCTTTCTGTCATGAGCCGCATCGGTAAACTTCCCGTCACCATCCCGGACAAAGTCAAAGTGTCCGTGAAGGGCAACTCCGTCTCCATTGAAGGTCCCAAGGGCAAGGTTGAAAAAACCTTTGACTCGACGGTGACCATTACCGCCGACGCCAAGAGCGTGTTGGTGGCGCCGCGCGGCGACAGCCGCCTGGCCAA
>Ga0206965_10251_pt1 | contig 16503 bp, 14 predicted proteins | sample Alteio_BWOrgHeat_26_FD_152973 | JGI IMG/M metagenome (GOLD analysis project Ga0206965, IMG submission 152973) | Enriched cells from forest soil in Barre Woods Harvard Forest LTER site, Petersham, Massachusetts, United States -... | ecosystem: Environmental > Terrestrial > Soil > Temperate forest >...
GTTGCGCCATTGGCAAATCCACTTTCCGCTAAACTTTTTTTCGTCCGTTTATAAATTGACACAAATTTGCTGTTTTTGCGAAGCTGTTTTTTCATAAACACCTCATTTTCAAATGCAAGATGCTGTGCCAGGTGTGCCAGGCGTATTCATCTGTATTCACGCGTACCGGGTGGTTCACCTGGTTTACCACTTGCCCGGTGCTGTATCGCACCATCCACCCAAACAACAATACAGCAATCCAACCATACAGCATTAATAATTAAATCACTAATTTGCCACGCCAAACAATAAACCATGGATCGCTTACTTGATGTACTTTTAACTATTGTGCATTGCCTTATTATCGGGTTTAACCTATTGGGCTGGGTGTGGAAACCGCTGCGCAGGGCGCACCTAATTTGTATTGGCATTACGGCTGCCTGCTGGTTTATCCTGGGCATTTGGTTTGGCATAGGCTATTGCCCCGTTACCGACTGGCAATGGCACATTAAAGAAAAGCTGGGCGAGCATAATTTGCCGGCTTCGTTTATCACTTATTATGCGGATAAGATCACTGGTAAACAAATTGATGAAACGCTGATCAGCAATATTACCGCCGTTAGCTTTTTTGTGGCTGCGGGGATTTCTGTTTATGTAAATTTCTTCCGGAAGCATAAAAAATGAGAAGCTTAAAAATAATATTGATCGCTGGTTTGTTTTTGCTGGTGCATTTTAGGGTGATAGGTCAGCCTTTGCCGGTTTGGAACAATTCGACCCAAAAAACTAATACCGGCGACTGGCTCATCAGCAAACCGGCTGTAAAGGCACAGGTTTACAGCAATAATTACGGCAGGGAGATCATCCTGTACAATGGCCTGCTGAAACGGGTCTTCAGGATAAGCCCCAATGTGGCTTGTATCGATTATGAGAATTTGAGCACTGGCGGGCAACTGCTGCGCTCGGTTAAGGCTGAAGCCCGGCTAAGCATTAACGGGAAGGATTACAACATCGGCGGGCTATACGGGCAAAAGGAAAATGCTTACATCCTGCCTTCGGGATTGGATAAGCTGACAGCAGGCGCGAGTGATTTTCAGTTTATGGATTATGCCGTTACCTCCATCGAACCCTATCTTAACTGGAAAACCAGGTTCTGGATGCCGGTCGTGCCAAAGGCATCGGGCAAGATGATCTCGTTCAGGTACAAAGCCAATGCGCCAGAACTTGCCGGATTGGAAGTAAAGGTGAATTATGAGCTATACGATGGGGTCCCGCTGATTGAAAAATCGTTAAGCATCGAAAATAAAGGCGGCAAGATTTTTAAGCTCAACCGGGTAGTGAACGAGATCCTGGGGATGGTAGAAGAGGAAAGCGCCGTAGTGGGCAAGCCGGATGATATGAAAAAGAACCAGGGCATTTACTTTGAAACCAATTATGCCTTTAACAATGCCATGCGCTATGCCCTTAGCGACCAGGTTACCCATTGGAAGGTGGATACCGCCTATACCTCGCAGGTAAATTACGACCTGCAAACACCCTGCCTGCTGGAGATTTACCCCGAACAGGGTCCGGGTGTAGAATTACAACCCGGCGGAACATTTAACTCCGTTCGCACAAATGAATTGCTGATGGACAGTTACGATAAGGAACGGCGTGGGTTTGCAGTTCGTAAGATGTACCGTATTATTGCTCCATGGACAACCGCCAACCCCATTTTTATGCATTTGGTGAGCAAAAATGATGAGGATGTTCGGCGTGCGGTTGACCAGTGCGCGGCTACCGGCTACGAGGCGGTTATCCTTAGTTTTGGCAGCCATTTAAACATGGAGGATACCAGCGCGGCCAATATAAAAAGATGGAAGGAACTGGCTGATTATGCCCATAGTAAGCGCATCCGCATAGGAGGCTATGATTTGTTTAGTTCGAGGAGGATTAGTGACGCGGATGATGTTATCGATCCAAAAACAGGCAAGCCCGGCGGCGCGCTGTTTGGTAATGCGCCATGCTTTGGCAGTAAATGGGGATTGGCTTTCAGGGATAAGATCAAAACGTTTTTTACCCAAACGGATTTTGATATCTGGGAGAATGATGGCCCGTACCCGGGCGATCTGTGCGCTTCGACCATTCATCCCGGTCATAATGGGCTGGATGATTCGCAATGGCAGCAAATGGAGATCCAAAAGGAGCTTTACCACTGGCTGAACAGGCGGGGCATCTACATTAACGCACCCGACTGGTATTTTTTGGATGGCACCAATAAAATAGCCATCGGCTATCGCGAAGTGAATTTTTCGCTGCCGCGGGAGAATCAGAAAATCTTAAACCGGCAAAATATTTACGATGGCACCTGGGAAAAAACGCCCTCGATGGGCTGGGGCTTTGTACCGCTTACCCGTTACCAGGGCGGCGGCCCCGAGGCGGTACTGGAGCCATTAAGCGAGCATTTGGATGATTATAAAGCCCTGATGATGGAGTACTACGGATCGGGCGTGCAGGCCTGTTATCGCGGCCCCAGGCTGTATGATGCGGAACAAACCAAACAAACAGTTATAGACGTTATCCAATGGTATAAAAAGTACCGGGAGATTTTGAATTCGGACATTATCCACCTGCGCCGGGCGGATGGGCGCGATTGGGATGGCATTTTGCATGTAAATCCTCAACTTAAAATAAAAGGATTGGTGATGCTGTATAACCCTACGAATAAAGCCATTACAAGGCATATTCAACTGCCGCTTTATTACACGGGCTTAACGCAAGCGGCGCGCATCAGCGAACAGGATAATACGCCCAAAGTTTATCATTTAAACAGGGATTATAGCGTAAACATTGATTGCACCATACCGGCCAATGAGTATACGTGGTTGACGGTGGAGTGATCTGTTTTTGGCTTTACAACGGATAGCGTGGGTGATTTTAATACGGAGATGCAGAGAAAACACAGAGTTCGCTGAGCTTTAAAATTTAACAGGTCATTTTATATCTTTAAATTCATTTAAAAAACGTGTTTAGCAATTAGAAACAGAAAAAAAGGCAGATTTTAAAGCCCAGCCTGTGCGATTCCCCTCTTGAGAGGGGTGGAGGGGTGTGTTGATGAATATGGTCGCGAACACACCCCCGCCACATCACAAGCCAGCCGCACCCCCTCTCGAGAGGGGAGTTGTTACAATGCCCATATTTTCAATGTGTTATCACTATTAATATTGGGAATTTCAATCGCTAAACACATTTAAAAAGTAAAATTATTCCTCTGTGAGCTCCGCGATTTCTCTGCATCTCTGTGTTAAAAAAACTTCTTTAATTGGTTTTTACCCGTACAGACTGTTGTAGAGCCACCATTATAGATAATCAAAATTTTATAATCATTCTAAAAACTGCTATCTTTAAATGGTTTAGGCAGATTTTCCTCTTGATCTATTTATGGAACATAACGATATGATTAGTAATCATAGCGATTACACCACTGTAATGGCTAAAATTGATGGCCTGATGGCCAAGGGGAGCGGAAATGTTTCAAAGGAAGAGTTGGAAGAGATAGGGCAACTGGCACTTGCAGCCCAGGAATACGAACAACAAAAATATGCCCTCGTATCACCTAAAATACACTAAGTGTATTATTAAAATCATTAATTTGCCTGCCTTTTACGAATAATTCGATTCAATGAAAAAGTCTGTCATAACACTCTTCATCTTAACCATACTTTTTAATATTAGCTCCGCTCAAAAAGCCAAACATACTTTTGCTTTGGGCGATTCTACGTTTTTACTGGACGGTAAACCTTTGCAGCTGATCTCGGGCGAGATGCATTGCACCCGCATACCCCGCGCTTACTGGCGTGCGCGTATGAAAATGGCTAAAGCAATGGGACTGAATACCATCGGTACCTATGTTTTCTGGAATGCCGAAGAGCCTGAAGAGGGGAAATTTGATTTTACCGGCAATAACGATATCGCGGAATTTGTGCGCATAGCAAAAGAAGAAGGCCTTTGGGTAGTTTTGCGCCCAAGTCCTTACGCCTGTGCGGAATGGGAGTTTGGCGGCTATCCCTGGTGGTTATTAAAGGATAAAACTTTAAAAGTACGCAGCAAGGATCCTAAGTTTTTAAAGTATTACCACGATTATATTATGCAGTTGGGCAAACAGCTTTCGCCTTTGTTAATAACCAATGGCGGTAATATTTTGATGGTGCAGATAGAGAATGAATACGGTTCGTACAGCGACGATAAGGACTATTTGGACATCAACCGGAAGATCTTCAGGGAAGGCGGCTTTACCGGCCTGTTGTTCACCTGCGACGGGCCTTCGCAAATGCCAAAGGGTTATTTGCCGGGTTACTTGCCTGCTGTTAATGGCGAGGATAACCCGAAGGCTGTAAAAACGCTCATCAATAAATATCATAATGGCAAAGGCCCATATTATATTGCCGAATGGTACCCGGGCTGGTTTGACAGCTGGGGCAGCGCGCATAATGGCAGCAACGCCAATGAAGATGCCGGGAAACTGGATACTGTTTTATCGGCAGGGATCTCAATTAACCTGTACATGTTCCATGGCGGCACTACCAGGGGCTTTATGAATGGCGCTAATATGAGCAGGACAGAGCCTTATTCGCCCCAAACCTCCAGCTATGATTATGATGCGCCGGTGGATGAAGCCGGGAACGCTACGGCCAAGTTTTATAAGTTCAGGGCTGTGATAGAAAAGCATTTACCTGCAGGGGTAAAATTGCCGCCGGTACCCCAAAAAATTAAGACGATTGCCATTAATAAAATAGTATTAAGTGGCCATTCTGCTTTATTCAATAATCTTGGCAAACCTGTAATTGCCGAACACCCACTGTGCTTTGAGGATTTAAACCAGGGCTACGGCTTTGTATTGTACCGCACTACTTTAAAGAATGCAGTAAACGGCTTACTTAAAATTAAACAGCTGCGCGATTATGCCACCATCTACCTTAATGGCAAACGGGTAAGTATATTAGACAGAAGGTTAAGGCAGGATTCGATACAGATCAGCAGTACCGAACCCAACACGGTTTTGGATATTTTGGTAGAGAACAACGGCCGCATTAACTATGGCCCTTATTTAACCGACAACCGCCAGGGCATCACCGAAAAAGTAACCTTAAACAACGACGAGTTAACCGGCTGGAAGATGTATAAATTTCCGTTCGGTACAACACCGGTGTTTAAATACGCCAGTAATAAGGATACTAATGAATTGCAACCTGCTTTATACAAAGGTTCATTCACTTTAACTAAAACAGGTGATACCTTTTTGGATCTGCATGGTTTCGGCAAAGGCTTTGTGTTTTTAAACGGGTATAACCTGGGTAAATACTGGAACATCGGGCCGCAGCAAACTTTGTACGTGCCTGCATCATGGCTCAAAAAAGGAGTTAATCAAATTGTGGTATTTGATGAGTTGAAAGGCGGTCATAAAAGCATCAGTACTTTAGATCACCCGGTTTTAAGTGAAGTAATAAAACAATGATTTTGGCGGAGTTGGATGATTCGAATTGTCGTTACCTGGTTAATTGCTTAGCGCACGGAATCTTAGGAATTTGGCTAAAGCCCTCTCGTTGATACCTTTCTTTATCCGTCGGTTAAAACCGACGGCAGTGAATGAGCAAAGATCATTTTTCATTGCCGTCCCTTTTAAGGGACGGTTGAGTAAATAAAAAGGAGTGGCTTTAGCCAAAAATTGCCGACCAAATCACAATTTGATTTTTGACCGGATTCCAATTAACTCAATTATTTTTTTATTTTTGGAAATAGGCTTAAACAACAATTAAGGATCAATGTATTTTCAGGGCTATTATTATATCATCGTAGGGCTGCAAATATTTTGCGGCATTCACAGTTACCGGCGGGGGACTTTGAACCGTTGGATATTTTTAATAGCTTTTTTGCCTATCATTGGCAGCGTAATTTATTTGTACAGCGAGGTGCTGTCAAACAAAAGCACTTTCCGTGCGGTAAACAAACCCACCATTGATATTGGCGCAACAATTAACCCCGGTGGCCGCATCAAAAAACTGGAGGAAGAACTGCAATTTACCAATACTTTCGCCAATAAAGCAAAATTGGCAGATGCTTACCTTGCCGCCGGCCAAACGGATAAAGCTATCGACCTTTACAAATCAAGCCTCACCGGCGCGTTTGACGAAAATGAACACGTAATGGCGCAATTGATAATTGCTTATTATTCGCAACAGCGCTATGAAGAGGTGATCCCGCTGGCAAAAAAATTATACAAACTGCCGCAGTTCGCCCGGTCAAAAGCACACCTGTTGTATGCCCAATCGCTGGAGAATTTGGGGAAGACTGATGAAGCCGAAGCTGAGTTTAAAGCCATGAAAGGCCGTTACTCCTATTTTGAACAGCGTTACGAGTACGGATTGTTTTTAATGAGGCAGGAGCGGGATGATGATGCCTGGCAGGTCTTTACCGATATGCTTGCCGAAGAACCTCATCTTGGTTCGATTGAAAAAAAGAGTAACCGGGTTTGGCTTAACAAAGCAAAAGATGAGTTGCGAAAAATCAACCCTTCGGAAAAAGTTGGTTAATTTTAAACTTTACCCAGGTAAATTTCTGTTTGATAATAAAAGCTAACCTTACCGTTTTTATTATACTTCGCGAACATATCCTTTAGCAATTCCTTAAATTTTTCGCCATCTTCAGTACCTTCCTGCGGTACGTAGGAAGATGAAAAGGCCCTGCCTAAAAAACCGGCTTCATCAAAAACCTGTTCGTTGGGATATTTTACGGGTTGATATAAACCATCTTTAAAAAATGCCTTAAAATCAATATCATTAATATTCCGGTGGTTTACTTTGTTGTAATCAATAGCATCGTTCTTCAAAATATTTTCATAAGCTACCGAGAAATCATCGATCGCCGCATCGCGGTTATTCCATATCAAGGCAACATAGCCGTCATCCTTTAAGATCCGTTTAAATTCAATACGGGTTTTCGCGGCATCAAACCAGTGAAAAGCCTGGGCGCAAACCACCAGGTCGACGCTATCCGGGGCTAAAGCAGTAGCCTCGGCGGTACCGCTAATTGCATGGAAATATTTATTGTGATTGAATTGACTTATTGCTGCCGATTGCATGGCTTCGTTTGGTTCAACTGCGTAAACTGTATAACCTTTTTGAAGCAAAAGCCCTGTAAAAATACCGGTGCCTGAACCTATATCAGCTATAACAGCTTTGTTTGTCAGATTACATTCTTTTTCCAGGAAAGCAATTACTTCGGGAGGATATGAGGGCCTGAATTTAATATAATTTTCAACCCTGTCTGAAAATCTTTTGGTAGGATCGGGGATATTCATATAAAATTCAAATAAACAAAAAAGGCGCTGTGAAGCGCCCTCGTAATGATTTTTTTATGAAACTATTATCCAAGTATTAAAATTAATAATAAAATAATGATAATAATTGCACCTACTGAAAGGTAGATACCACCACCCATTGCCCGTGCTTCTCTTTTGTCTGCTTTAAGTTCAGTGCGTAATTCTTTACGGTCTTCCCTTGAAAGCTGTGATTTGTCCATTGCTTTGATTTCGGCAATACGGGCTTTAATTTCTTCAATGCGTGCCTGTTTTTGCTCAGTTGTCATGGCAGCTATAGCATCTTTATTGGGGGTATTGTCAGTAATTGTTGCCGCCCGGCTGGTAAATGCCGCTAAGGTTAGTACGAAGGTTGCGGCGATCAGATAAATTCTCTTTTTCATTGTTTTAATTTTAATTACTGTGACTGGTAGTTATTTAATAAGTTTAAATCAACAAAAAAATTTTAATTAATTAAAATAAATAAATCTCTTTGTTAATTTATATACTTATAAAATAGGCTGCCTCAAAAACATGCCCTGGCTCTAAGCGCTGTATATCTTCTTTCAGGCTGATATCAACATGTTTGCCCAGGGTGTCGGCACATCCAAGCCATGGTTCAATGCATACAAAATCGCCGCCGCCTTTGGCCCAGATACCCAGGTAGTTAAAATGCGGGAATTCCACCGAAACTGATTGATTGTGCTTATCGCTTTTGATCGAGACTTCTCTTGAAGTAAGGTCCTTAAAAACAAGCGCGTCACTGTTGAAAAGGTCCCTGGTTAAATAGACTTTGTTTCCTGGTGAAGGCACCGGCATTGTCTCGCCATTAAAAAAGCCATCGGGCGATAGCTGATGCGTAGTCAGTTTTTGCTCTGTTTCAAACTCAAGATAATAATCTTCATAATTTTCGCCACTGTTAAATGGTACTTTGAACGCAGGGTGTCCGCCTACAGAAAAATAAATTATTTTTTTATCATGACTGATGAGCTTGTAGGTTACCCGAAGGGCGTTTTCGATCAACATGTACAATACCTGGAAATCAAATTTATAGGGGTAAAGGTGGATCGTTTTTTCTGAACTTGGCAGCGAAAAAACTGCATGCTCTTCATCGTTTTCCAGTAAAATAAATTCCATATTGCGGGCAAAGCCGTGGCGTTCCATCTTAAAGGTTTGTCCGTCCACCAATAACTCATTGTTAATAAGTCCGCCCACCACTGGGAAAAGATTCGGCGCATGCCTGTTCCAAATGGCCGGATCGGCCTGCCATAAATGTTCGTTTTGTGTTTCTTTATGGACAATTGATATCATCTCGGCTCCGATCGGGCTGATCGTTACCTTCAGGAAATTGTTTTCAAGTATGGTCATTGGCAGCAAATTGTTAGTAAAAACGGTCTAAATTATGAATTTGTTTTTAATAGGGATGAATCAAACTATAAGTAAAAAATAGCAAATCAATTTAATAAACGGGTAGCCATTTTTATTACATTATGTTCATTCTTTTGTCCGTCAAAGTCACATTCCATTTTTGTACTTTTGTGTTGTGGCCGCCCGGAATAAAAAAACTACTTCAGCCAAAAGAAAAAGCAGTGCCGGCAAAAAGCCTATGGCAACAAAATGGAAAGCAGCTGCGGCATTCCTGTTTTTACTGCTGCTTCTATCGCCTTTTTATTATGGCTACGTACTAAAAACGTTTTCAGCAGGCTGGCGCTGGTTTAAGGACCTTGGCGGAAACCCTAACTACCGGACATACAAAAGTTTTCATATCCGTATCCCGTCAAATTATAAAATTCATGGCATTGATGTTTCATCCTACCAGGGCAGAATTGACTGGCAACGGGTAAAAACCATGCAGGAAGACAGCGTGCATATCGGTTTTGCCTTTATCAAGGCGACTGAAGGTATTTTGAAAGTCGACCCTTATTTTCAGCGCAACTGGCGCGAATGCAATAAAGCGGGAATAACTTGTGGCGCTTACCAATACTTCCGGCCGAAATTCAGCGGCAAATGGCAGGCTGATCTGTTTTTACAAACAGTGAAATTGCAAAAAGGAAACCTGCCCCTGGTGGTTGATGTTGAGCGCCTGGATGGTATGAAGCCTGAAAAAATGCGGCAGGAATTGGATGACTTTATCAAAGTAATAATCCTGAAAACAAAAATTACGCCCATTATTTATACCGGCTTAACCTTTTACCAGGAAAACCTGGCCGGGTTTTATGACGATTGCCCCCTCTGGATCTCCAGCTTTGATCATCCTGTACTAACCATAAGTGCAAAAACAAACTGGAAGTTTTGGCAGCACTCCGAAAAGGCCAAAGTAAACGGGATTGTCAGCGTGGTTGATTTCGATCTTTTCAGGGGCGACAGCCTGGCGTTTCAAAAGATGCTTATCAAATAAAATAAATAACATCCGTAAGTGCTAAACTCCCCTCTTTTTCTTTTGGATAAAAAAATGTTAATAAATGTTAAAGAATTATAAAAACTAAAAATTTAGTTATACTTTAGGGGCACAAACCTTAAGTATGAAATTCACAATTACGTTATTATCCATCATTTTACTGTTTTCACTTCGGTTATCAGCCCAAAACACTTATTCGGTTAAAGGCGATATTGTTGATACTGCCGAAAATGCAAGACTGGTAAATGCGTCCATTAGTATTTTAAATGCCAAAGATTCAACTTTAGTGTCCTTTACCAGGGCAGTAACCAACGGTGCGTTTACATTAGGTAATTTGCATAAAGGTAAATTTATACTGCTTGTAAGTTACCCTACCTATGCCGATTATGTGGAACAGTTCAGCCTTGATTCAGCAAAAAGCTCTTATGATTTTGGCAAACTAAATATGCTGTTAAAAGCAAAGTTGTTACGGGATGTGATCATAAAAGGCACGCGGTCGGCAATGAAAATAAAAGGGGATACTACCGAGTATAACGCCGGGGCATTTAAAGTACAACCAAATGCCAAAGTAGAAGATTTGCTGAAGCAATTACCCGGGATTGAGGTGGATAAAGACGGAAAAATAACTGCCCAGGGCCAAACTGTGAGCAAAGTATTGGTGGATGGAGAGGAGTTTTTTGGCGATGACCCAACACTTGTAACCAAAAACATAAGGGCGGACATGGTTGATAAGGTACAGCTGTATGATAAAAAAAGCGATCAGGCCACCTTTACCGGTATTGATGACGGGCAAAAAACAAAAACCATCAATATTAAATTAAAAGAGGATAAAAAGAACGGGTATTTTGGCAAAATTGACGCCGGGGATGCTACTGATGGTTACTATGAAGGGCAACTGCTTTTCAACAGGTTTAAAGCTAAACAGAAATTTTCGGCGTATTTAACAGTGGGCAACAACGGCAAGACCGGCCTGGGGTGGGAAGACAGTCAAAAATACGGGTCGGATGCTTTACAATTTGGCGACAATGGCGAGATGTACATTACTGGCGGCAACGGCGATGGGCTCGATTCTTTTAGCGGCCAGTATAACGGGCAGGGGACGCCGCTTGCACGGAATGGGGGCCTGCATTACGATAGCAAATGGAACAGTGATAAAGAATCTATCAATGCCAATTATAAAATAGGCTCGCTTGAAGTTAACGGAACCAGCAATACATTAACACAAAACAATACGTCAGACGACGGTACATATAATGGCACATCAAACCAAAACTTCGATAACTTTATGTTTCGCCAGAAACTTGACTTTACTTACCAGGTAAAGCTGGACACCACCTCGAACCTGAAAATAATGGCTGACGGGACACTTAAGAATACGCATACCAGGAGCAACTATTTGTCTACCAGCCTGCATAGGGTTGATACTTTGCTGAATAGCAACCGTAAAATTGATAATAAAGACAATACCCAGCTATTTGACGCGAGCGCCTTTTATACCAAAAAATTTAAGAAAAAGGGGCGTACATTTTCATTCCTGGGCGGCATATCCCAAAACGAAACAACATCAAACGGCTACCTTAATTCAAAAACAGCCTATTACGATCCCGTAATAATAGGAAAACTTGACAGCTTGCCGATAATAGACCAGTATAAAACGGCCGACGTAAAAAGCACATCGTTTAAAACAAACCTCACCTATACCGAGCCCCTTACAAAGGACCTTTCGGTGATCTTTAATTATGGATTGGGGGTAAACAATGGCACATCAAACCTGGCATCATATAACCAGTCTTCAGCAGGGGATTATAATTTAAAGGTAGGTAATTTAAGTGATGATTATAAGCTGGATGAATTATCGAACCAGGCCGGGGCGGTATTTAATTTTAAGAAAAATAAAGCCATTTTTAATTTTGGCACAAAAGTGTCAAACGTAAATTTCAACCAAACAGATTTGGTTACGGGTAATATGCTTAAACGTGACTTTATTGACTGGATGCCGCAGGCGAATTTTCAATATCGTTTTTCGCAACAGCAGAACCTTTATGTGAATTATTCGGGCCGGACCGTGCAGCCGTCCATCAGCCAGATTCAACCTGTTGCTGTGAACACCGACCCGCAGAATATTACCATCGGTAATCCTAACTTAACGCCTTCATTTTCGAATAATTTTTACTTTTATTATAGTTCATATAAAATCTTAAGCGGGCAATCCATCTGGCTGAATGGCAATTATTCATTTACAACAAACCCGATCGTAAGTAACCTGGTAACCAGCACAAACGGAAATACCGTTAACCAATATGTTAATATTGGAAATAAAACGCTAAGCAACTATAACCTTAATGCCTATCTCGACCGTAAGCTCGGCAAAACGGATATCAACGTTGGTTTGAATGTTGGTTTAAACGGCAACAGTTCCTACAATTATTCTAATGATGCGCTCGATTATATCAAATCAAATACTTACTCATTAAAATTTCAGGCATCAAAGTATAAGGAAAAAAAATATGATCTGTATCTGAATTTTGGACCTAATTACACCATCAGCGGATCGTCATTACAGCCGCAAATTAACAACAACGGGCGTGGATTTAATGCAGCAACCGGGTTTACTTTTTACCTGCCCGGAAAATTCCAGGTAGCATCCGATGGCGACTACCAAAACCGGGGCAAAACAGAAACGTTTAATACAGTTTATAACCGTACCCTGATCAATGCATCCATCGCCAAAACATTTTTAAAAGATGATAATTTAAAGCTGTCTGTTTCGGGCAATGACCTGCTAAACCAGAATTCAGGCTTCGACAGGAGTTCATCCGGCAACCTGATCACTCAAAATACCTATACCACTATAAAAAGATATTTTATGCTTTCCATTGTTTGGGATTTTAACAAAATGGGCGGCATTACAAAAAAATAAAAAGATGAAAAAGATTACACTTTATATACTGGCATTATTCATTTTAAGCACCGGCATTTCGTTTGGCCAAAATGCCCACTTTACCAATTCGGGTGTTATTGAATTTGAAAAGACCGTAAATATGTATGCGCTTTTCAAAAAGGACATCAATAAGGACGACGAAAGTTATATGCTGCCTGCCTTTGAGGCTTACAAAAAAAACCAGCCGCAGTTTAAAAAACTGCAAAGTACCCTAAACTTTTCGGATAATAAAACCTTGTTTACACCGGTGGAAGACGAAGTAGGTTACGGTTCTTTTTGGGGCGATGATTCGATGGTGAAACAAAACAACACCACTTTTACCGATTTGACTACCGGGACATTTATATGCCATAAAAATGTTTTTGAAGAAACCTTCCTGGTAAAGGATAGCACACGGAAGATACATTGGAAAATAACTGACGAAACCCGGGTAATAGCCGGCTACACCTGCCGCAGGGCAAATGCGCTTATAATGGATTCTGTTTATGTGGTTGCTTTTTATACGATAGAGATCCCAGTCTCAGGTGGCCCTGAATCATTTACAGGATTGCCCGGTATGATACTCGGTGTAGCTTTGCCGCACGAAAATATTACCTGGTTTGCCACTAAAGTAACCGAAACAACGGTTGATGATAAGGCATTGGCGCCGCCAAAAAAGGGAAAGCCGGTGAGTACCAAACAGCTAAAAGAAACGCTTAATGCGGCACTTAAGAATTGGGGAACCTGGGCGCAGGCCAAACTTAAAGCCTTCTCATTATAAGTTTACACGAATTTAATCGACACGAATTTCACGAATGAGTTCGAATGCTCACGAATGGAAATTTGAGCCAACTTTACTAATAAAGCGAATTAGTGTAAATTCGAACTCATTGGTGCATATTCGTGTCAATAAAATTAAATTCGAACTCATTCGTGAAATTCGTGTAACTCAGTTATTTATGCTAAAAAAAGGCGAACATATTGAAGGCATTCCTGCCGAACTAGAAATATTACTGGCCAAAGACGAAAAGGCTAAACTGTTTTTTGAAAGTTTATCCAAGTCCTACAAACAAGGGTATTGTGACTGGGTAGGTTCAGCTAAACAGGAAGACACCAGGCATATACGTGCTGCAAAAGCCCTGATCATGCTGCAAAACGGGCAGAAAACGTTAAAAACATAAACACGAATTTTCACGAATGGGTTTGAATTATCACGAATAGGAATTCGGATCAATTTTACTAATAAAGCGAATTAGTGTAAATTCGAACACATTAGTGAAATTCGTGCTAATAAAATTCGTGTCCCTATAAATTCAATACGCTTGTGCTGGGATTTTGGGTTGATAAGCTGGCATTGCTGGCGATAATGCTTTTATGATCGTTCAGAAAGTTTTTAAGCCTTACCAGTTTATCTGTATTGATCAGGTCAACACCGCATTTTAACAGCTCGGTCCAAACTTCCTTATTCTCGGGCGAAGCCCATAGCCTTACTTTTTCGCCGTATTTATGTGCAATTGCCACATAATTAAGCAGCTTTTGTTGCTCATCGCCCGGCATGGCGCCTTTTCCATCCCATTTAAACAATTTGGAATATTTACAGCTCGCCATTTTATAAACTTTTGCACCAAGCGTGTCCCGGTTGGCGCTCCGCAGGTCTTCATCTATAAAAGCATACCGATTTTCTTCGTCTTGTATCATTCGGTATGGCTTATGTCCCGATAAGACAACGGTTACGGCACCCTTGTGAAAGATGCCATGATCATACCCGGACAATATATCTTTGTATCGTTCGAGCACTAACTTTAAGGCGGCATAAGTGCTGTCAGATCCGGTTTTTATATCGATCATTAATATGATGGGGTTATTGTAGCCGATGTAAACCTGCCCGTTGTTTGAGGCGATCCTGTCGGCGAGTGGCTTCAGGTAAAGCGCTTCAAGCGTTCTGTGCCTTTTAAAATATGGATCAATGTGCGCAATAATTAATTTACCTCGCCGTAAAAATACATCCGCTTCAACATTGGTATAACCATTATCAAGGGCATCAAATAAAGGATGCCGGTGACGGTAATCATTATGCGCGAAGCCATTTATCAGGGGAATACACTGCGAACGCACAGTTTGGAGGCTAAAAAGGAGTAAAACAAACAGTGTTGCTTTTAATAGCCATTTGCGGAGATTTGCTTGCGGGGCTTTCAAGTAATTGTTTTAAATTTATTGACGTAAATTTACCCTTAAAAGGTTGTTTGAAATTTAAACGCCGGTTATCAAATAGTTAAATTACCGCTTCTTAATATTAAGTATTCATTAACACTTAGGGTTGTGTCATTGAATTGTTACAGAAGTACAGTTTGGTCATTTTAACGTAAATTATAATTAAAATGTTGTATGCCCATTGATCTTTTGCTCAACAATATTTCAAAATATATTCATTTAAATGAAGAAGAGCGATCCGTATTTCTGGGTTACCTTCAGCCCAAAAACTTTAAGCGCAAACAGTTTTTATTGCACGAAGGAGAAGTGTGCAAATATTCGGCATTTGTAACGTCGGGCTGCCTGCGCGGGTATACTGTTGATAAGAACGGAATTGAGCATGTATTAAGCTTTGCCCCGCCGGACTGGTGGATGGGCGATATGTACAGCCTGATATCACAGAAACCGGGAATACTAAATATTGAAGCTTTGGAGGATACCGAAACGATTATACTTTCGAAAGCAAACCAGGAAAAATTATACATTGCAGTGCCCAAATTCGAACGTTTTTTTCGAATCCTTACGGAAAACTCCCTGGTAGCCAACCAGCAGCGGATTATTGACAACCTGAGCCTTACCGCCGAAGAACGATACGGCATCTTCTGCAAACGTTACCCAACCCTTATTGATCATTTGCCGCATAAACAAATCGCGAGCTATATTGGCGTTACGCCCGAGTTTTTCAGCCGGATGCGGAGCGGGGTGTTGAGGAGAAGTTGATTGAGTTGATTGAGTTGACTGAGTTGATTGGGTTGATTGGGTTGATTGGGTTGGATTATGTTAACTAACTAAAATAAACCCTCATCAACTTGTTTCATCATTCTTCTTTCTTTTAATAAATTGAATATATCCGTTCAGTAATTTGAGACAGTGGTTATATTCTTGCTCAAATAATTTAAAAGTTTCATTTGTGATATAACCTTCATCCATAGCAACAATAATATGGTCCAGGGTTTCTGATAGTGATCCTCTGGCAATTATGCAAAATCTAATGTTATCAAGATAGTGGAATCGACCATGCCCTTCAGCAATACCTTGAACACCTGATGAGTTGGTCTGTTAACCTGAATTTTTCTTCGGAAGGAAATTTTTTAGTCAAGCTGGATATAAAATTTCTAATTTTTCGAGCCTGCTTCCAGGTCTCAAGTTCTGTAAAAGAAGCCATTGTGATTTCGGGGTCAGATTATTTGCCCAACGCCTAAATATAGACAATTTCCAAACTCAATCAACTTAATCTAACCTATCCAACCCAATCAACCTTTTTTCTTAACCTACATCATCTTTCCCATCTTTAATCACGCCGTACATTTGTGATATAAATTAACAGGAGAAAATTAAAATGGCACAAACAATATTACATAAAGCCGAAACCCGCGGGCATGCTAACCACGGCTGGCTTAACAGTTATCATAGCTTTAGCTTCGCAAGTTATTACAATCCCGACAGGATGCACTTCGGCGCTTTAAGGGTATTGAATGATGACACTGTAGATGCAGGCAAAGGTTTTGGTACACACCCGCATGATAATATGGAGATCATTTCCATACCGCTGGAGGGTGATCTGGAGCATAAGGACAGTATGAACAATGTGGCTGTTATTAAAAATGGCGATATTCAGGCAATGAG
>Ga0206965_10252_pt1 | contig 16452 bp, 17 predicted proteins | sample Alteio_BWOrgHeat_26_FD_152973 | JGI IMG/M metagenome (GOLD analysis project Ga0206965, IMG submission 152973) | Enriched cells from forest soil in Barre Woods Harvard Forest LTER site, Petersham, Massachusetts, United States -... | ecosystem: Environmental > Terrestrial > Soil > Temperate forest >...
ACACCTTGTTTAACAATATTAACTTTTAATGGGTACAACAACATTTGTTTAAATAACAACAACGAAAAGATGGCAAATAAAATTTGGGTAGGCAGATAGACGTTTGTGGGAAATACCCTGAAAAAAGGCTGCAGGAAAATAGCGTTAATGATAAAAAAAATAAATATCATTAAAACAGAAGCGAGGATGGCTTTTTTTATTTGCTTGTTTTTGAAAAGGTAATAATAGACTAATGAATAAAAAATATATTCAGCTATGCACTCCATTTGAAGAATGGGAGCATTGCTTTTGTACCTGATGGAATAAACTTTGGCTGAAATATTAAATAAAAATACGATCAGAACGGAACATGTGAGCACTTTAAAAGGCAGGGTTAACTTTTTATAACGCATAGTACCAATACCCGAAACTATTAAGAGTAGCAGCCAATAGAAAAATTCAATAATTGCCATTTAAAAAGTGTTTAAAATCATTTGGTTTAAATTTATAATTATATAATGCAGTTAAAATAAAAATAATAAAATGCCCTTTCAAAAGAAAGGGCATTTTGCTGATGTTATACTAAAATGATAAGGTTCTTTTTAAAGGCTTATATAGCTGCCAAAACAAATAAATAGTGTAAAACTATCCTATATTAGTACACCATGGCGGGCAAGGGGGCGGGCCACCACAAATATCGCCTGTATTTATATAAGGTGTTGGCGCATTTAATTCAGTGTTAAGCTCGGCCCCGCTATAAAGCAAGGTGAAGTAATTACCCGCCTGACCCACAAAATCGGGATGTTTTGCAAAATTGATGCTGACGCCCACAACGTTCGGATTGGTAAGCAGGGCCTCCAGACTCTCCCTGTCGATAAAAAAGCCATTAAGTAATTGACCGCCCGGCGTTAGTAAGCCCGGACCATCATTTGATGCATTTTGTTGCTGGTACTCCTTTATCAGGCTCTTAGCTGACACAGGATCAATGATTGTTGCCATAGTTAATTTGATTAGGGATTAAGTGAATTAATTATCCAATAATACAATTTTCTCAAACGAATTGTACCCCGTGTTTTCACGGTATTTTATACCGTGAAAACACAATTTTTAATACAGGATGTTACATAACCATGCGGCATTTTTTACAAAAATTATTAAATAAACCTGTTATCGGGCTTGCAAATAAGCTTTCATCGCGACCGGATAGAAAGAGGGTGGATATCGCGCTCAGCGGCCTCTACAAACAAATTAGTGGCGAAATCGATAAAAAGGGATTGATTTTACCTTTTGACACCGATACAGATAAATTCATCATTTTTTCAGATCAGCATAAAGGTGCCCGGGATGGCGCCGATGTTTTTGCACTCGCTGAAAAAAACTACCTGGCTGCTTTGGGGTATTATTATAACGAACGCTTTTTTTATATTAACCTGGGAGATAGCGAAGAGCTTTGGGAGAATCTTTTTATTACAGTAAAAAGGCACAATAAAGCAACTTTCGAGGCTGAAAAGAAATTTTTACAACATCGTAAGTTCATCAAGATATTTGGCAACCACGACTTGTATTGGGATAACGATCCCCTGGCTCCTTTCAACCTAAGGAAAATTTACGATCAGAACGTGAAAATATACGAAGGTATGATCCTGAAAACAACGGTTAACGAGAAGTCTTTTGAAATTTTTTTGACCCACGGTCACCAGGGCGATTTGCAAAGTGATGGAAATTGGTTCAGTAAATGGTTTGTTTCGGATATTTGGGGCCCATTTCAGTCTTATTTAAGAATAAACCCTAATACGCCGGCTAACAATGATCAATTAAAAACTTTACACAACCAAATGATGTACCAATGGAGCTCGAAACATCAAAACGTACTGCTGATAACGGGGCATACACATCAACCGGTTTTTAAATCGTTAACGCACCTTGAGGCATTATATGAAAAACTGGAAAATGCCAAAAAGGTAAAGGACCAACAAACTATCGATCAGATAAAAAAACAAATAACAAAAAGGGAAAATAGCGATAACAAAATGCCGGATTTTAAAGGCTACCTGGATACTTATTTTAACAGTGGCTGCTGCTGTTTTGACGACGGCGATATAACAGGCATTGAAATTGCCGACGGTTGCATCCGGCTTGTAAAATGGGTATACGGGCCTCAAAAGGAAAGCGTCCGCGAGGTTCTGGAGGAGAGCAAACTGGCTGATCTGAAGTTAAATTAACAGTGTATTGGCCCGGTAATGGAAAATAGTCCTTTTCACAGATATATAAAGTGCATTTTTTTCGGACCGGAAGCTTATCCGTCTAAAAGAAAAACAAATAATTCCCTTGGGCCGTGGGCGCCCAATACCAGGGTCTTTTCTATATCGGCTGTGCGGCTGGGGCCAGTAACCGTAGTTATCATAGATGGTAAGTTATTGCCGTATTTGTTTTTGATCAGCTTAAAACCATCCTTAAGGTCTAACACCAGCTGCGAGGTATAGGCCAACACAATATGAACCGGCGGATAAATACTTAGGCGGCGGCCAGCCATCCCTGAATTTGATAGTATAATACTGCCGTTACGTGCCACCAGGGTTTCGCAAAGCGTAAACCCTACTTCGGCCTGCTCAAAGTCTTTATCTGTTTCAAAAAAGGGATATTCAAACCGGGTTAAAACCTCCTGGAGTTCAGGTTCCCAGCAATATATTTTGTGCCAGTTGCGCTCTTCGGCAAGTTCAAGCAGGTTTTCAATAAATTGCACTTCATCCTCGCAAAAAACAAACTGGCCGGATACTGCTGTAAATTGTTCAGCAAAAAGCACCTCAAGGATCTCTTCATTCTGGGGGTAAAGGGGCAGGTCTTCCAGGTTGGGGTACGGATTCTCTCTTTTTTCAAGAAGCGCCTTGCGGATCTTCTTCAAAAGCTTTTCTTTCGATGTGGTGATGTCCCTCATATTGATGAGTAGTGAGTTGTGAGTGGTGAATAGCAGTGTATATCAGCACAAACTACTCACCATTCACTACTCACTAATTTATTCTTTATCCGCGCTCTTTTCGGCAGGGGTGGTTTCTAAACTGCCGGTGTTTTCGCCAACCGCTTCAGGCACCAGGCCTGGTATCGGCTCAGCCACTGCGTCGGGGCCGTTTACAAATTTATCATAAGCGGTACGGTGCTCAAACGGACGTTTTCCCAAAATCTCCTCCAGGTCCGATTGAAACAACACTTCTTTTTCCAATAATTTCATGGCCACATTTTCAAGGCCCTCGCGGTGTGCGTTTATCAGCTCTTTTGTTTTCTGGTAAACTACGTCCACTAAATTACGAACCTCTGCATCAATCAGTTCAGCGGTTGTATCTGAATATGGCTTATTAAACTGGTGTTCGCCCTGCGGGTCATAAAAGGATACATTACCCACCTTATCGTTCATGCCGTAAATTTTTACCATACCGTATGCCAGGCGGGTGATCCGCTCCAGGTCGCTCAAAGCGCCGGTAGTAATTTTTCCGAAGACGATATCTTCGGCAACACGACCACCCATTGACAGGATCATATCATCTATCAGCTCATCCTTGGCAACTAAAAATCTTTCGTTAGGCAAATACTGGGCATAGCCTAATGCTGCAACGCCGCGCGGCACGATAGATACTTTCACCAACGGATCGGTATGTTCCAAAAACCATCCGGCGATAGCGTGGCCAGCTTCATGATAGGCAACGATACGTTTTTCTTCGGGCGAAATCAGGGTGTTCTTTTTCTCCAGACCGCCGATCACACGATCGATAGCATCCTGAAAATCTTTCATATCAACTTCTTCCTTGTTCTTACGGGCAGCTATCAAAGCAGCTTCGTTACAAACGTTGGCAATTTCGGCGCCGGCAAAACCCGGTGTTTGTGCCGATAATTTTTTTGGATCGACACCTTCTGCAAGCTTGATCGGCTTTAAGTGAACTTTGAATATCTGCTCACGGCCTATCAGGTCGGGTTTATCGATAGATACCTGCCTGTCAAAACGACCCGGACGCAATAACGCAGTATCGAGCACATCCGGACGGTTGGTAGCGGCCAGGATAATAATGCCCGAATCGGTTCCGAAACCGTCCATTTCAACCAGCAGCTGGTTCAGGGTGTTTTCGCGCTCATCATTACCGCCTACAATATTATTTTTACCACGGGCACGGCCAATGGCGTCAATTTCATCTATAAATATGATACATGGAGCCTTATCCTTAGCCTGGCGGAACAAATCGCGGACACGCGACGCGCCCACACCAACAAACATTTCCACAAAGTCCGATCCTGATAAGGAGAAAAAAGGCACGTGGGCTTCACCTGCTACGGCCTTTGCCAATAAGGTTTTACCTGTACCTGGTGCGCCGATTAATAGCGCCCCTTTTGGTATTTTACCACCCAGGTTGGTGTATTTTTTTTGGATTTTTAAGAAAATCCACAATTTCCATTACTTCCTGTTTAGCTTCTTCCAGACCGGCCACATCGTTAAATGTTACCGATACCTGCGCTTCTTTATCAAACAAGGTAGCTTTTGATTTGCCGATATTGAAGATCTGGCCGCCCGGGCCGCCGCCCGCCCCGCCTGACATGCGGCGCATAATAAACAGCCATACTGCTACAAGCAACACTGCCATTATAATGCACTGCACAAACCAGTTTGATAAAAGGCTCTCATGTGGCTGATCCAAAGAAACCGATATTTTTTGCGCTTCGGGCACGCCGGCCTGGGCATCATTAATATCTTTTTTTAATCCATCATAAGTGCCGGCATTAAAAATGTATTGTGGTGACGATTCCTCATCGTTGCTAAAACTCAAATTATCTTTCTCTTTCTTGGCGTCAGCGTATTCAGGCTTATTTAAACTCGCTTTCTTTAAAAACACTTCGGCAATTGTCATATTACCGCTAGCGTAAGCGGTTACATGGTCGACATCCTGGTTTTTCAGCATTTGTTCTGAAAAGCGCTTAAAAGGGATGGGTTTATATGTATTACCGTTCAACAAAGTAGCAACTCCAAGTAAAACCACCACAATTATTACATAAAACCACATAATATTGGGTTTTGGCGGTTTCGGCGTGATTTTTTTATTAGGTATTTTCCGTATGGGTTTTGGTTTTTCCAATTTATTATCTTTCATTTCTTTACAAGCTCAAACTTACAATCTTTAAATTAACATTTGTATGGTTGTGAACATTGACGCATGTTAAACATATTTGTTACGCCCTAAGCGCTTTTATACATTTTAATTTCTGCGTCGCCCCACAAGTCTTCCATACCATAATATTCACGCTTATCTGTTCTGAAAACGTGAACAACAACATCTACATAATCCAGCAGTATCCATTCGCCAAACTGCAGGCCTTCCTTTTTATAGGGTTCCTGCTGGGTGGCCTTAAAAATTTCTTCTTCAACACTATTTGCTATAGCTTTTACTTGCGTGGCAGATTCGGCATGACACACCACAAAGTAGTCAGCAACCGAACTAAATATATTACGAAGGTCTAACCTGATAATATCATTTCCCTTTTTTTCCTGAATACCATGTATGGCTAACTCGGAAATATAAGCAGATTCACTTAACGCTTTGTTTTTTACCATCAAAAAGAATTAGTTTTGAACGATTGTGGTTTCTAATTTATTATACTTTGCAAAATAACATAATTTCGGGGTTATTTGTTGGACAAAATTTTGTTCTTCTAAAAGAAGTTGATTCTACCAATAATTTCCTCAAGGAATTAGTGTCAAATTCCAAGCCAGTGATCGAAGGTACGGTCATTATGGCAGAAAATCAATATGCAGGCAGAGGGCAGCAACAAAATGGCTGGTTTGCCGAACCTGGTAAAAACTTGACGTTCAGTATTCTTTTAAAGCCCCATTTTTTGGCTGTTACTGAGCAATTTGACCTTGTAAGAGCGGTTAGCATGGGTGTTTTTGATGCTTTGGAGCCATTATTGGGTGCCGACCTAAAAATAAAATGGCCCAATGATATTTATTACCAGGACCGCAAATTGGGCGGAATGTTAATTGAAAATATGATACAGGGCGGACAAATAAAAAACGCCATAATTGGCATAGGGCTGAACATTAACCAGGAAAATTTTGCGCCGGGCCTGGCAAACCCGGTTTCGGTAAAGCAAATCTTACAAAAAGATTATGATTTACGGCGTATATTATCGGACATTTGCAGGCATATTGAAGCCTGGTATTTAAAGCTTAAGGCCGGAAAAATTGCGGATGTAAGGAATTCTTATTTATCGCGACTATACTGGTTAAACGAGGAAAAAACATTCAGGATAAAAAACGAACTCATAACCGGAACGATAATAAATGTGTGTTACAACGGGTTATTAGTGGTGCAAAATAATATCGGAGAAGAATTAGAGTTTAGTTTGAAAGAAATTGAATTCGTTCATTAGTTCATCTGTTCATTGGTGAATGGCTGTTAAATAATGTTAAAAGGATGCCCGGATATGTTATTTGCCAGGCAAGTTCAGAATCGCAACAGAAACTGAAAATACTTTTACCAGCAAACGTAATGCAATTTGTAAAGGATAGAAAAATTAAAAATAGTTAAAAATAGAAATGAAGAAAGTATTATTAGCGGCAATCATATTATTTATGAGCGCCGGGGCATTTGCCCAGATTGAAGCGCCTGTTAAATGGTCGTACGCGGCAAAAAAAATCAGCAGTACCGAAGCCGTTGTATTTTTAAGGGCAACTATACAGGATGGCTGGCATATTTATTCGCAAACTGTAAAAGACGGTGGCCCGATAAAAACTTCGTTTACTTTTTCCCCATCTAAGGAATATAGCCTGGTTGGCGAAACAACTGAACCAACCCCGGTAACCAAATATGAAACTTCATTCAGCATGAATGTAAGTTATTTTGAAAAGTCCGTTACTTTTCAGCAAAAAATCAAACTAAAATCTGCCAATGCTTCCGTTGTTAAAGGGAAGCTGGAGTATATGACCTGCAACGATAAAAAATGCCTTCCACCAGACGATATTGATTTCTCTATCCCCTTAGGTAAATAAGCGCCTGTAAGCAATGAGATATTTCATCAATCGCAATTATATAAGGGCAGCTTTTACCCTGCTGGTTTTATTTGCAGTTTTAATTTCGGGCACAACACCCGCCAATGCTTTTCAGGGTAAAAAGGCCGATACCGTTTCAACAAGCGACGTTCAGTTTACTACTATTCCAACTGCTGCTGATAGTTTAGCCGCTAAAAAGAAGCAAGCTGACACTGTAAAAAAATCGAACAGCACGGTAAAAAATACTACTACTGCAAATGATAAGCCCAAAACACTTTGGGAGATTTTTATTGCGGGTTTTTTGGGTGGTTTTGCTGCTTTCCTGCTGCCATGTGTTTATCCAATGTTGCCGCTAACGGTCAGCTTTTTCACAAAAAAAGGCGGTACCCGGGCCAAAGCCATATCCCAGTCACTCCTGTATGGCTTGTCCATTATATTTATTTATGTTGTTTTTGGCTTAATTATAACAATAGCCTTTGGGCCGGCGGCATTAAACGGATTGGCCACCAACGGAATATTTAATTTTTGCTTCTTTTTATTGCTGGTTGTTTTTGGGATATCTTTCCTGGGCGCTTTTGAAATTACCCTCCCCAGCTCATTTGCAAATAAACTTGATGCCAATTCTGACAGGGGCGGCCTTGTAGGTATATTTTTTATGGCTTCAACGCTGGTGGTGGTTTCCTTCTCCTTTACAGGGCCCGCGATTGGTTTTGTGCTGGTAGATGCTGTCAGCAAAGGCGAAAGACTCGCACCGGCGGTCGTGATGCTGGGCTTCTCATTAGCTATTGCATTGCCGTTTACCTTATTTGCTATGTTCCCGTCGTTGTTAAAAAGTTTGCCTAAGTCTGGCGGCTGGCTAAACAGCGTTAAGGTAATCCTTGGGTTTATTGAAATAGCTTTTGCTTTAAAATTCCTGTCAAATGTCGACCTGGCGTATCACTGGAACTGGTTCGACCGCGAAATATTCTTGTCCTTGTGGATTGCTATCGGCATCTTAATGGCATTATACCTGATAGGGAAGATCAAATTTGCTCATGACAGCGAGGTATCATACCTGTCTGTGCCGCGAACATTTATATCAATTATTGTGTTTGCTTTTGTAATTTATATGATCCCCGGTTTATGGGGTGCACCCTTAAAATCGATCAGCGCCCTTTTACCGCCCCTGAGCACACAGGATTTCGATCTTTCGGGCGGGGTTGGGACGACCAGTTCGCCGGCAACAAACCTGTCATCCATAAAAATCAAAAAATATGAAGATATTTTCAAGCGTTTACCAAAAGTAAAAGGGATTGACGATTGGTACGATTATGACCAGGCCGTAGAGGTTTCAAAACAACTGCACAGACCAATAATGATTGATTTTACCGGATGGAATTGTGTGAATTGCCGCAAAATGGAATCGACTGTGTTGCCCAACCCAGAAGTGTTACATCGCCTGCAAGATGATTTTGTAGTTCTTCAACTGGTAATTGACGACAAAACCGAGTTGCCGGGGTCAGATCAAACCAAATCAAGTTATGATGGTAAAGCGATAACCACTTTAGGGGCTAAATGGATTAATCTGGAAATAACAAAGTACAATTCAAACGCGCAGCCCTTTTACGTAATTATTAACGAAAAAGGCGAGGCCCTTGTACCCCCCCAGGGCTCAAGCGATATTGCCGATTTTATTAAATACCTGGATAGCGGCATAGCGGCATATAAAAAACAATAGCGCCATTGTTTCATTGTTTCATAGCGATGGGTTTGAAACCCATCGCTATAAAACAATGCGGAAAAAGTGTTTTTTACCTTTTTTAAGTTAAGCGCCTTTGAGCTACCCCCACAACAATTCTTCCGGAGGCATTACCGAAATAAATCGCTTTCCATATAGCGATGGGTTTCAAACCCATCGCTATAAATAAAACCCATCGCTATGATTAAAAACCATCATTTCAAACTTTGCTTTATTTCCTTCAGCTCCTCGCTAAAAGATTTGCTTTGGTGATGTTTCTCCTGGTTATAAATATAACTGCGTACTCTCTTCAACTGGTCTGGACTAACACTAAATGCTGCAAATCCGTCCTGCCAGGTAACATACTTGTCGGGGATTTCTTTAAAATACTCCCATGAATTTCCCTTAATGGTTTTAACAACGTCCGCAACCGATTGATCGGTACGAAGTCTTACTAATAAATGAACATGATCTTCTACCCCGTTTATACAATCCAGGTAAATTTCATAGTCATTTGCGATATCATTAATTACAGCATAAACTTCAGCTTTTAGCAAAGGCGAGAGTATCGGCTCACGGTTTTTTGTCGACCAGATAAGGTGTACCCCCATATTGACGAATAACTTTGGGGCATAGTGGTAAAATTTAAGTTGAAAATCAAATATAATTATATCTCGGTAAATTTAGGGGCTAAATAAAATATAGCGATGGGTTTGAAACCCATCGCTATACATAAACTAATCGCTCCCTCTACAAAATCTTTTTTGCTTTCCGACTTTCCGGACTTTCCCGACTTTCGGACTCCCCCACAAAAACCTATCTTTGCCCCACTATGTCTGATAAAAAAGTTAGAGTACGTTTTGCGCCAAGCCCTACAGGTGGTTTGCACCTGGGTGGCGTGCGTACGGTATTGTTCAATTATCTTTTCGCCAAACAACACCATGGCGATTTTGTGTTGAGGATTGAAGATACCGACCAGAACCGTTACGTTGAGGGCGCCGAAGATTATATTTTAGATTGTTTGAAATGGTGCGGCTTAACCCCTGATGAAAGCCCGGTGGCGGGTGGCCCATATGCCCCTTACCGCCAGAGCGAACGCAAAGCCATTTACCGCGAATACGCCGAAAAACTGGTGCGCCAGGGCCATGCCTATTACGCTTTTGATACACCCGAAGAACTGGACAAAAACCGCAAGGAGATCCCTAACTTTCAATACGGGCAGGTTTACAGGGATGGCTTGCGCAACTCGCTGTCGTTAACCGAACATGAGGTTGATGAACTGCTGGGTGCCCATACCCCGCATGTCATCCGCATAAAAATGCCGGCTGACGAAAGGGTAAGCTTTACCGATATGATTCGCGGGCAGGTAAGTTTTGAGACCAACCAGGTTGATGACAAAGTTTTATTAAAAGCCGACGGGATGCCTACCTACCATTTAGCTGTGGTGGTAGACGATTACCTGATGAAAATAACCCACGCTTTTCGCGGGGAAGAATGGCTGCCATCCGCACCGGTGCATTTATTGCTTTGGGAATATTTGGGATGGAAGGCCGATATGCCGCAATGGGCGCATTTACCCCTGATATTAAAACCCGATGGCCATGGCAAATTAAGCAAACGCGACGGTGCGCGCCTGGGTTTCCCGGTGTATGCGATGAATTGGTTTGATGCCAAAACCGGCGAATTAACCCCCGGTTTCCGCGAACTGGGCTTTTTGCCCGAAGCTTTTATAAACCTGCTGGCTACCCTGGGCTGGAACGATGGCACCGACCAGGAGCTGTTTTCGCTGGATGAACTGGTTGCCAAATTCTCTATCGACCGGGTTAGCAAAGCCGGTGCAAAATTTGATTTCGAAAAAGCCAAGTGGTTCAACGCGGAATGGGTGAAGAAGTCTGAAGCCTTGAGTCTTGAGTCTGAAGTCAAAAAGCTTTTGGGGGATAAGGGTGTTGTGGTTTCGGATGATGCCTATTTGCTGAAGGTGATTGATAAAATAAAGGACCGGGTGGTTTTACTGCCTGATTTTTACCAACAGTCGGCATACTTTTTTGAGGAGCCTAAGGAATACGATATTAACGCTGTTAAACCTAAATGGACGGATGCCAAAACGGAGTTTTTTAACGCGTTTATTGATCTTATAAAATCAACTGAAGCATGGGATGAGACCAGTTTGGAAGCTGCCTTTAAAGCCCTTGCCGAAGAAAAAGCCATTAAAGCCGGCGAGTTAATGCTGCCTTTCCGCGTGATGCTGGTGGGCGGTAAATTCGGGCCGCATGTGTTTGATATTGCGGTATTGCTGGGTAAAGAAGAAACGATTAACAGGATTGAAAAGGCGCTGGAGGTGTTTGGTCATTAGTCATTTGCTGCGCGGCATTGGTCATTAGTCATTGGTCATTTGCTGCGCGGCATTGGTCATTGGGTCATTGATAGGTGGGCGGGGTAATTAAGAAACTTACGTCCAACCAAACCAAAAAACACGTCATGCTGTCCGCTGGTGCATGTGGCGCGTTATTAGCCAATTTTTTTTAGCGTTGGTCGGGATTTGCCTTGCAATGTCTTTGGTTTAGGGTGCAGCCCCAAACCAAATAGTCTGAGGCTGCGGTAGTTTCTGTTGTACCGTGAATATGAATTTATAACGGGTTTGGAAACAATATTTTTTTAGGTTTTTTATGCCGGGTCTATCCCGCTGAGGCTTTTGTTATTGTTGTGCAGATACAATCAAAAGGCTTCGTGGTTCGAAGTTGGAACACCCCGAACCACTAATTTAAGCCCTACCTTAATTAACTCTCATGTTTGTATCTTCAAGCATCAGTGAGAGGCCTTCCTTACCTTTTTCCCTGCGTTGGTTTCGGGTAAGTCAGGCCTATTATTCACTGATCTAAATATTGACACCCGAAAGTATCGTCTTTCATAACCATTGTTCCATGGTTTCGACACAAAACGGGAAAACATAGACAGAATGTGAATTACATCGGACGAGTTTTTGAGGAATGTCATTAGTCATTGGTCATTGGTAGGTGGGCTTTTTAAAATTAATGTTTACTTTTAACAAATCAATTAACCTTGCATACCATGAAAAAAAAGATCCTGATAACTGTTGCTTTGCTCCTTTGCTTTGGTGCGGTATTCGCCTGGTTTGCCGGCATAGATGGCAAATGGAATGCTATGCTGAAAGGGCCGGATGGCAATGAATTCCCGATAAGTTATACGTTTAAAACCGCCGACACCACGCTCATGGGTACGGTGACCTCATCGATTGGCACTTTCGATATTTCGGATGGCAAGGTGAAAGGCGACAGCTTATGGTTCACTGCGCACATCAATACCATGAAGATTAAAAACAAAGGCAGGTATTACTCAGATGGCGACTCCATAAGCCTGCGGGTGGGTATGCGATCGACGCATACTACATTGAAACGCGCCATCGAAAAATAAAGCCTTTCGTCCGGTGAGTGGTGAATAGTGAGTGGTCATTGGGTCATTAGGTTGGTGAGTCTCCCGTTTTGTCAATTTCGAGCCAGAGCGAGAAATCTATACACGCGCTTATCCACCAGGCATGCTGGAATGGCGCGTGTATAGATTTCGATCCGCCCGTGGCGGATCGAAATCACAACGGTGTGGGCTTGGTGATAGGGAAAATATGCAGATCGGGTACGCCACTTCTTTTGGCCTGTTCTATTTAGCATTCTCCTTATACGTTTTTAATGTATCTGTTAAAAACGAGTATAACTCATCATAATCGCATTTTAAAAAATTGGTATTTATCACTGCGGGGCTGCCATAAGTCCTGTCGTTATCTGCTGCTGTCCTTCGTTTAAATATATTCGATTGATTTTGGATAAACTCCCCGGGGGTTTTCACATGCACTACAATACGCATTGGATAATCCCCTTCTTCTTTGTTGATCTTGGTTATATTATTCCAGTTTATAAATCCGCACGCCCCCAAAGATGTATTATTAATAATGCCATCCATGTTAATGGTTAAACCAGATTTCATCACAAAAAGCCGGTAAAACATAATTGCTGTAAGCGGACCGCAAATAATTATACAAAAAAGTCCAATGTCAAATATTGTCTGAGGAGTACCGTCAATATAAACTCTGGTTACTTGTACACCATCACTGCCGCTTGCAAACGTGGAAGGACTTACTACAAACCAAATGCCCAACAGGAAGATACCGAATATCGCAAATGAATATCCACTAAGGCCATATTTATTTAACGGTATATCTACATGATCTGCATCTGTACTAAAGTCAACCTTCATTTCTTTTCATTTTGATTTTGTAAGTTTAGGAAAATTAAATTGAATGTGGGATGGGATTTTAAAACGATTCGTTATTGGGGCTCCCTTTTTGTGATTTTCGACGAGCCCGACTGCCGGCAGGCAGGGAACGAGGAGAAACTATCTCTTGAGCGGGATGAGCCTGGGTTGTGCGAGCGAAAAATCTTATACGCTTTGCGTCCGACTATGCAGGCGGTAATATCAGGTGTTTAAGATTTCTCACTATCGTTCGAAATTGACAATGGTTGTTGTTGTGGGGGCATAAATCATCTCCGCTTAGCTATTTGCTTATCGTTACGATGTTGCTAAAGCTGCATGGTGTGCAAACTGCTTTGCCGTTTAAGGTGATGGTACTTACCGCTGACGTAGAATAACATTTTCCCCGGGTAACCGAAACATCCATGTGAATGGTATCGGCAGGCAGCGCGGCCAGCTTTAAAATATAGGTTTGTGTTTCATTGCCTATAATCATCACATATCTTTTGTCTTTTTGTGTGCTATCCACCCAAAGGTTAACGTTGCTGCCCGTTACCGAGCTGGTTACTGTTAAATCGCTAAGTTTATAGGGTGATGTGGGCGATAAAAACAGGTCGGCGCCGATTGTTTTGGAAACGATGCGCACACTGGCCAATAGGATTTGAAGCGCCATCGGTACCACCAGGCACTGGGTGAGTACTTTCATTGTCCGGCACGAATATAATAAATGCATATCCACACTAAGTGCATTCATCGACACAAAACCCTCACTGGTCGATTTTAGGCTTATTCGGGTTTATTGCGCTGTAATTTGGTGTAGCCAGCTTCGTTAGATAATTAGTTTAACAAAAACAACGTTAGAGAAACAACGTTAGCCATCAGTATAAATCCATCAATAAGTACTGGTGTCAACCATGTTTAATTTTTAACCAACTGTATGATTTATGAAAGCTTTAAAAACAGTGTCGCTTACGCTTTTATTTGCGCTTAGCCTTAATGTGGTATGTGCACAAATGGTACGCAACCGCGCCATCCATTTTAAAAGGCACCGGGTTACCCATCATCATCACAAAAAATAGTAATTTTTTAAACTGCATGCACAGGCTACCCGCCCGGTACAAATGGCGCCTGCGTATTTAATAACAAGTCGGATTTGCTAATCCGGCAGGCTAAAAAAACACAATGGTGCCAATAATGCTATTATCTATAAACGAATGATCGAAATTTCCCCTAATGAAAACACATAAACCCTATTCCCTGGTTGCTTTAGCTGCCTGTTTATTATTTGCCCATTCTTCCTGTAAGAAGGACAAAGCGACAACTACATCAACAACAACCACCAGCACCAGCACAACAGCCACCCCAACATCATTGGGGCTGTACGAGACAGACTCATCGATTTATAAACTGCTTTTTATAGCGGTGCCCAAAATTGGTACGCAAACGGTAAACCAATACCTGATATTCGACACCGGATCGGGCGGAATGGTGATTGATGCGCATGAAATATTGCCCGCTTCGATGATCACCAGCTCCGGGTTTAATTTTACGGGCGACTCAACAGTGGTGGATGGCATTACTATTACCAACCAGACCGAAACCATTGAGTATGGGGCCGATGCCAGCACCACGGAAAAAGTGTACGGCAACCTGGCTTATGCTTCGGTAACTGTTGGCGACCATGGCAGCACAATCACCGTGAAGCGGCTGCCTTTCTTTTTATATTATAAAGGGGTGGACAATAAAGGTAACGCGGAAAGTACGGGGACGTTTGATATTTTCGGCGTTAATTCGGAGTACGACGTTACTTTCGCCAATGGCGGGTATATTACCAGCCCGTTTAGTTATTTTGACCCCGGCACGGGGCTGACGAAAGGGTTTAAGATGGCGGCTTTGGGTACCAGCAATTTTTCGCTGGCAGGCACTTATGTACCAGATGTACTTACACTCGGGCTCACTTCCACGGATGTTGGTTCTTCTTCAGGTTTTACAATGCACGCCCTTACCGCCGTTGACAACTATGGTTACGCGGTGGTGATACCGTGCGGATTTACCTATGGCAGCAAGTCGGTATCGTCGGCTTATACCATATTTGATACCGGCACCGAACCCTATACGTACCTGGAGGACCCAACTGCGGCAAAAGACACAGCGCAGCTGGCATCTGGCACTGCAGTATCCCTTACCACCACCAACAGCTTTAATTATGATTATACCGTCAGCAACAGCGAGAATTTAACTTATGTAGAAAGCACAAAATATTCGGGAAGTGATGTTTCGATTATCAGCCTGGAGTATTTTCTGAACAATGAATACCTGCTTGATTTTACCAACCACAAGCTGGGGTTGAAGAAGAATTAAGTCATTGGGTCATTGGGTCATTAGGTCATTAGGTCATTAGGAAGGATAAATAATAATACTTCCTAATCAAAAAATATGTCATGCCGTCCGCCCATTGGCGGATCGGCACCCCACGGATAGGTAGCCGACGGACAGGTAGCCTGTAGTCAGGTGTGCCACCAAACGGGCGGCTCAGCGCGTGGTTACTTAGCACGCGGCTCAGCGTGTGGGGTGCTGATCCGCCAATGGGCGGACAGCATGACGTGTGGGATAGAGAGAGTAGGCAATGAGGCGTTTTGCACCTCCGCTTAGCTATTTGCTTATCGTTACGATGTTATTAAAGCTGCATGGTGCGCAAACTGCCTGGCGGTTTAAGGTGATGGCACTTACCACCGACGTAGAATAACATTTTCCCCGGGTAACGGAAACATTCATGTTGATGGTATCGGCAGGCAGCGCGGCCAGCTTTAAAATAAAGGTTTGCGTTTCATTGCCTTCAATCACCACAAACCTTTTGTCTTTTTGTGCGCTATCCACCCATAGGTTAACGTTGCTGCCTGTTACCGAGCTGGTTACCGTTAAATCGCTGGGTTTATAAGGTGATGTAGGCGATAAAAACAGGTCGGCGCCGGTTGTTTTGGAAACGATGCGCACATTGGCCGATAGTATTTGCAGTGGCAACGGCAGCACCGGGCACTGGGTGTCGTTATTTTTTTTGCAGGCGCTCCAGCCGCTGCAGGCCAATAGCAATATTAAAAGGTGTTTGGTTTTCATGGTGTTTGTTTGTTTAAAACGTCCCTGCTGTATGGGTGTATGTGCTGCGGTTTTAATAAGGATACGAAGACCAGTCCATAAATGTAACATGCGGTGTAAAGTAAGCACGCTTGATACCTGACAGCGGGTTATAAATTATCCCTGTTTTGTCATTTCGAGCCAGAGCGAGAAATCTATACACCTGCTATTCCGACTTTGCGTGGCGGCCAAGCGCGTGTATAGATTTCTCTCTATCGTTCGAAATGACAGCAGGGGTTCACGCTCTAAGTCGTTTAAAAGACGCAGACCTTTCTTTCGCGGCCCTTTTACGGCCTATAACAAGCATCTCCACAATATCATTGGCAATATCAGCAAT
>Ga0206965_10253_pt1 | contig 16382 bp, 11 predicted proteins | sample Alteio_BWOrgHeat_26_FD_152973 | JGI IMG/M metagenome (GOLD analysis project Ga0206965, IMG submission 152973) | Enriched cells from forest soil in Barre Woods Harvard Forest LTER site, Petersham, Massachusetts, United States -... | ecosystem: Environmental > Terrestrial > Soil > Temperate forest >...
GAAGATTTTGATAAAGCAATAACTTTAGCTATTAAAAATAAATTTAAATGTGCGTATTCAAATGATGCTTTTGAACTTTGGTTTGTTCTTCACTTTCAAAATATAGATCAAAAACAATTAAGAACTTTTTATTATAAAAAGTTAAGTGAATATTGGGAAGGTCTTCTCTTGAAAATTCAAATTTTTGAATATTTTCAATACCTGTATCTGCAATATTTAAGAATGAAACTATTTGATTCTTTATAGTTTCATCATTCAAAGAATCAAGTGCTTGCGCACGCATATATTCCGAATGATCACTTGAAACAATAATAATACTACTTATATAGTCAACTAATTTTGTTGAAATTTTACCACCAAAAGATTTTAATGCTGTTAGAAATAGAGAGTTTTTCCTTGCAATGTCATTTCCTTTTTTTATATACAATCCGCTAATTTTATTACCTTCAATAAAAGCATTTTTATTTACTTGAATTTTCATTCCGCTTCTTGTAAAAAAAGGAACTTCCTTTTTACCAGGTGTGCCAAATAACCATTCTGAAACTATTTCATTGTTTGTTGCTTCAAAGCCATACCTATAATATACACCTTCAACAAAAAAAGATAATTGAAAATAAGAAGGTTTTTTTTCAGTAGATGTTGAAAGTTTAAAAGGTTCTATTTGCTTATTTAAAATGATTTCATCCTTTACAGATTCATTAACTACCGAAATAAATGTAGTCAAACCTTTCACCAAATTACTCTTACCACTGGCATTAGCACCATAGACAGCTTTGCTTTTCAGTAATGACAATTTATCATTAACTTTGAATACATTATTTTTATCTACATCCTCATATTTAGGATTAGAAACAATAGGCGCAGCAGTCATGCTAAGCGTCTGAATATCCTTTATGGATTTAAAATTACCTACACTAAAATCTACTATCATAACTTCATATTTGAGAATATTTTGCAAAATTACAAATTTAATTGGTAATTCTACAATAGTTAGCTTAAAAAAACTTTTTCTATAGTTCAATGCAATTAAAAGGAAACAATCCTCCCGCTGTCTTACCTTCTCTCCAAAACCTCCCCAATCCTCCCCGCCAAAAACGCTGCTCATTCATTGCCGTTGGCTTTAGCCGACGGATAAAGATAAGTGATGGGAATGGGCTTTAGCCAAACCTTCAAGGTTTTTAAAACCTTGAAGGTTTATTCTTTGGCTAAAGCCATTTTCATTATTCCTTTTTATCCGTTGGCTAAAGCCAACGGCAATGAATATTAAATGATATTCTATACTATCATTCCTTTAAAATATCTTTTCTCTTATGCAGATGGATTTTCTTTAATAGAAGAATAGTTTTTGTTTGTAAGATAATTATGTTTGATAATAGTGTTCACCACATTGCTTATTATCGAATCTTATTTCATCATGATGAATTATTAAAAGACTATGATAAATCTTGTAAAGACTATGATGAATTCTTTAAAGAGGGTTATGTATCTTTTATTCTATTCATTGTTATTAGTAAAGAGACTGATGAATTCTTTAAACAATGGAATAACCAAAGATATCGCAATTGCGTTTTGATATTTTGCAATTGCAAAGTGAAAAAACGCAATTGCGAAATGGATATTCGCATTTGCGAAATATTAAAACACAATTGCGAAATAAATAAAAGCAATTGCGTATTTTTACTTTACAATTGCGAAATAAAAAAACACAATTGCGAAAATGAGAATTGCAATTGCAAATATTCATTTCGCAATTGCAAAATATAAAAACGCAATTGCGAAAACTTTGATTTCTGCTTTGTTTAAGAGATTCATTCCATTCAAATAAGAATTCATCAGTATCTTCTTTCTGATCATTATAAAGAATAAATATTCTTGTTCTATCTTTTAATAAATCATTCCATTCATCAGGAATAACAAGGCTTTCATCTATCTGATGATTACATTAAAACGATATAAGCATATAGAGGAATAAATATATAAGGTTGTAATTATGAAAAACTAAAGAATGAATGAGGGGTTCCTTATTTTGGTAATGGGTTCAATTCATTGTTTTGTTTTTAAACCTTAGTATAAAAGTACATAAAAGGGATTTAACTTTATTACCTTATTTTATAAAATGAAATAGGGTAATAAGGTTTTAAAATCAAACATGATTTAATTTTGTACTAAGGTTAAAAAAATTCCGCGTCTTAGGATTTATCCCAAGAACCTTGTCTTTATTTTTTAATTCATAACAAACATCATTAATTTAAACTATCTTTGCGCCCCGAGTAATTCTGAATTCCTTAAATAACAAGCATTTTGGCAACATATAAAGTAAAGAAAAAAGTAAAAGTACCAGTGAAAGTTTTGAAAAAGACTTCTCCTAAAAAGATAAAAGTTATTCTAAAGGATACTAATAAATCTAATATCAAGAAATTGCTCAAACCTATTGCGGGCAAAGGAAAGGTAACTCTTCCTGAACCTGATAAAAATATCAGATACCGTCCTTCAAAAAGATTAAAGTCTGTTCTGGCGAATCCTTTAAATCTTTATTCTGCAAACCTTGGTTATAACAGGGGAAAGAGAGCATTGACCTTTGCATTTATAAACAATGTTTTTGCATCAATGACTGGTAATTCCAATTTTGAAACGCCTTCTCCAGCCATTTCGGATATTAAGGATGAGATTGCATTATATAGAACTGCCAGGGGGAACAAGAATACCGGGGCTGCAAAACAATGTTACGTAAATATTCTTTATATGATGAAGCAACTTGGCAATTATGTGGCTAATGAATGTGGCAATGACCCTGTGGTATTCGCAAGTTCTTCATTCATTCCCAATAAAGCGAAGGGAGGAAAATCAAAAGAAATTGCGCAAGCAAAAATTAAGAAAGTAAAGGATACAAAGCGTTCAGGAGAAGCAAAGGCTTTCGTTATTGCCTTGCTTGGAGCGCAGTGGTATAAGGGTTATTGGATAGATACGGAAGATGAAACTGCTACCAAACATTATACTAAAGGATGTAAGGGCATCAAACATTTGTTTAAAGGCCTTCCTGTCGGAAAGAAACTTCTTTTATTTGTTTGCGGTTCAGGACCTTTGGGCGATGGGGATTGGAGTTTAGGGTTTCCCTGGATGCCACGGTAGGTTTAATTTAATCACAGGCATTTTTATAAGTATGCCCGCAATTTCTAATAGGCGATTCTGTTTGTTCTCTGTTTAAAGTAGGATAAGATTTCTTTTCATTTTAATTATCTTTATTAAATTTATCATTGGGCAAAAATATATATTCAGAAATAAAGTCAAAGAGATGAACAATACAAATTTATCGCTCCCCTAAAGCATAAATAACTGCAACTAATAGAGCTACGCCGCCGGTACACAAGATGATTTCTAAGGTATGGTTTTTATAAATGTCATAACCTTTGGCATCCCATTTAATAACTTTATCATCTTTCACCCAAAATCGAAGGTAATGAACCGACGGAGTTTGTTGGGCAATGGTATCTTTGAATTTATTGCCGACATGAACTTCCAAACCCGGCTTTGCAACATTATAATCTTGCAGATATTCCCATATCTGTCCATAACTTCCACTGTCTTTGATATCAGTAGGTTCTCCAAAACTTCTCTTTAGATAATCCTTAGAATTAACCAATGAATTATTTACATTTTCACCTAATGGCGTGAGCGTATAACATCCCGCCATCAGGAGACAAAGCAAGACAAGGAGCGGTTTTACAGGCGTTTTCATTTTATTTTCTTAGTATCAAAGTATATTATGGAAATTAGAAATTTAATTCTGCAAAATTAAACAATCCATCAGACGCAAAACTAAATCAACAATATCTTAACTTCGCCCCCGAAGATTTTAATCAGGATTATAGCATACTTATGAAAGTTTATCACTCGCTGGAAGAGTTTAAAAAGGTTGAAAATGGAGTCGTAACAATAGGCACTTTTGATGGGGTCCATGTGGGTCATCAAAAAATAATATCTTCTTTGAAACAAATAGCTCATAATAAACATGGAGAAACAGTTGTTCTGACCCTTCACCCACATGCACGGATGGTTTTATATCCTGATGATACCAATTTGAAACTGATAACTACGATTGATGAAAGAGTCGCACTGTTCAAGGCTTTTGGGATAGATCATCTGATAATACATCCTTTTACTTTAGAGTTTTCAAGATTAACAGCTACAGAATTTGTCAGGGATATTCTTGTGAATAAAATAGGCACAAAGACTTTAGTGATAGGATATGATCATCACTTCGGCAGACATCGTGAAGGAACCTTTGAATTATTGGAAGAACTTGCTCCAGTTTACAGCTTTGATCTGGAAGAAATCCCTGAACAGGATGTAAATGATATTGCTGTAAGTTCTACGAAGATAAGAACTGCTTTGAATCGTGGAGATATTGCAATCGCTAACAAATTTTTAGGATATGATTTCGAATTAACCGGAATAGTTATTAAAGGAGAACAGATTGGAAAAACTATAGGGTATCCCACAGCAAATATTTATGTTCAGGATAAATATAAACTCATACCCGGGCATGGTATTTATGCGGTAATGGTAAAGATAGATGATGAAGAATTTAAAGGAATGCTATATATCGGCAATCGCCCTGTTGTCAATGGAAGTAAACAAAGTATTGAAGTAAATATTTTGGATTTTGATAAGGATATTTATGGTAAGTCAGTCACTGTTATTTTCAAACATAAAATAAGAGATGATATGAAACTAAACAGTCTTGATGAATTAAAGAATCAGATTGATAGAGATAAGATAGAAGCAATAAAACTGCTCTCTCAAACGTATTAAATGACGATGCGGAAAATAATTCTTTTTTTTGTTTTTGGAATGATGTTCTTGGGAGCAGCGGCACAGGATGTTTTATTGGATTCTGTAGCATTGGCTAAAGAGCATCTTTTTAATAATTTAAAAGAAGCATTAATTCATCCTGATAAAGTTTATAAATTAGATTTAAGTCATCATAAATTAGATTCCATTCCGCCAGAAGTATATCAATTCAAAAACCTTCAAGTCCTTATATTAAAAGGTAACAGGCTCACCGAAATCCCTGAAGACATAGGAGTCTTGACACATCTTCAAAGATTAGTTATGTCAAGAAATAATATTGTTACTGTTGATCCTGCTTTAGGTAAATTAGTAAATCTTGTCTTCCTCGATTTAAGCCAAAATGAGATTGAAATGCTGCCGAAGCAAATAGGAAACCTGGTGAATTTAGCAGAACTTGTAATGTGGCTTAATAATCTTAATGACTTTCCTGATGAAGCTAAGGGAATGATTAGTCTTCGAAGGCTATCTTTAGAGGATATTGCCATGAATCAAGAGACTCAAGATCATATTACATCCCTTTTTCCAAATGCAAAGATTAAGTTCTCGCCCAGTTGCAAATGTAAATGGGAATAAGTTTAAAACTTCAATGTAATTGTCCCTAAATAGTTCCTTGGTGCCTGTGGATAATAGTTATTATCATTCACAACAACACCGTTTTGAATGGAAGTATAATCCCATCCATTCGATTCATATAATTTATTAAAGACATTCAGGATATTAAAACTTAAACCTATTTCTTTCATGGGTTTTATTTTAATAGTATATCTTATTCTGAAATCATTGATATTATATGCTGCTATGGCGCGCGATTCATCAGATGTATTGTCAAGATATTGCTTGCTGACATACTTATTAATGAAGCTCAAAGTAAGGTTCTTCACAGGATGCCAATTCAAAATAATACTTGATACAATTGCAGGAGAAAATGCAATATATGTAGCTTTATAATGAACAGTATCTTGCCCAATCCAATTGCCGGAGGCATCATACACATCAAGATATTCATCATGTTTAAATATTCTATTCTGACTAAAAGAAATGTTTCCTTGTAAGTCTAAATTCCTTCTTATTCTTATTGCAGTTTCGATCTCTGCTCCTGCACGATAACTTTGTGGAATATTCTGATCAATATATGCCCCGACATCATTCAGTTGCCCTGTTAATGCTAATTGATTGGTGTAATACATATAATAATAATTGATGCCATAAGAAAGCCATTCAGATTCCTTTTTATATCCTATTTCAAGGTCTTGAAGATGCTCGGCTTTAGGACGGCTAAGTGGCGTGGATTGTACATAATCATCTCTTACAGGTTCTCTATTACCAATACTGTATGAAGCATAGATTTGCATGTTGCTATTAAGGTCATAATTGATGCCTCCTTTAGGATTGACGAAGTTTAGATTGGCTGTTTGTGTGGTATTATTATAATATTGATCATACCCTAAGAAAGTATAGTTGATATTCCGATATTGTATATCACCAAACAGGTTTAATTTCTTGGTTATTTCATAATAAACTTTGGCATAAATATTTGCATCTTTCTTAACTGCGGTATTATCCTGATACTTCGCCAAGGGGTCGCTGTTACTGGCATACTGCGCCCAAACTATCTTGGTATAATGATCGCCATTATAACGATTCGCGGCACCTCCAATGGTTAGTTTTAATTTTTTATTGCTGTTATAATTAATAGAAAAAGTAGTTCCATAAAATTGATTGTCCAACCATAATTGTCTTATCAAGTTGGTATTAAGAATTGTATCATTACCGACTACCGCATTCTTCAATCCATAAGAACTAAAATAGGAAGGTTGAAAGTCAGTTGGATTCGCAGGGTTGTATGGGTTATCAGCATCTACATACTGTTCGTAATATCCGAAACCATGCGTGTAATGCAAGGCAGCATTGACATTCCAGTTAGAATTTAATTGTGAAGAATAAAGCAGTTGGAAGTTATCCATTTGATAATTATCCGTCTCATTCGGATAGGTATAAACATTGTAAGTTCTATTGACGGGAATGGTATCTTGAGGCACGCCATTCCAGGCTTGATAGGTCTTTTCTATGCCTGAAAAGATGTTGAATTTAAGAACAGAATTCTTTCCATAATATCCACAGGAAGCAAAGAAAGATTTCAAATCAGAAGAAGCGCGATCCATATATCCATTTGAAGTTATATCAGACAGTCGCCCTTCAACATCCCATTTTCCATCAATCAATCCGGTACCAAAAGAAAGGTTATTCTTCCAGGTATGATAAGAACCATAGGTAGTGTTACTTTCCGCATGGGCGGCGGTATCTAATACAGTCGTTTGCATATTAATAGTGGCTCCAAAAGCACTTCCTCCATTGGTAGAAGTGCCTACTCCTCTTTGAATCTGGATGTTATCTACCGAGCCTATCATATCAGGCATATCCACCCAATATACCCCATGATCTTCTGCATCATTTTGTGGTATTCCATTGATAGTAACATTGATGCGAGATTCATCACTACCACGAATGCGGACATACGTATAACCCACGCCAGTCCCGCCATCCGATGTCTCTACAAGATTCGGAGTGAGCTTCAAAATATAAGGAATATCCTGCCCTGTATTGTTCTTCTCCAATTCTTCTTTACTGACATTCGTAAAAGCCATTCCAGTCTTTTCATTAACCCTTGTGGCGGTTACAGTAAATTCATCTTTCATCACAGATGATTGTTCCAAAACAAAGTCAAGAGACAGATTTCCAGACACCTCAATATCTTTAATCTGTTCTTTAAAACCAAGATGAGACACCTTGATTTGATAAGTCCCCGCAGCAACATTATCAATGGAATAATTACCATCAAAATCGCTGGTAGCACCAAGATAGGTTTTCATTAGAACCACAGTAGTTCCGGTAAGTTCATTACCATTTTCTTTAGCAGTAATCTTCCCCGAAATTACATACTGACATTCCCCGATTAATGGCATCATAAGTACCATTAGCAACACTAAATTTTTCTTCATAATACAATAAATAAATAACGTTCGTGGGGAGCTTAAGATCGGAAATGGTTATTTCCTTTTTCCTACGCCGGCATTACCCGGATCAGGTTCTATGGGTATAATCTCAGCCCGATTTGTTAAGGCACCCCTTGTTTTTAACTGGGGCAAAAATATAAAAAATTAGGAATTACTGTAAATCTATTCATCGTAGATAGGGAGGGGCTATATAGATATAAGCTTCATTCTTGAAACATAATCTTCTGTAGTTTCCTGAATTTCATTAATATTGCATCCTCAATAATTCAAATTAATAATAATAATATGAAAAGAAAAATATACATCATCCTCGTTCTTGCAGTTGCAATATCGCTTGCCGGACTTTATGTATCTGGAATTTGCAGGGTTACGGCAACTAAGCAAATAGTTGTTAAAAAGGAAATTAAACAAAAGGAAGAAGGCAAGACTGAGGCTATTGATGCCTTGCAGTTTATCAGCAGGTCGCGTGCCTTTCCTAATGCAGACGTTCCTGGCGATGCTTATGGAAAAGCCTGGTCCTTTTATCAGACTCATTATCTCAATACAAAGGAGGATAGAATGAAACATATTACCTCTGGCGGCTGGACAAATTTCGGTCCCAATAATGTGGGTGGGCGGACATTGAGTATTGCTATTGACCCTACAAATGATTCGGTGGTGTATATGGGTTCGGCTTCCGGTGGCTTATGGAAATCCATTACAGGAGGCATAGGTGTTAATGCATGGACTTATATTCCTACTGGCTTCCCTGTGCTTGGCGTAGCGAGTATCGCCATCAACCCAAGCAATCATAACGAAATATACATTGGCACTGGTGAAACTTATGATTACGGTACCTCGCTGAATGGTTTGGTTGACCGTACCACAAGGGGATGCGCTGGCATAGGCATCTTGAAATCTACCGATGGCGGCATTACCTGGAGGCAATCTTTGAATTGGATGTTCCTGCAAAACTGCTGCGTTTGGGATATTATATTCAACCCGTTAAATACCAAGAGCCTCTATGCCGCAACTACCGAAGGCGTGTTTAAAACTTTGGATAGCGGCGCCACCTGGACAAATGTCTTGAATCAACAGATGGTTACTGACATGGTGATTCATAAGGTGGATACTAATATCGTTTTTGCTGGAGTAGGGAATCTTAATTCCGCAAATAAAGGGCTTTATACTACCACAAACAGTGGTGGCACATGGAGTGTAGTAGGAGGGGGGCTTCCTGCAAATACCCAAAATGGCAGGATCATCGTCTCTAATTATGCCACCAACAACGACATCATGATGTGTGAGGTCTGCAATGATTTCAGTACGGTAGGAATCTTTACTTCCATCAATAAAGGCGTTACCTGGACACCTGTTTCGCCACCCACCGAAGTAGCTTCATGGCAAGGCTGGTATGCCCGCGGACTATTGATGCAGCCGGGAAATCATAACAATGTAATCATGGGCGGTGTATATTTATTCGGCTCGTCTTCCTTTGGAAATAATCTTTCAGAGATCAATCCTAACATCTACCATTCTGACATTCACAATATCATTGCCGACCCAATGGATTCTAATAAGATATTCGTCATTACCGATGGTGGTCTGTTCAGGTCTGATGATTTCGGGGGTAGCTTTTATGATTGCAATGACGGATATGTAAGTTCCCAATTGTATATCGGGGCGGTGTCATCAACGAACGCATCCCTTGCCATTGCGGGCTTCCAGGATAATTATACCAACCAATATAACAACAGTGTCTATTGGAATTCCGTCATTGGTGGCGATGGCACTTCCTGCGCCATTGACAATACGAATGACCAGGTCCAGTATGGCTGCTACCAGTATATGAATGTCTATATGACCTATGATGCCTGGACTTTCTCGACCAACTATGTGTTGCAAAGCCCAAGCAATGCCAATGGTGGCAATCCTGCGGCATTCATGGCTCCATTGGCATTGTGCCCTTCGAATAACAATTACCTTTATACCGGTGGCGATTCACTGGTGGTTACCAATGACGGCGGAATCACCTGGAACAGCATGGGTCCTATCCCATTGGATAATGGAAATGTCATCCTTTCCATCGGTGTTTCGAGCACTTCCACAGATACTGTTTTCTGCGGTACGGTGCCTAATGAAGGGCTTGATTCCTGTCATATTTTCAGAAGCTATGATGGTGGGAATTCGTTTACTAATATCACTGGTACCTTGCCGAATCGCTACCCTCGCCAGATTACCGTGAATCCTTCCAACAGCCGTGAAGTTTATATTGCCTATTCCGGTTTCGGAAGCGGGCATTTATTCAAGTCGCAGGATGCCGGGCATACCTGGACAGACATCAGCACCACCTTGCCAGACATACCTTTTCATTGCATCATGGTTGATCCTTACATTCCAAATAATCTGTATGCAGGCTGCGACTTCGGGGTCTTTGCGTCTTATGATGATGGTGCTACCTGGACTGCTCTGGACAATGGTTTCCCTGATGTCGTCATGGTATTCGACCTTGTTTATTCGCCGGCAGACAGGACGATGCTTGCCTTCACTCATGGTCATGGTGCCTATAGGATTGCGCTGCCTTCGCCGGCAGGATTAAATCCTGCAATTCCGACCATTGCAAGCCTGAATGTCTATCCTAATCCTGCCAGAAGCAGCATCAATATTTCTATTCAAAACAATATTGCCTGCAGCACCAAACTTTCTTTGTATGATATGCAAGGAAAGCTGATTCTTTCTAAACAAGAATCATTTGCCAAAGGAATCAATATTATCAACATCAACTGTGCCAATCTTGCCTCTGGAAGCTATCTGCTGGTATCAGATGACGGAACCCGCAAGGTGACCAAGAAAATAGCGGTGATCAGTGAATAGTGAACAGTGAATAGTGAATAGTGAACAGTGAATAGTGAACAGTGAACAGTGAACAGTGAACAGTGAATAGTGAACAGTGAATAGTGAATAGTGAACAGTGAACAGTGAGTGAATAGTGAATAGTGAATAGTGAATAGTGAACAGTGAACAGTGAACAGTGAACAGTGAACAATTCAGCCAGAACATTTTGCACTATTCACTATTCACTATTAACTATTCACTATTCACTATTCACTATTAACTATTCACTATTCACTATTCACTGTTCACTGTTCACTATTAACTATTCACTGTTCGCTATTCACTATTAACTATTAACTATTAACTGTTCGCTATTCACTAAATTTGTGTATTATTGCGGCGTTAAAAAATAACACAATGACTATTAAAACAATGCAAAACCATACTAATATTAGCTTTTCAAAAAGTGCTGTAACAGGCATGGATGGCGGCTTTGCATTGTTATTACATCCAGATAAAAGTATCATTTCGGACAAGGGTTCTGTAATTTTTACAGGACTATGTGACCAACGATTTGGAGGAATTGTATCCCTTCAGCCATCATTTTTGGCAATCGTGGTGAAACCCAATTCTTGGGAAACTTGTGCTGAAATGATTCTTGATGGGGTATAATAATCAATTAGGAATTAGGAATTACGAATTAGGAATTCCTAATAGTTTCGATTCAGGATTATTTGCTCCTTTGGGAGTTTCTGTCAGAGCTCCAGGGACTGAAAATGCTCTGACTTGTCTTACAGATGCTCTGATTTGTCTTACAAATGCTCTGACTTATCTTACAAATGCTCTGACTTATCTTACAAACGCTCTGATTTGTCTTACAAATGCTCTGACTTCTCTCCCCGTCAGAGTAGCGGGAAGCCCCGTCAGAGCAAAAGGTGTTCCCGCCAAACCATTGGGGACAGAAAATGCTCTGACTTCTCTTACAAATGCTCTGACTTCAAGAAGATTTCAAGCAGAAAATGATAATTTAAACTAATAAATATATAATAAAATGAAAAACGAAATTAATGAAAAAGAACTTGGCTTTAGCCAGGAAGAAATTAAAGAAATGATCTGGGCAGCCGAGGACAGAAGCTCTGCAAGGAAACACGGATTCGATGTTCCATCTTTTGGCGAAACGCCTGTGAAAAAGACATTTAGCTTTGTATTATCTACGGTCATCGGACACGATTTTGTGAAAGGTCCGGTCGTGGAATTTGCCGCCCAGTTGAAAGGCTTTAGTGATTCGCTGAATGGACCCGGAGGCGTTGGTGGTCCTACCGCTTTGGCTACTAAGTATGGTTATTCGACACCAAAATTATTGTCCATAAAAAAGGATGCTGCCGTTTGGCAAATCTTTAGCGATAACCATAATGACGGACCGGCATATTCAAAAAGCATGACATCGAAAGGCAAGGAATTGAGAAAAGGTACAGGAACTTCTATTTCAGCGTGGCCCAGTACTACGGATCTTTCAGCAGCGGAGAATGATGTTTTGCCAGGAATAGAAACCCGTTTCCGCGAAAATGCTGCATTTGCAAAAAGCCAGAAAAGTATTTATACCGAAACCGATGGCATTACGATGCACATCGAGGTGAACTCTACGCCATTTGTTCCAGGTGCTGTAAAACCTGATTTGGAAGTTGAATTGAGTGACGGCGGACATCCAGAATTAGGCTGCACAAAAAGCGGCTATCAAGGATTTAATGTTTATAAAAGTGTTGGTGGCGGTGCATTCGTGTTTTTATGCACCTGCAATGAAGCTGATTTTAAGGATATGAGCGCGCTGCCAGCCAAAGGCGTGAGTGCTGCCTGGACTTACAAGGCGTTTTATCTTTTTGACGGCGTAGAAGTAGGACCCGTCAGCAGTGAAATAACAATTTCTGTTCTGGGATTGATATAAAATTATCATAACCCTTCAAGGTCTTGGCGACCTTGAAGGGTTTTATCAAACAAGAAAACTTAAATTAAAATATATAAAAAAAAACAATTAAAAAGTAAAAAAATGAAAAGTACAATTACTAAAATCGTTGCTACGGCAACCAAACAATTTCATGCAGGACTGGGAGTTCTGTTAGTGTTGATGCTGCTGATTGGCAGCGCACAGGCGACTACCTTCACGGTCTCTAACCTAAACGACTCTGGGGCAGGTTCTTTACGCCAAGCCATCACCAGTGCCGATGCAGATGGAACTGCTACTTCGGGCAGTCCTCACATCATTAATTTTACGGTTGCCGGGCAGGTCAGTCTTGCGAGTGCATTGCCTAATATTACCAATCACATGACCATTAATGGAGCAACAACAGGTAATATCATTGATGGCGGCAGTACTTACAGGATTTTTGATATTTCTACTGCTGGATGGACGGTTGCCTTTAATTTGCTTTCGATAAATAATGGATCCTCTCCTGGTGCTGGAGGAGCTGGTATTTTTAATAAGGGCAATACCACAGTTAATCAATGTTCCTTTATTAATAACAAGGCAAGTAGTGGAAACGGAGGCGCGATGTATAACAATGGTGGTACTGTTACAATAACAAATTGTACATTTTCTGGGAATGGAGATAATTCTACATACGGAGCAGGGTATTACAATGTCAGCGGAACTGTGAGCCTGATTAACTGTACCTTTTCCGGAAATAATAATGCCAATGGAGCAGTATATCTTAACAGTGGAACATTAAACATGACCAATACTATCCTCTATGGAAATGGTGGTGATTGTGATGTAAGAAATAATGGTACTTATGGTACGAACAATAATAATATTGTTGGCGTTTGCCATGCCGGTGCCACATGCCCTACCTGGTTTTCTACAAGCAGCCCCTCATTAGGTACATTAACTACTTGCGGTAATCTAAGCGAATTCCCAATTACTTCAAGTAGCAATGCATACCGAGCCGGAACAACTACTGGCGCACCATCTGTTGATATTTGTGGAACTAATCGCCCAGGTAACCCGGATATAGGTTCTTATGAGGTGAATAACTGTGTTGTTGGCACCTGGTTAGGAACTACCAGCACCGATTGGAATGTAGGCTCTAACTGGTGCGGCGGAGTTCCTGCCTCATCAACAAATGTGGATATTCCATCAGGTGGAAATCAACCGGTAATAGGAGCAGCAGGGGGAGTATGTAATAATATCACTATCGAAAGTGGCGCAACGCTAACCATCACAGGTTCTGATGTCTTAACTGTGTCTGGCAACTGGGCTAATAGCGGTACCTTTACTGCGAATACCAGTACGGTAATTTTTAATGGAACCACTACCATCAGTGGCTCTGCTACCAATTCATTTCATAGTGTAACTATTAATAGTTCAAGTACCTTAACGGCACCTTCAGGAAATATGAATGTGTCTGGCGGCTGGTTAAATAATGGGACATTTACTCATAATTCCGGAACAGTAACTTTTACTGGAGCAGGGACTTTTTTCATGGGAGGAAGCACAGTTACTAATTTCTATAATTTAGGATATACTGGTGCTTCGGGGGTTATAACAATGAATACCTCCGTGAATGTATTAAATAATATGACATCAAGTGGAAGTGATTTCACTGTTACCAACGGCTCTCCATTAACATTAGCAATTACGGGTAACTTGTATTTGACAGGAGGAAACATTGTAGGAAATGGTAATGGATCAGGAGGAATAATAAGTGTTGGGGACAGCTTAAATATTTCAGGAGGTGCACTAACAATTAATCAACATACTTCCTCAACAGCAACATTAAATGTTGGCGGAAGTGTAAATCTAACTTCCACGGGTGCTTTATATTTATCAAATGGAGGAGGAGGAATCAGTTCTATCGTCAATGTTACTGGGAATTGGAATACCAGCGGTTCGAGTGTTATTACCTACACAATTACAAGCTCATCAAATGCTGCCACATTAAATATTGGTGGAAATTGGGTTAATAATGGAGGTACCTATACTCAAGGACCCGGTACCTATACTGTTATCTTCAAAGGAACAACTACCATGAGTGGTTCTTCAACTAATTCATTCGATAATGTTACGATTAATAGCGGACATTCACTGACAGGACCTTCGTCTGCAAATATGAATGTAGCAGGAAACTGGACAAATAACGGGGCATTTAATGCAAATGGTGGTACAGTAACTTTTAACGGAGGTTCCACACAAACAATAGACCCTACTACTTATTATAATTTGAGTCTTACGGGCGGAAATACTGTTGTCTTTGGTACTGCTAATACGATTACAAATAACTTATCCATAAGTAGCGGTTCGGTATTAGATTTGGGTACTTTCACTTCATCTGCTAATACACTAACCCTTGGAGGTAGTGGTGAAAATAATGGTTCGTGGGGTAGTACGTCTTCATCAGCAACATACACGAATAATACATACTTCTTTGCACACACAGGATTATTGAATGTTGCCACTGCAACTTGCACTCCACCTTCTGCAAGCATTACAGGCACCACAACCGGATGTAGTACTGTTTCATTAACAGCAGGAACTGGAACATCTTACTTATGGTCTGGAGGGAGCAGCACAAATTCGGCTGCTAATTCTTTCACAAGCAGCGGTACATATACTGTAACTGTTACAGGAAGTAATAACTGCACCGCATCAACATCGGCAAGTGTTACTGTAAGTTCTTATCCTGCCACACCGACTGCCACTGCAGGCAGCACCACGACATTCTGCACCGGAGGCTCTGTAACATTAACGGCTTACTATCCAGCTGTAGAAAATCTAAGTTATTTCAGTGGTTCAGATGTGGCATCTCCGAGCACTGACCAATGGCAATCTTTTGTTCCAACAGTAACAGGATTGACAACTTCAATTGAAGTTTACCTGATACAACAATATTCAATTTCAAGTACATTTAATTTATATAGTGGAATAGGTAATACAGGTACCTTGCTAAACAGCCAGGCATTAACAATACCGGCTTTGAATCAAGGATGGTACACAATCAATTTGCCAAATCTTTCATTGACTTCAGGAAGTAATTATACTATTGAGTTTGTTAATTCAATACAATTAGGTCTTGAAATCAATTATAACGGTGACGGTTTTGGGAATTATGGTTCGTATTATTCTAATAATTATGGGCTAAATCCTGGTTGGAATATTGACATGATCACAAACGTGGAACCACCATTGCCAGGATCATTTCAATGGTATAATGGAGCAAATGCAATTGGAGGCGCGACCAACTCAACTTATGCTGCCACAACAAACGGAGCTTACACAAGTATTGCATTGAATAACACATGTGCTTCCAATTCTTCCAATGCGATAGATGTAACTGTCTATTCGAATGCAACAGCAGGAATAACAGGAACGGCAACAGGATGTGGTTCAGTAACATTAACAGCAAATGGCAACGGAGCTTATACATGGTCAGGAGGAAGCAGTACGGCAAGTGCGGTAAATTCTTTTACCAGCAGTGGAACTTATACAGTAACAGTTACTGTTACTGCAAATTGCACAGCAAGCGCATCTCAAGTTGTAACTGTGACTGCTAACCCAACAACTCCGACAATTTCAGCAGGCAGTTCCACCACCATCTGCCCTGGAGGTTCAGTAACATTGACGGCAACGAATCCTGGGGTAACAGACCTTTCCTATACAGACGATAATATAGGAACTTTGGGATCTGACCAATGGCAATCCTTCACCCCGAC
>Ga0206965_10194_pt3 | contig 16333 bp, 15 predicted proteins | sample Alteio_BWOrgHeat_26_FD_152973 | JGI IMG/M metagenome (GOLD analysis project Ga0206965, IMG submission 152973) | Enriched cells from forest soil in Barre Woods Harvard Forest LTER site, Petersham, Massachusetts, United States -... | ecosystem: Environmental > Terrestrial > Soil > Temperate forest >...
GATTTAGAGACCGACGGTTTGTTGCTTCGCTCAAAGAACAATCTCCAGTTGAGCCCGCGAGGAAGATTGCTTTCCAATGAAGTGTTTCAAAGATTTATTGCTGACCAGAAATTCACAATCTCAACCCGGGAGTAGTGAGCGTTTGTATCGAGCGGCTTCGCTCTTTTAAGATCGTCATCCCGAGTCCCGTCGATGAGGGCGCGCCGTTATCAGCGCCCGAACAGGGGCGAGGGACCTTGCGCTCGACCAGAATCATTGGATTGCTAAACACAAGGTCCCTCACACGTACTCGCGCGCAGGAGACAACGCGCGCTCGCATACGCGTTCGGGATGACGAAGTTGGTGTATTTTGCGGATTCTTCGAGGACACAAATGCCCGTGGAACAAACCCAATCCGAAGTTACTCAAGCCGAACCAAAAAAACCGCGTACCGTAATCGACCTGCGTAGTGACACCGTGACCCAGCCCACGCCGGAGATGCGTCGTGCCATGGCCGAAGCCGAAGTCGCGGACGATGTTTATGGTGAAGATCCAACCGTGAATCGCCTGCAGGAACGCGCCGCGCAGATCTTCCAAAAAGAAGCTGCGATCTTTGTTCCCACTGGCACCATGGGAAACCAGGTGGCCATACGTGTGCACACGCAGCACGGGCAGGAGATCATCTGCGAAGAGCGTGCGCACTTTATCAATCTGGAGTCGGCCACGGTGGCCGCATTTTCCGGCTGCCAGCCGCGAACGATCTATGGTGAAGATGGCGTGATTACGTGGGAGCAGATCAAAAAGAAGATCGCGCCGCCGGCCTACTATCGCGCGCAGACAGGATTGATCTCGCTGGAGAATACCGGCAGTCTTGCGGGCGGGCCTGTGTTTCCGCTGAATGTGTCCGATGAAATATGTGATCGCGCACATGAAGTAGGATTGCCCGTTCACCTGGATGGCGCGCGCATTTTTAACGCCGCAACAGCAATGGCCAAGCCTGTCGCGGAGATCACGCGGAAATTTGACTCGGTAATGTTCTGCCTCTCCAAAGGCTTGTGTGCGCCGGTGGGATCGATGCTGGTGGGCAGCAAGGCGTTCATCGACAAGGCGCGCATCTTTCGCAAAGCCATGGGCGGCGGCATGCGGCAGTCCGGCGTGCTGGCAGCAGCAGGGCTGATTGCGCTGGAGAAGATGCCAGCCCGTCTGCAAGAAGACCATGACAATGCCCGGTTGCTGGCAGAAGGTCTGGCCGAGATCAAGGGAATCAAAATTGATCCCAAAAAAGTTCGCACAAATATCCTGGTCTTCAACATTACTGGAACGGGCATGGATACCACGGAGTTCAGTCGCAAACTGGGCGAGAAAAAAGTTTTGGCCGCTGGGATCGATCAGGAGCAGATGCGGTTTGTGACACACAATGACGTAAGTACGGAAGATTGCTTAAGCGTGTTACGAGTAGTGAGAGAGAATTGTTGATCGGAATTTCAAAATTGATGGGGTGTTTTCTGCTGTTTCAACTATCGCATGCATTTCTGGCACCCTGTGATGTTTTGCTGGCATCGATTTTGAAAGGAGGTAAACATGTTTGTTGTAACAGGAGCAACAGGCCACACCGGGAGCACCGTTGCAAACAGGCTGCTTGATCAGAAGAGAAAGGTTAGAGTCATCGGCAGGAGCAAAGACCGTTTGCAGCCATTGATAGCGCGCGGGGCTGAAGGCGTTGTAGCCGATCTGAGCAACCAGGCTGCGCTCACTAAAGCATTCACTGGGGCAGATGCAGTCTACGTAATGTTTCCGCCGGATGCGACCAGCCAGGATTATCGCAGCGAGCAGCGGCGCCTGGGCGCGGCAATTGCAGCGGCGCTGGAACAAGCGGAAGTCAAGTATGCGGTCGTTCTCAGCAGCGTGGGCGCGGACAAAGAATCGGGCACGGGCCCGGTAGCCGGTTTGCATGAGTTTGAGAAGATGCTGGACCGAATCACCGGGCTGAATGTGTTGAACCTGCGCGCGGGATACTTCATGGAAAATACCCTTGGCCAGGCAGCTGCAATCCACGCGATGGGCAAAACCGTAGGTCCCTTGCGGGGCGACCTGAAGCTGCCGATGATCGCAAGCAGAGACATCGGAAACAGGGCGGCCGAATGGCTGCTGGACCTGAACTTCCAAGGCAAGCAGACGCATGAACTGCTGGGCCAGCGCGATATCAGCATGAATGAGGTGGCGTCAATCATCGGACGCGCCATCGATAAGCCTGATCTCGCTTATGCCCAACTGCCAAGTGAGCAGGTGCAGCCAGTGCTGGTGCAGACGGGCATGTCATCCAACATCGCAAGCCTGATCGCCGAAATGGCTATGGCTTTGAACTCAGGTCACATGCGCCCACTTGAACCGCGATCCGCCCAAAACACGACACCAACTTCATACGAAGCATTCGTCAAAGAAGAGTTTGTGCCGTTATATCGAAAGCAGGCGCAGGCAGCATAGTCTGCGGCACTAATAATGGAGGCATGGTGAGGTTCATGGGCGCTTTGATAGACTTCTAAGTCGCCTGTTGATTATTCAAAGGAACCAGCCATGCCTTCACAAGTCTCCGCCGCGCCGGTAGTTTCCCTGCAAGAGTTTCAGGAAGCCCGAAAAATCGTTTCCTCGTTTGCTTATCACACGCCTCTGCTTACGTCGCGGCTGCTGAGTGAGCGCACCGGCTTTGACGTCCGATTGAAGGCCGAAATGTTCCAGAAGGGCGGCTCGTACAAGCTGCGCGGTCCACTGAACAAGTTTCGCCATCTCACGGAAGAGCAGCGCAGCCGCGGCGTGATTTGTTCATCGGCCGGCAATCATGCGCAGGGCGTAGCGCTGGCCGCGGGCGTCTACAAGATGAAGGCCGTGGTCGTAATGGCCAGCAATGCCACGCAGTCCAAGGTGGATGCCACGCGCGCTTACGGCGCTGAGGTGGTGCAGCATGGAACCATCTGGGATGAGGCCAACGAAAAATCCAAGCAGCTCTGTGAGGAGCGCGGGCTCACCTACATCCATCCTTTTGACGACATGCAGCTCATCACCGGGCAGGGCACTCTGGGGCTGGAAATCTATGAAGATTTTCCGCAGGTGGATATTGCCGTGGTGCCGATCGGTGGCGGTGGCTTGATTTCCGGCGTGTCCATGGCGCTGAAGGCATTGAACCCGAAGATCAAAATCATCGGCGTGGAATCATCAGACGGGCCCGGCATGAAGCGGAGTATCGACGTCGGCCACGTAGTCACATTGGACAAGATTGATTGCGTTATCGACGGGCTGCGCGTGAAGCGTGTGGGTGAGAATACATTTTCCGTGGTCCAGCGTTTTGTGGACGATATTGTCACGCTGCCGGACAAAGAAATTTTTGAGGCGATGCTCTGGATCATGTCTCACGCCAAGCTGGTGGTGGAAGGCGCTGCTGCCGCGCCCGTGGCTGCTTTGTTGCATGGATTGATCAAAGCGCCCGCCGGCTCAAAAGTGGCCGTTGTTCTGAGCGGTGGAAATGTGAACCTGGACCAGCTCAAAGGCTTGAAGTGGAACTAGCGGCCAGGGTTGGGAAATAGATGTTTGGGAAATAAAAATGGCTGAGAAAGATTTTTCTCAGCCACATTTACGCTCACTCTGAAAAGCTACCGCAAAGCTTCTTCCACTTCGTTCAGCCAATCTGGTTTCTTCAGGACCTCGCGCGGCTTCGGACCGTCGGCCGCTCCCACAATCCCGTCAGCTTCCATTAAATCAATGAGGTGTGCGGCGCGTCCGTACCCAATGCGCAGCCGGCGTTGCAGCAGGGAAGTTGAAGCTTTGCCAAACTCAATGACCAGGCGTACTGCGTCATGATAAAGCTCGTCGTGCTCGGCTTCATCATCGCTGGAGTCGCCGCCAGCAGAGCCTGAGAAGCCCTCCCGCTCTTCCTTGGGGACTTCAAGAAACTTTTGCTCATACTGCGCTTGCGCCTGCGCCCGCCAGAACTCGACCACCGCATGCGTCTCTTTTTCTGACGTATATGGAGCATGCAGCCGGTGAACGCGCGCCGACCCTGACGGCAGATACAGCATGTCGCCTTTGCCAAGCAAAGACTCTGCGCCATTCGCGTCAAGAATGGTGCGCGAATCAATCTTAGTGGCCACGCGGAATGAAATGCGTGACGGGAAGTTTGCCTTGATCAAGCCGGTGATCACGTCCACTGACGGACGTTGCGTTGCCAGCACCAGATGAATGCCAACGGCGCGCGCCATCTGCGCCAGCCGCGTGATGGATTCTTCCACGTTCGACTGGTCCAGCATCATCAGGTCAGCAAGCTCATCAATAATGATTACAATTTGCGGCAGCGGTTTCTCGTCGCCTTCCTGCTCAAACAAACTCGGCGTATCCGTCTCAAAAAGTTTGTTGTACTGGTCCAGGTTGCGGACGCCCTTGGCTGCCAGCACCTTCAATCGGCGCTCCATCTCGCGGACGGCATTGCGCAACGCGTTGGCCGCGAGCTTGGGCTCGGTGATGATCGGTACATAAAGATGCGGCACGCCTTCGTAAATCCCCAGCTCCAGACGCTTGGGGTCGACCAGAATCAGCCGCACCTGGTCGGGCGTGGCTTTATACAAAATCGACATGATCATCGCGTTAATCGCGACGCTTTTTCCCGAGCCCGTGGATCCTGCTATTAACAGATGCGGCATTGTGGCCAAATCAGCAGTGATAATGCGGCCATTAATGTCCTTGCCCATGGCAAGCGTAAGCTTGCTCTTAGTGCCCAGGAACTCCGGTGACTCCACCACCTCACGCAGCCAGATCGTTTCCCGCGTGTGGTTTGGCACTTGAATGCCAACAGTGGATTTTCCCGCCATGCGCTCAATCAAAATGCTTTCGGCTTTCATGGCCAGGCAGAGATCGTCTGACAGGCTCGTGATGCGGCTATATTTCACGCCGGCTTCCGGCTTGAACTCATACGTCGTAACCACCGGGCCAGGATTAATTTGCGTCACGGCGCCGCGGACATCAAACTCTCCGCATTTTTCTGCCAGGACTACCGCCAGCTCTTTCACTGCTGCTTCATTGATAGCTTGTTGATCGTCAGGACGTTGCAATAGCGAACTGGGTGGAAGCTTGTATCCGCCCGCGGCAATCTTCGGCAGGACGGTCTTGCGTTTTTCGCTTTGATCAGCGCGCGCGTTAATCGCTGGCTCAATTTCACCGGACGCCCCATCCCCGCCTACATCGTCAGTGCCACTCATTTGTCCGACCGGCTGCTGCATTGCAGCTTGCGGCACGCCAACCGGCTCCATATCTTCAAACGTCCGTTCAATGCCAGACTTCGCCGGAGCAACCCCAGCCGGAGTTGCGTTCGCCTGCATACGCATGTGCTGCGCTACCTGTGGAGGCACAATCACGCCGCGCTCATTCGCATTGCGGCGCTGGGTTTCTTGCTGGGCTTTTTTCTGTGCAGCAATCTTTGCCCGCGCGGCACGCCAATCCTGGAAGCGCTGCCACAGTGCAAACGCAAAGGCAAAGCGCGTGTTCGTCCAGAGGCGCAGGCCAACGAAAGAGAACGCCGTCGAAAGATAAAGCGCCACGGCCACTACCGCACCGCAAACGATATACGCGCCCACGGTATTGAAATAGTGGAGCAGCACGTCGCCCACAATGCGGCCCAGCAGGCCTTCAATGGCTACCATGTGCAGCCAGCGCAAATGTCCCGGCAGAAGCGCCAGCAGAGCCGGCGCAAAAATCAGCAGGATCGCCGCACCAAGCACCTTGGCGCCTGGAGAAGCCACTGGCTTTGACTTGAACCAGCGTGCGCCCAGCAGGGCAATCATCACCGGCGCGGCAAACACAAACACGCCAATCGACTGCAACAGCAAATCGGCCATCATGGCGCCAAACAGGCCAATCCAGTTGCGCGCTGAACCTGAGTTCAACGATCCGGCTGTGTTTAAAGACGGGTCCAGCGGTGAATAGCTGGCCAGGGCAAGGAAAAGGAGTGTCGCGGAGACAAATAAAAGGAACCCGACCAGCTCATTGAGCCGCCGGTTCTTAGTAGGCGTGAACGCACGCAGAAAATACGTCATTTGGGTCTGTCCTTCAACCAGAGACACGTGTCCGGGCTGAAAGTCCAGAGTACACCAGAGCCTGTTCATTATAACGAAAATGCCGCGCGAAGTTGGCAGGAAATTCGTAGTCCTTTAGGACCATGGGGTACCTAGGAATGTTCCTGCTTATGCCAGGCCGGATGATCAAGAAAATAAAATCACCACGAATGATACGGATAACACTGACCAGGAAAAAATCTTGCGGTAGATATTCTCCGCGCCTCCATTGGTAGGTGTTGCCTCATCCGTTGACGATCCGCGTCGACCCACCGTAAGTCTCTCCTGATCAGTGTTATCCGTGTTATCCGATAAAATCTTGCCCTTCCAGATCCGCGATCAATCCGCGCTTTAAGGTTTTGATTTTTCCCCGTCAGTGAAAATCACTGGTCTGGTTTTCGATTGCGAAATTTGGCAGTTTCGGCGATTTGGCCATCTATTCTTACCAGTACGAAAGGCTCACCTTGTCCAGCCATACCGAATAGGGCGTGCCATTCAGGTTGGCGTCCGATTGATACGCCACGTCCACGCCGCTACTGGTGTCGGCCGTATGCGCCATGCTCAGATTAACCACGCCTCGATTCCCATTCACCGTTACGGCCGTAAAAATCACGTGGCCGCTCGTGTCGCGCTCAAACTCCCAGGTCAGATGGTTCCAGGTATTGGCTGCGGGCGTAGCGCACTCCACTGCGGAGGCCACCCATTTATTGCCGGTCGGGTCCCAGACGCGCCATGCGTGTGCGCCCTGCAAATCGCATTGCGTGGAAAAGCTGTAGCGGTTCTGGCCGTCGCTCTGGCTCACATTGAACTCAATCGCCTGCGCTGCCGCCGGATTGTCCACATAAAAGAAGAGGTCATACACAAAATGGGTGGCTTTGTTCTGCGCGCCCAGAAACTTGAACCATAGCGCTCCGCCAAAGGGATGCGTCCCAGCCAGCAGCTGGAACTGTGCCGAGGTAGAGCCCGCCATCGCCGGCGCTGTGACTCCTTCCGCCATGGAATAAACCGCAAGCGCGCTTCCCGTGCACGCGGTGCAATTCTCCCACCCGGGCAGATTCTGTATATCCGAGATGGTCTGGGCATTGCTCGGCGTGGTGTTCGTGCCTGGGCTGGCCGAAGGAGGCGTTGGCGTTGGACTGGCCACAACCATCTTCCCGCCGCATCCAGTAAGCGCCGCTAGTGAAACTGCAATAATAAAAACGATAAAGCTCAGCAATTGAGGGTTCTTCAGTTTTTTCATTTTCAGGGAACTCTTTCTGAAGTGGCGGGATAACTGTGGCTCAGTCGCTGCAAAACTTTGAAGCAGTCTATACAAATCCTCGCGCACATCGAAAGGGTTTAAGGGACCTGTTCGTTAGGATTACGTAGACAGACTTAATTCTAAACTTCGGATCGTGTTCGGCCTCGTTTTCGGCCGGTGGATTCCCCGTATGAGCTTTCTCCTGATCCGCGACAATCCGCGTTGATCCGCGGTAGGGTTTGCTGGTTCCCCGATCACCCACGAATATCGGCGATCACGTGCGATGACCCGATTTTCCTATCAGTGTTTATCCGTGTGAATCAGCGGTGACGTCTATGCTTTCTCCGTGCCTCTGTGTCTCCGTGGTAGGTTTTTTCTGCTCCGCAACCATCCGCTCAATCCGCGGTAAACTTCTTTTTCAATCCCATTTACAATTCTTTCCCATGATCCCTTTTTCGCTTAGATCCACTACGCTGCTATTGCTCACAACGGTAGTTGCTGCCTTGGCCTTGGCGTCGGCCCAGACCGCAAAGCCCTCCAGCGCCGCTGACGACATCCCGGCTGCAAGCCAGATCCAGCCAAACGAACTTGCCCAGGCGATGAAAGCCACTGGCGCGCAGAAACCGGTCATCCTTTATGTGGGACCAAAAGCTTTTTATGCGCAGGCACACATTCCCGGATCTGAATTTATCGGCCCCGTCGGCAAGCCAGAAGGCATGGACAAGCTCCGTGCCCGCGCCGCGTCATTGCCCAAAGATGGCGCGGTGGTAATTTATTGCGGCTGCTGCCCGTGGGACCATTGCCCCAATATCCGTCCGGCTTTTGCCGAGCTGAAGAAAGCGGGATTCACCAAAGTACGCGTCCTGTATATGGCAACGGGCTTTGGCGTCGATTGGAAGGACAAAGGCTTGCCCGTGGCCACAGGCGAATAGCCTTAATAAAATGCGCAGCTCAATCATCTTGCTGGCTCTCGGTGCACTCGCATTTGGCATATATCTTGGAGTGCATCACGCTAGCCGCCGGCACGCGGACGTGATGACCTCGCCCGCGCTTGCCGCGGCGCCGGAACTTTCCCTCACGGACCTGAACGGTGCTGCTCTGCACACCGCCAGCTATAAAGATAAAGTTGTGCTGGTAAATTTCTGGGCTGCCTGGTGTAAGCCCTGCGCGGAAGAAGTGCCTCAATTTATTGCGCTGCAGAAAAAATATCAGGACCAGGGATTACGGGTGATCGGATTCTCTGTGGAAGATGACGCCGCCGAGCTGCGCGATTTTTATCGCAAATACCAGGTGAACTATCCCGTGGTTCCCAGCGATCTCAAAATAGCGGACGCCTTCGGCGGCGTGCTGGGTCTGCCTACAACTTTTGTCATCGGACGCGATGGCCGCATTCACGGCAAGCACAACGGCGCAACCAACTTTGCTTCATTGGAGCGGGAAGTGGTTGCGCTGCTGCGTACGCCTCAGAGCTGATCGATTTGCTGCTTCAGCTTACTGCTTCGAGATTTTGCGCGGCTATTTTCTAAAATAATCGTCATCCCGACGACCGTTAAGCGAGCGCGCCTTGTCACCCGCGCACGAGTAGGAAGGAGGGACCTTGTGCTTCATGAAAAGCCACAAGATCCCTTCGAGAATTTCTCACAGCGACGCCATATCAATTACAAACCGATACTTCACATCGCTGCGTAACATGCGTTCATAGGCTTCATTGATTTTCTGGATTGGAATAATCTCCACGTCTGCAGTGATGCCGTGCTTGGCACAAAAATCCAGCATCTCCTGCGTCTCCGGAATGCCGCCAATCAGCGATCCCGCAAGCTGTCGCCGTTTAAAAATCAGGCTAAAAGGCTCAATGGTTGGCGGCTGGTCCGGCGCGCCTACCAGCGTCAACGTTCCGTCAGGCTTGACCAGATTGAGATAAGCGTTCATGTCATGCGGCGCGGAAACCGTATCCAGAATGAAATCAAAGCTGTTGATGTGGCGGTCCATTTCGTTCTGGTTTTTGGAAACCACAACTTCATCCGCTCCCAGGCGCTGCGCGTCTTCCTTCTTGTTGGGCGACGTAGTAAACAGCACAACATGTGCGCCCATGGCATGAGCCAGTTTCACGCCCATGTGCCCCAGTCCGCCCAGGCCCACAATGCCAACTTTTTGCCCCTTGCTCACTTTCCAGTGGCGCAACGGAGAATACGTGGTGATGCCGGCGCAGAGAAGCGGCGCAACTCCGGCAAGATTGGTTTTGTCCGGAACGTGCAACACAAAATATTGGTCCACCACAATGCTCTTTGAGTAGCCGCCATACGTCATGCCGCCCAGATGTTTGTCCGGTGAGTTGTATGTTCCGACAAAAGCAACGTCGCAATACTGTTCCAGTCCGGCCTCGCAGTTAGGGCAATTGCGGCAGGCATCCACCAGGCAGCCCACGGCAGCCACGTCGCCAACTTTGAAGCGCTTCACTTCGCTGCCTACCGCGGTCACCCGGCCAACAATCTCATGTCCCGGAACTACCGGATACGTTGTGTTCTTCCACTCATTGCGCACGGTGTGCAGATCAGAGTGGCACACGCCGCAATAAAGAACTTCAAGCTGCACATCTTCAGGCAGCGGCTCACGGCGGGCAAAAGAAAATGGCGCTACCGCGGACTGCGCTGATGTTGCGCCATAGGCAGCGGTCTTTGTCTTGGCTGGAATAGCTTCTAAAGAAGTTGTCGACATGCGGAGGAATCTCCTTGGGATGAGTTAATAAATTCTATTGGATATAGACGCCGAAGCGTGTGAAAATCCAGCGCCTCGGGTTTATCGAAAAGTTTGCTAAAAAGCGGCGACAGAAAAACGATCGAAGCGCAGGCGCGAAAGCGCACAGATACTTTTACTTCGATGTGCCGGATATCCAGGCGATTCAAAAGCTTTGACGTCTTTTCCAACTCTGCTCGTGAACAAAGCACGGGGTTTGACACATTCGGCAAACCCTTTAAAATAGATAAGTATTTCCCGTCGCAAGCGCCGGTTGTGCACTGGCGCCTCATTTCAATGCCGAAGTGGCGGAATTGGCAGACGCGCATGGTTCAGGTCCATGTACTCGCAAGGGTGTGGGGGTTCGAGTCCCTTCTTCGGCACCAGTCTCTTTTTGTATGCATCAGGTTTTAGCTGCAACCATCTATGCCTAGCCTTTATGAGCAATTCGGGCAGATAGACATTTATCTGTTTGACCAAATTCTGCGCGGCCGCGTCACGCCCACAATGCGGGTCCTCGATGCGGGATGCGGTTCTGGCCGCAACCTTGTCTATTTTCTTCGTGAGGGATACGAAGTTTTCGGCATGGATATGGATCCGCAGGCTGTAGCTGCTACACGCCGTCTGGCTGCGTCACTCGCGCCTGGTCTGCCGCAAGACAATTTTCGCCAGGAAGCTCTGGAAGAAATGTCTTTTCCCGACAACTTCGCCGACTTGGTCGTCTGCAATGCTGTCCTCCACTTTGCCCGCGACGATAATCATTTTCTGGGAATGCTGCGCGGCATCTGGCATGTGGTGAAACCGTCTGGCCTTCTTTTCTGCCGCCTCGCTTCTTCCATTGGAATGGAACGGCGTATGCAGCGCATTGCCGGACGTCGCTACCTTTTGCCTGACGGTTCAGAGCGCTATCTGGTGGATGAGCCATTTCTCGTCCAGCTCACAAAAGAGTTGGGCGGACAGCTGGTTGATCCGTTGAAGACGACCGTCGTTCAGAACCAACGTTGCATGACCACATGGATCGTACAGAAGAATGCCTGACCAGCAATGGCAGCTGAGATCTCTCCTGGCTTTGTCTTAAATGCCAGCAAATCACAAAAATCTCTAAATTTTATTTGGGATCGGAGTATGGCTCAGTCTTAGCGGTCTCATGGGTGCTGGCGGGGACTCTTTTCTTAAGTGGCTCCGGCTTGGTTATTCCCATGGCGATGTCGGCCAACTCCAGAAAGCGGCTGTTGCTCGGAGCACCGCCACGACGATTTTCCCACGCGCGTTCTCCGGTTGGTCCCTTCAAACTATAGCGTGGAGCTACCCAAAGGCCATCTTCGGCCTTGCCGGCTTTCGGCGCTTTCGTGGGCTTTGTCTTCGATTTGGCGCGCTTCTTCCCCATAACCAGCTACTCACCATCTTATCGCAAAGGACTTGGTCTTTTAAACCCTGGAAAACGGATTATGTTTCCCTTGGATAGTAGCTTTCCAATCGTACTAAAGCTTTTTACGAGTGGGTTAAGTGCCGGAGCGGATAACGGGTGGGTTGGACCTTTTTACTGCTTGTCGCCTGCATCCACACCGCGGGAGGCGGTGGTGCTGGGAGCGCCTGCTGTTCCTGTTGTTGCAGCAGGTTTGGGCGCGCCGTTGAGCAGCGTTTGTGAAGAGTAGTTCGGTCCCAGGCCCAGTTTAATGATGGCCCTTGAATCTGGGATTTCTTTGGTTTGCCAGCCGTTGTCACCCTGGTATTTGACCATCGCGGCCTGTGAGCGTGCGTCCCATGTGCCGGTTGGTTCGCCGGTGAGGTATTTTTCCCGAATCAGCGCCTCTTGAATCTGTGTGGCACGTTCTGGCGCGATACCTTGCTGGCCCTTTTTCTTCCATGAGCTTTTGGCGGGTTTGCCCTTACTATGGCGATGCTTTGCCGCTGACTTGCTGGCTGTCTTCGGCTGGGCGACAGTGTATCCGGCGCAGAGCACCAGGAGTGCGCCCAACATCGCGAGTTTGGTTAACATCAAACGCAAACAGCTCACCTCAGAAAAAAGTGCTTTTTGGTGTCTTGCCGAATCGTCTTTCCGATTCAGGCCAAAACGTCCGAACATCATCCCATGTTTGGATGCCGCCACGCCAGCACTTTGTTGCGCGGCTCTGGATTACCGAAGTGCAATAAAATCAATGCATTCTGGGTATTTAGGATCCAGAGTTGCTGCTGGAACCCTACCTGAATCATGGCTTTCAGGTCTGAAAAATGCTTCGCCGGAGCAACAATTAAGTTTTGCTGCCCCGGCAAAAATGGTGGTCGAACTATGGAAGCGTCCCGGAAACAAAGGTGTTTCCGCCGCTAGCGCCCCTGCCCGCGTGAACAAGGAACACCACATCCTGCCCACTCTTGAGTTGGGATGTAATTTTCCGGAACTCGTCTTCGCTGTTCACCGGCTGCTTGTTTACCTTGATGATGATCATTCCCGGGGCAAGTCCCAGATCGTCACCGAAGGAGTCTGGCTTCACGTCCATCACCTGAACGCCCTTGCCTTCAGGTGTCCCGGCTCGCTCGGCCATCTCTGGCGATACCGGTTTTACCGTGATGCCGAGTTTCGTCGGCGCAGGTTCATTATCTTCAGGAGTTTCCTCGCTGCTCTGGTCTGTGCGATCAGCAAACAGTTTGGCGCGATCAGCCACCACCACCGTGGCCTGTTTTTCCTGACCGTTACGCATGTAGGTAACGTTCAGCTTGTTGCCCGGCTTGGTGGCTGAAATCAGATTTACCAGTTCATCGCCACTCTTAATGTTCTTTCCGTTCACGGCTGTAATGGTGTCCTCACCTTGCAAGCCAGCTTTGGCCGCCGGACTGTCCGGACGAACATTGGTGATCGGCACGCCATTCTTTACGCCATAAACGCGCAACACGGCGGGATTCGGCACCGCGCTGAATTCAACGCCAATGGAGCCGCGCGATACTTTATGGTTGCCTGCCCTCAACTGCTCATAAACGTCGCGCACCACATTCGACGGCATGGCAAAGCCCACGCCTTGGTATCCATAGGACTGCGTATAAATAGCAGTATTGATTCCGATTACCTCGCTGTTCATGCTTACCAGCGGGCCGCCGGAATTACCGGGATTGATGGCTGCATCCGTCTGGATAAAGGATTGGAACTGGCGTCCGCCCGGAAGATTGCGCCCCTTAGCGGAGACAATGCCGGCAGTGACGGTAGCTTCCAGGTCAAACGGGCTTCCAATCGCAAGCACCCAATCGCCCACGGTCATTTTGTCGGAGTCGCCCAGCCTTGCCACGGTAAGCGGCTTATCTTTGGGCGGCTCAATCTTGATCAGCGCCAGGTCAGTCTCCCGATCTACGCCTACGATTTTTGCGTCATGCAGCACACTAGGTGGTTCATCAAAGAGTTTTACGCGGATGCGATCGGCCTTATCCACTACATGGAAATTCGTCATGATGTAGCCGTTCGCGTTCAGGATTATGCCCGAACCCAGCGACCGCTGCCGCCCGCCGCCCGGGCCTCCAGGACCAGAGAAAGGATTGGGACCCTGATCGTCGTCATCGCCCTGATCGCCTTGTCCACCTTGCTGGCCTTGTTGCCCACCCTGTTGTCCACCGAAGAAGCGATCAAAGAAGTCCTGGAAGGGATCGTCATTTCCGCCGCCATTGTCTCGCTGACCGCGATTAGGCGTGCGACCGCCGCGCCGCTGCACTTTGGGCGTGGATTCCGTGCTCACGTTTACTACCGCTGGTTCAACGGACGAAGCCACCTGGCCAAACGTATTGCTCAACTGCTGCGGCGTCTGCATGGCTGGCAGCAGGGAACCATCGGGAGCAGAATTTCCTCTTACGCGTCCCCGGCTCAGTACCGTACCTATCAGAATGCCGACAGTCAGCGTTAAAAGAATTACCAGCGTGGAGAGCGCCCGCTGCGTGCGCATACGTGCCATTAACGCGCCAAAACGCGAGTTCATACTTGGTCTTCCTCCGGACTAAGGTCTCCAATGATTATAAATCCAACACTCCCAATGGTCAGGCAGGGGCTTTGATTTAACTGGAGCTGTCCATTAGACGCACAAAACGCGACCAGCGTTATCCACCAGAGCTGGCCTGCAATTTGCCACCTATAGCGTGCTCTTCGTCCGGTTTTTCCACTTGGCCCAGAAGCTCAGAAACCAGCACGCCGCCCAGGATCAGCAACGCGCCGGCCCCGGCCCGAACTCCAAGCCGTTCTTTCAGATAGATAAAAGATGTCAGCCATGCAAATACCGGCTCCAGGTTGAAGATCAGCGCCGTATGCGTGGCCGGTGTGAACTGTTGCGCCCATGCCTGGACCGTAAACGCCACCGCTGTCCCAAATATCCCGGTTACCAGTACAGTTGCGATGACCGTCCCTGTGAGATGGAAGTGCGGTTTTTCCAAAAGGGGAGCCGTCATAGCCATGAGTACGGCCGCGGTGGTGACCTGCAAGACCGCGATCTGTTGAAACGGAAAGCGCTGGCTGGCGCGGCCCACAAACACAATATGAAAAGCAAAACCAATCGCGCAGCCTATGCTCAGGATGTCGCCGAAATTGACTTTCGCAAAGTCAGCCAGGCCTGCACCGCCGGCAGGTACAGTCATCAGAAAAAGTCCAGCCAGGGCCAGCACAATTCCCACCACACGCCACAGATGAATGCGAGTCCTCCAGATTGCCACCAGAAGCAATGGCACCATCACCGTGGACGTGCCGGTAAGAAAAGCGGACTTTGAAGGTGTGGTCAGCTTCAGTCCGCTCGTCTGGAATGCATAGCCGAGATAAAGAAAGAATCCCACCAGCACGCCTGCGATGAGCGCAGGTCTGGTGAGTGCTGCCATTTTCTTCCAGTAAAACGCCGCCAGCAAAGCTGCGGCCAGCGCCATACGGACAGCATTCAAGACCAGCGGGGAAGAATCATTCAGTGCCTGTTTGATCAGCACAAACGTGCTGCCCCAGATCAGGGTCATCAACATGAGCAGCAGGTGCGCTTTAAGGGAGCGGGACACAGCTTTCTATTTTAATCTGAGCATGTGCCGCAGAAAGCTATGCCGCGCGGCGCGATTTCTTTTTTATGCTGGAAGTCTTACGCACCGTCTTCGTCGACTTCGACTTGGCGCTCTTACGCACCGCCGTTTTCGCCGGAGTTGGCTGGCTCGGCTTATTGTCATCTTCCAGCAGCCACTCTGCACCCTTGCGCACAGCCGCTTTGCGATTGCTCTGCCATTCATCCGATCCTTGATCGCCTGCAATCTCTTTCAGGCTGCGCTGCGTTAGGACGGAGTAATCGAGCTTGTCGATGTCAAAGCCGGTCTGCATGGACTCATCCTTCTTCTTGATGAGCAGCCACTCCGTACCTTTTGATCCTGGCCTGCGCGAGCGCATCTTTGCCAGCACAAACTCGCCCTGCAGCTTTTCACCGTGAAGACGAAACTTCAGATCGCCTTTGTCCATCATCGTGTGTTCGTCGCCCAGCGGCTCCCATGTCCCTGTGTCCCAGACCATCACCGTGCCGGCGCCATAATTACCTTCTGGGATTTTCCCTTCAAAGTGAAAATAGGAAACAGGATGGTCTTCTACCTGCATCGCCAGCCGCTTATCGCCTGGATTGAGCGATGGTCCCTTAGGCACGGCCCACGATTTCAATACGCCATCCATTTCCAGGCGGAAGTCATAGTGCAAACGTGACGCGCGATGCTTCTGCACCACAAAGCGGCGTTTTGCGCTGCGCTCCAATTTGCCCTTGGGCTCAGGCGTCTGATCAAAGCTGCGTTTCTTGTTGTATTGCTCTAATGCCATATTGAATTGTGATGCGAAAGCCGCCTGCCGTTCTGGCTATATTTGAATTGGCTATGAAACAATTACAGTCATAAATGGAAATTTGAACTGGAAAATATGACGGCCTTGTACTCGGACTTAGTTTTAAATAAACGTCATCCCGAACTCCGTAATGAGGACGCGCGTCATCAGCGTCCGAATAGGAGTGAGGGACCTTGTGCTTCTTGGTGTAGTAGGCCATGACGCAAGGTCCCTCCTGCCTACTCGCGAGCTGATGAAAACGCTCGCTCGCTTACGGCTGTCGGGATGACGATTTTTCACGAATAGATTGCTATATCGCTCTAGAGGCAAACACAATGGATTTCCCAACCGAACGAATCATCAAACTCGCCGACGCACAACGCGCCATTCCCAGCAGAGATGGCAAGGTTTACGCGGAGCTGTTCCGTCATGGCACTTTGGCGGTTGAAATCTACGCGCCCAAGGGAGCTGATACGCAGCAACCTCATA
>Ga0206965_10255_pt1 | contig 16301 bp, 17 predicted proteins | sample Alteio_BWOrgHeat_26_FD_152973 | JGI IMG/M metagenome (GOLD analysis project Ga0206965, IMG submission 152973) | Enriched cells from forest soil in Barre Woods Harvard Forest LTER site, Petersham, Massachusetts, United States -... | ecosystem: Environmental > Terrestrial > Soil > Temperate forest >...
TGCGGCGAGACCGCAATTGAGGTCATGGACAAACAGGGAAGCGAAGTGGACGTGATTGTTACTGACGTCATCATGCCCGGCATCAACGGCCCCAATATGATTGAGGCGCTTGCTCCCAAATTCCCGCGCGTGAAAGTCATCTTCATTTCCGGCTACGCGGAGGATGTGTTCGTGCAAAGCTACGGCAGCGACCGTGAATTCAATTTCCTCGCCAAGCCGTTTACGCTTAAGCAACTGGCAAGCAAGGTCAAAGAAGTGATGCAGAAGTGACTGTTTTCCCCGAGCTTTGCTCGGCTGGAAAACAGTCATCCCGGAAGCCAGTTTTACCAGAATCGAAGATTCTGCAGGAAAACCGAGCTGTCCGGGATCTCATAGTCTGAGATTCCGGCCTACGCCGGAATGACGCGCCTTTTCCCTTGCCTCCCCCCACAAACGGTGTAAATTTCTAGAAATACTAAATAATTAGGAGCAAAAAATGACACGCACATGGTGGATTATAGGCGCGATTGCGATAGTACTGATATTTGTTGTCAGCGGGATTAACACTATCCCGACGCTTGACGAAAAAGTGAATGCCTCCTGGTCGCAGGTACAGAATGAATATCAGCGTCGTACCGACCTGATTCCTAACCTGGTCGAAACCGTCAAGGGTTATGCCAACTTTGAAAAGAGCACGCTCACCGATGTTATCAACGCCCGCGCCAATGCCACCAAGGTAAATATTACCCCCGAGCAGCTTAGCGACCCGCAAGCCATGCAGCAGTTTGAGCAGGCACAGGGTGCGCTTACTTCGTCGCTTTCGCGCCTGATGGTGGTGGTGGAGAAATACCCGGACTTAAAAGCCAACCAGAATTTCATCGCGCTGCAGTCGCAGCTGGAAGGCACCGAGAACCGCATTGCTGTCGCCCGCAAAGATTATATTGCTACCGTACAGGATTATAATATCCGCGTGCGTACCTTCCCTGGCATTCTCTGGGCGCATATCTACGGTGCAAAACCTAAGCAAACCTTCTCTGCTACTGAGGGTTCTGATAAACCGCCTGCAGTGAAATTCTAAGCCCGTGCGCGCACTGCTTTTCAGTTTGTGCTTATGGTTGCTGGGAGCGCAGGCGGATGCCGCACTGCAATTTCCTGCGCTCACCGGAAGAGTAGTAGACGAAGCACATGTGCTTTCTGCAGCCACTACTGCCTCCTTAACGGAGTCGCTTGCAGAATATGAAAACGGCACCGGTAATCAGGTGGTGGTCGTCACCCTGCCTTCGCTGCAAGGCGACAGTATCGAAGACTATGGCTATCAGCTCGGCCGCTACTGGGGCATCGGCCAGAAAGGTAAAGATAACGGCGCGTTGCTGATTGTCGCCCCGCACGAACACAAGGTTCGCATCGAAGTGGGGTATGGGCTCGAGGGCACACTGACGGACGCCGCCTGCAGTGCTATTATTCATAACATCATTCTCCCCGATTTCCGCACTGGGCATATGGAACAAGGCGTTGTGGAGGGCACGCAGGCTATCTTGTCCGTGCTTGGCGGCAAATCCGTACCGGCCGCCGCACAAACACCTGTGCAGCAAATTTCCTTAGGGCCGTTTATCATTTTCCTGGCCATATTTATCTGGTGCTTCTTTTTCATCGCGCGCCATCCCGTCATTGCTGCTTCCCTTGCCGCCACCCAGCAATTTGGTGGCTCACGCATAAGCGGCGGAGGCTGGGGCGGAGGATTCAGCGGTGGTGGCGGAGGAGGATTCGGCGGGTTTAGCGGTGGCGGTGGTGGCTTTGGCGGCGGAGGCGCATCCGGAGGATGGTAAACGTGCTTTCACCTGCCGATAATCAAGCGGTCACGCAGGCTATCAACAAGGCTGAAGGGCGCACTTCAGCCGAGCTGATGACCGTCATCGCCAAGGCCAGCGATCATTACCAAAGTTTCCTGCTGCTCTACGGCCTGATGCTGGGCAGCCTTATTGACCTCACGCTCTGGTATCATTACGGCGTTACCTATTTCCCCCTGCTGCTTCTTATCCAGTGCACCGCTATCACGGTGATGTTTATCCGTCCGCTCGCGCATCTGTGCTACCACCTGATACCGCTTCATATCCGCCGTCATCATGCGGCGCATCGCGCTTTCAGCGAATATCTCCATCTTACCCGGCATGTCGCCACTGCAAAACCGATCGTGCTGTTTTACGTATCCCTGGCCGAGCGCTATGTGCATATTTTACCGAATAAAATAGTGCGTGATGCCATTCCCGATGCGCGGTGGGAAGCCGTGGTACAGAATTTTACCCGGAAGCTTCCCAAAGATGGCCTTAAAAACGCATCGCTCATGGCAATAGACCAGATGGCCGATATGCTGAGCACCGTGTTCCCGATATCTTAGCGTTGCTAATTCCCGCGCAAATCCTAGCTGGCATTAATCATTTGTTAAGTTATTGCTCTTATTATGGGTCAATAACCCTTCAATAATAAGGAGCCATATGAGCACTCCCACTCGCCCCCATAAAATCACTATTCTTGGTGCTGGCAATATAGGCTCTAAGCTTTGGGAAACATTATGTTATGACCGCGCAGCTGATCTGATCGAAGTGTGGAATCACAGCGCTAAGCGGCACGACAATACGCAGTTTATCGCGCAACAATTGAAAGTGGATCAAGGCATTAAGGCTACATTGCGCCGACACCCTTCGCCCCCCACTTCTCACTATAAATTTTCCTACAATCTGCCGGAAAGCCTGAAAGATGCTGAAATTGTAGTGATAACTGCAGGAGAAGCCAGAAAAGCCGGCATGAATGATCGGGCACTTCTTACGAAAGGCAACACCAAGATTATTGATGATATCGCAAAGGTCGTAAAAGATAATCGGAATCCTAATACGATTTATATCATCGCCACGAACCCGGTTGATGCCTTAACAGAACGCTTTCGTCAAATCACCGGAATTCCCGCAGAACGCATTATAGGCCTAGGCGGCGAATTGGACCGTACTCGATTGTTGCAGAGTATTTGCTTACAGTTGGGAATTGGCGAAGATCAAATATTCAACGCTGAAGTTGTCGGGCAACATGGCCCCACAATGGTGCCCCTCCTGGATAATGTTGAAGTAATGTACGGGGGCAAAAGACAGAAGTTAACAGAGGTGTTTGCGCAGTTAGATAAAAAACAGAAACAAGGCGAAAATGTCGGCGTGTGGCCAGCGGATAAGCCTGAGTACGCCGAACTTACCGTCAAACAAAGAATCGTAAATGCCACAAAGCAGGGCGGTGATATAATGACTGAATTAGATGGCGTATCCGACGCACATGCGCCCGCTATAGCGTTAAGAGAGATGGTGCATCAGGTAATCGATGCAAAAACTGGTAAAAAACCGACGCCGTTTTTTTGCTCCGCATTGCGTAAAGATGCAGGCGTCTATACTGGTGGTCCCGGACAATTTGTGATGGAAAATGGGCGGTGCGTTCATGCCACCTTGCCATTGCCACAAATGTCAGAACAAGAAAAAACAGATTTCGATGCCTCTGTAGCAGCATGCAATAAGGCTCTTACAGGCCTTCCCGCTTTCGAGGCAAGACCGGGGGCTTATCTGTAATTAGGATCAAGACTCACTGCGCCGATTCTGCCTCCAATCCTAATCCTTTCTTTTCCCCTTGCCACGCCCCACAAAGGGTGTAGATTTAACGCGAAATAGCAAAAAATTGGGGGAAATCTTATGGCAGACGCCGCAAAACAGAAAGCACTCGACGCCGCACTGAGCCAGATCGAAAAATCGTTCGGCAAAGGCTCTATCATGAAACTGGGCAAGCAGGAAGCCCTTGAAGTCGAAGCGACTTCCACCGGCTCGCTCGGTCTTGATATCGCCCTTGGTGTTGGCGGATTGCCGCGCGGGCGCGTGATTGAGATTTTTGGCCCCGAAAGCTCCGGTAAAACCACTTTGACGCTCCATGTCGTCGCCGAAGCACAGAAAAAAGGCGGCACCTGCGCGTTTATTGACGCTGAGCACGCGCTCGACCCCATCTACGCCCGTAAACTTGGCGTAAACGTCGATGATCTACTCATCTCGCAGCCCGACACTGGCGAACAGGCACTCGAAATCGCCGATACCCTGGTGCGCTCCGGCGCGCTTGACGTACTGGTGATCGACTCTGTCGCGGCGCTCGTGCCCAAAGCCGAGCTTGAAGGCGAAATGGGCGACTCGCACATGGGCCTGCAGGCGCGTCTCATGAGCCAGGCACTGCGCAAGCTTACCGGCTCGATCTCTAAATCGAACACCACCATCATCTTCATCAACCAGATCCGCATGAAGATCGGCGTGATGTTCGGCAATCCCGAAACCACCACCGGCGGCAACGCGCTTAAGTTCTATGCCTCGGTGCGTCTCGACATTCGCCGCACCGGCGCGATTAAAGACAAGGACGAAGTCATCGGCAGCACCACACGCGTGAAGGTGGTGAAGAACAAAGTGGCGCCTCCGTTCCGCATCGTCGAATTCGATATTCTCTACGGCGAAGGCATTTCCAAAACCGGCGAGCTTATCGATCTGGGCGTCAAAGCAGGCATCGTTGAGAAGTCCGGCTCATTTTTCTCGTTTAATTCACAGCGTCTTGGGCAAGGCAAAGAAAATGCTCGCCAGTTCCTCAAAGACAATCCCAAGGTCGCCGATGAGATCGAGAAGAAAATCCGCGCCAATGCGGGTGCGGTCAGCAGCGCGCTGGAAGCCCCGGCTAAAGAATTTGCCGAGGACGCTGCTTAAATCCACTCTATCGCGCGTTACTGGCCAGCCTAGTTCAACGAGAGCGTTTTTGCTTTAATCAGTCGCTAGACAACCCCGGCGAAAGCCGGGGAGCGTGAACGATTAAATGGAAAACGCTCTAGGCTCTAAGCCCACTGTTCAATACGACCCACCAACTGATGTTGTGCGGAGGATGTATTAAGCAAGGCGCTCAGAAGCTGAATCATCAGCTGGTCGGTGTTGTAGGTAAGCGAAATGCCATTTTGGGAAGAGCCGGTGCTTTGGATAAGGCTATCCACTGTTTGCGTTTGACTGCTTAGCAAGGTGGTAACTTCTCCTCCTCCCCAATAGCTGCCGTAGATATTCCCATAGTTCCAGTTCCAACTATCGTCGGAATTAGTAATAGATGCGCTGATATTATCGCTTATGCTCTGATTGCCTGAGCTGTCGGTGACAGTGGTCATAGCGGCAGAGGCTTGCAGCGAGGTGGAGTCAGCATTCACTTGATACCCGTTGTACTCATAGTTCCCCGTGAAAGACGACACGTTAGAGGTCTGTGTTCCATCCGTGCCCACCACCATGTTGGTGCCGTCGGAGAACGTTACCAGCAATTCGGAGCCCGCAAAATTCGTATCTTCCTTTTGGCCATACATAGTAAATTGATGCGTGCCCGCGGAATAGGTGCCGAGATTCTGATCGTATGCGGTATCGACTTGCTGACCTTGATCATTGAATACAACCAGCGGATAGAGCTGTTTGTTCAGATAGGACTGGCTGTCTGTAGTGGACCATCCCTCGCCCGGCGCGTTATGCAGCATCGTCATCGACGTGATGGTCTTGCTTTCCGGCAAATTCAGGTTGAGGGTCCAATTCCAGTCCGCCGGGTCTTTGTTGATGTTGCCGGGGCCACTGGTGAAAATAGCCCACGTACCAGCATGGTCTGCAGTCGATTGCAAATTGATGCTCAGGCTTGCCGTGGGCGGGGAGGAGGATGCATCGGCAGAAGAGGAAGTTGAAGACGAAGATGAAGTAGGTGCTGCAGACGAAGTGGTAGACGAAGTTGATGCTGTAGATATTGTAGGTGACGTTGACGTGGCAGCTTGCGTGCTCGCTGCAGCGGCCGCTGGGACCTGGGGTTGAACTGTAATGGTAGTATCCATCGCCAAGCTTAACAACGAAGAGAAATCTGTCGAGGATGAGGTGGATACTGAATCCGTCGATGATGCTAACGTCGCCGTCGTAGTCGCGCTTGTTGCTGTACTAAGGACAGATGATGAGGAAAATGTAGTTAAAGAAAGAGCGGCTGCAGAAATGCTAGTCATAAAAATCTCCCTACCTGGGTTAAAAGACGAAGCATCCTCCTGATTAGCATCATTTATGCCAAATGAGACTAACAGCCATTTTACACCACAAGCTGATCTGTTTCCACTTCATCCTTATCCATACTGCGGCAATAATTGCTGACTAAAGGAAGAAACCTGGAAAACTTTTCCCAACATGACGTTGCCGTTTGCAACGCAAATTACATTGCGCGTTGTTCCGCAGAAGCAGGAGGACGAACTGTGGCTTCCTGCCAGGAACGTCCGTCTTTTCTTGCCGGCGCCGGATGCTCTTCTACCGGCGTAGAGGCTTTAGGTGATGGAGAGGCAATTTCCGAAGTCTTGCCTAACATGAATTTGGCGTTCTGGCGCGCAAGATTTTCTTCGCGCAGGCATGCGGTCTCAACATATTCCCGTTGTGACATAAAGACGCACACTACCCCTACTACCAACAGCGCTGCCATAGCAACACCACCCGATCCAGCCATCAGTGCACCTACCGCAGTGAATCCCCCGGGACCCATTGCCGTACCGGCGACTTTGGTGAGCACACCGATAAATGATGCACTACCTATCGCTGTATAAAGCGCCCACATAAATGAATGCCACAAGCTCTTGCGACGATTCTCTTTATCTGCTTCATCGCAGGTCTGACAGACAGGTGCTGGCTGAGTTTCATTCATACGGAAGTTCTTTCATTTCACCCAAAGCCGGGATTGTGTTCTCGTTATAATTCAATATATAATAGCCTAATCTGCGCCTGCTGAGTATGACAATTTTGTGAATATTCTTTCTTAATAATCACCTGATATATAATGATTAATACATCCGATATCCGATCTACATTCCTGGATTTCTTTGCCAAAAACGGCCATGAGGTCGTGGCCTCGGGTTCGCTCGTGCCACATAACGACCCCACCCTCATGTTCACCAATGCGGGCATGGTGCCGTTTAAGAACGTCTTCACCGGCGCGGAAAAACGCAAATATGTGCGCGCAGCCTCCAGCCAGAAATGCGTGCGCGCTGGCGGTAAGCATAACGACCTCGACAATGTCGGCTATACCGCGCGCCATCATACGTTTTTCGAAATGCTCGGCAATTTCTCCTTCGGCGACTATTTCAAGGAACTGGCCATCGAGCTTGCCTGGAATCTGCTCACCAAGGAATTCAAGCTGTCGCCGGAAAAGCTGCTCGTCACCGTTTACCACACGGACGACGAAGCATTTAATCTCTGGAAAAAAATCTCCGGCTTTCCCGACAGCAAAATTCTGCGCATCCCGACCAATGATAACTTCTGGGCAATGGGCGACACCGGCCCGTGCGGCCCTTGCTCCGAGATTTTCTACGACCACGGCGCAACGATTCCCGGCGGTCCTCCAGGAAGCCCCGATGCTGACGGTGATCGCTTCATCGAAATCTGGAATCTCGTCTTCATGCAGTACGAGCAACTGGACAAAGAAAACCGCATCAACCTGCCCAAGCCCTCAATTGACACCGGCATGGGTCTCGAGCGCCTCACCGCCGTGTTGCAAGGCGTGCATGACAATTATGATATCGATTTATTCAAAGCACTTATTGCCGCCTGCGAGCGCGAACAACACGCAACCAACGCTGAGGGCCGCATTTCCCAACGCGTGATCGCCGATCATCTGCGGTCCACCTGCTTTTTGCTTGCCGACGGCGTGATGCCATCTAACGAAGGCCGTGGCTACGTGCTGCGCCGTATTATGCGCCGTGCCATGCGTCACGCGCACCAGCTGGGCGCTAAAGACCCACTCATGTACCGCCTGGTCCCTGCCCTCATTCACGAGATGGGCGAGCAATATCCCGAACTCTCCCGCGCGCAGCCGCTCATTACCGAAACACTCAAACTCGAAGAAGAACGCTTCCGCCAGACGCTCGACCGCGGACTGAAATTGCTCGAAGAAGAAACCGTAAAACTCGCCGCCAAAGGCACCCTGCCTGGCGATGCTGCGTTTAAGCTCTACGATACCTACGGCTTCCCACTCGACCTCACGCAAGACATTCTGCGTGGGCGCGGCATGACGGTGGACCTCGCCGGTTTTGACGCTGCCATGGCCAAGCAAAAAGCCGATGCGCGTGCCGCGTGGTCAGGCTCCGGCGAAAAAGCCACCAGCCGCATCTGGTTTGAAGTGAAAGACAAAGTCGGCGCAAGCGAATTCCTGGGTTACACGCAGGATACCGCTGCAGCCAAGCTGGTCGCCATCGTGGTGGACGGCAAGGAAGTAAATGAAGTTTCCGCAGGCAAAGAAGCAAGGCTGGTCTTTAATCAGACGCCGTTCTACGGCGAATCCGGCGGCCAGACGGGCGATGCGGGCTGGGTCAAAATTGGCGAGAAAATCGTGGCTGAAATTACTGACACGCAAAAGCCCGTGGAAAATTTCCATGTTCATACGGCTGAAATCAAAGCGCCGCTCAAAGTAGGCGACATGGTGACGCTCATAATTAACGCTGAGCAACGCGACAGCACGCGCGCCAACCATTCCGCCACGCATCTGCTGCACGCAGCACTACGCAGTGCGCTGGGAGGCCATGTTACCCAGAAAGGCTCGCTTGTTGCGCCTGACAAACTGCGCTTTGACTTCAGCCATCCCAAAGCGATGACGCCGGAAGAACTGGAAAAGGTTGAAAATGAGGTCAACCATCTCATCTGGCACAATACACCGGTAGAAACCAAGCTCATGACACCGGACGAGGCTATCAAAAAAGGCGCGATGGCGCTCTTTGGCGAGAAATACGGCGACGAAGTGCGCGTGCTAAGCATGGGACTAGGCGAGGACAAACCTTTCTCTGTCGAGCTCTGCGGCGGCACGCATGTGCGCGCCACTGGTGACATAGGCTTGTTCAAGATACTCAGCGAATCCGCCGTCGCAGCTGGCATCCGCCGCATTGAAGCGGTGACGCGTGCGGGCGCATTCGCCTATCTTGCCGAGCAGGACAAACGCATCAAGGAAGTCTCGCTGCAATTTAAAACCAAGCCCGAAGATATTTTGGCCAAGCTCACGACCCTTACCAACGAGCGCAAAAAATTGGAGAAAGAATTAAGCGAAGCAAAGAAGTCGCTCGCCATGGGTGGTAGCGGCGGCAGCGAAAAGGCAGAGAAAGAAATAATCGGTGAGATTGGCTTCATCGGTAAAATCTTCGACGGGCTTGACCCCAAGGAATTGCGCAGCGTCGCTGAAGACTACCTCAAACAGGCCGATGTCGTTGTGGTAGCCACAAACACCGAAGGTAAAGCCTCCATTGTCGCTGCAGTCGGCAAAACGCTCGCGGGCAAAATCAGCGCAGTCGATTTAGTGAAAGTAGCGGTGGAAGTAGTGGGTGGCAAGGGCGGCGGGGGCAGGCCTGAAATGGCCCAAGGCGGCGGCCCGGATGCGGGAAAACTGGAAGAAGCAATTAACGCAATTCGTGCAAAGTTGGATTAGAAAAAGTTTGCGCAGAGTTTATTAAGCAAAGGGTGGCGTTTTCTTCTCTTCGCTATCTGCACTCGATTTAGCAACCCATTGCGTTCCAGATCCATTTTGTAATTCTTCCACCTTTGCTCGAATTCTTGCAGCAGTAGTGGGTGCCACCTTTTCTAGTTCTTGTAATATGTCATGCAAAGCAAGGGGAGGTTCTGTATGCGCAGCGGGTTCAGGCAGCGGCTTTCCTATTACGGCAGCGATGGTGGATCTGATGACCTCAGGATGTGCAACAGTACAATGTGTAGTGATAAGATCTTGAAGCGCCGGAAATTCCGACAGATAAACATGGGGAGGCTCTCTATCGAAGAACCCCGAAAACATTCTGACTTGGGGACGGTATTGCGGGGTCACTACTTCGCTCAGCAACTTAAAGAATTTCTCGTTATCTGGATTGTTACCCCTATCTGGTTTTGTGCCATCGAGATCAGTAAGTATGATGTCGTAACCTGCCAGTTGCGCTACATCGAGCTTGTTAAGCTCGGCCATAACAACTTGAGCCTCGGCAAGCTTAGCAATTTCACCAAATCCTTTGGCCTTCTCCTCGCGCTTAGGCATCCCATCGTGAATAATCAGTACTTTTACCACGGCAATTTCCTTATTTAATCTATTTATCCAGAAGTGGGTGGTTCCGATTTTCTGTCAATTTCTGGCCTCCCAGTCCAAGCAGAACTGGCAGGAGATGCAGCAGCAGGAAGAGATCCTACAGCATTAGATTTTGAAACTTGCTCAATTGCCGCTTCAATAACTTTGAAGTTATCACTATCCATATGAGTAGTAAGAATGTTAGCTTCTCTGAGTGATCTATATTTATCTGAATTTAGACCAACATCATCGACGCCCTGATCCGAACCCAGAAATACACCAGAAAACATTTTCACAGTCGGCTTAATTCTCATCGCGACTGCTTGCTGTAGCAAATCAAGAAATTTTTCATTGTCCGCTTTGTTATCGCCACCCAGATAAGTTAATACAATATCAAATCCTCTGAATTGGTCAGAACTCGTGAGAGTCTTGCGATCTGCTGATGGATATCCCGCCACGCCTAATGTAATATAGGTTATCTCTGCATTGCTTTTTTTTGCTGGTATGGCAAACAATTCTGCTGCGGCTCGACGCCTAGGCGTTCCGTCATCTACAATTAATATTTTAAGTGGCATTTAAATCTCCCTTTACCCAATCTCTTTCATTGTACCCTCTGAATCCTTAATTTTTCATAAATGACCCTAGCAGAAAAATATCTTCTTGCGCAAAAATAGGGTGCCGGATGAATAAAATATAACATATTAACCTATTATATTTTATATATTTCTCTCCTTGAGACGGGAAGCATAAGATTCTAAGCTCCCGGTAGAATCTGCTTGGTTACTTAATTCTCACACACGCAAAATCATTGCCCGTCAGCGCAAATTATCCAATACTCGCTGGCTTAGGGAGAACGATGTATGAAACTCAATTTAGGCTGCGGCAACAACAAGCACGAGGGATATGTCAATGTCGACATGTTCCCCGAATGCAATCCCGATGTAGTATTTGACGTGGAAACCGTGCCGTGGCCGTGGGAAACCAGTTCAGCAACCGCCGTGCTGTTCAATCATTCACTTGAGCATATGGGGGCTTCTTCCAAGGTTTTCCTTGCGATAATGAAGGAACTTTACCGCGTCTGCGCCAACGATTGCGTGATAGAAATCAATGTTCCGCATCCGCGGCATGATCAATTCATCAACGATCCGACGCATGTACGCCCGATTACGCCGGCGCTCCTGACGTTGTTCAGCAAACGCCAGAATGAGCACTGGAAGCGGGTGCGCGCCGCCAACAGCCCGCTCGCCTTATATCTGGGCGTGGATTTTGAATTGACTGGCGTGACCGTGGCGCTCGACCCGGTCTATCAGAAGCTTTTTGACGAGAAAAAAATCACCCGCGAGGAACTCAACACTGCCGCTACCGAGAAAAATAATGTAGTGGCCGAATACCGCATTACTATAAAGGCGGTGAAGTAGTAGGCCATGGCCCAAGTTGCAGGAGCAACTATAGAGCCATCTCTCTAAGATTCCCCTATAATTTCGCTCACGCGAAATTCAGGGAATGACGATTACCTTCCACTATACGGCTTTACCGCGTCGGCCGCAATATGGCGTGCCTCTTTTTCAAAGCCCACCGCCTTCAGCGCCTTCACCACCGGCAAGATAGCCAGCTCACTTACCTTGTCGGTCTCGTTAGCACCCAGAATAAGCGCCGAAAGCAAAATGACCTCACCTTTCTTGCCTGCCTGCGCTGCTTCGTTCAGGTGCGCCACCAGCACCGCTGGAGGCACTTCACCGTCATAACGGCTTTTATGGATAAAAAGCTTCTGCCAAACCGCGGGCGGCACGCTATAGCCAAATGGCTCCATCAACGTGAGCAGTCGCTGGATGCGCTTGCTATCCAGCAGCGAGGAATTTTCATCAAGCGCAAGGCGGGTGATGACGGCATTATCGGCATTGTTGGCAGGTTTATCGGATACAAGCGCGGCGATCAGTGTTGTCACATCGCTGCTAAGCGTCTTGGCAAATGCCTGCTCCGGCAATTTGTTGTTCTGAGTCGACGGCAACAACCCTTCCTGCTCGGCTTTGTTGCGCGCTTTATCGCGCAAGTTCGTATCAAGCGAAGTATCCGCCGCCAGATATTTAAGTGCAGCAGCAGGTATGGCATCCATTTTGTCCTTGAGCTTGTCCCCGTCACCGGTAAGACGAATCAGCGCAACATCGAACAATGACCATTTCTTGGGCAGTGATTTAATTGTCGCCGTTTTATCCGAGAACTTATGCACCGCTTCCTGAAAGAACGGCTCGCCCAACTTGTTTTCCTCGCGCAGTATATCAAGGCCGACCATGACTTCGTTCTGTTTGCCGGCACGCGCCTGGCACACAATATTCACCTTCTGCCAGAAAGACGTATCGATATCGACGGACGCTGCGCTGCCGGTATTGTCCGGCAAAGTGGCGGCAAGGCGGCAGGCACTGTCGGCATCGCCGCGCAAAAACAAGAGCTGTTCCTGTATCTGGCGTAGCGGATCGCTTATCATCGATACAGGTAGCGAGGCAATCATCTGCCCGGCTTTTTCATCTTGCCCCATGGCAATCAGCGTATTGATGCGTGTGATAAACCACCCCTGCGTAGCACCCGCAGGAGGAGTGGCCTGCGTCATCAGCAGGCGAACGGTGAGATCGGAAAGTGTGCCGTCGGCAATGCCCGAGTGCATTAGTTGCAACAGATCTTCCGCCGAATCGCGCGTGCTGCCTTTCCACACTAAAGCATCGAGCCCACCTTGCTTTCCTCCGAGCGTGCCAAATCCTTCAATTGAAGGTTTGTTGACCGGTGCAGAGCTGACAGGCAGTGGCGGGGGCACTTCTTCGTCAGAACTCTCCGGCACCGTATCCGCATCCATAGCATCAATCGGCGGAGCCGTGTCCCGCGGCATTGCGGGGGCAGCAAAGGCCGTTGCGCTGCCTAGGAACAATAGCAGGAGAGCCCTATTTAAAAAAGCGATCATGGCTTAAAACTTTCTCTACCGTATGGCGCGGCGCGGGGATAGTACGGGTGGCAATAAACACGCTGCCCGCAACAAGCGCAATAATGGCAGCGATAATCAGAAGGCGGATGCTCATATCTTCTTCACTCTTTGAATAGATTAGGTTATTTCTGACAAATTATGGGTGAGAATAGCACAGTTCCTGCAAATCGCAATCTGCTCGGCCTGACACGGCCCGTGGTGCTGGTGGGCCTGATGGGCGCCGGTAAAACTACTGTGGGCCGCAGGCTTGCACAAAGCATCGGGCTTGAGTTCATCGATTCCGACAACGAAATCACCGAAGCGGCGGGCTGCAGCATTCCCGATATCTTCGAAATTTACGGTGAATCCATCTTCCGCGATCTCGAAAAACGCGTTATATTACGGCTGCTTGGATCAGAACCAGCTGTGATCGCCACCGGTGGCGGGGCATTCATGAACCCTGCCATACGCGACAGCATCCGCACCCACGCCATCTCCATCTGGCTACGTGCCGAATTGGAGGTGCTGCTGGAGCGTGTGTCACGCCGCAACACGCGTCCGCTTTTGGAACAGGGAGACAAACGCACAATCCTCACCCGATTGATAGAAGAGCGCCATCCGGTATATGGTAATGCCGATCTGGTGGTTGACAGCGGCGAGGGATCGCACGAAGCAGTAGTAACGGAAATCATCCGCCGGTTGAAAGAGAAGGAGTCCGCATGAGCACGGTACGCGTTGAGCTCAAGGAGCGCAGTTATGATATCGTCATCGGCGAGAATGTGTTGGCCGAGGCAGGAAAACTGCTGGTGCCGGTGCTTAAGCGCCCTCGGGTTATCATCATCACTGATGAGACCGTCGCAGGCTTGCACCTTGCCGCATTGCAGACCTCGCTTAGTTCCTGCAGCATCGCACATGAACATGTGATACTGCCCGCGGGTGAGAAAACCAAAAGCTTTGCCGAGCTGCAGCGCCTGCTGAATACGCTGCTGGAGCTTAATCCCGACCGTCATACGACGCTGATTGCACTGGGCGGAGGGGTCGTCGGCGATCTGGTAGGATTTGCCGCGAGCATCCTGCTGCGTGGAGTGGATTTCGTGCAGGTGCCCACAACGCTGCTTGCGCAAGTGGACAGCTCGGTGGGCGGCAAAACGGGAATCAATACTAAATACGGCAAAAATCTGGTGGGGTCTTTTTACCAGCCGCGCCTGGTGCTGGCCGATATCAATACACTGTTGACCCTGCCGCGCCGTCAGCTGCTTGCAGGCTACGGCGAGGTTGTTAAATACGGCGTCATTAATGATTACCCGTTCTTCGTCTGGCTGGAAGAGCATGGTGCCAAGGCGCTATCGGGCGATAAAGCCGCGCTTACACACGCCGTGCAGGAAAGCTGCAAGGCCAAAGCCGAGATCGTAGGTAAGGACGAGCGCGAATCGGGCCTGCGCGCACTGCTTAATTTCGGCCACACGTTCGGCCATGCGCTCGAAGCTGAGAAGGGGTTCGGCGATACGTTGCTGCACGGCGAGGCGGTCGCTATCGGGATGGTAATGGCGTTGCAACTCTCCCTAAAGCGCGGCTTGTGCGAGCCGGAAGATCTTGATCGTGTGGTGCGGCATCTCAAAGCCGTGGGCCTGCCAACCTCACCACGGGACATCGCGGGTAAATGGAACAGTGAATGCCTGATCGAACATTGCTACCACGATAAAAAAGCAGTAGGCGGTGAACTTACCTTTATTCTGGCCGAGAAAATTGGAAAAACGATTATCACCCAAGGCATTAAACGTACAGAACTTGAGGCGGTGCTTGCAGAAGCATTGTAAATGCCGCCTATTGCATAGGCGTTTAATTTTAGAATTCCCCATGCAGCGAAAAAGGAGCTTTTCGAGAACCGCCGCGAAGTGTACGTTTAAGTGCATGAGCAGCAAAAGTGCAGAAAAGATCTTTTGCAGCCACGGGGAATTCTAAAGGAAATGACTATAATGGAATCCGAGCTTGTCGTCGCGCTTAGCGCCATTGCCATCTGCCTTGTGCTGTCGGCATTCTTCTCGGCTTCGGAAACGGCGATTACGGCCGTCTCACGCGCGCGCATATACCATCTTATCTTAGAGGGCCACCGCCGTGCGCAGATGGTAGGAAATTTGCGCAAGAAAAAAGAACGCCTCATCGGTGGCATCATGCTCGGCAACAATGCGGTTAACATCTTGAGTGCGGCGATTGCCACCGATCTGGCCATTCATCGTTGGGGTGAGAATGGCGTCCTGTATGCCACGGTGATCATGACCACTATTGTGGTGATTTTCGGCGACGTGCTGCCCAAAACCTATGCCATTCAGCATTCGGAGTTAGTAGCGCTCAAGCTTGCGCCTGCCATTAACTTTGCGCTTAAAATGCTAAATCCACTCAATAGCGCCCTGCAATTCATCATCCGCAACATTCTCTGGCTGTTTGGCATCGATATTTCCCGCACGCATTCGCTATCGTCAGCATCCGACGTCATCCGTGGCACCATTGAGCTGCACCACCACGAAGGCCAGGTCGTCAAGCAGGATCGCGATATGTTGGGCAGCATCCTCGACATGCAGGAGATCGAAGTGGGCGAGATTATGGTGCACCGCCTCAATATGGAAACGATCGATGCCGATCTACCGGCGCCCGATATCATCCGTCTGGCGGTGGACGGCGCGCACCGGCGCATCCCGCTGTGGCAAGGCGAGCCGGACAACATCATCGGCCTGCTCTACGTCAAAACACTGATCAAGCATTTGCGCGAGAGCGGCGTGCCGGATAACGCCGCCATCCGCGCCATGCTGATAAAACCATGGTTCATCCCCGAGACCACAACGCTGAAGAATCAGCTGCATGCTTTCCGCAGCGAGCGCCAGCATCTGGCGCTGGTCGTCGACGAATACGGCGTGCTGCAGGGACTGGTGACGATCGAGGATATTATCGAAGAAATCGTCGGGCGCATCGGCAGGGAAGATGATAAGCACTCGAGTATTGACATGACGCCTGTGGGAAAAGATGCCTATGTCGTCCACGGCAGTCTTACTATCCGTGATTTAAACCGCGAGCTTAACTGGAACCTTCCGGATGAAGAAGCCACGACCGTTGCCGGCCTGGTGATCCATGAAGCGCGGCTTATTCCTGAAATCGGCGAGCAGTTTGAGTTTCACCGCACACGTTTTACGATTCTCGATAAGCAGGGCAATCAGATCACCCGGCTTAAAATTGAAAGGCTGGAGCCCCC
>Ga0206965_10256_pt1 | contig 16293 bp, 15 predicted proteins | sample Alteio_BWOrgHeat_26_FD_152973 | JGI IMG/M metagenome (GOLD analysis project Ga0206965, IMG submission 152973) | Enriched cells from forest soil in Barre Woods Harvard Forest LTER site, Petersham, Massachusetts, United States -... | ecosystem: Environmental > Terrestrial > Soil > Temperate forest >...
GGATGAAAGTTTCCGCATTCAGATTAATATTGTTTCATCTCCATAATTTTTACTAATTTTACACCTTGAATAAAAATTAACAGGATGACTACTAAAAGCAAATTCCTTGTACTTGCCGCCCTGGTCCTTATCATCTGGACCGGCTGCAAGCGAAACCCTAACCAGGAACGCTGGGATACGAACATCCTCGCACCTCTGGTGAATTCGACATTGACTTTGAAAAACTTAGTCAATGATACTTTGCTGAAGACCAATGCTGACAGTACCATCAGTTTGGTTTATCAAAGTTCTTTATATAGTTTCACATTGGATTCCTTGTTTAAGATTCCAGACACCACCATGACCAGCAGCTATGGCTTGACGACTTTGAATATCGCGAATCATAGTATTGTCTATTCTGTTTCCTTAGGGCAGATGCTTATTCAGGGCGGCTTAGGAATATATGCCGCTGCAAATGGTACTACTGCTGCTATTCCTCCGATCACCCAGGGAAGTATTCAACCGGTTACCCAGCTAATAAGTTTAGATTCTATCTTTAAAACCATGTCTTTGACAAGCGGACAGATGGTAATTTCTATTCAAAACCAACTGCCGATAGCAATATATAATGTCATTTTCAAATTGCAAGACAGCGCAACGTCAGCTATTATTATTACCCACACTTTTGATTCAATATCAGCGCATACAACTGCTACAGATACTGAATCGCTTGCCGGTAAAGTCATAAATGGAGGAATGGTAGCCTCTGTCTCCGGGCTTTATAGTCCCGGGTCTAATGGAGTGCCCGTCTTGATTGATACTACCAACAAACTGACGACAACCATCTCTGTCATTAATCTTCTTCCTGACTCTGCCACTGCTATATTCCCTGCCCAGGATTTGATTAAGAAAACAACTGTCATCCCTTATAATCTGAAAGGAATTCAATTGACCGAAATCATTGCTCAAGCAGGACAAGTAGTGGTTACAGCTTATAATTCTTTGCCTGATACTTTGCATTTTCAATATACCATTCCAGGAGCCAGAAAGAATAATATAATCTTTAAAGTGAATGCAGCATTGCCACCGGCAGTGAATGGCGTTCCATCCTATGACAGCGTTATATATGATCTTTCAGGATATACCATAGATATGAAAGGTCCAGATGAAGATACCGTCAATACTTATTACTTTAATATTGTTGGAAACATAGATTCTACAGGGCAAATACAAACGCTTACTACTAAGGATAGCATTCGCCTGACCACTAAGTTTACAGGCTTGGTTCCCTATTTTGCCAAGGGATATTTGGGAAGAGATACCTTTCAATTAGGACCCGGAAGCGTGCCTGTGAATATCTTTAATAACATCACCGGAGGCTCCCTGAATGCTAATGTGAAAATGTCCGTTATGGTTCAGAATGGAATCGGTGCTGACGCGAAGCTGGTGATTGATACTATCCAGGGAGTGAATACTAAAACCAACAACAAAGTAATGTTGAGTGGCACAGGTGTCTCTGTTCCCTTCACTATTGCAAGAGCCACGCAGACTGGTAATTCCACTAATCCTGTGAATATCGCTTACAGTACGCTGCAATTGGATTCCAGCAATTCCAATGACAGGGCGTTGATTAATGATTTCCCTACCCAGTTGAATTATGGTTTGAAGCTATACATAGACCCTAATGGTAATACCACCAACTTCAATGATTTTATTTACAATGGAAGTTCGTTGACTGCGAGTCTTGATTTTGAAGTGCCATTGAATCTTATAGCTACGGGCTTGGAGTTGACAGATACTACGGCATTCAGCATTGGTAATTCCAAACAAACCGGTCAGATAAAGTCAGGAACATTCTCCTTGAATGTAGCGAATGGCTTCCCTCTCGGCGGTTATATTCAGATATATCTGTTGAATAGTTATGGCAGCGTAATAGATTCACTCTTTTCCTCGGATGCCTTTGTTGCTGCCCCTATTGGGAATAATGGAATGGTAACTTCCACAAAATATTCCACACTGACCATGCCTGTTACAGAAGGAAGGATGCAAAATGTTTTGAATACTACCAAGGCAATCCTGAAAGCAAAGTTCACGACACAACCTTTCACCACCAATCCGGGAACTTTTGTAAAGATATACAGCAGTTACAACATGGGCTTGAAGCTGGTGGGGAATTTCGTTTATAAAGTTGAATAATTGATTAAAATATATTTTGTGAATAGAACCATCCACTTCCTCGCACTAATCCTATTATTCTCCTCCGTTAAAGTCTTCAGTCAAACCAATGCCATCTTAGCTTGGGATGCTTATGGCATGGAGGAACATTACGACACTTTGAAGTCCTATATCGGCATCAACGGAAACCTGCTCTTCGGCTCTACCTGCATTACTGCAGGCTTTGCCAACAATTTCATCAGCAATTCATTCATTGATACCACCATGACCAAACAAGTCAGTTCAAGGTTTTCAAGTATCAATAGAATGGGTTATGATCTTGATGAAGGCATCACTTATGTCCATCAGAAGGATACCATCTTTCATATTCCTGTGAGTGGATATTTCATTGCCTTGCGAGACAGAAATCATACTGATGCTGTCTTTCCGGGCGATTTATTCAACATTATATTTCAGGGCAATGCCATGTATGCCGCTAAGATCGCTCATCTTGACGGCTTAAATTTAAACGCCATGCACTACCAGCAATTGGAATTCGGGCTGGCAAAGGTTTTTCCTATTTATAAGGCAAGTTATTCTATCGGCTTTGCACTGTCTCTCTTGAAAGGGCAGAGCGATTTAGCGATTACCACCGGCAATACAACCCTTGGTACGCCTGCTACAGGTGATTCCTTGGATATTACTTTAGCAGCGAATATCAGGCAGACAGACACTACTAATTCAGGAGGCTATGGTGCCTTCAACGGCTGGGGATTATCAACCGATTTCTACATAAAATTTTATGACAGCACCTCTGAAATGTCTGTGCGGCTGGATGTGAAAGATTTAGGTTTTATCAGATGGAACAGCCGCTCTGTTTCCAATAATCTCGACACTACTTTTACTTTCAGCGGCATCAATGTGGCGAATCTTCTTACGCCTGGAGATTCTCTTACAAGCCTGTCTCTGGACAGCAATTATACCAAGGCATATCATGCCCACCAGGAACGTCAGGCATATACTACCAAACTGCCTGCCTATATCAATTTATCTTTCCGAATGTTTCTTGATGAAGAAAATAAGATGCCGCTTGATGCAGCGATAAACTTCAGGCTTTTTGCAAATTATACTCCCTTTGTTTATGGTGGAATTTCTTATTTCATTACCAATAAAACAATCATTGGGGGCAGCGTTTCTTATGGCGGATACCGGAAGTTAGGCTTCGGGATTAATATCGGAGGAGACCTTGGCAAAGGGTATCTCATTGCCTTGCAAACTCAAAATATAGAAAGCATAGTTCTTCCGAATAATGTTACCGGAGAAGCTGCGTTGCTGTCTTTCAAGAAATTCTTCTGAAACAATTTTTAATGAAATATTCACGTTGAATTAGTATCTTTGTAATAAGAATTCGATGCTGTTAAACCTTAATAAAAATAGAAAATGAAAAAAATAATTGTTCTGCTTATATGCGCCTTTGCCCTGACATTGACTTCCTTCAAGACCCCTGGATATTCCTTCCGATTAGGTTTATTGAAGTATCATGGAGGCGGCGACTGGTATGCTAATTTAGCTACTTCTCTTCCAAACCTTATCAAGTTTTGCAATGATAATATCGGCACTAATATTGACCCAGAACAAGGCATTGTCGAGGTCGGAAGTCCTGACCTTTTCAACTTTCCTTTTGTCCACATGACAGGGCATGGAAACTGGGTTTTGAGTAACGAGGAAGCCCTTAATCTCCGCAATTACTTGGTAGGCGGCGGCTTCCTTCATATTGATGACAACTATGGGCTGGATCCTTATGTCCGTCCTCAAATGAAGAAAGTTTTTCCAGAATTGACTTTTATTGAATTGCCCTTCTCGCATCCGATTTATCATCAGAAATTTCCTTTCCCCGATGGCATGCCAAAGATTCATGAGCATGATGGTGGACCACCTCAAGGATTTGGCTTGATATATCAGGGTCGCCTTGTATGTTTTTATTCTTTTGAAACAGATCTTGGCGATGGCTGGGAAAGTTATGAAGTTCATAAAGACCCTCCTGAAAAGCATCTTGCTGCCATGCAGATGGGAGCCGATCTTATTCAATATGTAACTTCTCAAACGCAGCCTTAAAGGATTAAGTTCCCCGATATTCCCCAAAAAAGGCAGTTCATTGCCGAAATTTTCTTGTCCAAAGTCTATGACTTTGGGACCAAAGTTGTCGGCTGGGAATTCTAAACACCGGCTGGGACTTCCAAGCCAACGTTTTGGAAGTCCCAGACGAGGAATTCGGAACCAAAGTCATGGACTTTGAACACCATTATTTCCAATAATAGTATGATAAATAGCGTACTTAGGAAAACCACCAGATTTATAATAGCGGAAATTACCGTGTTCTTGGAAAATTCCACATACTTAAGGGTAGAATATTTCAGGCTGATTTAATAATTGGAAATGGATGGAAAACAAAATGATTGGCGGGTATTATAAACAAAGTTTTGTCTTGTAATTCCGACTAAGATGGAACCCAATTATTATTCCAATAGTATTCCATCTTCATTGGAATGACAATACACAAACTAAAGATACCAATATCCCAAACCTAAACTTTTCCTACTTTTGACCCCTTACAGAATAAAAAAATTCCCGTGGCAAAAAGAAAATTCAGCACCGTAGCCCTCAAGCTACTCATGGTTCGTCCAGACGAAAAGGCGAATGTGTGGCTGTTATTTTTGCACCATTTCTTCCAATCTATCGGCATTGCCCTATTTTATGTTGCTGCCAGTACGATATTTTTATACAATCATGACGTCACCTATTTAGCACAAACCTATATTTATTCAGCCATAGTTTTGTTGATAATCGGGCGCATATATGCAAGTGGAGAGCATCGGTTTTCATCAGCAGACTTCATGATGATGGTCGGCATATTCGTCCTTATTTCCGTCATCTTACTTTATCTTGGAATTCGATTATCCGACGGGGTATGGATGGCAGTGGTCATCATGGTTTGGTATCGCGTATTATACCTGCTTTGCTCTCTGGAATTTTGGGGAATGACATCGCTGATGTTTAATGTCAGGCAGGGCAAACGCCTGTTTTCATTGATCAGCGTAGGTGATGTGCTACCCAAAGTACTTGCCTATTCTTCTTTAAGATTCTTGATAGATGTCATCGGATTAGACTGGATTATTCCCGTTGCAGGCTTCTGTTTTCTGATCTCACTATTCATCTTGAGACTGATAATAAAAGAGATGCCGAAAGAATTGGTCGAACAACAGGACGAGCAAAGAGAAGCCGTTATTTCGACCTCATTCCTTTCTCAATTCTTCAAGAACGAATTGATTATTGCAATGGCAGGGACGGCATTTTTGGTGGTAGTGGCGGTAACTTTTATCGAATATACTTTCTTGAGTACCGTGAGACCTGGGCATCATTCAGAAGTTGATTTCGCAAAATACATATCTACTTTCTTCACAATAATTTATGCCGCCATTATCATTATTAAAATCTTTTTCTCAAGCCGCTTAATTAAAGAGTTGGGAATAAAAACCAACCTGATGATTCTACCATCCACGCTATTGACGGTTTCCTTAATAATTGCTTTTATGCCCGATGTTACTACAGATCATAAAAGAGTGATATTCCTCTTCACCACGATGATGGTGATCAGCGAAGTTCTTAAAAGAAGTCTTCATGAACCTATATTCCTGACCCTCTTTCAGCCTTTGACCAAAAGACTGCGGCTTCATGGTCATACCGTTGTGAAAGGATTGGTAGAACCCCTGGCATTAGGTGTAGTCGGATTGATTTTACTTTGGATAAATGGAACATTCGTTGATAAGAATCTTCAAGTAGTCAACTATTTTCTTTTGGCTGTAATAACTGGGTGGATAATCTTTACCAACTTTACAGGCAAAGAATATTTTATGGTCTTGAAGAATGCTGTAAAGAAGCGATTCATCGGCACTTCAGAAATTACGATTAAGGATAAAAGCACTATGCAGATATTAAGAGATAAATTAAACTCCATTCATCCTGAAGAGGTAATTTACTCTATTGAATTACTTGAAAAGATCAATGTTCCGGACTTCAGGGACATCATCGTTTCGCTCCTTACACATGAAGATCGCAATGTTCAAATGCAAGCGTTACTCAAGGTTGAATCTCTTAAATTAAAGGCTGCTATGCCTCATATAAAAATGATTATTGACAGCAATGAATCCATTGCTCTGCGTGAGATCGCAATACGTATTTACTGCTCTTTCGAGAATGAAGTGCCCGAAAACATTCTTCCGCTGCTTACTCATCATGATATTCATATTCGCAAAGGAGCAATCATTGGTTTAATGACAAGCGGCGGCATTGAAGCAATGCTTCTCGCGGGGCAACAATTGCTCAACTTCATCAACTCCGAAAAAACCAATGAAAGAGTACTTGCTGCTGAGGTAATCGGTGATTTAAGAATTAAGAATTTCCATAAACCCATCATCAGGTATTTCAAAGATGATAAGGAAATTGTTGTTGAGAAAGCCATTGAAGCCAGTGGAAAATTGTTGAATCCTGCTTTGATTCCTCACCTTATTGATTTCCTTGACAAACCAGTTTATGCCGAGCGGGCAATGAAGTCTTTGATTCCATTTGGTAGCGAGGTATTGAATTTTTTTGAAAACTTCTTTAAACAATCAAAACAATCCGATGACACGGAGAAGATGCTTCGTATTTGCAGGATTTGCGGGCACATTCATACTTTGGTCTCTGGCGAATTATTAATAAATCTTCTCAATGATCATAATATAAGAGTCAGGAACGAGGCTCTTGTCAACTTAGTTCAATTGAAATATTCTGCCCCCCAAGAAATGCGAGATGAGATCAAACGGCATCTTGAAGAAGAGTTCGAAAAGGCTTCCTGGTGCTACAATGCGCACACTGCTATGTGCAATGAAGGTTCTTACGAAGGGTTATGTAATGCCCTGTTGCTGGAGATTCATCAAGGCATTTCTAAGATATTTAATTTGCTTAGTTTGATTTATGATCCTTCAACAATAAAGAAAGCTAAGGAAGGATTTAACCTGCATTCCAAAGACCAGAAGGCTAATGCAATGGAGATTCTGGAGAATCATATTAACAAGAAAATACATAGTAAGTTCATCATTCTGCTGGAGGATATTCCCATTCATTCAAAGGCGGAGGAACTTGCGAATTTCTATCCTATAAATCAGAAATCTCCTGAGAGATTAATTCGATATGTGTTGAATGAATCGGATAATAAATTCAATATCTGGACCCAGGTGACAGCCATACATTCCTATTCCGAAAGTAATCCTGACTTCGAGAAGAATACCATTGCAAAATTCTATAATCATCCTTACAAAATATTGCGCGATACCGCCAAGCATTCACTAAATGGACAATATCAAACTGAATATTCATCATATAAAATTAATGAAATGAGTAAACATCAAACTGAATCGGAATCTACTTTGCTTGAAATAGAGAAGGTAATTGTATTGAAGAGCACCGGGCTGTTTAAGGAGACCCCTGAAAATGTTTTAGTGGATATTTCTTCTATCATTCACGAAGAAAGAATCGGTGCTGGCGAGACCATTTTCAAGAAGGGTGACTTTGGAAGCTGTATGTATATAATATATGAAGGCGAAGTCAAGATTCATGATGGCGACAATGTTTTCGCTGTGATGAATAACCGTGATTTCTTTGGAGAATTATCGCTCCTCGACCCTGAACCTCGTTCTGCAACAGCAACTGCCAAAACAGATTTGCTATTATTAAGACTTGACCAGATACCGTTCTATGAACTGATGTCTGAAAGAGAAGAAGTGGCGCGTGGAATATTAAAGATTTTGTGCAGAAGGATCAGAAGCGAAAACGAAATGATCTTAAAATTAAAGGCTCAATTGCCTTCTCTTTCATAAGAGGCAACGATTTCTTTTATCTTATCCAAATGTTTTTGTTTGATAGCAGTTCGGCTTTCGATGGAGGTCTTGGTGAAATATTTATGGTTCTCCAGAAACTTCAATTGCAAGCGGTTCCATTCCTTATCATCTTTTAGAAAGCGATAATCTATCATTTCATCATAGAGCGTATTTCCTATGGGGAAGAAATCATCTCTTCCTAAATAATCCAAATCAGCATCACAAAGTATTTCCCCTAATTTATCCTTCGGTGTCTGTGGCAATTTGGTTGCCATTATCAATTCACATATATGATCAATCTGTTCTTTATTGAAACCATAACCCGGAAGCGTATCCCTTGCTACCATACAGCTATGCTCCTCATGTCCTCTGTGTACAATCAGGAATCCGGTATCATGAAATAAAGCAGCAACTTTCAGCAGCAATAAATCTTCTCCTGAAACCCCTTCCTTCGCAGCAATCCATTCTGCTGCCTGCAAAACATCCTCGGTATGTTCGGGACAGTGGTAAAATAAATTCTTTGGTAACTCTGTCCTTAATCGGTTAAGGATGTCTGCTTTTATCTTTTCAAATGATTCCATTAATAATTCTGTTGTTAGGTTTTTATGATAGCTTTGGTGAGGGATTTTTATGGTTATTTAATATTTGCTTCACTGGCATTTGATGTTTTATCGGGGGCAAAAATAATATTAATATTATATAAAATCTATCTTTTTACTGAAAAAGATTAAAAAAGTTACTTTAGGGTTGCTCTATTTCCTGTAATTAACGTAATTTTGCCTCCTAAATAATACTGTTATGAATACCACAAAAAAAAAGAATATCATCCTTGTTCCGGTTGACTTTTCGGAGGCTTCCGGGATTGCTGTTGAATGTGCAGTTGAGCTGGCAAAAGTTTTTGGATCGGAGATCATTATGCTGAATATCTTCGAAAACGTCCCTGTTGATGAGGCTTCAAGGAAGCAATTGCAATCCCAATTTATCTATCGTGACATCTTAAAAACCTTAGAAAAAGATGCCGAAAGAATTACTCAAAGCCAAAAGGTGAAGACCGGATTTTTGATTAAGGAAGGGACTATATTCGACCACATCGGGAAGGCGGCGGAAGAAGTTGGGGCGAACCTGATGGTGATGGGTACTCATGGCATAAAGGGTGTGCAGCACATCACCGGAAGCTATGCAGCAAGGGTTATTCACAACACCCCAGTGCCGGTAATCGTGGTGCAGAAGAAATCGAATTATCAACCGATCAAGAACATTACGGTCTATCTTGATCTTACCAAAGATTCCGAGGCTTTGGAGAACTGGGCGAGTCATTATTCCAAAGTATTCAAGGCAAATGTGCACCTCGTGGTTTCTGAAGAAATGAGGGAGATGGTGAAAATGAATACCGAGCATTCATTAATCAAGATGGAGAAGATATTCAAGGAGCACAATATCAATTATACAGTTAAATCTTTTTCGTCAGAGCGTGGCGAATTCATCAAGAATCTGTTGCAACATGCTGCCGAAACCCGCTCGGATTTAATCATGATTGAACAAAAATTGGACATTGACAAATACATCATTGGCAAGGATGAACAAGACATCATGTTCAACTCCCATCAAATACCCGTATTCATCGTTAATCCCTCCACCAATCCTTCTGTGACATGGGCATAATGCTTTTTATCGAAGGGCTCCCTACCTGGGCTGAAGGTACGGTATTTATAGGCATCTGGGTAGTTTTAGGGTTATTGGGATTAGTGTTGATCCGAAATTTCGCTTATGCCGAACACGTCCGAAACAGTAAGGATTCGATCATCGCCCTCATGAATATCCTTTCTATTTTATTTGCTGTATTGATGGCGTTCCTGGTGGTGGTGGTTTGGGAGAATTATGACAAGAACAGTGACAATGTGGCATCTGAGGGCAACTATCTTACTAACCTCAACAGGGATAGCAAACTGCTTGGAGATTCTAATTACATAAAATTAAAACCTATCCTTGTGGATTATGCCTACGAAGTGGCATCTCATGAATGGAAACAGATGGCGGATTCAGGAAAAACAGATTCCAAAACATGGACTGAAATCAATCAATTTTCTGATGCTCTCAATGGCGTTGATTTGAATTCGCGGAAGAAGGAAATATTATATGATAATATCCTGAAAGAATACAATCATCTTATCGAATGCCGCCGTATCCGGTCATCTGCGGCAAGTTCGGAATTGCCCGATGTGCTTTGGCTCACCATCATTGCCGGATGTGTGGCGACGCTCATCTTCTCTTATTTTTTCTATTTCGAGAAGTTCTTTTTGCATGTATTATTGACGGCGATTATTTCCTTCATGATGGGCATGACATTGTTCCTGATCTTCGTCCTCGCGCATCCTTTCAAGGACAATTACAGAATCCAGCCTGATACTTTCGTCTCCTTTTATAATCGAATGAAAGATCATAAAAGCAATGCTATCGAATGGAAGGATAATCAATACCACGAGGTTATTCCCAAATAAATCCAAGGTTTTTGGAACATGGAGGGATGGCGACATTCCCCAAAAAAAGAAGCCGCCCTATACCTAAGGCGACTTCTAAACCAAATAAACACTCTTTTTCTTGAATTAGAAATTAAAAGTATCGGTTTCCTAATTCTTAATCTATTAATGAATCGGCTTGCCTCCGAAAGGATCGGAAGGAGCAACTCCGGCTCCTGCGGAATTCCAACCGGTAACTCTCCACCAGGTAGGAACATTCAACGTTTTTGGTTTAACGATAACATCTTTTGCTTCTTTAGAATTCGGCTCATTGGCAGCATACCAATTAGCTTCTACGGCAGGGTCTCCGGTACATTCTTCGATCATATAATAATCGGCTTCGGTACCTAAAGAACCCCAGGACAACACTGCAAAACCATCATGAACCCATTGCTCCCATTTTCCACCTGTGATCTTCTCGCAAGGAGTTTTGCTTGAAGCAATTTTTGTTAATGGAAAACCTAAATCTTTCCATAAATTGAACATCCCGGGATGTTTCTCCATAACTTTTTTCGCCAAGGCATTGTAGGAAGTAATACCATATCCTTTCTTGGTGTTTTTGTTTCGGGTAGCGGTTCCGGCAGCCACTTGAGCCGCATCATCCTGTGTTCTTGCAAGAATATAAGCTCCGGAATTCGTCTCGACGATACCACTGTCAAGGACTACTTCTGCATCACTGTCGGCATTGCATAGAACCCATACTTTTGCAATTTGTTTCGCGACATCTTCATCCTTGTCGTTAGGCTGTAATAAGGGAATTGTTTGCATTTTTACTTAATTTTAATTTTTAGAAATTATTTTTAGAAATTTTAGAAATTTAATTTGTGATAAAACATCAATTTTAAAGAACGCCGTCCATAGCTTTTAGGTGAAATTATGCGATTTTACGAGGAGGTAGAGCAACTTTACCCGGAGGTAAAACCATTTTGCGAGGAGGTAAAGCAACTTTACCCGAAGGCAAAACCATTTTGCGAGGAGGTAAAACAACTTTACCCGGAGGTAAAACCATTTTGCGAGGAGGTAAAACAACTTTACCAGGTCGTAAAACTATTTTACGAGGTCGCAAAGTGTTTTTATGAGGAGGTAAAGTAGCATAATTTTATGCTGATTTACCAAAATCTAAATCCTTTCAAACTTGCGGACAACATTTTTAAACTTTTAAAGAACCTTCGTTTAAGCTTTTGGAATTTAAGCCTTCCCACTCTCTTGGCTAATCTTTCTTCGGAAGGCGGTAGAGGAATCTGCGAATTCAGTTTTCCATCATCTCTATAGAATTAGTTGCGGCGCAAAGAAACGAAAAGATTCGGAACTTTCTATTATTCCAAAATCTTTTTCTAATTTTGTGTGGAATAAAAGAATAATGCGATGATGAGAAAGGTGGTTTTGGTGATGGTATTAATTATCATGAATGGGAATATCCATTCACAAATTAGAATGCAGGGATATTCGGACAGTGCGTATGTCTTTCCTGATTCCCAATGTATTATTTGTAATGGTTCAGAATGGCAGAATCCAATAATTGCTGTTCATTCCCCTCAATATTCAAATGCCTTCCTCTTACCATATAATCAATGCCATCAAGATACCTGTTATTATACAAGAGAATTGAGGTTTTGTAATTTTGGATTTAATATTCCAACAAATGCAATAATTGATAGCATTGAAGCATCTGGAATTAATGAGGGTGCATCGGTAACAAATGTAGTATATGATACCATTGTTCAATTCATGAAAAATCATACTCCGGCAGGAACTAATTTTGCTTACCCTTATTTTTGGCTTTCGCAACAACAAGTCTTTTACCCTGCTGGTTTATTTGGAACAACATGGACTCCTCAAGAAATTAATGATCCTGGTTTCGGTCTTATTATTCGAGCAAAAAATAAGTCTAATGATACTGTAACTGCTCTTTTGAATCAAGCCGTTATTTCTATATGGTATTCACTTCCAAGCGGACTATCCTCACAATCTTTAGAACAAAATTCAATTTCTCTATATCCCAATCCCAACTCCGGCACCTTCACCCTATCCTATCACCTCCCTCAATCTGGAATTCCAAATAGCGAACTTCGAATAACAGATATAACCGGCAGAACCCTCTACTCCTATAGTATTGACAACATGTCAATTGTCAATTATCAATTGTCAATTCCCTTAAGCAGCGGCATCTACTTCTGGCAGATGGTTAATGATGAAGGCATCATCGGGAATGGGAAGGTGGTAATAGTGCATAATGAATAATGAGGATACCTGGTCGCCAAGCATTCCATACCCCGTTCTATTTTAATAATTCATCAGCAAAAGACATAATCGTTGATTGATTACTTTTGCCGCATGAATAAAATATATTATCTATCCACTTGCAGCACTTGCTCAAGGATTATTTCAGAATTGAAATTGCCAAAGGATTTTATTTTTCAGGATATTAAAACCAATAAAATAACTCCTGAGCAATTAGAAGAAATGCAAAATATGGCAGGCAGCTATGAAAATCTATTTAGCCGAAACGCCATGAAGTACCGAGCTTTGGGCTTAGGAGCAAAGAAACTTAGAGAGAAAGATTATCGGAATTATATTCTTGAAGATTATACTTTCCTCAAGAGACCCGTACTGATTATCGGCAAAGAAATCTTTATCGGCAATGCTCCAAAGACCGTAGCTGAAGCTAAGGAGGCTCTTGAGAAACTTTAATTCACAGGTTCATTTTTGTTAATGAATAAGAACTTCAGGTCCCACCTCTTTCTGCTCATCGTTAATGTAATCTATGGTGCCAACTACACGATAGCTAAGGCATTGATGCGAGATTATATCCATCCGATGGGGTTTATTGTGTTGCGGGTACTTGGAGCCAGTTCCTTATTTATCATCATCAATCCTTTCTTTAAGAGCGAGAAAATCGAAAAGAAAGATTACCTGCTTCTGGCAGCCTGCGGGCTGTTTGGCGTTGCCATCAATCAGATGATGTTCTTCAAGGGGCTGGATCTCACTGGTGCCATCAATGCTTCATTGATCCTCACCACCAACCCTATGATGGTACTCCTCATGGCAGCTTTGCTGATTAAAGAAAAAGTTACGAAGTGGAAGATAGGAGGCATACTCTCAGGGGCAATGGGAGCAATAATTCTTATCCTGTTCAACAAACATGCAAGTGATGGAAAGCATGCAATCACGGGGGATATATATATCTTTCTTAATTCCTTCTTCTATGCCATTTACATTGTTTTGGTAAAGCCATTAATGACAAAATATCATCCGGTAACGGTCATCAAATGGGTCTTTCTTTTTGGATTGCCTGTGGTTATTCTTTTCGGCTGGTCAGAAGTAAATGAAGTTCAATGGAACACCTTCACCTCCAACACATGGATGGGCGTGGCTTTCGTCGTCATCGGAAGTACATTTATTGCCTACCTGTTTAATATTATTGCATTGAAAGATGTCAGTCCCGAAGTGGTAAGTATTTATATCTACGTTCAACCGATAATAGCAACAGCTTTCTCCTTATCCCTCAATCATGAAAGCCTTACTATGATTCAGGTTGTGGCTTCTTTATTAATATTTTCAGGAGTTTACCTGGTGAGTGCTCCTCTTGAAAAGAAAGCCTAAAGAAGGTATCTTTCTATAATAATTTCCTGGTGATGCAAAACATGTCCAATCATGATGAATCCTATTGCCCGAACGGATAACTCTCTGTTATTTGCTATTCCTCTGGCATCAATCATGGATTCATCAAAACTTTTATAAAGTTCAATGGTTGCCTTCCTTACTGCCTTAAATTCAATCATCAAATCAGTAATATCTCTGCTCGAAGAATTGGATTCCCGGGCATAATCATTCTCCTCAAAACCGGGAAGAGATGTCTTATCGCCTCTGGCAAAAGTCAATGCTCGATAAGAAAATACTCTTTCACAATCTATGATATGCTGAACTATCTCGCGGATATTCCACTTATCAGGCTGGTAGCGGAAGTCAAGTTGGGAATCAGAGATTTTATCAATGAAGTTTAAGAACTCTTCAGAAGATTCTTTTAAACCTTCCATTAAATCTTGATGAGGAGCTTTTTGTATGTAGTTATCAAAGTAGCCGAAGCTTTCATTTGGGGGAGGAGGTAAAATTTGCATTATCTATTAAGTTTTATTTGGGCGAATATACTATAAAATCGTAATTCCTTTTAGATTTCGTATTTTTGCAGTCCAAATAAAATAAAATTATGGCAATAGAATTAACAGACGCAAACTTCGATGAAGTTGTTTTAAAATCAGATAAGCCCGTATTAGTGGACTTCTGGGCAGTGTGGTGTGGTCCTTGTAGAATGGTCGGACCAATTGTAGAGGAAATGGCAAAGGAATATGAAGGTAAAGCCGTTATCGGGAAAATGGATGTGGATAACAACCCTAATGTTTCGATACAATTCGGCATTCGTAACATCCCTGCTTTATTGTTTTTCAAGGACGGAAAAGTTGTTGATAAACAAATCGGCGCAGTTCCTAAAAAGGTTCTTGTAGATAAGTTGAATGCTCAACTTTAAATAGAATTGGAACAAGAAATTACCAGTCAAAGGGTCCAGGAATTCTCTCACCTCGAGCTTATAGCTAAGCAGGTGGTGGAAGGGTTTATAACGGGATTGCATAAAAGTCCTTTTCATGGATTCTCTGTTGAATTTGCCGAACATCGCTTGTATAACACTGGCGAATCAACCAAGCATATTGACTGGAAATTGTATGGAAGGACGGAGAAATTATTCACCAAAAGGTACGAAGAAGAAACTAATCTTCGCTGCCAGATAGTGATTGATAATTCCTCTTCGATGTATTATCCTGATGTCAAGAAACCATCTTTGGATAATTTGAATAAGATAAGTTTTTCGGTTTATTCAGCAGCAGCATTGATGTATTTATTGAAGAAACAAAGGGATGCTGTTGGGCTGAGTATTTTTTCTGATAGTGTAGAATTGCAGACCCCGGCTCGATCTTCATCTGTCCATCAGAAGTTGATGTTTCATGAATTAGAAGGGCTTTTGGCTAATATTGACCGTCCTATGAAACGAACATTTGCTTCGACTTCCATTCATCAGATTGCCGAGAATATCTCAAAACGTTCTTTGGTAATTATTTTCAGTGATATGATGGATCATGCCGAAAATACAGAAGACATGTTTTCTGCCATGCAACATCTAAAACACAATAAACATGAAGTAATTCTCTTCCATGTCATAGATAGAAAGCATGAAATAGACTTTCAATTTGAAAATCGTCCATATTTATTTGTAGATGTTGAGACTGGAGAGAAAGTAAAAGTCCATGCCAATGAAGTTAAAGATAATTACATCGAATCAATGGCAAAATACCGTCAAGAGCTGATTCTGCGGTGTGCTCAATATCGAATAGACTTTGTAGAAGCCGATATTAATGAAGGTTTCAAACAGATTTTATTGCCTTATCTCATCAAAAGAGAAAGGCTTCATTGAAAGATTTATTTTTATTTCCTTTGTGGGTAACAAAATAAGATGTATTTTTGCAGCCCCAAAAAAGTTCTTTACATATTTCACAAACGGTTCGGTAGTTCAGCTGGTTAGAATACATGCCTGTCACGCATGGGGTCGCGGGTTCGAGTCCCGTCCGGACCGCTAAATTCAAAAGAATTTAGTCCAACAAATCCAAACTCCTTTATTATTAGGGAGTTTGGATTTTTCTTTTTTTAAGTTATATCCAAATTGCCATGGACCCCAAAAG
>Ga0206965_10257_pt1 | contig 16266 bp, 14 predicted proteins | sample Alteio_BWOrgHeat_26_FD_152973 | JGI IMG/M metagenome (GOLD analysis project Ga0206965, IMG submission 152973) | Enriched cells from forest soil in Barre Woods Harvard Forest LTER site, Petersham, Massachusetts, United States -... | ecosystem: Environmental > Terrestrial > Soil > Temperate forest >...
TCCCGGTTGTCGGATTTTTTCAAAAAAGCGATAGCCGGTTTGTAATGGAGATGACCGTGAATAGCAATGAAGGTTATTTCATGCCTTTGGCCATCGACAGCAACGATTATAAAAGCGTACTGGACTCGCTGCGTATTTCGAAAATCAGTACGAAACGTCCCTTGCAAAACAGCCAATGCTATATGATCGTTAACGATACATTAAAAGTTCCATTGAAGGTCGGCGAATTTTTTATGGGCCATACAAAGTCGCATAGTTATTGGATGACTGCGGACATCCGTTTCAGAAAAGTCAAGTCGCTGAAATTGACCACCGGGAACACCCTGCTCGACAGTACACTTAAGCATGTCACCTTTAAACGCCTGTCGCGCATCAAGTTCGATCTGGTGGGACCCGGATATTGACATCAGGTATAATAAGGCATCCGCTTCATGGAATGTGTGACACTGACTCCGCTATCTCACATTGGCTTATGTGAGACACCAGCGATAACCCGCCGGTAAATTTTATTTAAACGTACCGCAACCACCATTTACTATGCGTTCGCTTATAATTGCCATACCAGCGGCAGGGATAATAAAGGAGCGCAACTACCGCTATCCAAAACAGGTACACCGCCCAAAGGGGATGACCAAAGCCGGCGGCTTGCCACACTATTGGCGATCCATCTGACTTCATAGGCACACCTTCCACCAGGATCAGAGCGATATTAATCAGCCTGAGCAGCGATAAGTGGATAATAAAATAAAAATAGGGCACGTTGCCATATACCCGGAAAAAGGTGGCGGCCCGGTTGTTTATTTTTTCGGCAAAGGATAACAATTCCATAACGGGCCCAAGTGTCATCAAAAAAAAGAGGAGGGAGGGCGCTTGTTTGGTAGCATTCAAAAAGGATAATACCGTATGCGCCCAATTCCGCTGAACAGACCAGGGAGAGGGGTCGCCGTAATGGTTGATCAGCCTGAGCACAATAAATAAGCCGGTAGCCGAAATCCCCGAAACCAGCAATAGCTGCTGCCGCTTTTTAGCATCGTACCCGGTTTTATAAATGGCGCCAAAAACATAACCCAGTAATAGCGCACCTGTCCACGGGATTACCGCATATAACTCAACGATGGTGCGGGTAGCGCTTATTGGTATAAAAGCGGCTTGTGCTGATAAAAACATGGTGATCAAATTGCCGCTAATGCCAGTTTTCGGCAGTTGATAGCTGTCCAGGATATTATGGCCAAAAATGATAACGATGGCGCATGCGGCAATTACCCACACCGGCGCCCTGATCAATAATGCTAAAATGATCATCCCAAACCCTATCGCCCATAACACTTCCAACACCAATACGTGGTATTGTACATCAAAAGTAAACAGGAAGCTAATGATCAGCATGTCGGACAGGATGAGCCATACGCCCCTTTTTAACAGGAAAGAGGCCAATTCCTTCTTTGTCCGCCGCTGCCCGGCCAGGCAGGCCGAAACACCACTCAAAAACACGAAGGTAGGCGCACAAAAATGGGTGATCCAGCGGGTGAAAAATAAGATAATCGTAGTGGTTTGCATATTTAGCGGCGAAGGACCGGGATAATGCAGGAAATCGCGGGTGTGATCAAGGGTCATAATCACCATAATAAGCCCCCGTACGATGTCAATTGAATGTAAACGTTCTTTCATCTGGTCAGTTATAACTCTAACTAAGGGCAAGTTAATAAATCGGCATCAGCTAAGCAACCGCAACATTAAAGCGGAATTTAAGCCTCTTGGGATAGCGGAGTAAATAACTTCCAGTGTCCTTCGGAGACGACTTCAACAGTGCTGTCGACCCCGCCGGTTCAAGTGTCCCACTTGAACCCAAACCCGTGTCAGCGTCCCGCTGACGTATCCCAATAATTGCATGGCATTTTTCCGACTTTGTAAAGCGGTTAATGTAAGCGCTTACACTTATTTGGGTTCAGGCAGGATGCCTGAACCGGCGTAGTAAGTAAAATAAAAGCAACTTTATACTGCAATGCGGTTAATATTTATTTCGGAAGGTTGCTTTCTGTCTCTTTCCTCCAGCCATTGAATTTGCAAAACATATCCGTCTATTTTCGTAAATTAGTAAAATAAATGAAATTAGTCCGGCATCCGGGTTTGCTGGTAAAAAATGCCAACAAAGGGCGCGGAAATGAAAGCCCGACAAAAAGCAAGCCATGATAAGAGAAATTAAGCTTCGGGTAAAAGAGACAGACTATCAAGGGAAACTCAGTCACGCTATTCGCTTTCTTGAGAGTAAAGACCAGTTAAAATTAACTGTAATGCTTAGAGGCAGAGAAGTTACGCACCCGGAATCGGGTGAGTATCTGCTGTTTGAATTTGTAAAAGATCTGGAAGGTTACGGGAAGGCCGAACTGCCTCCCATCAGGGAACCCAAACAGGTGTTCCTGGTATTTACGCCAAACGCCGCCGGATCGCTTATTTTATAAAGGAGCACCCCAAAACCGTACGCCCCAATGCCCGCTTCAATTACAGTGCACAATTTTTATGTGCTGCGTTCCGGGCTGAGATACGGAACGCATTTTTTATTGATAAAATAGCAGTATTCTGCAAAATTGCCTGTGCAGAATAATTAATTATCCATTGGAAGGGCATCGTGATTTTAGCTATAAAATAGCCTTAATAGCAAACACCAAAGCCAGCACCAGCAATTCGGGCGATAATTTCATCCTTAACAACTGAAGCGCCTTTTGCTTTTGTTTTTTTACCGTATTGACAGACATCTCCAGCTCATCCGCTATTTCATGATTTTTTTTGCCCTCGAAATAACTCAGCATAGATACTTCGCGGTAATTAGCGGGCAACGATTGCAGCGCCAGATGGATGTGGGCTACCACTTCGGCTGTGATGATTTTGTCGATCACCGGCGGGTGCTCAGGCTCTGTCGCGCCGTGTAAGCTGACAAAATTTTCAACAATTTTACTATGCCGGATGTTATTCAGGCTGGCATTGCGGACGGTAGAATAAAGGAAGTTTTTAGCAGCGATTTTATTGGGTATGATCGATTCCCGCTGGTGCCAGTATTTAATATAAGCTTCCTGGGCTATATCCCGGGCTTGTTCCTTATCATTTACTATCTGGTACGAAAAGTAAACCAGGCGGTCAAAATATTCATTGAACAGGGTATCAAATGCCAATCCTTCTGCTATTTCATCAGGAGTGTTTATTGTAGAATGTATTCTGTTTACAATGCCCATTATAATGTGGAATAATCAGAAATTTATTCGACCTGTTCTAAAAATTATATTTTTGCCCTCTGCAGGGATCTCTTCAAAGTTGTAGTATCTATGTTGTGTTTTGGTTAATTTGTTGTTAACAAATACCCGTTGTTTTGTAACCTTTTGGTTGCAATCCAGTGTTGTATTAAAACGCAAATTTTATTGTAAGAATAAGAAAAAAGTATTACTTTTTTTAAAAAAGTTATCAATTTATGGTATGATTTTTACAAGTATCGTTTAATGGTTTTTTTGCGGTGTACGCCTGCTTACAGGGGCGTTCGCCGGGCAGGGCGCAATAAAAGTCCTGCGTTGGGAGTCGATGGCGATAGCTGGTTTTTACCATCCATCAGCCTGCGGCTGGCAGTTTTATGCTGTTGGTGATAATAGCAAAACAGCGGCGGGCAGAGAAGTGGGACACTAAACTAAAATAATGCCCGGAATAAAATGAAAGTCCTTTATATTATAAGTAAAAAGCGGAATTTGATGCACAACGGCGGTAGCGCCAATGATGGCATCGGGTATTTGAAGACCATGGCTTAACTTAAATTTTTCTATTAACGTGGCAGCCAGCCGGGAAGCAGCATTGTCGATTTCAACCACATCGTAGTACCTTATCTTTCGTTTCAATTGTGCCAATTGAACTTTATTGCCGGCACCCTGGTAAAGTTCCATCACCGTAATAACCGAAAGTGCAACATCCTCCAACCCGATTTGTATAAGCCGGTTAATAGTTTCCTGCCTCCCGTTAAAGGCGTGGATAAGCACATTGGTATCACATAAAACCATTATCCAACTGATGGTTTTCGCTGCCAGGCATCTTTACGGATATTTTCAAGCGAACGCGGTTTATCAGCCCAAATGCCGAACAGATCTTTCGGATTGATCTTTTTATTGCCTTTAATTAAGGGTATAGCAGTTTCATCGGCAGCAATAACATTTACCGCATTTATTTTAAATGTTTTAAATAAAGCCGATAGTTTTTCCATCTCACTTTTGCTGTCTATTTCAATTGTTATTCTCATACCCGTGAGTTAGTAATTTCTGTATAACAAAGCTACTATTTTAATGCGAACAAATAAAGTTAACCTATATTAAGGTAAAAAGTAGGTAGCCCTAAAAAGGTATGTGTTTGGGTCAATACGCGATATCCGGTTTTTAGCATACACCAGCCTGCTGCGGGCAGGTACGTATTCTGACTTCCTACTTAAACCCTAACCCACCGGCAACGAAAACGAAAAAACAGATCCCTCCCCATTGGTGCTTTCGGCCCATATTTTGCCCTGGTGGCGTTTAACGATCTCGGCGCTAAGGTAAAGGCCGATGCCAAAGCCGGAGACCAGCCGCATCTCGGAGGCCTCAACGCGGTAATAACGCTCAAATATTTTGACCAGGTCCTGCGCAGGGACGCCTATACCCCGGTCTGTTACGCTCACCAAAATTACTTTACCCTGCACCTTGTAGTCAATTTCAACAAGGCTACCCTTTGGCGAGTATTTTATGGCATTACCGATGAGGTTGGAGAGCACCGAACTGATTTTGTCGCGGTCGGCATTAACGATGGCCGGGCCGGTACCCAGCAGGCTGAGGGGGTGGCTGCTCAGCGTAATGCGGGTTTCATCCATTATTTCGCTGATCAGCTGCGCCATGTCAAAAGGTTGCTTTTCAATCCTGATCTTTCCGGCTTCCAGGGTCGAAACATTCAGGAAACCGTTGATCATGCGCGTCATGCGTTTTACCTGGATGTCGGCTTTTTCCATAGCGACGGACAGGTATTTATCATCATTGTTTTTTAACCTGGCTTGGGTTACCTGTACAATGGCGTTGAGCGAAGTGAGCGGCGTTTTTAGTTCGTGGCTGGCCATGCCGATGAAATCGTTTTTCCGCGCTTCGTCCAGTTTGCGTTCTGTAATATCGCGGGCTATTTTTGAGAGGCCAATGATATTACCCTGTTTATCTTTCACAGGTGAAATAGTTAATGAAACGTCGATCAGCCTGCCATCCTTCGTTATTCTTTTCGTTTCAAAATGATCCACTCTTTCACCTTTTTTTAAACGCCGGAGTATGGCTGGTTCCTCGTCCTGGCGGTCGGGTGGTATCAGCTTGTAAATTGTTTCGCCGATGATTTCATCCGCCGTATAGCCGAATATACGTTTTGCCGAATCGTTCCAGCTGGTGATCACGCTTTCCAGCGTTTTGCTGATAATAGCATCGTCAGATGATTGAACGATAGCGGCCAGTTTTGCCGATTTTTCTTCGGCCAGTTTTATTTCGGTAATATCAATCAGCATTATCAGCCCTGCATAAACCTGTCCGTGCTCATTTTCAAAGGGTACAAAATGCTCCAGGTAATGTTCGCCGCTTGGTGGCGTTCGTTCAACCGAAAATTTTTCGCCGGCCATCATCCTGTCGTACAGGTGTTTCGAGGCCAGATAGCGTTCGGTTTGCCCTATTTCGGTAGGATGTTTGCCTTCGTAGTCTTTGCGGTCGTAACCCATCTTATCCATCAGGTCGCCCTCAACCACCAGGTAGCGGTGGTCCCGGTCAACCACCACAATTACCGTGTTGGGTATATTTCCGGCGATGGACCTGAAAAGGTTCTGGCTGCGTTCCAAATCATCGCGGGTTTGGGTAAGGTCGTCATTGGTTGATGCCAACTCTTCGTTTATAGCCGCAAGTTCTTCAATGGTAGCGGCCAGTTCATTATTGGCAGCACTAAGCTCCAGATTCACAGCTGCCATCTGCTTAGCCATGGCATGTACATCCTGCGCGTGTTCGCCGGCTTTTTGCAAGGCTCTCACCGGTATGTTATTGCCTGGCAACCAAACGGCAACCTTTGTTACTTTACCACGGCTGTTTTTTACCGGCGAATAAACAAACGATGTAAATACCATTTCTTCTTCGCCATGCCGTATCAGCTTAATCCCGGTTTCTAAGGTGTTATGGGTATTGCCGGTTGCTATAACGTTGTGCAGGGCCGCTTCATGCCAGGGCTGCAGTTCCGGAAACCAATCCCAATAAAACCTGCCGGCAACTGCATCATAGGGTTTGCCGGCAAATGCTAAAAATTTATCGTTAACCGTTTCGCAAACCAGGGTGGCTGCATCCAGTATACAAAAGCCAATAGGTGCAGTTAACAGGATTTGGGACAGGTCTTTCCCCGGTGTGATTTGCATTTCGGTAAACACAGTTTTTTCTTAAAGATAAATAATATAGTGAATGTTAAACAAAGAGCTTATAGCACTAACACGTTTACAGGGAATTTGTTTAGCGGGGCATATAACCCTTAATGCAGGTATACCAGGTTACTGCCGGAAACCCTAAAAAGGGCGTTTTTTATCCAAAAAAAGAGAAAATCATATTAAACCTTTTTTTGTAGCGTTAGTTTAATAGTTCAGGATTAATTAAAGTTATACACTTATGAAAAAAATCATCACTATTTTAGGTTGTGTTATTTTGCTGGCAGTTTCATCATGTACCAAAAAGTACATTTCGCCGGCTACAACCAATCAAACTTTTTATGCCGATCTTGCCAGCACTGACTGGACGGCCTACACAGACAACAACGGGAGTAAATCGTACACGGCATCTATCAATATTGCCGCCCTCGACCCTAACTTTGCAGCCATAGGCGGCGTTATTGTGGCTATATCCTACGATGGTGGCAGCACGTACGAACAAGTGCCCGAAACGTATGCCAATGTGGCCTACAGCTTTACTTACAACGCGGGTAATGTATCGCTTTATGCTCAATCTTCGGATGGCACCACAGCTGTACAACCAACTTTGCCCATTAAGGTGAAGATTATTTTGGTGGATTCGAACGGTTGATAGGAAGTCCGAAAGTCGGGAAAGTCCGGAAGTCCGAAAGAAGCTGCAGGGGTGATGCATGTTGAGAATTCAGCAAAGAGCCAGAGCCCGCTACGTTGTTTCTTTCGGACTTTTTCTTTTCTGTCTTTCGGACTTTACTGACTTTTCCGACTTTCTCCCTTACATTCTTCCGGCAAAAAATATTCAAAACTTGCCCAATAACACAATTGTTACGCTGTACCCTTTGTTTTTGCTTTAAATTGGGAACTTATTTGCCTTTATGAAGTACAAACCTATATTATCCTGCTTATTTGCCCTGGGTATTTTTATGGCTTTTACAGCCTTTACCCCGGCGAATGATGATCCCCTGGATAAGATTATAGCCCAACTTGATAAATGGCTGGATCTGCACCCCCAGGAGAAAGTTTACCTGCAAACAGATAAACCTTACTATGCCGCCGGCGATGACATATGGTTTAAAGCCTATGTAGTGATTAATGGCGAACACAAATTATCCGCCCTGAGCGGCGTACTGAACGTTGAGCTTATTGACGATCGCGACTCGGTAAAACAAAGCCTTAAACTACCGCTGATAAGCGGCCTCTCCCGGGGTAATATTACCCTGCCCGATACCCTGGCCGAAGGAAATTACCGTATCCGCGCCTATACCAACTGGATGCGTAATGCCGGCAGCGATTACTTTTTCGACAAAACTTTTTGGCTAAGCAACCCGGTAATTAATGATGTTTTTACCCATACAACTTACAGTTTTAACAGCCGAAACGGGCAGCAGGAGGTAAAAGCCGAAATTAATTATACCAACCTGAACGGGAAACCTTATGCCAGCAGCGCGGTGAGCTACCGGGTGCAGCTTGGCGCTAAAACAATTGCCAAAGGCAATGGCCAAACAGATGATAAGGGAGACTTAAACATAACGTTTATTGATCCTTCGCTGGCGGGGCCTGCAGGACGGATAATAACGGAATTAAAAACCGGCGACAAAACAACCGTAAAAAAATCAATATTGGTAAAAACAGCTTCAGCAAATACCGATGTTCAGTTTTTTCCTGAAGGCGGTAACCTTGTGAATAATAATACTACCAATATTGCCTTTAAAGCCGTTGGCGCCGATGGCTTGGGCAGGGACGTAAAGGGCGTGGTAGTGGATGAACTGAACAACCAGGTGACCACATTTAGCACCAGTCATTTGGGGATGGGCACATTTACCCTTACACCCGAAAATGGCAAAACCTACAAAGCGAAAATTACCTATGCCGATGGTTCCGAAGGTACGATTGACCTGCCTAAGGCTGTCAACAGCGGGTATTCGTTAAGTATTGACAATAGCGATGCTGATGTTTTGCACGTAAGGGTATTGCCCGGAGCGATGGTGAGCGCAAATACCTCAGCTACTGATGTAATGAGCCTGGTGGCTACCAGCGGTGCAGACGTTTGCTTCGCCGGCAAAAGCAAACCGGGGAGCAGGTCGTTAATCGCCCATATCTCCAAAAATAAACTTCCAACAGGCATCGTACAATTTACCCTGTTTTCTGCCGCAGGCGAGCCTATGAATGAGCGTATTGTATTTATCCAAAACCACGATCAGCTTAAAATAAGCGTAAATGCTGATCAGCGGGTTTACTCGCCCCGGCAAAAGGTTACGCTGGGTATAAATGCTGTTGATAAAGACGCTAAGCCCGTTATCGGCAGTTTTTCGGTATCTGTTACCGACGAAAGCAAAGTGCCGGTGGATGAGGATGCTGAGAATTCGATACTTGCCAACCTGCTGCTTACGTCGGAACTGAAAGGCTATATCGAAAAGCCCGGTTATTATTTTAACCATGATGATGAAAAAACCAAAGCCGACCTTGATGTACTGATGCTTACCCAGGGTTATCACCGTTTTGAATGGAAGCAGATATTGGGTAATGATGCTGCGCCAATTACCTTTCAGCCCGAAAAAACGCTGCAGATAACCGGCCACTTAAAAAATTTACTGGGGAAACCGGTAGCAAACGGCAAGGTTACCTTGTTTTCAACACAAGGGGGTGTTTTTATGACGGATGCGTTGTCGGACAGCAAAGGCAATTTTACTTTCGGTAACTTGCTATTCAGGGATAGCATAAAGTTTTTAATACAGGCCCGTACGGCTAAAGACAGGAAAAACGTACAGGTATTTGTAGATGATATACAGCCCGAACCCACTGCATCAGCCAAAATTTGGCCCGGGTTTTTGGTGAATATGGATAATGGCCTGTCGCCCTTTTTGCAAAGCAGCAAGGCGCAATATGACAATGGGATAAAGTATGGGCTCATCAGTCATTCTATTATGCTGAAAGAGGTAGTGATAACAGATAAAAAGGTCGAGCCCCTAAAAAGCTCGTCGAATTTAAACGGCCCCGGCAATGCCGACCAGGTGATCCGCGCCACAGATTTGGCCACCATGGGCTGCCCCACGCTTGCGCAATGTTTGCAGGGCAGGTTAAACGGTGTGTTTTTCAGGAATGATACGCCTTACCTGATGCGTAATTTAAATATACCAATGCTGATAGTGCTCGACGGCATTTATGTTGACGGGGAAACGCTTAACTCGATAAATCCCGGTGATGTTGAAAGCATTGAGCTTTTAAAAAACATTGAATATACTTCCATATACGGTGGCAGGGGCAGCGGTGGCGTATTGGTGATCACCAGTAAAACAGGCAGCCCGGGACAAAATTACCAGCGGTATACACCTGGAATAATTATCTATATGCCCAGGGGCTACGCAAAAATACGTGAATTTTACGCCCCCCGGTATGACGCCCCCAAAACCAACACCCAAATCCCCGATCTGCGGACTACCGTTTACTGGAAGCCGGATATAGTAACCGGTGACGACGGAAAAGCCATATTTGATTACTTCAACACCGACTCAAAAGGAACCTACCGCGTAGTAATTGAAGGCATCGATGCCAACGGCAACCTGGGCCGGCTGGTTTACAGGTATAAGGTAGAGTAGTTTGGGAGTCCGAAAGTCGGAAAAGTCCGGAAGAAGCTTCAATGGGAGGATGGGTGTTGAGAATTCAGCAAGTCGCCATGGCTGGTTATGTTGTTTCTTTCGGACTTTTTCTTTTCTGTCTTTCGGACTTTTCCGACTTTACTGACTTTCAGACTTTTTCTTTTTTCTTTCAGGACTTCCCCGACTTTTACAAACTCTTTTTACCATGGACTATGGTCCATCGACTATGGACCCGTAACCGGCACATAATCTACCGGCAAAAGCTCAGCCATTGCGGATGTTCCCCATTTGCCGTCAAAAAGGATACTTTGCGGGTTGATAATAATGCCGTTGGCATCAAAAAATACATATGCCTCTTCAAATATTACTTTGGTGCCGTCAGGATCATCGAATACAGCCGGCGAACTTGCCTGGCTGACAGGTTTTTCCTTAATTGCTTTATGTGCCCACTTTTTTGCATAAAGCACGTAAAGGCAATCATCAAATCCCAAAGCGTACTGGCCGGGCACGTTTGTTCGTTTTAAAAAATCGTTTACAGATAAATAGGGATTTGCTACCAATGTCTCCTTGTATTTGCTTCTGATGGAACCATGACTATCCGGATTAAGTTTTCGGATCAACCTTAAAACCCTGAAGCCCTCATCTGTTATATTATCGGAAATTGCTGACCGTAAAAAGTGCATGCTCGAACCAAGATATACCTTTAACCTGTTTTTTTGCCATCTGCGTTGCTGCGCCTTCGACCCTTTTAATTCTTCGAATACCGCCTGGCCTTCAAAAAAGTTTATCCCCGTTTTACTATCACTTGTCAGGCTGGTTAAAAGGTACCTGATCTTATATCCCAATGCGTTGTTCTCAATCTCCAGGAAGTCTGACGAACTGGCGCTAAAAACGAGTGTCGACGAATCAAAATCGAAGTCGAGCAGGTCGGGGTTCAGTATTTTACAGTCTGCAGCAAACTCCGAATTACCAAAAAAAAGCCGGAGGAACGTTTGATAATCTCTTTCCCTGTTACCGTTTGGCCTGATCTTTACCTCGTTTAAAACGATGGTTTTGGGCGAAATAAGGATGTCCGCTAACTGTATATCCTTATTCACCATGATATTTTGCTGAACGGTTTCAAAACCAATGATGGATACTACCAAATCATACTGGCCCGGCCTTACATTGGTAAGCGTATAGGTTCCGTTATCCGCTGTTTTGGTACCAACAGTAGCCCCGTTTAAAAACACGCTGGCATCGGCCACTGGTTTCTGGTCGTTTTTATTAATGATCCTGCCCGATATGGTATATTGGGAGACGCCCGAAAAAGGCAATGCTAAAAATAAGATGATCCAGATCCGGTGCATAATCAAAATTAAACTAATTATTTAGTTAAACAAAATCCTAAAAGCAAAGCGCCAACGATCATTCGGTGGCGCTTTTTTATTTTTTTATTTGATTTTTCTTCTTTCGGACTTTCGGTCTTTCCCGACTTTCGGACTAAAAACCTAATCTCCAGTCTCTAATCTCTAATCTCTAACCTCTACTTCTCCATCTGCTCTATAACCGCCTGGGTAACGCCGGTAAAGCTGAAACCACCATCGTGAAACAGGTTTTGCATGGTTACCATTTTGGTAAGGTCAGAGAACAGGGTAACGCAGTAATCGGCGCATTGGTCGGCGCTGGCATTCCCAAGCGGACTCATTTTTTCGGCATAATTGATAAAGCCGTCGAACCCTTTTACACCCGAACCTGCAGTAGTGCGGGTAGGGGATTGCGATACGGTATTGATGCGTACCTTCTTTTTTACCCCGTAATAATAACCAAAGTTGCGGGCAATGCTCTCTAAATAAGCTTTGTTATCGGCCATATCATTATAATCAGGGAATACACGCTGTGCGGCTATGTACGTTAAGGCCACAACAGAGCCCCAATCGTTAATAGCGTCCATTTTCATGGCGGTTTGCAATACCCTGTGCAGGCTCAATGCCGATATATCTAAACCCTTGTGGGTAAAATCGTAATTATTTTCGGGGTAGGTGATGCCTTTGCGTACATTAACACTCATGCCAATGGAGTGTAATACAAAATCAACGCCGCCGCCAAAATGCTCCTGGCTTTTGGTGAACAGGTTAACTAAATCGTCGTTGCTGGTAACGTCAGCGGCAACAACAGGGGCATTACATTCTTCAGCGAGTTTGTTTAATTCGCCCATGCGCAAAGCAATGGGGGCATTGCTCAACATAATTTCAGCCCCTTCAGCTACAGCGCGTTGTGCTACCTTCCAGGCAATGGATTGCTCGTTCAGCGCTCCAAAAATGATCCCTTTTTTACCTTTTAATAAATTGTAAGCCATGTTAAGATTTGATTAAGACGGAGGCAAAGTTATAAAATTAGTTTACAGTTTTTAGCGTACAGTTTGCAAGCATTTATTGGCTATCCAAAAAGTTATTTATCAGCCTGTTTATTTCCTGTTTCTGGGCATCCGTACCCATGCCGCCCATATCATTGTGCGTGGTATTTACTTTAACTATCCTGATCCTGTACTTTTTCTGTTCTTCCTCAGATGGCAAAACATTAGGGTCAGCCGGTTGATCAGCAGACCGTATCGAAAACACCCTCGGGCTCGCCGACCTTGGCAATGGTACCCGCCTATTGTCAAGCGTAATCACTATTTTGGCAAACTTTGGATATTCATTCGCGATCAGCATTGCAATATCGCCGCCGTTTGAATGCCCTATCAGAATGATACTATTATAGTCCAATCCCGGGTATTCCTTTTTCAACTTTTCAGTAACCAAAAGCACGCTTTTTGCGCCGGTATCCCAAAAGTGCTTTCTTAATTTATAAATGTCCCCGGTTCGCGGTAAAGTGTCGTCAGTTGGCAGGTCATGCTGAACTGTAACAACTAAGTAGCCTTTGATCGCCAGGTTGTTAGCGATATAACCATAGTCATTTCGGGTTCCGCCATAGCCGGGATTTAATATCACCAGCTTTTTATGAACGTTTTGATGAAGGTCGTATTTAATATTAGTTGTGCTTATGCGGTTGTAAATAGTAACCGGAATTATCCTGTTTCGCGAGCTGTCTACCCAGGTAATGGTATCAATACGCACTATGATGCCATTAATGTAAACATCCGGGTGAAATGCAGGCTTACCCGGTTTTTTTGCGGCACAACTGCTGAGGATAAAGAGGATTACTAAATAACGAATTTTCATAGGAATAGGTTTAATGATATTATTTATCGGTTAGTGAGAATTTGACAGCAACTGTTTCTTTCATCGTATAAGCCCTGCCGTAATCAATTGCCGGCCGCCATTTTGCACTCTGTTTAAGAAGGTTTATAACTTCCTGGTCGCATCCGTATCCAATACCCCTTAAAATTTTAAAGTTGACCAGGCTTCCATCTTTTTCGACAGTAAATTCTATCTGAACTGTTCCTTCTGCGTTATTTTTGATGGCTGTTTCCGGGTATATTAAGTTGTTTTTTAAATAATTCTGAAATGCAATAATTCCACCAGGATATACGGCAGGTTCATGGACTTCAAAATAATCCACATTCCCCTCAAATGTTTTGATATTTAATGAGGGAATTATTTTTGGATACTTTCTTATATGATTAACTTCTACCGGGTTTGATGAATTGATATCTATTACTTTCGGGGCCAGGTATATCACCACGTATCTGCTGTCCTTGTTGTAAAAATCCGGGGTATAATAAGTGGCATGCCCCCAGCGAAACCTTAATGTATCATTGAATATAGCGCCCTTAATTTCAAAAAAGCCTAAAGTATCAGTATAGGCGCTGGCTTTAAATTGATTATATTCGGGATCAAGCTGGGTTGATTCTAAGTTTATGTTTCTTATCGGTTTTCCCTCCTCGTTATAAATATATCCCCGCAGATTTATAGTGTCCCTTCGGATAATAGACGCTTTTTCCTGGGCAGAAGCAAAAGCAGCGGTTAATAGTGCTATCCAGCAAAAAAATAGTGTTTTAATCATACTCTTTTGTTTTTTGTTTCCCCCTTAGGGGGCTAATAACTCCCTCGCATTTTGCAAAGCGCTTTCACCCGGCTTATCACCGCTTAGCATTTTGGCAATTTCCATTACGCGTTCCTGCTTGTCCAGTTGTTTGATGCGGGTATAGGTAGTGGCGCCTTCTTCATCCTTATAAACAAAATAATGGTTTTGCCCTTTGCTGGCTATCTGCGGCAGGTGGGTTATGGTAATCACCTGTAAATTATCGGCAAGGCGCTCCATTATCTGCCCAACTTTATTGGCTACCTCGCCTGATACCCCTGTATCTATCTCATCAAAAATAATGGTAGGCAAAGCTGTGTTTTTGGCGATAAGGGATTTAATGGAAAGCATCAATCTTGAAAGCTCACCCCCCGAAGCCACTTTGCTCATTTCGGCAAGGGCGTGCCCCTTATTGGCGGTGAAGAGGAATTTCACTATGTCGAGTCCGTGAGCCCCCAAACCCCCTAAAGGGGAGTTACGATCGGCGGATGAGGATAATTCTATACTCAAAGCTGCATTTCCCATCCCCATTTCAGCAAGGCTGCTTAAAACGTTAGTTTCAATTACCGGAACCGCTTTCTTACGGTTAGCAGAAAGTTCAGTAGCCAGTTTTTCCAGCTCGGTCCGGTCTGCATCCAATTGTTTCCTCAGTTTTTCAATCGCTTCATCACCAAAAACAGCCTGCTGTATTTTGTCCGATAACTCATTTTGCAGTTGTATTAGTTCCGCCGTACTGTTCAGGCGGTGTTTCTTTTGCAGGTTGTAAATCAGGCTCAGGCGAACGTTTATTTCTTCGGCGCGGGCCTCATTGGTATGGGTGCGCTGCTCGATGATTTCAACTTCATTGGCTACATCTTTTAATTCGATGATGACACTATTGAGGCGCTGGTACAGTTCGGCAAATTGCGGGTTAAAATGTTCCAGTACAGATAGCTGGTGACCGGCCTCGCGTAATTGTATAATCGCCGAAGTTTCGCCTTCCTGCATTAAATAGTGCGCGCCTAATAAGTTTCTTTTTATTTCTTCAGCATGATTTAACTCATTGAACTCCTGCTCCAGTTGTTCCTGCTCGCCATCGGCAAGGTTCGCTTTTTCCAGCTCATCAAACTGAAACTGGTAATAATCCAGGTCGGCTTTGGCCTTGTCGCTTTCTTCAATCAGTTGCTGTAATTTCGAGGTTGATTTTTTGTACGACCTGAATTTTGCCCGGTAATCATTCAGCAAACCATCATGTTTGGCAACAGCATCCACCACCAGTAGTTGAAACTCCGGGTCGTTGATCTCCAGCGTGGCATGTTGCGAGTGGATATCGATCAGCTTTTCGCCCAGCGATTTAAGCGCGTTTAAATTTACCGGCGTATCGTTTACAAACGCCCGCGATTTGCCATCGGCTGAGATCTCGCGGCGCAATACGGTTTCAGGCTCGTAGTCCAGGTCGTTATCTTCAAAAAAGGGTTTCAGCTCAAAATTGCCGATGCTGAACAAGCCTTCAATCACACATTTTTTTTGCTGGTTAAAAAAATAACGGCTTTCGGCCCGCTGACCCAAAATAAGCGAAAGCGCACCCAAAATGATCGATTTTCCGGCCCCTGTTTCGCCGGTGAGTATATTTAACCCCTTACCAAAAGTAATTTCGAGGTTATCAATTAAAGCGTAATTGCTAATACTGAGCTTTTGAAGCATAAAAAAAGTATCCTTGTTTTGGAGGATACTAAGTTAGTTAGTTTGGTTGATTAAGTTGTGTTTTTGGGTTGATTAAGTTATGTTTTTGGGTTGATTAAGTTAGACTAAGTTGATTAAGTTAAATGGTTGACAATGTCATTCAACTTAATCAACCCAACAACTTAATCAACCAATCACCTAATTATCACCCTCAGGCTTTTCCGGCTTCTCGGCTTTTTCAACTTTCTCTGTCTTCTCAACTTTTTCAGCTTTCTCGGCCTTTTCAGCTTTCTCAGCCTTTTCCTGTTCGTCGTTATAGTTGAAATTATAGTTAAAATTCGTGTTCTGTAATTGCTTCAGATACTTGCGGTATTCGGGGCTGTTAATATAAGCAGTCAGCTTTTTAACGGCGGCATTCAACTGTGCCTGTTCTTTTTTTTGCCTCGGGGCTGTTTTGCCATTCGCTCATTTCTGCGCCCAGCCTTTCCATTTCTTTTTGTTTTTCCTTTATTTCGGGATTTGAATAGGCCTTATTCAGGCTGT
>Ga0206965_10258_pt1 | contig 16256 bp, 13 predicted proteins | sample Alteio_BWOrgHeat_26_FD_152973 | JGI IMG/M metagenome (GOLD analysis project Ga0206965, IMG submission 152973) | Enriched cells from forest soil in Barre Woods Harvard Forest LTER site, Petersham, Massachusetts, United States -... | ecosystem: Environmental > Terrestrial > Soil > Temperate forest >...
CCGGCGAAGTCGCGCCCAAAGGCTGAAAGCGTTTGGGATCGATTGGCGACTGGCCATGCTTGGCCGTGACTATAATCATGGTTGAGTCCAGAAGTCCCTGCTGCTTCAGTTCACTCACCATCTGGCCGATAGCGGCGTCGACGAAGAAGATTTCCGCCCGCATGTTGGTTGTGGGGTCGCCGGCCGCATCCGTGTAACCCCCAAAGACACCGCTTTCAATGAGTTTCTGGGCCACACTAACGGCCTGGAAGTTCATACCGAAGATATTCGGAACCGGTGCCTTCGAGCTGCCCAGATGGGTCTTTCCATCGATTTCGTTGACAATCGCATTGACCTTGAGCTGGTCGTAACAGCGGATATCCTGGAAGCTGGTAGTCCAATCCCCACCCGTGTTGTCAGGAATAGTGGAACAATTGAGCAACCCGTCGGCGGTCTTAACACCCGGCAGGTTAATAAGGTTGGAATTTACTTCGGGTGAATAATAATCGTCCACGTTCGACGCGCTGTTTCCCTTGCCCGAAACCACGGCATAAACGGCGTGCTTGTCCGACCAGGCGGTGTAGCCGCCGGCCGCGTGAATAACACCGAAGATGGAGTTGGTGCGGACGAACTGCCAGGGATAAACGGGCGCGCACTTATTGAATGGATCGCGGGGCAGTCTGTTGGGATCGATCGAGAGGATGCCGCCATCTATGGCGCTCTTGTAAGGCCCGCCGCCATTGAGCTGTGTCTGGTCGATTTCAACACCTTCTTCGAACTCCGTGGTAGTGCCCTGGGCCTGACCAACGGTGCAGGTTCCACCGGGGAGTCCGTTGCCGGTCGTCTTTAGTGGAGGCGCCAGTATCCGGTCATATGCGACGTCATAGAAAGCACCCACACTGCGGGGCGAGCCACCAGTGACCAGCGCCATCAGGCCGGGAAAGGAATCCGACGGGCGCGACGTGGTGGTGCGCGTATAGTTTACGCCGCTTTTTCCGAGAGCCGCCAGATTCGGGCAATAGCCGCCACTTGTGCAATTCTCATAGTCGAGGGCATGCATACCGTCGATGCTGATGAGAAGCACGCGGCGAATACCGTTGCGGCCGTTCAGGTGTTGCGAGAATGCGCGGTCTCCACCAAGGAGGGTAACCAGTACGGCAGTGAAAACGCTGACAAAACGTTTCGAAAACATTTCGCAGTAACCTCCGCAATGAGGCTAACAAGCACCGGTTAATTCTCAATGACGGAAAAGCCATCGGTCATATTTGCCGTGATGACCTTCACGAACAGAGGCAAACCGGGCGTAAGACGGGAAATCGAGCGAACTGGGAGGGTACTTTGACCTATACGAACCATTAATATAAAGACATCGATTTCGAACAGGAACTCACACCTATTTCACGAGCGGTTGGCAGCCGAAGGTCATTGCCAGGATGAACAGTTACCAACTCAAAGCCCTGAAGTTACAGAGCGGTTTCATTTGGCACAAACATTCGGTGACAGGCGGACCTTGATTTGTGGTTGAGGGCACAAGCTAACGGAGATCGGCGAGTGCCTTTGGTTTGACCGCATTCGGCAATGCCAGACGGTTGTCGTGCGTGACGTAGCTGATCTGCAGATCGTAGCCGTTTGGGGTGGTGGTGTGATAGCTCTTGAAGCCGGCGACGTGGATATCGTCCTTCGTGGAGGTATCGATGCGGGCCTTAAGACCGCGCTTTTCGAGCTCCGCTTTCACTCCGTCCGTATCCCAGGGTGAGATTCCGAATGAAATGTGACCGATTCGCTGGCCGCCGCCTCCGCGACGCACGCCCGGCTTTCCGAAGCCAGGGTCGTTGGGGTTGCCACCGCGGATGATGATGTCTCCGACGTCACCCATCATTAACTCGTTTTGACTGCCTTCGTCGTAGGTTTCTTTCCAACCGAGGAGATTGGCGTAGAAAGAAGCGCTCTGCTTATAGTTGGCGACAGCGAAGGAGAAGTGGTCGAGCCAGACGGTTTTCCATCCAGTGGAGGCGAAAGGGGCGGGTTCGGAAAGAGTCGCAGCGGCGGGGGTCTTGCGGGCTTTTGCGAGGCCGTTGCCGTTGGAGATTTGGAGATCCCAGCCATCGGGGTCTTTCACGTGAAAGCTTTCGAAGCCCTTGCCATCGTTATCGGCGACCGGGGTCAGGCCCCGTTTGCGGAGTTCGGCTTCGACAGTTTTGGCATTCCAGGGTTCGATGACGAAGCAGAAGTTCTCTACCGTAGTGGATTTCTGGCCGGGGGCTGCCTTGAAAATCGCAGAACCCCAGCCACCCATGTCGAGGATGGCCTCGGTGCCGTCGTCGGAACGCAGCTTCCAGCCCATCAGAGCGATATAGAAAGCGGCTTCCTTTTTATAGTCGGCCATTTGATAAGTAATGTGGTCCAGGGCTACGGTCTTCCAGCCGGTGTGAGCGAACACACGCTGGATGGGGGCGGTTGCGAGTTCGAGGGTCAGGGGGCAGGACTGGGTTTGGAAGCCGTCGCGGCATTGGCCCTGCCCGAAGGCGGAGGATGCAAGAGCAAGCGCAAGGGGTGCGATGGAGAGGGCTTTCATAAATGCCAAGGATACAGCAGACGCAGGCAGAAGGCGTCACTATTGTGTGCGGAGGGCACCGGTCGGGTCGATGCGCGTGGCTTTGCGGGCGGGGATGGCGCTGGCGGCTATCGCGACAGCAGTGAATAGCGCAGCACTGAAGATGAACGTCACGGGGTCGGTGGCGCTGATGTTGAAAAGGAGGCTGGACATCAGGCGAGTCGGGGCGACGGAGGCGGCGGCACCGATGGCGATGCCGGTGAGGGTCAGCGCTAATCCAATGCCGATGACGAGGCGCAGGATATGCCGGCGTTCAGCGCCTAATACATCAGCGATTTCAGCAGCAGGGCGTTGGCGACGCCGAAAATGCCTGTATTCGCACCAATGTCCAGAGCCAAAACCAGGATCGCCACCAGCGCGAAGCTGGACGTTTTGAGGAAGCCGGGCGTTTTGAGTAGGACACGCGCTGCGTGGCAGAGAGCGGTCATGAGTAGAATTTACGCAGCTAAGCCGATTGTCCGTCGCTTGTATGCTAGCATCGGTTTCGTGGAAACAGCCCTGTCCACAGCCACTCATGCTTGAATTCCTGAAGAGCCCGATACAGGCAGTTCAGGACTTCTACGGGCTTACCGGAAGGGCGCTGCGCAACATTGCGCGCAAGCCGCTCTACATCGACGACATTTTTCTGCAGATGGATACGATCGGCTTTGGGAGCCTGCCGATTGTGGTGCTCACCGGATTCTTCTCCGGCGCGGTGATGGCACTGCAGCTGGGGAAGGAACTCCAGACCTACGGCCAGACCGGGCGCACCGGGCAAGCGGTCTCCGTCATTCTGGTACGCGAGTTAGGGCCGGTTTTGACAGCGGTGATGGTAGCGGGGCGGAACTCCTCCGGCATCGCCAGCGAGATTGGTTCGATGAAAGTCACCGAGCAGATCGACGCCATGCGCGCGTTGGGCACCGACCCGGTACAGAAGCTGGTAACGCCGCGCCTGGTGGCAACGGCGATCATGCTGCCTTGCCTCACGGTGATCGACGACTTTATTGGAATTTTCGGCGGATGGGTGATTTACGAACTGGTTTATGCCATGCCTTCGCTGCAGTACTGGACGATGGCATGGACGGCGCTGGGCTGGAGCGATGTGGTGCAGGGCCTGCTGAAACCGTTTCTCTATTCGTTTCCGGTATCGCTGGTCGGCTGTTATTACGGGCTGGGCGCGTCGGGCGGGACACAGGGCGTGGGCCGGGCGACTACTCAGGCGGTGGTTTGGGCATCGGTGATTATTTTCGTTCTCAACCTGTTCATAGGAAAGATCTTCGTGAGCGGCGCGGCAAGTCTCTAGGGCTTATGGATGAGTGACGCGTCTCCCAGCCTGCTGCGTTTTGAGAACGTTAGTGTCACGTTCAGCGGAGGCGTGACGGCGCTGTCCGGGGTGAGCTTCGACGTTCGAAGAGGCCAGACGCGCATCATTTCCGGGGCGGCGGGCAGCGGTAAGTCGGTGGTTTTGAAAACCGCCATGGGGCTGGTGCGGCCCAGTTCCGGGCGGGTCTTTCTATTTGACGAGGACGTCACGGACAAATCCGAAAGCGAGATGTTCGCCATCCGCAGCAAGCTGGGGATGCTCTTTCAGGAGAGCGCCCTTTTCGATTCCATGACCGTGGCCCAGAACGTAGCGTATCCGCTGCTGAATCAGAAATCGATCCAGGTGGCGCGCGACCAGATGGAGCCCAAAGTGCGAGAGGCGCTTCGTTTTGTGGAACTCGAGCAAACCGTGGATAAGTATCCCAGCGAGCTTTCCGGTGGGATGCGGCGGCGGGTCGCCATCGCGCGCGCCGTGGTCACGAATCCACCATTGCTGCTGTACGATTCGCCGACTGCAGGACTCGACCCGATTACGGCCCACACGATCATGGCCCTCATTATTAAAGAACGCGATGCCAATAACACAACGGCTTTGGTTGTGACGAACCGCTACCAGGACGGAAACCTGGTGGCGCACTTCCGCTACAATCCGGTAAGTGGCAGGCTCGATCCAGTTACCGGGGGCAGCACGAATACTGTGTTCATGGTGATGCGCGAGGGGAAGCTGGTGTTTGAGGGGAAACAGGAGCAACTGGAGTCGTCAAAGGATTCGTACATCGATAAGTTCGTAAAGCGTCCGGAAAAGGACGCGGCCTGATATGGCATCGCAAAAGAGAGTTGGCTGGGCACAGTTAAGAACGGGGATTGTGGCGACGGTAGCGATGATTATCGCCGCTGTGCTGATTTTCCTGTTAACCGGTCAGGGTAGCTTCTTTGCGGGAGAGTTCGAACTGAAGACCTATCTGGACGATTCGGCGGGTATGACGGAGAATGCGCCGGTCCGGGTTAACGGTATTCTGGCCGGCCACATCAAGACGGTGAGGCTTTCCGGTTTGAAAGACCCGAAAAAGACGGTGGAAGTGGTTATGGCGATGAATGAGAAGTACCGGACCGCCATCCCGATCGATTCCAAAGCTGCGATCAGCGCCTCCAATCTGTTGGGCGACAAGTACATCAATATCAGCAAAGGCACCAATCCGACGCCGGTGCAGCCAGGCGCGGAGATCGCTGCGCTGCAGACGCAGGACATCCCGGAAATTCTGGCGCAGAGTTCGATGTTGCTGGGGCAATTCCAGAGCATTCTGAGCCGGCTCGACGGGATTGTCAGCGTGGTGGAAAGCGGACAGGGGAATATCGGCAAGCTACTCAAGGACGACACGCTTTACAACCGGCTGGTTTCAACAGCGGCCGAGGTGGAGCAGATCGCCAAAGACGTCCGCAACAGCAACGGGACCTTGAGCAAGGTGCTGTATGACGACACGCTGTACAACGACATCCGCAAACCGATTCAGCGCATCGACGATATCCTTGCACAGGTGCAGAGCGGCAAAGGCTCGGCAGGTAAGCTGCTCAACGACACTGCGATTTACGACGAGGCGCGCGCCAGCATCGCGGAGGCGAAGAAGCTGCTGGATAATCTCAATGGCGGCAAGGGTACGGCGGGGAAATTGCTTAACGACGACCAGGTTTATCAGCAACTGAATCTTATTGCTACTAAGGTGAACCAGGCCATCGATAAAGTAAATTCCGGCCAGGGCACGGTGGGACAGCTCGTGGTGAATCCGCAGCTTTATGATTCAGCGACTTCGGTGACCAGAGAGTTGGAGGCCCTGCTGAAGGATGTTCATGCCAACCCGAAGAAGTTTCTGACGATTCGTCTTGTCTTGTTTTGAGCCGTCCGATTCAACTCATCGTCAACGCCGACGATTTCGGCTTTACGCGCGATGTCAACGAGGGGATTGTCCAGGCGCATCAACGCGGCATTCTCACGGCGACGACGCTGATGGCGAATGGCGAAGCTTTCGAGCATGCCGTGGAACTTGCGAAGCGCACGCCGACGCTGGATGTGGGTTGTCACCTGGCGATGGTGCAGGGGGTGAGCGTCCTGCATCCGGGCCGCCCAATGCCAGCTACGGTTGCGGAACTCATCGGCGCACTAATCAGGCGCGAGATACAGCCCTATGAAGAGGCGCGGGCCCAGGTACAGAAGATTGTCGACGCCGGGATTGAGCCCAGTCACATCGACACGCACAAACACACGCATCTGCTGCCGCCAGTGCTGGACGCTGTGGTTCGTGTCGCCCGCGAATTCGGGATTGGCTGGGTGCGACGGCCGTTCGACTTCGGGATTGGGCCGGGGGTGAAGGTGGGGAAAAAGGCGGTCGCGGTTGGTATGCGCCTGCTGAAGCCCCGTTTTGCGGCGAAGCTGGGCGCGTTGCGCTCGACGGACTATTTCACGGGGTTTCAGATTACCGGCTCGCTGAATGCCGCGAGCCTGGTGGAGACGCTGGAGCGGCTTCCAGAGGGCACGACGGAGTTTATGTGCCATCCGGGGTATCTGGGAACGGAACTGGCCGCTGCGAAGACTCGGCTGAAACAAAGCCGCGCCGATGAACTCGCGGCGCTGACGTCGGCCGAAGCCCGGGCGATGATTGACCGGCGTGGAGTCCGTTTGGTTCGGTACAGGGACTTGTAGCTCAGGCTTCGACGAGGCGGTGGCTGGCTGAAGCGTCAAGGTCCAGTTTGTAAATCCGCTTGAGATCGACGATCAGGTTAAGGGATTCCTTGCCGAAGGGCGCTTTGCCTTCAAAAGCATGCAGGACGATGCCTTCCAACAGGTCGCCCAAGGTTATGTCGTGGTACTCGGCGAGGCCTTTCAGAACTTTCAGGATTCGCTTTTCCATGCGGACGCCGGTCTGAATTCGCTCAACCTGCAGTTTGTCTTTCATTGCTTCAGCATACCACGGTAACAAGTTACCAAAATACGCACTAGGTGCGGCGCTTGACGTAGATCTCTACCAGGCGTCCATAACCTCCGCCACCGGAAAACACACTGTTTTGATTGATGATGACCTGGACAGGGTTGTCTGGCAACGTGATCGTGGTGTCGGGAATCTTCAGGTTCAACTGCCAGACGCCCACCAGGGTTGGCGCCAGTCCGCAGTACTGGATATTCTCGGGCGGAATGGAACCTGTGCCCATGATGACGATGGGAGGCCGCTGCGTTGGCACCGGGCCGCCTGGCGCCTGACCATCGGGTGGAGCATTGGAAAGAAAGCCGAGACCGGTGGCATAGACGACAATGACGCTTCCCTGTTCGGCGGGATTCGTCGCGGTATTCAGCGAGCCATCCTGGTTCTGTGCGACGGCGGCGCCAATCCCGTCTCCCGCCTGCGTGAAGATGCCGGGCGACGCCGCACCCATTCCAACTGTGGTGTCTCCGAGGATGCGCCCGCTTGCCTGCTCGATCACCTGCACGTTGGCGGTACCGTTTTGTGGAGCGCCCCAGGGTATCTGGAAGTTGATCTGATCAGGCCCGGCAAAGAATAACGGAGTCGCCACATTGTTAAACAAAACCTGCACGCCGTTGAGCGAAGTGGGCAGCGGCACATTGCTCGCCGCTTGCCCCGGGCCTCCAAACTGGTGCAGGTTGCCTGTGGAATAAAGGGCGGTGATCATTCCCGGCGCCATGGGCCAGAACGGCAGATAAAGAAAGTTTGCAGCGTTCAGGGGCGCAAGGCCAGGGTAGTAAATGGTGACGCGGCTCAGCGCATCCGCCACAAACAGATTGCCCCATGTGTCCTGCATAACGGCACGCGGGATGCCGGGCACGGCGAGCGTCGCATTGGTTTGAAAATTCTGCAGGGAAAGCTGATTGAAATCCGGGTACCGGTAGGCGTTGCCCGAACCCGCATCGCCGACCCAGATATCTCCATTTGTCTGGTTGATGTTTACGCCGCGGGGCGCGCTCAGACCGGCGGTCAGGCCCACCGCCGCGAATGCGCCAGGCAAAGCACTCGGTGCGTGATCGAAAATCTGCACTCTGGCGTTATTGGTATCGGCAACGTAAAGGCGGTCATCGGTGTCGCTGGAAATGTGGCGCGGCGCGTTGAGCTGGTTGCCGGCGCTGCCGGACCCGGAACTGGTGAAGTCAGGTTGGCCCAGGACCACAGTCGCCGCCTCACCCGAGACAAACGTAGTAGGCGTGCCGGGAAACATCAGAACGCGGTTGTGAACTACATCAGACACCATGAGGCCGTGTTCGGAAACCTGAGCGATGCCAAAGGGAGCTCGCATGGTGCGCGCCGTGGCGTCCGGAATGCTGGTGGTGAAATTGGTCTGGCCCAGCACGAGATCCGCCGGCTGCATCACGCCAGACTTGTAGTTATCAAAGGGTTTGGGGAACCGAAGCACGCGGCCATTCAGGGTATCCGCAACGTACAGATTTCCCAACGCATCGACAAAGACGCCGGTCGGAAAATTCAGTCCGGAGGCATTGAGTTTGGTGCCGTCGTTGGTCGGATAATTCACAACGCCCTGCTGAAAATCAGGCTGGCCGATGACGATGTCCGCCTTCTGCCCCGGCTGGATGTTGCGAAGATCGCGAAAGCCCAAAATACGGTTGTTGCCGCTGTCGGCCACATATAAATGGGGCGGCGAAGAATTGAGGTCGGCAGCAAGGCCCGCCTCGCCGCCGCTGAAATTGAATTCACGCCCTTCCAGGAGATTGGGCGCAGAGGTATCGAAGCGATCCTGCCCGAGCACGCGCGTCGCCGGTCCAAATCCCGAACCGGACTGGGGAAGCACGACTATGCGGTTGTTGTTGGCATCGGCGACATAGAGTTCACCGGCGGCGAAGAACGCTCCGGTGGGAGAACTCAGGGTTGCCGCCGTCGCCAGGCCTCCCTGGTTGGATTTCGCGCTGGAAAAATCCGACTGACCGACCACCTGCGAAGCCGCCTGATACTGCGTGTTGCTGGTCCATTGTTCGACGGGCGGAAAAAGCAGGAGCCGGTTGTTCGCGGTATCGGCAACACCGATTTGATTGCCGACGGCAAACACCCCGCTTACGCCTGCGTTGAACTGATATTCGCTCGTCGTCGGCGGTTGCGGAGAATCCTGATCAACTCCCAGGAGGCGGGTAGCCGGCTGCCCGATAAAAAAGGGCGGATACCAGACCAGGACACGGCTGCGCCGCCCGGTGATGGACTCGGATACAAACAAGCGCCCTGCCGGGTCGAATGCGATACCGGTTGGCTGGGTGAAGGAGGTGACGGAGGCGAGTGGGTTTGCCGGCGCGTTGTACGAATTCGACAGGAAGTCGACCTGACCGAGGACAAGGTCGGCGGAAGGCCCCGGCGAGGCCGTACTGCCCAGTACGGAAGCGTTAAAACGGAGCACGCGATTGTTGAGGGCGTCGGGCACCCACAGGTTCCCGGCGGCGTCGAAAGCGATGAATACCTGCAATGGACCACTGGCACCTGCCAGGGCCAAAGTGGCCGACGAAATACCACCACTGTTCGGGTCCCGGGTGGTGAAGGTCGATTGGCCGATTACCAAGTCGGGCACCTGAGTGGAAGTCTGCCGGAAAGGCACCGGAAAGCGGAGAATTCGGTTGTTGTTGCAGTCCGCAACATACAGATTGCCGTTTTTATCGACGGCAAGGCCGGTTGGCGCGCTAATGCCGGTGGTGCGCGTTGTGCCAGGTCCGCCAACCAGGGTGCTCACGAAATCCACCTGGCCAACGACAATATCGGCCTTTTGTCCATTGGCAAACCCCACGGCACTGCGGAATCCGAGGACTCGGTTGTTCGCGGTGTCGGAGACGTATAATCCAGGCGGATTCGTACTGGTATCCAGAGCGACGGATTGTGGAGCAAAAAACTCGCGGCCCTCCACCAGATTCGGGCTGACACTGGTGATATTCAACGACGTTTGCCCGATAACCCGGGTGGGGGTGGGGTTGAGCGTGATCTTATTCGTGGTGGAGGCTGTTTGGCCAGACAGCGCGCAGGTAAGAACAAGGGACGCGAGAACTACACGATGATTCATGAGATAGAAGTTGCAGTGAACGCAAGCTTTTCCGCGCCCTTTCTGCAAAATACCATGTTGACATGGCTCTAGACGCCGGAAACGCCAAATTCGGATACAGTTGAAGTACCGAATGAACGCCGACGTCCCCGAAGTCGAGTATCTTCGCTATTGGCGTAATCTGCAGCAGCTCGGTTTAAACGCGTACGAAGCCCGCGCCTGGCTGGTGCTGCTGGGGCACGGACAATTCAAGGCTCTGGAAATCGCCCCCCGGGCACATGTACCGAGACAGAAAATATACGAAGTTCTGGATAGCCTGGTGGAAAAAGGGTTTGCGCAAATGGTGCAGGGGCGCACGAAACTTTTCTCCGCGGTGGAGCCGAAGCTGGCCCTGCCGTCGTGGCTGGAGAACAAGCGCCGGCAGACGGAGCATGAGCTGGAAAACCAGCAGCGGTCGGCGGCGATTCTGGCGGGGGACCTGGAGGCGTTGTATTCACAGGGCAGGGGTGGACGCGGGACTCTGGACTTCCTTCGGATCGTCAGCGAACAGAATCAAACCGCTACCGAATACCGACGGATGCTTTCGGGGGCCGCGGGGGATTATCTGGAGTTTTCGCGCGCACCTTATGCGGTGGATCCGGTGGATGAAAAGCTGGTGCTGGCAGCCCTTGGAAGGGGCGTCACGTGCCGGCTGTTGATTGAAGACACGATCGACCACAAACACCGGGAGTGGCTGGCAGGCTATACGGGAGCCGGCGTTCAGATTCGCGAGGCCGCGTCACTGCCGCTGAAGATGGCGCTGTTCGATGCGAAGTGCGGCCTGATTGCGCTGCTGGACCCGGTAATCACGCGGCCCATGTGGACATCGCTGGTTTTCGACCACCCGGGGTTGGGGGAGGCGATGCGACACCTCTTCGACGACCACTGGCGGCGTGCGGCTCCTTTTCGGGCGATAGCTTAGTCCAGGCAGGGAAAACCCACCCTTAAGGGTTGGCCGCCGAAACTCTCAAGGGCGCAGCGAACATACCGATAAGAGGTCTATGATTGGACTTCTTGTGGCGTGCGGAACTGTCGCAGTTGCCATCGTGGCGACTGTGCTGGCGGCTAAATATCCCCCTCCGATGCGTTGGTCGCGGAAGGCTGACGCCCAAAATATATCTCTGGCCCGGTGGGCTACGTTGCTGGATGGGCTTAGCCGACCGGCCTCAGAGGACTATTCCGGCGCTTCGGGATGGGATATCGGAGCTCCGGTTCAACCGGCGGAGTTCACCCGGCAATTGGGAAGTCTTCAGGGCGCCCTGGCCCGGGCGCAGGAACCGGCGGTCGTGGTTGGTGAAGACCACCACTGAAGGCGTCGGGACAGGCCTTAAAGGGAAACTGGTTCGCCGAGTTGTTCCGTGGTCAGGTCGGAAAGCAGTTGTTTCAAGGTGCGTCCGCCAAGAACGAACTCCCCGGAGGCGTCGTCCCAATCCAGCTTGAAGCTCTTCACTCTGGCGGATACCCAGATTTGGCGAACCGGTGAATTTGGACTAACGACGAACCTGGCGGGCGGGTCTTCGAACTCGATAACCAAGGCGCCCTGGTTGTTGTCGGTTTCGAATCCGTATCGGTCGCCAGCCCGGAGCAGCGCCTTCTCGAGATCCTTCAGGGCCTCGTCGGACCGGTCGCGGAATTCCTGGTCGTTCATTGTGGCGGGCATCAGGTTGGGTTACGTATGGTCAAACCGGTCAGAGCCAGCGTCATGCCGATCACAATAATCACAGTCAGCCATGCCACCACATTGTAAGGCCGCGGATTTCGCCATTCGCCCATCAGGTGGTGTTTGTTGATCAACAGAATCATGAAGATGAGAATGAATGGCAGCAACATTCCATTCAGGACCTGGGACAACAGGATCATTTGCACCAGTGGGAAGTTGGGGATGATGACAATGCCCCCGCCCACCACAATCAACAGCGTGTAGAGCCAGTAGAAAATGGGGGCTTCCTTCCAGCTTTTGTTGACGCCGGACTCAAACCCCAAGCCCTCGCATACCGAATACGCGGTGGAGAGCGGCAGAATACAGGCTGCAAAGACAGAAGCGTTCAACAGTCCGGCGCTGAACAGAAGAAACGTATAAGCACCGAACGGCTTCAGCGCTTCAGCGGCCTGACCGGCACTGGTGATGTCTGTTGGATTATCCCGGTATGCGCCGGCGCAGGCGACGATGATGAAGAATGCAATCACCGCGGTGCCCAGACAACCGACAATGACCTCAATGCGGGACTCGCGAAATTCCTTTGCGGTGATTCCTTTTTCAACCACTGCCGCCTGCTGGTAAAACTGCATCCAGGGCGCAATCGTGGTACCCACCATCGCGATCAGCATGGTGATGTATCCACTGTCCAGCATTAGCTTCGGCCGGACACTGTAAATCAGGGCTTCACCCCAGTTCGGCTTGACCAGCACGCCGGCGACTACATAAGTTACATAAATGACGCAGGCGAACAGGAAGATCTTTTCGACACTTCGGTAGTTGCCTTTCACCGCAAGGAACCACACCAGCGCGCCCGCCAGGGGCACCGAAATGAACTTGCTCACGCCAAACAGATCGAGAGCGGTCGCCACACCGGCGAATTCGGCAATGATATTCGTCAGATTGGCGAGCAGCAGCAGGATCATGATGCCGAAAGTAATGCGCAGGCCGAACTCTTCCCGAATCAGATCCGAGAGACCTTTGCCGGTAACGGCGCCCATGCGGGAGCACATTTCCTGCGACACGATAAGGGCGATTGTGATCGGGAGCAGCGTCCACAGCGGAAGATAACCCCAGCGCGCGCCAGCCTGTGAATAGGTATAGATTCCGCCGGAATCGTTATCCACCACCGCGGTGATAATGCCGGGGCCCATCACCGCCAAAAAGATGACGAAGTGATGTTTCAGGCGTGCGAACTTTTCCCGAATCATTTCTGCCTCAGGAAAGTAATCACGTCGTCGGCGGTGATAATACCCGCGAGCGCGCCTTCTTCGTCCAGCACCGGCAGCGCCAGCAGGTTGTATTTGTCCACCAGTTCGGCAGCGCGCGCATCGCGCTCATCGGCCTTGATGGATATCAACCGGTCGCCGACCAGATCTTTCAGGCGAGCGGAGCCCTCGGCGAGAAACAATCTGGTGAGAGGGACAGTGCCGGTAACGCGCCCGCCCCCGTCAATGAGGACAACCACATGCGTGTTATTCAGAACATCGGCGACCTCACGCAGCGCCACCACCGCGTCGGCCTGCAGCATATTCTCAGGTAACTGGACGGCCTCGGTATTCATCATGCCGCCGGCCGTTTTGAAGTCGTATTCAAGGAGTTCGCGGACCTCCGAAACGGGTTCCACGTCCATCTCATCGAGAATTTCCTCGGTGGTTTCGCTTTCCATCTTGGAAAGGACGGCGGCAGCTTCATCAGGCGCCATTTCTTCCACGATGTCCGCGGCGACTTCCGGCTCCAGCGATTCCAGGATGCTGGCCTGCATCTTCGGATCGATTTCGCTGAGGGCTTCGGCAGCAACTTCACTGTCGATTGACTCGAAGATTGCTTCGCGGTCGGCGCGGCCGAGTTCTTCCACGATGTCGGCGAGATCGGCCGGATGCATTTTCTCCAGCCCTTCGGTGGAAATATTGAGACGCAGGCGGCGGAGCGGGTCGGCTTCGATGATGCTGCAAAACTCCCAGCGGATGGAATTCGGCGGGATAGGGCTCTGCAGACGCCGGACCAGGGTGGAGGGAACGACGCCCTGGGTGAGACGGCGGAAGATGCTGCGCACCCCGACATCTACTTCGAGCAGATTTAGTGAATCCGAGCCGTTACGCGCGATCTCCATGGTGACGTCGTTCACACGCACCACCTTGCGGCCGTTTACGTCGATGATTTGCTGGTCCAGCAGATCCCGCTGGATACGGAGCATATACTCGTCGGAGTGATAAGGATAGAGCTTTTCGTTCGAAAGCTGGATACCGGCCAGAGAGATCTGCGCGATCTGGTCGTAGCGAACGGATAGCCAGGAATCGCCGCTCCCCACCAGAATACGGTCAATCCGAGAAGGATGGATGAGAGGAACGACGGCGGCGTCGCGAACACGCCCGATTTTGCGATGCTTCAGATCGAAGACGGGCAGCCCCACCAGTTCGGTGAAGAAGAGCAGGCTTGCATTGTCCGCTGCTGTCATTGGCTGTCCGATCCGTTGCGTTTGGCATATAGCCCGCACCCGAAACCGGTGTAAAGCCGGACTCGTCCGGTTTACGAAATACAGCGGTTCTGTTTCGATTTACATCGGAATTCGGATGACTGAAACCAATATGACGCACAGCAGGGCGCCCAGGCAAGGGGCGAGGGAGATTTCAGCGGAAGTTTATGGAAAAGGGCATCATACGCAACATGCCGCCGCGCATCCACAGGCGCGTCGAGCTGTCCGTGAGAATTTTCCGAAGCGGGGAAAGTTCGGGTGATGCGGCGAGGGCGAGCCGGACTGCCGCATCTTCGTCAGTATCGCTGGAGCGAAGCAGAAGATCGGTCAGAGAACGTTTGCCGGGATACAGGACCAGGCCAATCCGGCTGCTGGAGGGAATCTTCGCTTTGCGCTTGATCAGGTCGATGGCCTGGTCGATGCCGCCCAGTTCATCCACCAAACCGTTGTCTTTCGCCTGCGATCCGAGCCAGATCCTGCCTTCGGCGATGGGCCTGATCTCATCCGGAGTTTTGTGGCGGGCGCTGGCAACTTTGGCGATGAAATCTTCGTAGGACGCATCGATTCCGTCACGAAGCTTCTTCCGGCCGGCTTCGTCCAGCGATTCGTAGTCGGAATCGATCCGGGCGAAGCGGCCGCGCGAGACAGAATCCTTGGTGATGCCGATTTTGTCGTAGAGACCGTGCAGGTTGGGTTTACCGAAGACGACTCCGATAGAGCCGGTAATAGTGCCGGGATAGGCAATCATGGGGTCGCCGGACAACGCCATATAGTATCCGCCGGACGCGGCATCGTCGGACATGGAAATCACGAGCGGCTTTTTGCGGCTCAGTTCGTTCATGGCACGCCAAAGGTCATCGGACGCTGTGACCTCACCACCTCCCGAATTGATACGAACGATAACTCCTTTTACCAAGGGGTCCTTTGCTACTTTTGCCAGGATCCGATCAAACACCTCCGAGGCGATTTCGCCGCTCTGATCACTGTCGGGCGAACCGCGGGAAATGCTGCCTTCGGCGGCGACAAAGGCGATCCGGTCGTCGATCTTCAGGCCTGCCGAAGAGTCTGAGACACTGGCATATTCGCGGTCGCTCACTTTCTTCAACTCGTTCTGGTGAAGAGTCTTCGCCAGATCGGCAAACAACTCGTCCTCAAAGCGGAGTTCATCGACAAGGCCGGCTTTTTTTGCGTCACGGGCGATGAAGGGACCGTCGTCAATCAGCGCCTTCACTTCATCGGGCGACTTGTCGCGGCCTTTGGCAATAGTAGACACCAAATCGCCAAAAAGGCTGTCTACGACGGGATTCAGAACGGATTTGGTTTCCGGGCTCATGGAGGTGCGGACAAACATGTCGCCGTAATCCTTGTATTTGCCGGCGTGCTCGACGTCCACTTCCACTCCCAGCTTATTTAGAGTATTGCGGAAGAACATCAATTCGAAGCCAAGGCCCTTGAGGTTGAGAACGTCGGAGGGCGGCAGCCAGATCCGCGAACAGGCGGTTGCCAGGTAGTAGTCGCGCAGGCTGGGCGATTTCAGATAAGCGACCAGCGGTTTGCCCGATTTGCGAAACTGCTCCAGATCCGCATGGATCTCCTGCATTTTGGCCCAGCCGATATCCACACTTTCTGGCTCCAGGATCACGGCCTTGATTCTGGGATCGGCGGCCGCGCGGCGAAGCATTGCCCACACGGTTTCCACAGTGACCCGATTTCGGCCGGGCAGGAAGGGCAAATTGATTTCGATGGGAGGGACTTCCGGCACCTCACCAGTCAGCCGAAGCACCAGGGTGGAACTATCGGCAATATTCGTGGGCCGGGCACGCAGGGAAGCGACCGCGAAGAAGCCGATTACGCCAAACAGCACGATCAGAACAATGCCAGTTAAGACGCCAAGCAGAAATTTTCCCATCCGGACGCTACCTCCAGTCCGAAAGTATCACGGTCTGGCGGAGTCGTCTTCGCCCATACCAGTTTGGGACGCGACTGCCGGTGGTGGCGCGGGCGGAGGGGGAGGCGCCGGTTCGGTTCGTGCAGCTGGCTCATGAGGGACAGCGGGCGATGAGACCTCCTCCTCTTCTTCATGACGACGGGGTACGGCCATGCGAAAAACGAGCTCACGG
>Ga0206965_10190_pt1 | contig 16204 bp, 21 predicted proteins | sample Alteio_BWOrgHeat_26_FD_152973 | JGI IMG/M metagenome (GOLD analysis project Ga0206965, IMG submission 152973) | Enriched cells from forest soil in Barre Woods Harvard Forest LTER site, Petersham, Massachusetts, United States -... | ecosystem: Environmental > Terrestrial > Soil > Temperate forest >...
AAAACGATTATTGAATAAAAATGGTGACGGATAAAATCCCGCCTGCATTTTCCATAGCGATGGGTTTCAAGCTATCCGGTGATAATTATTTTTCACCTTCACATCTCACCACTCACTATTCACCAACTTTCCTCTATATTTACTGTTTTTTAGCAAAGATATGAATAAACGCTGGGCAATACGGGATAATGCGGATCATGAGGAAGTAAAATCCTTAGCCGACGCCCTCAATATCGACCCGGTTTTAAGCGCTTTGCTCATCAGCAGGGGCATAAAAACCTTTGATGACGCCCGCCTTTTCTTCCGGCCCGACTATCGCCTGCTGCACGACCCCTACCTGATGAAGGATATGGAAAAAGCAGTTTTGCGGATTGAGGATGCAATTTCCCGTGGAGAAAAGATCCTGATCTTTGGCGATTACGATGTTGACGGAACTACAGCCGTATCCGTTGTTTACAGTTTCTTTAAAAAGCTTTATAATAACCTCGAATATTACATCCCCGACAGATACCTGGAAGGCTACGGCATTTCTTTTAAGGGGATAGATTATGCCGCCGAAAACGGATTTACTTTGATTGTAGCGCTTGATTGCGGCATTAAATCCGTTGATAAAATCGCTTACGCTAATGAAAGAAGCATCGATTTTGTGATCTGCGATCATCACCTGCCGGGAGACGAATTACCCGATGCAGTTGCCATACTCGATCCAAAACGCCGTGATTGCGAATATCCTTATAAAGAACTCTCCGGCTGCGGTATTGGCTTTAAACTGATACAGGCTTTTGCGGAGAAAAATGATATCCCTTTTGAAGAAGTAACCTGCTACCTTGATCTGGTTGCCATCAGCATCGCCTGTGACATTGTTCATATCACCGGCGAGAACCGGATTTTGGCACACCTTGGTTTGCAAAAGATTAATTCGGACCCATCTATCGGCGTTAAAACTTTAATGGAGGTTGCCGGACGGGGCACTTTCTATACCATATCAGATGTTGTTTTTCTATTGGGCCCGCGCATCAATGCCGCAGGCAGAATTGACGATGCCAAACATGCAGTGGAACTGCTGATCGCTACGGACGTTGAAGTGGCCAAAGAAAAAAGCCTGCTCATCAACGTAAAAAACACTGAACGTAAGGGACACGACCTTTCTATCACCGATGAGGCATTGAGCATTATTGATAACAATGAGGAACTGATCAAACGAAACTCGACAGTTGTGTTTAATGAACATTGGCACAAGGGCGTTATCGGCATTGTTGCTTCGCGATTAACAGAAAAGTACTATCGCCCAACCATTGTGCTCACACGCTCAAACGGGCATGTGGCAGGTTCGGCACGCTCGGTGGTAGGTTTTGATCTGTACGAGGCCCTGTGCGGCTGCAGCGACCTGCTAATCCAGTTTGGCGGGCATAAATTTGCAGCCGGGCTTACCATGCACCCCGAAAATGTGGAAGCTTTTGCCAGTCGCTTTGAAGAAGTGGTAAGCGCCACTATTAAGCCCGAACAGCTGATACAACAGATCTCCATTGACGCTGAATTGCATTTGAGCCAGATCGAACCTAAATTCTTCAGATTATTGAATATGTTTGCACCTTTCGGGCCCGAAAACATGGCGCCGGTTTTCCTGAGTAAAAATGTGTATGTTAGCGGTGTAGCGGGTTTGGTAGGAGAAAATCATTTGAAGATGACGGTAATCCAGAAAGGCTCACCGGGTTTTGAAAGTATAGCCTTTGGGCAGGGTGAACATCTGCCCAAATTAAAAAAAGATGTGCCTTTTGATATTTGTTATACCATTGAGGAAAATATCTGGCGGGAAAAACGTTCTATACAATTAAATATAAAAGGGATTCGATTTACGAGTTAAGATTTTAGATTTACGATTGTTCGAATTTGAAGAATCTTAATCATCAATCAAATCGTAACTCGTAATTCGTAAATAAAAAAAATGATTCTACGAGCAGACAATTTATTAAAGAAATATAAACAGCGTACAGTTGTAAACGATGTATCATTTAACGTGGCGCAGGGCGAAATTGTAGGTTTACTTGGTCCGAATGGTGCCGGTAAAACAACATCGTTTTACATGATCGTAGGGTTGATAAAACCTAATGAGGGCGAGATATTTTTAGATGATCAGAACATCACCACCGACCCAATGTACCGCCGTGCCCAAAAGGGTATCGGGTACCTGGCGCAGGAAGCATCAGTTTTTCGGAAACTTACCGTTGAGGACAATATAAAAGCGGTGCTGGAAATGGGCGGCATGCCTAAAGACCGCCAGAAAGACAAGCTGGAGGAGCTGATAGATGAGTTTAGTTTGCACAAAGTACGCCGAAACCGTGGCGACCTGCTATCAGGCGGGGAGCGCCGCCGCACCGAAATAGCGCGGGCGCTGGCAGCCGAGCCTAATTTTATTTTGCTGGATGAACCGTTTGCCGGGGTTGACCCTATTGCGGTAGAAGAGATCCAATCTATGGTTGCTAAATTAAAGACCCGGAATATCGGGATCTTAATTACCGACCACAATGTGCAGGAAACCCTATCGATAACCGACAGGGCTTACTTGCTTTTTGAAGGAAAGATATTGGAATCAGGGGTGCCTGAAGTGCTGGCAGCTAATGAGATGGTGCGTAAGGTTTACCTGGGAGCAAACTTTGTGCTGAAAAGAAAAACGTTCAACCACGTGAAATAGCCTATGGAATTTTTTAACTCCGTATTTACCTGGTTCATGAAAAAGCGTATCCACCAGATAGAGCTTTTTATGAAATATCCGAATGAAGTACAGGAGGAGTGGTTTGAGCAATTGATTGCGGGTGCTGAAAATACCGAGTGGGGCAAAAAATACGGCTATAAAAGCATCCTTAACCTGCACGAATTTAAAGAGCGTGTACCCATACAAACCTACGATTCGCTGAAACCCTATATCGAGCGGATGCTGAAGGGGGAACAAAATGTTTTATGGCCTTCGGAGATAAGATGGTTTGCCAAATCATCGGGCACTACCAGCGACAGGAGTAAATTTATCCCGGTAAGCGAAGAAGCCCTGGAGGAATGTCATTTTAAAGGCGGTAAGGACCTGCTAACCATCTATTTTAATAATCAGCCCAATTCAAGGATGTTCACCGGGAAGATCCTGACTCTCGGGGGCAGCTACCAGGTAAGTGAGCTCAATGCTGATACTTCTTTTGGCGACCTGAGCGCCGTGCTGATGAAAAACTTACCGCTCTGGGCCGAACTTCATCGTACACCCGACATGGACATCGCCCTGCTGGAGGATTTTGAAGAGAAGATCGAAAAAATGGCCCGCGCAACCATCGGCGTAAATGTAACCAGCCTGAGCGGCGTACCTACCTGGAATATTTTATTATTTAAACGAATACTGGAAATAACCGGCAAGAAAAACCTGCTGGAAGTATGGCCCAATCTGGAAATGTATTTCCATGGGGCAGTGAACTTTACCCCATACCGCGAGCAATTTAAAAAGCTGATCCCGAATGATGACATGTATTACCTGGAGAACTACAATGCTTCGGAAGGTTTTTTTGGCATCCAGGATACCCGTGAACCGGGGGAAATGCTGCTGATGCTGGATTATGGCATTTTTTACGAGTTTTTGCCTTTGGAGGACCTCCATAAAGAAAACCCAAACACGCTTACGCTGGATGAAGTGGAGCTTGATAAAAATTATGCCCTCATCATCAGCACTAATGCTGGCCTATGGCGGTATATGATCGGCGATACCGTCAGGTTTACCTCGAAGTTTCCGTTCAGGATCCAGGTTACAGGGCGTACCAAACATTTTATCAATGCTTTTGGCGAAGAATTAATTATTGACAACGCCGAACGGGCGCTTGACGAAGCCTGCCAGCAAACAGGCGCTATCATCCGCGACTATACAGCAGCGCCGGTTTATTTTAACGGAGACGACAGTGGCGCCCACGAATGGATCATCGAATTTGAAAAAAAACCTGCCGAATTTGAGCGGTTTGTAGATATTTTGGATGAAACCCTGCGCCGCATCAATTCCGATTATGATGCCAAGCGTTTTAAAGATATGGCCCTGCGCCGCCCCATAGTACGGCGCGCGCCCGCAGGCACTTTCTTCAACTGGATGAAAGAAAGAGGCAAAATCGGCGGTCAGCATAAAGTGCCCCGCCTGGCCAACAACCGCGAATATGTGGATGCTATTTTAAAGATGATGGAGCTGGTAGAGGGAGTTAGCTATTTTAAGACTACAGCTTAACGATAAGGCGTTTCGATATCTCTTAACGTTAAGGTGTTATGCTCTTTTCAGTAGATAAAACTTCAAAATTTGCCCGTAAATCGCTATATTTGCTTTAAGGCAAAGCTGCTTAAAATGAATTTTATTTATTTAGAGGATTACAAAAAACACCCGGAAGCCAAAATAAATCCAACTTTATTATGGGAATATGACCTTGCTGATTTTGATTACCAGCAGATACGAAATATTGTGGTGCAACGTGTAATTGAAAGGGGCTGGCCCAGTGACTGGTGGGCTGCACTTAATATGTATGGTGAAAAAGGGATGAAAGAAGCCATAAAATCTATTCCATATCTTAACGACAGGGATATGAATTTTGTAAGCAAGGTATTCGAAATTCCATTATCAAAAATGAAATGTTACGCAAGGAAACAGTCTCAGCCGATACACTGGAACTCTTAAAAGATTTAATGCGGGATGAGAATCTGGCTGATTTTTTTTTGGTCGGCGGAACGGCGCTTTCTTTACAAATAGGACATCGGATAAGTATTGATCTCGACTTGTTTTCAATAAATTCTTTTGATGAAAATAAGATGCTTGTTTATCTTGAATCAAAAAAAAACTTCCGACTCGATTATCAAGATAAAAACACGTTAAAAGGGCAAATCTCCGAAACGAAGGTCGATCTAATCACTCATTCCTACCCATTAGTAAAGCAACTGGCGCTATTGGAAGGTATCAGACTTGCGAGCCTTGAAGATATCGCCGCAATGAAGTTAAATGCTATTGTTGGAAACGGAACACGTTTAAAGGACTTTATTGATGTCGCCTTCTTATCTTGTTATCTTTCTCTAAAAATAATGATGAAGGCTTACGAGGATAAATATACTTCCAGAAACCCCGTTTTAACCTTAAAAGCACTGGCATATCATCAGGATATAAATTTTAATGAGCCGATTAATAAAATCGCTGGAAATTATACCTGGAATGCAATATCAAAACGTTTGCACGAAATGGAGAAATACCCAGAGAAGATATTTGAAAAGTCGCCGCTTTCGACAATTAAGCAATGACTATAATTCATTAACTTTTAATCCCATCCTGTCGCATTTTCTCATTTGTTATCGTAATCAATAAAAAAACCTGGTTATGAAAGCTCCTGTTTTTGTTGCAGTTGTGATGCTGTTCCTGATTTCGTGTAAAAAAAAGAACGAACCCATGCCCGACAGCGGTTTGTTTGGTAAATGGGAAGTGCGAAGGGTATACAACGGAAATATTTACCCGCCTGATTCGGTTTATCGACCAGGTAATGGCAATATCCTGCAATTAAACACCGACAGCACCTACGTTAAATACGTCCAGCATAAATTTTCTTCAAAAGGTGTTTTTCATACCCGGATAAATTTGATGTCAGCGCTTGCAATGCCCAACGAGCGACTATATTTTGATAATGACACATCCTTCAACTACCTGGTAATGTTGAATGGCGACCTGATGACACTGAAACCATTGTTCCCCGATATTCCTACGACAGATTATCAGAAAATACAGAACTAACTTTATGATCCGAAACTTAAATTCAGAAAAGAAATGAAAATATTTACACTTGTTGTGCTAATTGCTATTTGCCTGCTGGCTTGCAAAAAACCCCAGCCATTATCTCCCTACTTGTTTGGTAAATGGGAGGTAAGAAGGACCTACGGCGGGTTCATTATTCATCCCGATTCAACCTATAAACCGGGGAACGGCAATATTTTGCAGTTTAACGGCGACAGCACTTATGCGCATTACTTGCAAAATAACCTGGTATCAAAAGGTGTTTTTCATGTTATTACCAATGCCTTTAAAAATGGTACTACCAACTACGACGAAATTTATTTTGACAGCGACTCAACGGGCAAGTCCCTGATCATTTTAAGCGGCGACATGCTCACACTAAAGCCCTTGATCCCGGATATCGGTTCAACTGATTATCAAAAAATAGGGAATTGAGGGTTATCGCTCACAGGCCGCAAATATTTTTACCGCCTCAACAGCTTCTTTAACATCATGAACACGAAGGATATTTGCGCCTTTGGTAAGGGCGATGGTATTCAACGCGGTTGTGCCGTTAAGGGCTTCTTCAGGCGCTATGCCTAACAGGTGATAGATCATACGCTTTCTCGAAACGCCAGCCAATATGGGTAGTTGCAACCGGTTAAATTCTTCCAGCCGGCTCATCAGGGCATAACTTTGTTCCTGTTTTTTAGCAAAGCCAAAACCGGGGTCGATGATCACGTCATGTACACCCATTTGCTTTAGCTGGTAATATTTTGTGGCGAAGTAATCATAAACTTCTGCAAAAACGTCTTCATAATCTGTCTTTTGCACCATGTTTTGCGGCGTGCCTTTCATGTGCATCAGGATGTAGGGCACCTGCAAGCGCGCTACGGTAGCAAACATTTCCTCATCCAATTGCCCGGCCGAAATATCGTTAATCATATGCGCTCCGGCGTTTACAGCCGCTTCAGCAACCTTTGAACGAAAGGTATCTATGGATAATATAGCCTCCGGATAATCAGCCCTGATGGCCTCAACGATAGGCAGCAACCTGTCCGTTTCTTCCTGTATAGAAATATCTGTTGCGCCGGGACGTGATGAATAGGCCCCCAGGTCTAAAAACGTTGCCCCATCGCCCAGCATTTTGCCTGCCTGTATAACCGCGTCTTCAACACCAGGCTTTCGGCTACCCGCAAAAAAGGAGTCAGGCGTAAGGTTGATGATCCCCATAACTTTGGGGCTGTCCAAATCAATTAAATAGCCCCTTGCATTCAGCGTCTCCTTTTTCCGAAAAAATGTATCTTTAGCCATTCGCAATTGTTGAAAGGTTGTAATGTTGTAAAGTTGCAATGTTATTTTAATTCAAAAGAGTTTTGGGATTGAATTTTATATGATTTTCTATTTCATCGACCTTAATCTTACAACTTTTCGACATTACAACTTCTAAATAATGAAAGATAAATTGAATAAAAAGGAAACTCCATGGTGGTTATGGGCATGCAGGATATTTGTTGGTGTGCTCTTTATTTTTTCGGGCCTGGTAAAAATTAACGACCCGCTGGGCTTTTCCTATAAACTGGAGGAATATTTCGATGTTCTCCATTTAACCTTTTTCACGCCGTTTTCGCTTTATATCGCCATTATATTATGCTCTCTTGAAATCATATTAGGCTTTGGCCTGCTTATTGGCGCCCGCGCGGCAAACATCGGCTGGGGATTGCTGCTGCTCACTATTTTCTTTGGCTTTTTAACGTTTTATTCGGCTTACTTTAAAGTGGTGCAAACCTGTGGCTGTTTTGGGGATGCTATCCCGTTAACGCCATGGCAATCTTTCAGCAAGGATATGTTTTTGCTGTTGCTGGTGATCATCCTGTTTAAAAACCGCAGAATGATACAGCCTTTAGTCACTGCGCAAACTGGTAATAAACTATTGGTTGTAGCAACTGTTGTAGCAGTTGGACTGGGCCTCTATACCTATAATTTTTTACCGGTGATCGATTTCCTGTCTTATAAAGTTGGGGCAAATATTCCGGATGAAATGAAAACCCCGCCCGGCGCCAAGCCTGATGAGTATGAATTGACCTATACGCTTAAAAATAAAAAGACCGATGCTACCAAGGTGATGAATAACACCGAATACATGAGCAGCGGCATTTGGAAAGATAATAATTGGTCGGTGGTGGGTACGCCGGAGAGTCGCCTGGTTAAAAAAGGCTTTACCCCTAAGATTCAGGACCTTACCATCAGCGACGCCCAGGGTACAGATTATACAAAGGACCTGTTTTCAAACCCTTTTAATAACCTTATAATTGTAGCCTATGACCTGCGACATACCGATGCAGAAGCCATTGAAAGGCTCAATGCCACAGCCATCAACTTGCAGACAAATTATAACACACGTACCATATTGCTCACTTCAAACTCTGCAGAGTTTGCCAATGCATTCAGCAAAGAGCATCATTTGGCTATTGAGATATTTTATGCCGATGAAGTCCCTTTAAAAACAATGGTCCGCGCAAATCCCGGGATTTTTCTATTAAAAAACGGCACCATCATCAATAAATGGCACTACCATTCCATGCCAAATTATGATGGCCTGGTAAAAGACTATTTTCAGAAATAAACCATGATCCGCTACCTCATCCGCAAGTTTTTTTATGGGTCGGCAGTAATGCTGGGTATTGTGGTGGTGGTATTTTTCCTGTTCAATATTTTGCCGGTTGATCCCGCGCGGATGACGCAGGGACAACGGGCTGATGTTCAATCCTTACAGGCCATCCGTAAGGAGTTTGGTTTAGATAAACCTATCCCGGTGCAATTTCTCTATTATTTAAACGATCTTTCACCCATTGGCTTTCACCTCAACACGAAAGAAGAGCAGCAGCAATATCATTATGTAAAGCTGTTCCCGGTTTCATCCGAAAGGGTATTGGCGCTCAAATGGCCCTACCTGAGGCGCTCCTATCAAACCCATAAGGAAGTTGCCAAACTGCTAATGGAAGTGATACCTAACACGCTGGTGCTGGCTACTACGGCCATGATATTTGCCATCCTCATTGGCGTTTTCTTTGGTGTATTGAGCGCCGTGCATCAGAATACCTGGATCGATAAGCTGGCCATCGGGATTTCAACGCTGGGCGTTTCGGCACCTTCGTTTTTCGCGGGCATTATTATTGCCTGGATCTTTGGGTTTGAGCTATCCAAATATACCGGCTTAAATATGTCGGGCAGTTTATATACTTATGATCCCTTTAAAGGCGAAGTGATCACCTGGCGCAACCTGGTATTGCCAATGGTCACCCTCGGCTTAAGGCCTTTGGCGATCATCGTGCAGCTAACCCGAAATGCGATGTTGGACGAGTTGGGTAAAGATTATATCCGCACGGCGAGAGCAAAAGGCTTAAGCGAAAATGCTATAGTTTATCGTCATGCTTTGAAAAATGCCCTCAACCCGGTAATAACGGCCATAGCCAACTGGTTTGCCTCGCTGCTGGCTGGTTCCTTTTTTGTGGAATACGTTTTCGGCTATAATGGTTTGGGCAAAACAACAGTCGACGCTTTGGAAATGTCGGATTTTCCGGTGGTAATGGGTTCCATTCTATTTATCGCTTTTATTTTTGTGGTGATCAATATTCTGGTGGATATTATTTATGTTTGGATTGACCCGAGGGTGAAGCTGGGGTAGTCCATGGTCGATGGTCCATGGACCATGGCAGGAAATTAGTTTAAAGATTTGTAATTCGAATTCAACGTGTCTGAAAATAATATAAAATCTAATTCCGATGGTTTGGGCATCATTTTCTTGATCGGGTTTATGGGCTGTGGTAAAACTACGCTTGGCCGGAAACTGGCGAACAGGCTTGGGTATGACTTTATGGATCTCGATCATATTCTTGAGGCGCAGGAGGGGATGACCATCGCCCAATATTTCGCCAAACATGGTGAGGATAGTTTCCGCAAGCTGGAATCAGAAGTTTTAAAAAAGACCAATTATCCTGAATATGCAATAGTTTCGACCGGCGGCGGCTTGCCCTGCTTTTTTGATAATATGGATTGGATGAATGCGCATGGTAAAACCATCTACATCAAACTGTCGCCCAAAACTTTAGCCACCCGCCTCGAAAATGAAAAAGAAGAACGCCCCTTATTGCGCCAGCACCATGGCGAAGCGTTGGTTGCGTTTATTGCTGATAAACTAACGGAGAGGGAGCCTTTTTATAGTCAGGCTACTATTACTGCTGATGGATTGAGTTTGACGGCGGAGAAAGTGGAGCAAATATTAAAAGATTAAGACAAGTTAGGTTTTTATCCACTTTTTAGACATCTCCAAAATTCCTCTGATGAAATAACGCGCCCGTTTTCGGCGTCCTCAAGTCCCTCGTTTATTTGCTGTTTTTGAACTTCAGTTAACTCCTCCCACCAATCGCCCTCCGTCGTTGAAAGTCTCAAACTCTCTAAAAGGTTTAACATGTCCGGATCTGAAAGCTGTTTTATCCACTCAATCAGATTTGACTTTATTTCTTCTATTTCAGATGTAGACATAGAATAATATTTAAGCGTTAACTATCTCAAATAAGCCCCGTCCTCTTCACCTTCTTCATCCAAAATAACCTCTACATGCTCTTTTAACACTGTAGACAGAGCGATTCCGGCAAAATCAGTGGTGATGGGGAAGTTTTTGTGGTTGCGGTCGACTAAAACGGCTGTACGGAATTTTTTTATCGGCACATCCCTGAAAACGCCGAAGCCATAAGCCAATGCTTTGCCGCTGTTTAAAACATCGTCCACCAAAATAATTACTTTGTTGCTGCAGTCCTGCACATCAAAATTGATCTCTGCTTTCAAAAAAGGGCTGAATTTGTCTAATTTAATAGTGAGCAGCCTGATCTTAAATGGCGCGATCTTATCTAAAATAGCCTTTAACCTTTCCGCAATTTTATTGCCGCCGGGTAATATCCCGGCTATCAGAATTTCTTCCTCGTCAAAATTATCTTCCAGTATCTGGTAGGCAATCCGGTCAATCTTTTGCTGGATCTGCTGGCTGTTTAATATCAGGAGTTGTTTATCTGGCATTTTTTGTTGGAATGTTGCTGGCGTTGTTGAAATGTTGCAAGGTTGGAATGTTGTAAAGTTCCTGTCGCTTTGCAAAGGTAAAACTAACGTTTCAACCTTACAACTTTCAAATCTTTCAACAAATTATTTAGGATATGGGTAATAAATAAAGTTGGCCCCTTCCGGCACTACCACAAAAACGCACATAAAATCATTTGGGTTTTTGTAGGATTGAATAAAGCGTTCTTTTAGTATCTCTTTGATCACTCCTTTTTCAATAAACTCTTCCAGCGTGGATGCATGGATGCTCCATTCTGTATTTAGATCGTTTCGGTCCAGGATTAGTTCGCCCAAGTTCAATTCATGCTGATGGGCAATAAATATGGGGTAGTTTGAAAGCCCTTCAACCATAATTTCAATAGCCACCTCACGGATGGATTCGTGAAAAAATTTAAGGTCGCGTTCCAAACTCAACAGCGGGCTATCCTTTTTAGGGTCTTCGCTATTTTTATTTTCGTTTAACAGTTCTTCCGGTTCCATGTTTTTGTGATTACCTTGTTTTTTTTGTGATTACACCGATTATGTTTTGGTGATTGCACCGATTTTTATTTTTTCTACCATGGACTATGGTCCATCGACCATGGACTGAAAATCGCCATCAACTACGAACTTCTTAACTCAAGCAAAACAACATTCTCCACATGCTGTGTATGCGGGAACATATCCACCGGTTGTATTTTTACAGTATCATATTTCTCCTTCAATACCAGCAAGTCGCGGGCCTGGGTGGCAGCATTGCAGCTTACATAAACAATTTTCTTAGCTTCAATTTCCATCAGGCGATTTACTACTTCCGGATGCATGCCTGCACGCGGCGGATCGGTGATAATTACGTCAGGTTTGCCATGTTCGGCAACAAAATCTGCCGCCAGCACATCCTTCATATCGCCGGCAAAAAATTTGGTATTGCCGATATTATTGATGGCTGAATTGATCTTCGCATCTTCTATCGCCGAAGGCACATATTCAATACCCACCACTTCCTTTACGCTGCGGGCAATAAAATTGGCGATGGTGCCTGCACCGGTATAAAGGTCGTAAACCAGTTCGTCGCCTTTAAATCCGGCAAAATCCCGGGCGATCTCGTAAAGTTTTAAGGCTTGAATAGAGTTGGTTTGATAAAATGATTTTGGGCCGATGCGGAATTTAATCCCCTCCATCTCTTCGTAAATAAATTCTGGCCCTTTATAAGCGATCACTTCCTGGTCGAAAATAGTATCATTCTTTTTTTGATTGATGATATACAGCAGGGAAGTTATTTCGGGAAATCCCTTATCGATAAAAGCCATCAGTTTGTTTACCTCATCTTCATCAGCATAAGCAAAAACTACGATTACCATGGTTTCTCCTGTGGATGAGGTGCGGATAACCAGGTTACGCAAGGCGCCGCCATGCGCTTTCAGGTCGTAAAAGCTATAGCCGTTTTGTAATACAAAGTCGCGGATGCTGTTTCTTAATTTATTTGAAGGTTCGGCCTGCAGCCAGCAATGGTTGATGTCCAATATTTTATCAAAGCGACCGGGGATATGAAAGCCGAGGGCATTCATGTTCAACACCTCGTCTGTACGGTTTTCACCATCGTTCAGCCAGCGTTTGTTACTGAAGGTATACTCCAGCTTATTGCGGTAATATTTATCGGCAGGGGAGGGTATGATTGGTGTTATCCCTTCAATATCAATTTTCGCTATTCTGATTAAAGCGTCAGCAACTGATTTTTGCTTGAATTTTAATTGTGCGGCGTAAGTCATGTGCTGCCATTTGCAGCCGCCGCAGGTGCCGAAGTGTTCGCAAAAGGCTTGGGTGCGATATTTTGACGGCTTTTTGAGTTCGGTTATTTTGCCTTCGCCAAAGTTTTTTTTGCGCCGGTAAACCTCTACATCGGCAATATCCCCTGGCACGCCTTTGTCTACAAATATCACAAAGTCATCAGATTTAGCTACGCCTTTGCCTTCCTCGGCAATGTCGATTATCGTAATGTCCTCAAAAAAACGCTGTTTTGCTACCTGGTTCATAAGCGCGCAAAGTTAGTTATTTGTTGGAATGTTGTAAGGTTGGAAAGTTGGAATGTTATTGTAAAGGTTGGAGTTGTTGTAAATGTTGTCCTCCCCGCAGTATGTGTCCCGACATACGGCTGTATTCACGCTGATGAATTTTGAGCGTGCAAAATGACAGCGGCTGATTATGTTGTGCAATCAACGCGATGGAAAGTTAAAAATATAGGCTAAATGAACATATTCACCATGGATGTCCAAAAATCATCCGGTTCATATCGGAACCGCCTGAACCACCCGGCACGGATGATTACGCCTGATACACCTGGCACAATAATAATTCCGGCGATTTACTTGCTTTTATGATGAATTTTATTAATTGTTTTTCTGTCGGGTCGAAAAATTCCACACCAGTATTTTAAAAGCGATCCCCTGACTTTCCCCGCAGTATGTGTCCCCACATACTGCTGTACTTAGACCGGGTAATTTTGAGCACACAACATGACAGCGGCTGATTGTGTTGTGCAATCAACGCAGTAGAAAGTTTTAAAATATAGCGCTAAATGAACATATTCACCATGGATGTCCAAAAATCATCCGGTTCAATTTCTTCAATTTCGCCTATATCAAACTGCTCCTCTATCATTTCTGAAAACTCAATTAACTCGCGGCTCATGAGGTAAATGCTTTAATTAATACAAATTAAACTAAAAATATACCAAAAACCAAATTGGTATTGTGAAATAATTGTGAAATAATTGTGAAATAATTTATTTGTTTGTGACGGCCTTTCAGGCTGGGTGTTTTAATTATTTATAGCTTAAATCGATTTGAGGCGTTTGCCAGGAAATAGGTGTATTTATTATGGCTTTGATTGTCTTGTTATATTTATAAGTCATTTTGAAGTTATACCGGTGATAGGATAGGCCCCCGGCTTTAAATAGCCTGGAATGTGCAAACCACACAAGTTGTGACACAAGGAAAAAAAATAGTTTATATGCGGGCTGTCGCCATCTTTTTGAAAAAGGACTTTTATTTTCATACAATATGGTGAGCCTTTCCGTTTGAAAGTGGATATGATAGGCTTCATCGATCAATATATCTTTACATATTTCTTTTAATAGCATGCAAGATGTAGCATTTTTAAGTGATTGATAAAAAAGCTGTGCAGTGCTTTCAACTACTAATACAGCAAGGGTCCATAATTCCATATTTGTATTGAAATATCTTACTTTCCTGAATAAGGTATCGCCCCAGTTTTGTTTAATGCGGGGTTCGCCTATCTTGTCGAGATATTTGCCTAAGTTATTGCCATGCTTTTGCTCCTCTTTTATAAAAAGTTTAACTGCCGTAAGATATTGTGGATCACTAATCTTAAATGCATATTTTTCGGAAGCTGCGATTAAATGTTTTCCTTCTGATGTCTCGCCAAGCTGCCATGCTTGTAATGATGGCAAGACCCTGCGAAGCTCCTTTCGGTTGATAGTAGGTTTAGTATTCCAATTAACCCTTATTTGAAGTGCATTTTTCCTGAAATGCTCAATCCATTCATTTGTAGTTTTCATCGTTTATTTTTTAAAAGTACTTTGTTTTTCAAAGTAAATGATTAAAAAAAATGGTTTATTGTTATTGATCGTTTAATTGTTTTTTGGTTGATTTTTTGAGCAAGAGGATACTGTTTACAGATAATAGCCCGATCAGGCCAATGGCGGATAGTTTCTCGGGAGCGGTGCCCTGAAAGCCTTCATCCATGGCGTTGAATAAGATCCATAAAACAAATAAGACGTTACCGCCAATGGCAGCGTATCTTATTAAAGTAATGATTGGTTTGGTTTCCATATTAATTTGATTTTTGTTGTTTAATTAACTTTTCCAGTGCATCCAGGTGCTGTTTAAAAGCCGTTTTTCCTTTTTCGGTAGCCTCGTAGGTGGTATTCGGCTTCCGGCCCAAAAAGGTTTTATGCACCAGGATATATTCTTCTTTCTCCAACCCTTTTAAGTGCGATGCCAGGTTGCCGTCGGTGGTATCGAGTAGTTCCTTTAACGAGTTAAAGTCGTACCGGTCATTCACCATCAGCACACTCATGATCTGTAGCCTTAAGCGGTTCTCAAAAGCTTTATCTAATTTTTCAAATGGGACTTTCACCTGTCGTATTTAAAGTACATCATGCTGCCGTATACAATATGCAGCACGCCAAAACCAATCGCCCAAAATAACAAACCATAACCGGGTAAACAAGCGGCAATTAAACCGATGAATATCTCACTTAGTCCGAGGTATTTAACATCTGTAAATGTAAAATTACTCGCTGCAACTAAGGAAATTCCATAAAAAACGAGACATGACGGAATAATGAAATCGTAGTAGTGATGAATAATGAATACTATAATTAGGGAGCCGCCGGTACACAAAGGAACAGCCATATTAAACAATAACGAACGGCTAAGTCGACCCCATACTTGTTGCTTTTTTTGTTTGGCTTTACGAACAGTCAGAATTACTCCGGTGCAAATAGATGTTATTAAAACCAAAACAGCTATTAAAAATAGACTTTTTGAATGATAAAGGAAACCATTATAAATAATCCCATCGTATCTATTAAAAGTCGGAGTTGTAGAAGGGGCAACAGACAGTTCATTCATCTTCACAATCTTGCCATTCAGGTATATCTGAGCCTGCCCCCAAACGTAAAAATCGTAATAAGCCAACCCAGCCCCGATCAGTGCGTAAACCCCTGCGAGTATCCCCGATAACCCGCTCAGCGATATAAATTTCGAGGATCGCTCCATCAGGCTGCGGATGGAGGCGAGATCGTCGTGTATTTGTTTTTCTTCCACTTAAAAGTACTTTGTTTGTCAAAGTAAATTATTATATCTTTGATTTCAAAATATTTAGTGAAAAATAACACGATTTATTTGATTTAAACATGATTTACCTGATTTAAAAAGGAAAAAACGATGAAAAAACTATTTACAGGCTTTTGTGGGATACTTACAGGCCTGGCCACTTTTTATTTGATGTATGGCTGGTATGATATATTTCCCTGGGCGGTTGTTGCCTTAATCATTGGGTATTCCAGTAAAAACCGAAGGGACAGTATTATCAACGGAGCCATATTCGGGTACTTTTTATTCCTTGTGTATATTTATGCAGGTTATAAAGGCAAAACGGACATGGCAGGAATGATTAAGTTTATTGCTTTTGATATGCTGTTTAGTTTGGTAGGTGCGCTTGCCGGGGCGATAGGGGCGTTTATTGGGAATTGGCTGAAAGGGAAAATTGTCAGAACCGTTGATTAATTTGATTTTTATGATTTAACTGATTTTTGGCGGGTTTCTG
>Ga0206965_10260_pt1 | contig 16154 bp, 9 predicted proteins | sample Alteio_BWOrgHeat_26_FD_152973 | JGI IMG/M metagenome (GOLD analysis project Ga0206965, IMG submission 152973) | Enriched cells from forest soil in Barre Woods Harvard Forest LTER site, Petersham, Massachusetts, United States -... | ecosystem: Environmental > Terrestrial > Soil > Temperate forest >...
TGCCGACCACGTCGTGGAAATCGGCCCGGCCCCCGGCAAACGCGGTGGTCAATTGGTCTTTAATGGTCCGTTGCAAAAATTGCTGACCGATCGCAATAGTTTGACCGGGCAATACTTAAGCGGACGCAAAACGCTGACACCTCCGCAGCAAAGGCGTTCGGTAAAATCATTTTCACAAAGCCCGAAAGATTTCCTCCATCTGCGCGGGGTGACCTTGCACAACTTGCGCGGACTCGACGTTTCGATTCCGCTCGGGCGGCTGGTCGGGCTCTGCGGTGTATCGGGCTCGGGCAAGAGCACGCTGCTCAAGCACGCGCTCTACGAAGGTCTGTGTGCCAAGCGCGGCCAGCCGATGACGGAGCCTGCCGCGATGAAAAGTGTGTCGATGCCCAAGTGGGCCGAGTTGATGCTCGTCGACCAGTCGCCGGTCAGCCGCACGCCGCGCAGCAATGCCGCGCTCTACTGCGGTGCGTGGGAAGGCATTCGCCAATTATTCGCCAGCGGCGCGGCGGCGCAGGCGGCCGGTTATACCGCGCGGGAATTTTCCTTTAATGCTGGCGAGGGCCGTTGCCCGCATTGCCAGGGTCTCGGCCAGGAGCGCGTCGAGATGCAGTTCATGAGCGATTTGTACGTGCCCTGCCCGGAGTGCAACGGCAAACGCTTCCGCCCGGCGATACTCGAGTGCGCGTGGAATGGCCGCAGTGTCGATGAAGTGCTCGCCATGGAAGTGCGCGAGGCAGCGGAATTTTTCAACTCCCATCCAAAAATCGCAATGCGCCTGCGCGCGCTGGGAGAGGTTGGGCTCGGTTATTTGCCCCTCGGCCAGCCGCTCAATTCATTATCCGGCGGCGAGGCCCAGCGCTTAAAGCTGGTTCGTTATCTCGGCGGCTTGGAAGAAACTGCCGGGCCTTCACTACTTTTGTTGGACGAACCGACGACCGGCTTGCATCGCGACGACGTGGGCCGCTTGTTGCAAGTCCTTCAACGCCTCGTCGAGCGCGGGCACAGCGTGGTTGTGGTCGAACACCAGCCCGATGTGCTGGCCGCTTGTGACTGGCTGCTCGAATTGGGCCCCGAGGCCGGAGAGGCCGGAGGAAAAATCGTCGCCGAAGGCCCGCCAGAAAAAATTGCCAGCGCCGCGACTGCCACGGCTCCGTTTCTGCAGAGAGCATTGGCGGAGAATAGTCCCACCAAATTGCTCGCCGCTGAACGCATCGTCAAATTTTCGACTGACAGCATCAGCCAGCAACCGGCCACCACGCTCCGCGTGGTTGGCGCCCGCGAACATAATTTAAAGAATGTCTCGCTCGAATTGCCGCGCCGGGAATTCATTGTGCTCACTGGCGTGTCGGGCTCGGGCAAATCGTCACTCGCCTTCGACATTATATTTGCCGAAGGCCAGCGGCGTTTCATGGAAAGCATGTCGTCCTATGCGCGACAATTTGTCGAACAGATGCCCCGGCCTGACGTCGACGAGGTCAGTGGCTTGCCGCCCACGGTCGCGATTGAACAGCGCGTAACGCGCGGCGGCCGCAAGAGCACGGTGGCGACGGTAACGGAAGTCGCGCCATACTTGCGATTGCTCTACGCGCGGCTGGGCGTGCAACACAGTCTGGTCACCGGCAAGCCGCTTATCGCCATGGGGCGCGCAGAAATTTTGCGACTGATGCGGCTGGAAATCGCGGCGCAAAAAAAAGCAGCCCATCTCTATTTGTTCGCGCCCCTCGTGCGCGGGCGCAAAGGCCATCACCAACCGCTCGCGGATTGGGCGGCCAAGCAAGGCTTCGCCCTGATGCGCTGCGACGGCAAATTGGTGCCTACCGCAAAATTCCAAAAGCTTGACCGCTATCGCGAGCATGATGTCGAGGTCGCCGTTGCGGATTTTGGCACCCAATCGGACAAGAAACTCGCAGGCTTGGAAATCGAGCGCGCACTGGACATCGCATTAAAGCACGGCTCGGGCGCGTGTTTCTTGCTAGAGCCGAAGGAAAACTCACCGATCTGGTTTTCGACGACCCGCACGGATCCCGCCACCGGCGAGGCATATCCTGAATTAGACCCCAAACATTTTTCATGGAATTCGCCTCGCGGGTGGTGTCCGCGCTGCCGTGGCCATGCGCGGCTCTATGCCGAGGTGGATGCAAACGAGGATATTTACGCAGAAGCGCCGAGCTATGCGGAACCACTCGAGGAAATTTGCCCCGATTGCCATGGTGCGCGACTGAGCCCCATTTCTCGCGCCGTCAAATTATCCTTTGCTGAGGGCCCAGCGCGTTCATTGCCGGATTTGCTCGCGCTCGCTCCGGCAATTTTGTTGGAACAATTGCGGCACCTCAAGCTCGACGCGCGGGGAAAATTAATTGCCGGCGAAATTATCCCGCAGATGGCGGAGCGCTTGAAATTTCTCGACCGCGTCGGTTTGGATTATCTCACGCTCGATCGCTCGGCCGACACGCTCTCTGGTGGCGAGGCCCAGCGCATTCGCCTGGCGGCGCAACTCGGCTCCAATCTCGCGGGCGTGCTCTACGTGCTCGACGAGCCTTCCATCGGCCTGCACGCGCGCGACAACCGGCGGTTGATTGAGTCGCTACGCCAGCTGCAACAAAACGGCAATTCGCTGCTCGTCGTCGAGCACGATGAAGATACCTTGCGACAGGCCGACCGCATTATCGACCTCGGCCCCGGCGCTGGAGTTCATGGCGGAAAAATCGTCGCTCAAGGCCCGTTGGCGGAAATCTTGCGCCACCCGGAATCAGTGACGGCAAAGTTTTTGCGCGAGGGGTTAATTCACCCCCGTCGCGGCAGTTGGCGGGCAATCCCTTCCGGTGGCCCAAAAGAAAATGGCAAAAGCTCTTCCGCCCCCAAAAAAGACTGGATGCTCTTGCGCGGCGCGGCGCGGCGAAATTTGCGCGGAGGCGACGCCTGGTTTCCGCTTGGCCGTTTGATTGTGGTCAGTGGTCCCTCCGGTGCGGGCAAGAGCACACTCATCCGCGATGTATTGGAGCCAGCCGCCTCTTTTGCGGTGAAGCACAATCTCGCCAAATTCGATTGGAAAACGGCGCTGAAGTCGGGACGTTTTAAATTGGACACGCCCGGCGCGCCGCCATCGTGGCGGGAACTTATTGGTGCCAATGCCTTTCGCCAGGTTATTGAAGTTGGCCAGGATCCGATTGGGCAGACTCCGCGGTCCACGCCCGCGACCTACATCGGCGCATTTGAGCACATCCGCGCGCTCTTTGCGCAATTGCCCGAGGCGCGGCTGCGCGGCCACGAGGCCGGTTGGTTTTCCTTCAACACCAAGGGCGGCCGCTGCGAGACCTGCTCAGGCGCGGGCCGGGTGAAATTGGAAATGAGTTTCCTGCCCGAGGCCTGGCTGCCCTGCGACGAATGCGGTGGCGACCGCTACGGGGCCGAATTGCGTGAGTTGCGCTGGAACGGAAAGAACCTTGCTGAAGTTTTGCGCATGTCTTTCGAGGAAGCGGCCGCTTTTTTTGCGGCGCATCGCAAATTAAAAGCCCTCCTGGACTTGATGGTCGAAACCGGCCTCGGCTATTTGACCTTGGGCCAAAGCAGTCCGACACTTTCCGGCGGCGAAGCCCAACGACTGAAGCTGGTGAGCGAGTTGACGCGCGGCCTGCCCAATCCGCGTGCGGGTGGTCCGCCCACCTCCTTGTATATTTTGGAGGAGCCGACCATCGGCTTGCACCAGAGCGACGTCGCGCGGCTCATCGATTTGCTCCACCGGCTCGTGGACCAGGGCCACACGGTCGTGGTCATTGAGCACCACTTGGATATTATTGCCGAAGCGGACTGGGTGGTGGAACTCGGGCCCACGGGCGGCGCAGCGGGCGGCCAAATCATGTTCCAAGGGCCGGCGGCCCAACTGGCCTGGCGCGATGATTGCCCCACGTCCATTTACCTGCGCGAGAAATTAGGCCCGTTGCCCAAGTGAATGAAGAAATTTTCTTTTATGTAAGAGCGAAAAAATCGTCGCTGGTCCAATTGACGGAAGCACGATTGTGGTCTATGTTGAAACGTAGAGCCGAAGAGTAGTTCAGCGAGGTTCTGGCTCTCCACGCGGCCATCACCTACGAACCAAGCGAGAGTACCTCCGCAATAACCACAAACAAAACAAAGTACATCACCGTTCGAAGAGCAGCCACAGGCCGCGCGACGGAATGAAGGAGCCCCGCCGGGTTAAGAGCCCCGGCGGGGCCTTTTTTTTTGCCTAAATGAAGCGGGCCTGTGAAAGTTAAATTACCGCGCCACTACCAAGCCCGACAGGCCAATTACTCCACCCACCACAAAGCCATAGGCGGCATGGCCGACCCAGTGGGATAGTGCGATGGAAAAGCTGCGTTGCTGAAATTCCTCCAAGGGATGGACTTCGGCGGCAGCGGCGATCAGCACAAGCGACATGATCAGCCCGTGTACCACACCCAACGCAATGCCCCACATGAGATTTGGTCCCAGTCCGGGCTTCCCAATGGCCATCATGAAGAAGGTATATATTTGCGCGAAAAAAATCCCCAAGGCTATGTGGACGGCCCCGCCCACCATCGGCGCGCTTTCATACCTGCGGGTTAACAGGCTGCCCACCGCGGTCAGCAGCCGGGTTTGGGCCAGCCCACTACTGGATAAGCCATATAAAACGGCCAGCATCGCTGCCGCTCCCAGTAACCCGGCCAAGGTTGACCACACGAGAAACCCACCAATCAAAGATGCCGGGCTCATTACTAAATTTAACCCATCTTCGTGGCGGCAGCAATGGGTAGTAACCCTCACACTTATATAAATTTGCCCAATGCAGCGGCGAGCAACACGACCAGCCACGGCGGTGTGCGCCATTTTTCCAGCAAACCAAACGCGACTAATGCGGCGGCAACATCTGTCCAACTGTTCAATGATTCCACGACGATGGGATTAATGAGCGCCGCGAGCAAGATGCCCACGACCGCTGCGTTTGCACCCCGCAGCGCCCCCTGCGCCCATGCGCGACTCCGCAAAGAATGCCAGAAGGGTAGCGCTCCGCCGACCACCAGCCACGCAGGCAAATAAATTGCGAACAGGCAGGCCAGCCCACCCAGCCACGCGCGTGGCCCGGCAAAAATCACCGTGCCCAAATAGGCCGCGAAAGAAAACAGCGGGCCCGGAACTGCTTGAGCTGCACCATAGCCGGCGAGAAACGCGTGATCACTAATCCACCCCGGTGGCACCACTTCCGCGCGCAGCAATGGCAGCACGACATGCCCGCCGCCAAACACCAGCGCCCCTGCGCGGTAGAAACTGGCCAGCACCCGCGTGCCATGGGACATCGCAAACACAGGCAGTGCAACAAGCAGAATTATATAAATCAATAATGCAGCCATCGCATAGCGATGAGCAGGGAGCACGGAGCGGGGAGAAAGAGGGGAAGATTCCATCGGGGGGTTTTCTCCCTGCTCTCCGCTCCCTGCTCCCTGCTTCAATATCAGCCACCCCACCACCAACCCCGCTGCCAGTACCCCGATTTGGGTGTACGCACCGGGAAACCATAATACCACGGCAGTCGCGGCGATCCCGAGCAACGCGTGCTGAAAATCCGGGCACAACCGCCGCGCCATGTTCCATACCGCTTGGGCCACGACTGCGGCCGCTGCGATTTTTAATCCATGCAGCCACGCCGCGCCCTGCACGTCACCCAACGCCGCCAGGCCATAGGCAAAGAGAATCATCAATCCCGCCGACGGCAGCAGAAACCCGAGCGACGCCGCCAGCGCCCCAGCCAGTCCCGCGCGTTGCATGCCAATTGCAAAAACCATCTGGCTGCTCGCGGGGCCGGGCAAAAAATTGCACAGCGCCACCAGATCTGAAAAATGTTCGTCACTCAACCACTGCCGCCGCCGGACAAATTCCTCGTGGAAATAACCCAGGTGCGCGACCGGCCCGCCGAAGCACGTGCAGCCGAGCTTCAAAAAAATGCCGAAAAGACTGAGAACCCGGTTGAGCATCGGAAAGACTTAGCCGTTTAAATATTTTTATGGCGCGGGCAGTGCGCTTTGAATTTCCAATCGTTGTTGCGCATTGAGCAGGGCCCGGCGCGCCGGGGCAAGATCAGGCGCCGCCGCCAGCGCGATTTGATATTGTTGAATGGCTTCTGCCAGATGGCCCGACTTGGAAAGCGCCAGGCCCAACTGGTAGTGGGCTTCGGGATAATTGGGCCGCAAATGCAGGCAGGTTTTATATTCACTGACGGCCTCGTCCAATCGACCAAGCAAAATTAACGTCGTGCCCAAGCCAAAATGGATGTCCGCCGAATCAGGCTTAAGGCGCACGGCATTTTGATAATAGCGCAAAGCCACCTCCGGCTGGCCAGCACTATTATAAGCATTGCCCAGATTATTCTGGGCTTCGGGTGAATCTGGCGTGAGGCGGAGGGCTTGCTGAAACTCTACAATGGCTTCTTGCCCATGGCCCAGCTTGAGCAAAGCAATCCCTGCCTGGGTGCGCGCCTCATTAAAATAGGGATCCATGTCTGCCGCTCGTCGAAAATGCGCCAGGGCCTCTTCGAGTCGGCCTGCGTCCCGCAAATGCAGCCCCCAGTTATACTCAGCCAAAAAATTCCCGGGATTAAGACGCAGGGAAGTTTCATCTTCCCGGAGGCCTTCGCTTGGCCGCCCCGCATTGACGAGCGCCACGGCAAGATTTTCATGCGCGCGGAAATTGCCGGGCACATTGGCCGCGTCATCTTGCCAAACCGAAAGTTCCGTGGCGTAAGTTTCGTTTCGTTGAAAAGTGAGAATGCCCCAAGCGATCGCCAGCACCGCCACCCCTGCAAAAGCCTGGCGCCCTCCCCATCGATAGAGCACGGCCACACCCATCGCCACCATTGCGGCCAAAGGCTGGTACATCCGGTGCTCCGCTTCCGTCTGGGTTGTCAATGGCACGATGCTCGAGCTTGGGCCGAGAATTAAAAACACCCACGTGCCGACAAAACCCCACACCGGCTTTCGGATGAGCGCCCAGACGGTTGCCACCAAAATCATGCCAAGCATCACGGCGGGCAGCCAGACGGTCGACAGACTGGTCACCACATCGCTCCCGTAGTCAATGGCCAGCGGATGCGGCCAAACTGCCAGGATAAAATAATGCGGCACGACCGCGCATTGTTTGAGGGCATATTGCCACCACACGGTGCCCAGTCCAAAACCCACGGTGCCTCCGCGATGTTGGGAACTCAACATCAACCCGGCCAATATCAACCAGCAACTGGCTAGCGCCAGGTAAAACTTAATTCGAAGAACCCACGCGCGAATAAAAGACCCGGCGGCAAACGTCCGGTCGTAAAGCAGTACCATGATTGGAGCCGTCGCCACCGTTTCCTTGTTGGCCAAACCCACCAGCACCGCCGCCACTGCCGCCACCCGCCACGCATTGGCCTTCGACGAATCCAGCGAGCGAATAAAGCAATAAATAGTCAGCAAATAGAACAGCGCCCCCAGCGATTCCGTGCGCTGCACCACACAGGTCACCGTTTCGGTCAACAAGGGATGCACCGCCCATAATAGCGCAATCAGAAAGCCCAGTGGCAGCGAATCGCGTCCGAATTGTTCTGCCAGGACGGGCTGCTGCAAGGTGCGGCGAATCACGCCGAACAATACCAAGGCCGCCAGCCCATGGATGATTAAATTCAGCGCATGGTAGCTCCAAGGCGCATAACCCGAAATCGCGTAATTCAGCGCCAAGGAATAATTAATCAGTGGCCGCCCGGCTGAACCCGATCCCGATTCGCCGGGCGGGGACAGCGCCGTCCACGGCGGCCATAATTGCGTGATGGTCGGGTTGTGTTGGATGGCCAGTTGGTCATCAAAAACAAACGGCGCATTAAAAATATTTTGGTAGGCCGCCAGCACCGCCACCAACAACACCAGCGCCGTCCAAAAAACCTGGCGGCCTTCGGCTATCCGCGAAATGGGTTTCAGTGTCATGGGCGGGCGGTTGAACATCGGACTGAGTCAGTGGCAAATTTTTATGGCGTTGGAGCCTGGCCCGGCAGTCGTTGTTGCGCATTGAGCAGCGCCCGTTGCGCCAGCGCAAAATTGGGCGATTCCGCCAGTGAGATTTGATATTGGGCAATCGCCTCGGGAAGGCGACCCGATTTGGAATAGGCCAGCCCCAATTGGTAATGTGCTTCGGGATAATTGGGCCGCAACCGCAAACTTTCTTTATATTCATGGATGGCTTCGTCAAACCGACTGAGCAAAATCAGCGTGCTGCCCAAGCCGTAATGGATGTCTGCCGAATCAGGTTCCAGGCGCACCGCGTTTTGATAATAACGCAAGGCCACCTCCGGCTGGCGCGCGTAATTATAAGCATTGCCCAGATTGTTGAGGCCCTCAGGCGAATCCGGCGTGATGCGCAAGACTTCCTGAAATTCCGCCATGGCTTCCGGCACCCGGCCCAGTTTTAGCAACGTGATGCCCGCTTCCGACCGCGCCTGCGTGTAATCGGGATTCAGCGCCGTCGCCTGCTGAAAGTGTTTTAGCGCCTCTTCAAGCCGGCCGAGATTCGCCAGATGCAGCCCCCAATTATTTTCCGCCGTGGCATCTTGTGGATTTAAACGTAGCGATAGTTCATCCTCTGGGAGTGCCTCCAATAAACGCCCGGAATCGGCCAGGGCCACCGCGAGGTCCTTGTGCAGCACGGCCACTTGCGGCAGCTTGGCGGTATTGTCGCTCCACATCGCCACCACGCTATGGTAATCTCCATTGCGTTCAAAAGTCAGCCCGCTCAGCGCCACCACCCACGCGAGCGCGAAGGCCCAGGTCCGATTGCCCAACAATTCCCATAGCCAAAAAATCGCCAACACGGTCAGCCCTGCCAGCGGCAAATACATGCGGTGCTCAGCCTCTGGCTCCGTAATAATCGGCAGGATGCTCGATGTGGGCGCGAGGATGACAAAAACCCACGCGCCGATAAACCCCAGCGCCGGTTTCCGCTTGAGCGCGACGAAGGTCCCGCCGATGAGCCCCGCCACGATGGCCGCATCAAAAACTATTGCGTAGTCCAGCGGCGGCAGGTGGTCCCCATAATTCAGCACCAGCGGATGCGGCCAGACACTGAGTTGCAAATAATGTACCACTACCCGGAGCTCGAGCCACGCGTATTTCCACGCGCTCACGCCCACGCCCAGGCCCGCGCTCTGGCCGCGGTTCCCCGCCGCATACACCAGCCACGCCAGCGGCAGCCACGTGCAGGCCAGCGCGAAATAAAGCTTCCCGCGCTGCCGCCACGCTTGGACAAAACTTCCCGCCAGAAAAGTCCGGTCATAAAGCAACGCCAGCACCGGCGCCGTGACCATTACTTCCTTGGACAACATGCCCAGCAAACACGCCCCCGCTGTCAAGATTTGCCATACCCACGCGCAGTTGCTTTGCGCACTCCGCGCCAGGCAGTAAAACATCAGCAGGTAAAACAACCCCATCAACGCTTCCGACCGCTGGGAAAGATACGTCACCGATTCCGTTTGCAGCGGATGCAACATCCACACCAGCGCCACGCTCAACGCCAGCCACTCGGCGCTGCCGCCATAGTGCGCGCGCAAGTTCGGCAGCAGCAAGGTCCGCCGCACCAGGCCAAACAAGGCCAGCGCCGCCAGCAGGTGAATCGCCACACTGACCACATGGTGCCCCCACGGCGCCAGCCCGCTCAGCTGATAACTCAGCGCAAAAGAAACATTCGTCAGCGGACGCCCCGTGACCGGCCGGCCGTCATTCGGCGGGCTCCACGCCGTCAGCACGCCTTGCTGGGCGCTCGGGTTGTCCTGAATGGTCCCGTGATCATCCATTATAAAGGTACCCTGCAGGCTGTTACTATACGCCACCCAACCCGCCAGGATTATCACCAACCCCGCCAGCCACACCCTCCAAGCTGGCGTCGGCCACCCGCCCAAGGCGGAAATCGAGGAATTATTCGCTTCCATGGTCAGCACGGGGTCTGCCAGCTTGCTTAGTGCTTCCACCCCTTCGGCGCAATCGTTTCCTCCCGGCGGCGGAACTTGAGGGAAAGGGTGGAGGGGCGTCTGGCGCGTAACAGCGCGCTACATTACCGCTATAAATTCAGCAATAATCCAGTTCTCGTCAATGCGAGCAGGATTGATTTCGATTGGACTGTAGTCAGGGTTAATTGGAAGCAATTGGATTTTATCATGTTCCCATTCATGATCTGCATTTAATTTCTTGGTCGAGGTGTACTTCTTAACTGTATACTTACCCCCAGTCTCAGGATCAGAAACTTCGTGCAGTTGAGCCAAGATAATTTTCCCTTCCCGCGAACCTAGAACACCATGCCGAAACAGACAGTATTCCCCATCTTTGATCCTCGGCTGCATGGATTTCCCGACGACCTTAGCGACAAAGTGACGATTATCAATTTTGATGCCCTTGGGCTTTGCAACCCAGCCAATGGCCTCAACGGGATCAGTCTTACCGTATTGTCCAGCAGCAATTTCATAGGAGTAAACCGGTACAAAATCGACGTATTCTCCATCTTTTGGATCCTCAATTATTTTCAGCAACTGTTGGGATGTTTCTGGCTCACTAGAGGTTGCATCTAAATCGGGACCAAACGCAGAACGCTTAAAATATTGATTAGTTTCTGGATCAACAGAATAAATGAAGCAGCCCTTTTGTCCACGTGTCATCAACGTGCGATACGTATTTTTTATAATATCGGCGGCTTTTTTCTTGGCCTCCTGTGGATTCTCCTTCAACAATTTCTTGTAGCCTTTAATTGACGCATCCATTTTTGATCGCTTATCGGCATGCGTCTGAAGAAAGCCATCTCTCACAATTAAATCCGGTCCGAAAATTACACCGATATAATCCAGTTCTAACCCTTGACAGGTATGGATGCAGCCGACTTCGCTCACTGATTCAGGTTTAAGAATCCAAAGATTACCATCATTTGCCAAATTCCATTTGGCGCTGAAGTTGCCTGTCGGTATGGTAATATCCATTCCAGTTGGATTATTTCGACTCACCCAATCCCAGCAATATCCAGCAACCATTCTTGCCTTGTTGCTAAGTTTGTTCTCGGCAATAATTTTGTCGCGGAGTTCTTCTGGGGAATCACAAACCACAAATGGGTAATCAACACCTTCAAGTGTTGAATTTGCCGTTTCGCGAATATTCAATACATTATCAACCCAGGCAAGATAGCCATCAGAGCCATTGCATCTAAATTGAGATTGCAGTGTCATTTCTTGCACATTTGCGCCACACGCTCTTGCCCATTTGTTAATTTCTGCTTTATCACCAATGTCCTTGAGCGTAACCCGCTGGTTTTCATCTATAAAAAACACACTGAACCTTGCGGTGCTAATAATTTCCTTAATTTGATTTTCGCCAAGATTGTTAAACATGCCCGATTTTTCATTCAATCTATGCGCTTCATCGATGATCAGTGAGTCAAAGCTGTTCGGTTCGGATTCTGTGTAGGATCCTGATCCAGTAAAGAGATTACTTATTCGGGATTTCTTCAGCGCCCCAGTTAATTTACTTTCATACACGGCTCGCGGAGCGGCATTTTTTGTGACGTATTGAACGACCTGCTCTTTTGCAGTCAATTCAACAAGAAGATTGACTGCGACCACCGATTTCCCGGTGCCGGGTCCTCCCTCAACTATTAATACGTGTTTTTTATCGTTTGTGGATTTTTGAGCAAGTTGTAAGGCCGTCTCATAGACCAACTTCTGGTCGTCAATCATTAGAAATTCTTTATTTCCTTGAAGCAATGATAGCAGCTTGTCCGCGAGATTCTTCGAGGGGCTGATTTTGCCGTCTCGTATTCGATACATTATTTCCCCGGAATCACCAAATCGGATGTGCTGCTTTATAAAATTCTTTAGCTTCACGGCATCTAGCTTCAAGAATGCAGGCGCCTTGGTGGTATGTTCTTTGTAAAATGGGCTATTAATTGTCGAATCGGATACGCAATTGTGCAAGTAGGCGCATGGTTTCAACAAAATGGGTTCATCCCTGACTGCCGCATTAAAGTCTTCTAGTAGGGACGCATAGGACCACGCCTGATAGGAAGGGTGCATGGTCTCTCTTTCTCCTTTCCCGATAAAGGTACTGACAACCGCGTCCTTGTCCGTAGTTTTAGCTTCAGCCCACTGCTTCAGTTCGATAATTACTGCGGTCTTCTTGTGATCTATGTCTGCTCCGGTCAAAATGAAATCAATTCTTTTTGATGTTTGAGGAATATTAAACTCAATTGCGACCCCAGCATCCTTGGGGATTGTTTCATCAACTAATATGCGATGCATATAACCCATGGAATTTTTCCATGAATTTATCTCAGAAATGCCTACGGATTTATGCATCCGATTTTTGAATGCCGCGAGAATCTTGTCCTCAATCTCATTTGAGAACACATCATCGATAAATTCAGACTTTTTTGCCAAGTAAACAATCATTTTGGAGCATGCTTGCGAGCAGAGTACTCCGTATATTTTTTTGCCGAGCCTTTTGCTTTTTCGACTGGATACTTGACGCCATTTTTTGCCAGCTTGCTTACAATAATCTCAGCCGGATCGAGCCCGAGTTCAGCTGCGAGAAGCAGTGCGTAATTTAGGACGTCGGCAACTTCTTCACCAATTTCCTGACGCTTTCGCCGGTCTGCGATAAGTGCTTCAACTTCCTTGGGCGATTTCCAAAGAAAATGCTCCTGCAATTCAGCAGCCTCGATTGCTACTGCTTTGGCAAGTTGATCCGGACTGTGAAACTGCTTCCAGTCTCTCGCATCTCGAAAAGCGAGGATCTGCCGGGTTAGTTCGTTTAGATCCATATTGATCGACAGGTGGCGGCAAGGGTCGATAGCAGCAGCCAAGTAGAATTTGTCCACTTTGATCTCGGAGTCAAAAGGAAACCCCTAGCTATTCCCGGATCGGTTTAACCTGTATTTCTCGCGATCCCCACTTCCCCAAACCCCTCTTCCTGAGGGGGATAAATTGGTCGGGCTGGAGAGATTCGAACTCTCGACCTCTTGCACCCCATGCAAGCGCGCTACCAGGCTACGCTACAGCCCGAAATCCTAACAATCCTCCGCCGCTTTCGCTTGAGAGTTACGCGCCGGGGAACGGCGCGAAGGGTCAATCTTACGGAGGCGATAGGAGAGCGCAAGGGTAAAAGACGGCGGCAAACCGCGCTTAAGCCTCCAAACAACCACGGATAGCACGGATTGCACCGATAGGCTTCGCCGGAAGGGCGGGACTGGCACTCCTTATCCGAGTTATCCGTGCCATCCGTGGTCTCGGGAAACTCCCTTCTAGGCTTGCATCAATGCCGCCGACGAGTATCGTTCTCTCTTTTCCCCTTGTGCCGGACGCCAGTGGCGGTATGTGGGGGCCAACCAATCTCCACCGGCACCCAACTCAAAAACATCCAGATCCAAGGCCCGGACCGCCGCTTTGTCCTTCCGACGAACCGCAGTTCAGGCACGGAGCCAGTCTCAACTCACATGAATATCACCGTCAAAGACCTGCTCGATGCAGGCATGCACTTCGGTCACCAAAAACGCCGCTGGAATCCCAAGTCCAAGCCCTACATTTTCGACCACCGCCAGGGCGTCAGCATCATCGACCTCGAAAAGACGCACAAGCTGCTCGAAAACGCCGCCAAGTTCGTGGAAGAAGCCGTCGCTGCCGGCGGAGACGTCCTCATCATCGGCACCAAGAAGCAGGCCCAGGAAATCGTCCGCGAAATGGCGACAACCACCAACATGCCCTTCTGCGTCAACCGCTGGATGGGCGGCACGCTGACCAATTTTGCCACCGTCAAGAACAGCCTCGAAAAGTACCGCCGTTGGTTGCGCATGGAGACGGACGGACAGCTCGACAAGCTCCCCAAGAAGGAAGCCTCCGCCATCCGCCGCGAAATGGCCCGCATGCACCGCAATTTCGAAGGCATGCTCACGATGTTGAAGCTCCCCCAGGTCATGTTCGTCATCGACACGAAGCTCGAGCACATTGCCGTGTCCGAAGCCAACCGCGTCGAGATGCCCGTCGTGGCCCTCGTCGATACGAATTCCGACCCCACGCTCGCGCAGTACCCGATCCCGGGCAATGACGACGCCGTGAAGTCTGTCCGCCTCGTCGCCGATGTTATTTTGGAAGCGATTCAGAACGGTCTCGCCCGTCGCGAAGTGAAGACCGCCCAGCGCGGTGTCGCCCCCATCGTCCGTCCGGAATTCCAGGAAGTGCAGCCGGAAGTCACGATTGCCGCCGACATTTCCGTCGCCGAGGAGCCGGAAGAAGCCGGCGCCGCCGCCCGCCCGTCGTTTGCCCGCGCCGCCCGCAAGAAGCCCGCGGCCAAAGGGAAAACCGAGTAACTTTAATCTCCACTATTTTTTGCCATGGCTGACATTTCCGCTACAATGGTCAACGAACTCCGCGCCAAAACCGGCGCCGGGTTGATGGATTGCAAACGCGCGCTGGTCGAAAGCAACGGCGACCAGTCCGTCGCCACTGATTTGCTCCGTAAAAAGGGCATCGCCTCGGCCGTCAAAAAAGCCGACCGCGACGCCTCCGAAGGCATCATCACCTCCTACATCCACCTCGGTGGCAAAGTCGGCGTGCTGATCGAAGTCAATTGCGAGACGGATTTCGTCGCGAAGACCGACGAGTTCCAGGCGCTGGGCAAGGACCTCTGCATGCAGATTGCCGCCGCCAGCCCGCTGTATGTCTCGCGCGAAGTCGTGCCCGCCGAATTGGTGGCCAAGGAAAAGGAAATCGCCGCGGCCCAGGTCGTCGGCAAGCCCGCTCCCGCCATCGAAAAAATCGTGCAGGGCAAAATCGACAAGTGGTATGGCACGATCTGCCTGCTCGAGCAGCCTTTTGTGCGCGACCAGAACAAGACCGTGAAAGACTACATCGCAGAAGCCATCGCGCGCACTGGCGAAAATATCGTCATCCGCCGCTTTGTGCGTTACGCGATTGGCGACTAAGTTGCTTTTCGGTTTTTTCGCGCCGGTTGCCTGGTCCGGGTTGTCGGCCATTTAAAATGGTTCGATTGCTCTCTTGTTCAATGGCTAAAGAATCACCTCGGTTCTTTAACAATGGAATAATTGAGCCATTGAGCAATAAGGCAGCCGAACCATCGTGCAATGATTCAGTGGGCAATCGACTGTATGGGGTGCTACAATTGTTACAGAATCGCAAATTTCTTTAACAATAGAACAATCGAGCAATCGGACATTGAATCGTTGACCGATTCCCGGCATCTATCCCAACACGATGTTGGCCACCATTGCCGAGCCGGGCTTTCACGCTTTTTCCGCTTTGCATTACGAGTCTGTCGCGGTGTGTGTTGCCCTGATTGCATTCATTGCGTGGCTCGGCTGTTATTGGCGAAAATCAGGTCCGACCGCCGAGACAAAACTCCGCCGCTCGCTCGGTTGGTTTAATATTTTCGTCTACGTGGCCTACCTGGCCTGGCTCTGGCAGCCGCGCAATTTCACTTGGGAGCGCAGCCTGCCGCTCGAATTTTGCGACATGGGCATGCTCGTCGCCGCCGGCGCTTTGTTGCTGCATGTCCGCTGGTTGCGCGGGCTGCTTTATTTTTGGGCGACGGTGTTCACCTTTCAGGCTTATCTCACACCGGTGCTGCGCCAGGGCCTGGGCACGCCGGATTTCTGGTTGTTCTGGGGCGCGCACCTCGGCATCGAGGCCGCCGCAGTTTACGATCTCACCGCCGGCCAATTTCGCCCGTCGTTCGACGATACCATCCGCAGCTACGTCCTTTCCTTTTACTACGCCGCAGCGATGATGATTTTGGATGTTCTGACTGGCTGGAACTACGGCTACGTCGGCCCCAGCAAACCCTCGACCATCACCATCATCGACGCTCTCGGCGAATTTCCCCTCCGCGTTTTGTGGATGTTGCTCATTGCGACGGCTGGTTTTGCCATTGCCTGGCTGCCGTGGGCGAGAAGTGAAAAACGCGTTTAATTTATTCGCCAAACGGCATTGCTCAATTGTTCGATTGTTGAATTGCTAAAGAACCTCTCCTCCGTGTCCTCTGTGTTCTCCGTGGTTCATCTTCATCTTTGCGCCTTGGCGTCTTTGCGCGAGAAGTTTTCTGCCCAGACTCCCTAACGCCAAAGAGTAATGGCCG
>Ga0206965_10261_pt1 | contig 16136 bp, 22 predicted proteins | sample Alteio_BWOrgHeat_26_FD_152973 | JGI IMG/M metagenome (GOLD analysis project Ga0206965, IMG submission 152973) | Enriched cells from forest soil in Barre Woods Harvard Forest LTER site, Petersham, Massachusetts, United States -... | ecosystem: Environmental > Terrestrial > Soil > Temperate forest >...
TTAACGTGCTCGCCGTGGCGCGGCAGCACCTTGGGTCACTGGACAGGATCTCGCGAGTCGTAAGGCTCGGAGTCTATGTAGCGACAGCCGGAGGGTTCTCCGATCATGTGACCGTTGCCGACGCGGCCTCAGAACTTCTCCGCGACATCCTCGGAGAAGATAAGATGCCGTCGCGTCTGGTGTTCGGAGTGGAGAGCCTTCCGCTCGGTGTGCCGGTCGAGCTGGAAGTGATTTTTGAGGTTTCCGCCTGATGCCCGCCTCGTGGAATCGGAGCTGGCTCCCAGAGAAACTCGGGGTTGACTATCCCATGCGATCTGTTAAGGGAGTTTCCTTATGTGGGACCACCCCACTAAAGCCGCGTGACGAAGGCGCCGATGAAAACCAAATGATATGGAGACGACCAGCATGAAAGATCAGAAACTCGCAGCAACAAAGAATACTCAGATCCATGTGACCAAGCGCTCGCCCGAGTATTGGCGAGTCACCTTTGATCACCCGCCGCTCAACATCTTCGGTCCAGAGATGCTTCCGCAAATGGACGAGATCATCACGGCACTCGAAACCGACGAGCAGGTCAAGGTGGTGGTTTTTGATAGTGCCGTTGAAGGTTTCTTTCTGATTCATTTGGATTTTCTTGCAGAACTCGACGACTTGGCGCGTCTTCCTCCTGGACCCACAGGGTTGCATCCGTGGCCCGAGATGCTGGTGCGCCTGAGTCGTGCACCTGTCGTATCGATTGCGTCGATTCGCGGGAGGGCGACTGGTATGGGAAGTGAGCTCGCCCTGGCCTGCGACATGCGTTTTGCCAGTCGCGAAAAAGCCATCTTGTCGCAGTTTGAAGTTGGCGCCGGGCTGGTGCCTAGCGGCGGCCCCATGGCGCAACTGTCGCGTCTCATGGGAAGAGGGCGCGCCCTGGAAGTGATTTTGAGCGCAAACGACATCCCCGGCGACCTGGCCGAGCTCTATGGCTATGTGAATCGGTCGTTGCCGGATGCTGACATGGACGGATTTGTCGATGCGCTTGCCACCAGAATTGCATCGTTTGACAAACACACAATCATGGATACGAGGCGCCTGGTCAACATCGCGAGTTGGCCGCTTGATATCGAAATCGAATCCGGGTGGAACGCATGCGTTGCCTCGATGGCGCGGCCAGCCACACAGGAGCGGATCAAGGAGTTGATTGGGCGAGGCTTTTGCAAACCTGGCGATGCAGAAAATCGTCTGGGAGATTTCGTGGGACAACGCTGAGCATCTACAACGGCGCAGATTTTGTGGACGATCAAACTGACGCTGAGGCGATCTCAGAAAAAATAGATTCGATCTCAAAAAGGAGAATAAATGGAAACAAAAGGAAAAGTCCTGGTGCTAGTCTCGAGCGGCCACGGTTTGCCCCTGCAAGAGGGCAAGGTTTATTCCGGCGCTGGCTACTACCTCAACGAGCTGACGGTTCCGGTTCGCGCCCTGATGAAGAATGGCTACGAAATCACTTTCGCCAACCCGAAAGGCAACACGCCGCAACTGGATGTCAATTCAGCGACAGCCATGTTCTTCGGTGGGGACGAGGCTAAGCTTCAGGACTATCGAAGCTTCCGCGACAGCCTGACTGGACTCAAAAATCCAGCTCGTATCTCGGACGTCATTGCATCGGGCCTGGATCAATATGACGCTGTGCTCGTCCCTGGCGGCCATGGCCCGATGATCGACCTTCTCGATGATCCCGACGCCGGCACCGTGCTTAGACACTTTCATAAAACATCCAAGCCTACTGCAGTGCTCTGCCATGGTCCGATTTCACTTCTCGCGGCTCTTCCGAATGCGTCGGAAGTGGTCGGCGCGCTGAAGGCGGGCGATGCCGCTTGAGCGCGGGCAAAGGCTCAAGATTGGATATATTCCGGATATAAGATGACCATCTTTTCGACAGCGGAAGAGCAGCAGCGGGAGCCGGTTGAGATTGGTGGTAAGGTGCTCTTCTACCCGGACTTCGCCTTGCGTGCGGCGGGCGGTGACGTAAGTGTGGTCGCTCCATGGAAGAGCTACGTCCTTCAAGATCGCGAGCTGATCTCAGGTCAGAATCCGTTCTCTGATGAAGCGCTTCTGAAACTTCTTCTACCGGCACTCAACGAGAAGAAGAGGTGAGTCGGCAAAAACGGTCAAACCAAAATCAGGGAGTGCCGGATTCCAGCGCATCGACGCTGGCTGAATGTTTGGTGCAATGCATTCATTGCAAGGGATGATCATGTCTGCTTCCTGGAACTAGAACGGGCTCACCGCCAAGCTCGGAATCGAGTTCGTTGCCTCGATCGAGCCGGTGCGATCGGGGCTCGCTGGCTTGGCCCATCTTCTAAGGCGGCGGAATGCCAGCGTAGGCCGTCCAACGCCACCCGTTGCGTCGACTGATGCCAAAGTATCGCCGATACCTTCGTCCAATTGTTTCGGCGCGACGGGTCTGGCTTAATCGGTAGTAGAGATGGGATCTGAACGAATCGCGGATTTGCGAGGGAGCCTTTCATGAACGAATTAGGCAAATTCTGCCCACCTCCAGGACTCACAGCAACGCCTCGGCAGGTCGAACGCGTGGCCCAACTGTTTTGGGAGTCCGCTAACGCGGCTTCTCCTGACGTGTTTCAAGTGACGTCACAACTGCTTGCTTTCTTCCGAGCTCAAGGATGCGCACTCCCCGTCGCGGAAGAACTGGCACAGAAGGTTACGAATGAGCTTACAGCACGAGTGCGAGAGGTTCTCCGGCGACCAGGCTTGGGTGCATCGTGGATTTCGGGCGTGATTCAGGTCGGGGATTTGAAGTTGGATCTGGAGAGTCACATGCTCCGGCGTGGCGATGACGAAATTCATCTTTCGCCGAAAGAATTTGATCTCCTCGCATTCATGATGAAGAATGTCGATGTTCTCCTGACCCATGTCAAGCTGCTACGGTCCGTTTGGGGGCTTGAGTACGGAGGCGAACTGGAATACTTGCGCACGTATGTGCGCGGTCTGCGCAAGAAGATTGAAAAGAATCCGGCCAATCCCGAATATATCGTGAGCGAGCCCTGGATGGGGTATCGCTTTCGCAACCCGGCGGGTGTCGCGCGCCGACTGATTTAGAGGAATCCTCCATGTACAGCAAATTAGACGCCCTCGTTGAAGAGGAGATCGTTGGCGATAGTCTGGCAATTCAATACGTCTTGAATCAGGTTCGCAATGTCGCAAAAACAATGCGCCAGAATTCACAAGCCACCGCGTCGGGCGTCGCGCTGCTGGTAGTCGCCGTGCTCGGGATTACAACCATGCCCGGATATTCGCAGGCGGCGGGAAGTGATTATGTATCGCCGTCGGGTGCTGTTTCGAAAGGTAAAGCGCCCAGGATGCGGGTTCAATTGTTGAACCCAGGGGAGATTACGAAACACTATGCTGTGATCTTCTACCAGGGAGACGAGGCTTTGTCCGGCCTCATAGAGTTTGCCGAGAAGTATCAAGTTACCAGTGCCCATTTCACCGCTATCGGAGCCTTGAGTGGAGGAACGCTGGGGTTTTTCGATCCCCAGCGAAAAATGTACAGGAAGATTCTCATCGACGGTCAGCACGAAGTGATCGGGATGACTGGTGATATCGCGCTCGATCATGGAAAACCGGCGTTGCATACGCATATGGCGGTTGGGGCGGCGGACGGAACAACGCGCGCCGGCCACGTTCTTGCCGCGTATGTATCCCCAACTTTGGAAGTGATGATGACGATGATGACTGTCGATCCAGTAACGATGCAAAAACGGCTGGATCCCGCAACGGATCTGACGTTGATTGATCCACTCTCGAAGTAGGTGAAGTGCTTCATGCGCGAGCAAAACTCAGCAATAATCATGAACCGTCGAGAGACACTCAGACTTTCGTCGATTGCCGCCTTGACTGGCACGACTGCCATTCCCGGCAAGATTCAAGCGATGCAAGATATCGACATGAGGGCTATATCTTTGCCCGAACTGCCACCCAAACCGCAAGAGGATATCGCGGCGAAGCTTTTGCCCGGCTTTGTGCATACTGCGGTTCGCACCAGCGGAGCGACCATCCCTGTTTTTCACAAAGGCGACGGACCGCCGTTGCTCCTTCTCCATGGATATCCCGAGACTCACGTTACCTGGCACAAAGTGGCGCCAAGACTCGCTGAGCGTTTCTCGGTCTACCTGCCTGATCTGCGAGGGTATGGTGATTCGAGTCGCCCGACCGACGGAGATCGCCACCTCAATTACTCGTTCCGAGCAATGGCGTTGGACCAGATCGAGACGATGCGTCATTTTGGGCACGAGCAATTCCTTGTGGGTGCCCATGATCGCGGTGCTCGCGTCGCTCATCGGCAGTGTCTCGACTTTCCCAAAAGCGTCAAGAAGGTTTGTCTCATGGACATCGCTCCGACGTTGACGATGTATCGACAGACCAATCAGGAGTTTGCAACGAGGTATATGTGGTGGTTCTTCCTTATTCAGGCGGCACCCCTGCCAGAGCATCTCATTGGACTCGATCCTCAGTACTATCTGGAACAGGAGATTGCCCGTTTGGACCGCGGGCACGTAAGGTCCAAACGGCGGCGGCGCTGGGGGCAGTTCAATGCCCGAGGCCGCAAGTCTGGTTTCTGCGCTGTTTACCATTTTCCGTTGTGCGCACCTGCGTCCACGTGCAGCACCTCCCCGGTCACATGACGAGCTTCGGTCAGATAAACGATCGCGTCGACAATGTCGTCTACGTCCGAGATCATTCCCATGGGCGACAGGCCTTTCAGGAATTCGTAAGGGGCACTTGCATGCATCGGCGTATCGACGATGCCGGGAGCGACCGCGTTGAAGCGGATGCCGTCTTTCGCGTACTCCATCGCCAGGCTGCGCGTGATCGCCTCCAGTCCACCTTTCGTGATCATCGGGATGGAAGCGTTCACTCCTGCGATGGGATGCTCCACCATCGCCGACGTGATACAGGTGATGCTTCCAACGGTCTTTTGCGCCAGCATCTGCTTCACCGCAAGCTGGGTGATGTACACGTAGCCCTTCAGATTCGTATCGGAGAGGGTGTCAAAATCGTGGACGGTATAGTCAGTAAACCGCTTCGAAAAGTAGACGCCTGCGTTATTGACCACACCATCGATCGAGCCGAAGGTGTTCATCGCTGCCGCAGCAATCTTCGCCGCGGTTGAAGCCTCGCCGATGTTTCCATCGACCAGGACAAGCCTGTCCGTCGGCGCAAACCCGGACTCTGTAATCTTTCGCGAATTGGCGACAACATTGTAGCCGCGCTTGATGAACGCCTTCGTAACGCCGGCGCCGATTCCCTGAGATGCGCCCGTCACGATCATGGTCTGACGCTTAACTTCTTCGGTCATAGTGGATTCCTTATTGAGTTATTCACTGAATGCCGCGATGTGTTGCCGGAAATGCCGCGGCAGGCCGGACCTGGGAGAGCAGTTTCATAAGGTCCGAGACCGGCCGCCCGTCGAGTTGCTGCACGGTTTCGATCAGCCTGCTTCTGAGATCGTCATCAGCGAACGGTTCGCTCAACCATTGAAATTTCTCGACGGTCCGGTCCCACGACATAGGATTGGTCAGACCTCCCTCGTAGCCCACTTGCTCTTTCATGAGAATCCGCTGGTCTTTGGTGTGGATCGTGATTCGGGCACTGAGCTCTCTGGGATACCGAGCGGTGAACTGCTCGTCGGGACGGACGTCCACTCGTGCAAGCAGCGCCTGCGCGTCCGGTGCCTGAATGCGTGCCGGCTGCAACTGGGCGGGCCCCACCTGATCGTCGAGCAACGCCGCCGCGATGAGATATTTCAGGTTGTAGTCGGCTTGCTCTTTGGCCTGCGGATGATCCTTCGAGCCTAAGCGCCCACCACCGGCGAAATCGAAGGCTCCCTGGAAGACGTCGCAGCGCACGTGCTCGACATTTGCCGCCACCAGATCATTGCCCCGCTTCAGATCCAACACAGCTTCCAACACCGGTTGGCCATGAATGAGCGAGCAGTATTTCTTCAGCACCGTCTGAGAGACGATTTCGAGCGAGGGATCCTCCCAGTCCGCACGAATCGGCAGGCCAAACATACGTTCCAGCCCATCAGGGCCTTCGAACAGACCGCTCGGACCCGTAAAGCCGCGCCTGGCCAAGGAGACAGCGTAGATCGCGCGCATCCCCGTCATCCCGGGTGAGAATCCCTTCCACTCCGACACCGGCTCGGCATGGATACAGGCGAGCGAGACGTTGTCGACCGTTGCGATCGCAATCGCATTCGCGATTTCGACGGCGGAGAGTCCGAGAAGTTTCCCCGAGCTCGCGGCGGCGGAGATCGCAAGTTGCGTGGCGTGGTTGAAGCCCTTCGCCATCACCGGGACGGCGGCCGAAAACCTGCATTGAATTTCGTAGGCCACCGCGAGCGCCAGCATGAACTCCTCGCCGGATGCCCCGGCTTGCTCGGCAGCCGCGAGAACGGTGCCGAAGTTGTCACTCGGGTGGCAGAGGCCGCCAGACGCCATGTAGCTGTCGAGCAGATCTACGTAACGCACCAGGCCGGAGTTGAAGAGCGCCGCCTGATCCGCGGATGTCTTGCCGCCGCCGATCAACGTACACCGGCCCGGTGCCCGGTATTCCTCGAACTGTTCGCGCAGCGCGTGGAAGGGTTGTCCCGCCAGCGCCGCGATCGCGCAGCCAAGGCTGTCCAGAATATTGCGCTTGAAAAGGTGGCGAACGCCGTTCGTCAGTTGCGCCGGCCGGGCAGCGGCCGCAAAGGCTGCGATTCGCTCGACCGCCGAGCGCATGGGTTCGCCCTGCGAATGCAACGATGGTTCCGATATCGGATGAATCATGGGTGGGCCTCCTCGATTAGATTCCGTCGTAGCGGGAATAGCCACGTTCGGCCCAGTAGTCTCGCGGTTCTTCCGAAACATACGTGAGCCTGGTAATGGCCTTCACATTCTTCAAGCCGAGTTTTACGGGCGCCAGCAGGCGGAGCGGCGCCCCATGCTCCACAGTGAGGGGCTGACCGCTCAAATGCGTGGCCAGCAGTGTTTGGGGATGGCGGGCCGTCGCCAGGTCGATTGAGACGTAGTAGGGGTCGGGATTTCCGGAAGCATCCAGATTGACGGAAGACTCGACTCGCACCCACTTAGCCTGTGACGCAGGTGGGTAGGCGCACAGCAGATCGTCAAATCTCAGACCGGCCCACCACGCAATCGCACTCCAGCCCTCAACGCAAACCAGCCGAGTAATCTGCTCGAGTATCGAGAAGCGAGTGATGAGACTGGGAATATCGAGGGCGACACTCTCGCCGGAAGCCAGCCCATCCAGAGTCAGATGCCATCCAGGGACATATCCAGGATCGGGAGTCGCTCCGTTGTAGTTGTTCTTGATCGGAGTAATTTGCGATTTGGTATACACAGGCACCATACGATTTCCCGAGTAAAGCGCTTCTGCCACGTCATCGTCGATACGAAGAGCTCTGTTCAGAAGCCACTCCTTCATGGGAGGGTTCATCTTTCCGCGCAGGCCGAGACGCGTGAGCGTATCTTGTGGCAGGAGCGAACCGCCACCCGCCAGCGCTGCCACTGCTCCAGCCCCAAACAACAGAACGTCGCGTCGGGTGCGGCGACGCAGCATCTGAGGATCCACCTCGAATTGTGGAAGGAGCTGCTCTCTGAGGAAGTCTCGAGCTCTCTTGTTCATGAGCCGTGGACCTCCGATCGCTTTACTCTCGCCGACCAGCCCACGATCATGCCGCGGAACGTATCCCACCCGTCGGCGAAAACCAAAACCACATGGGGTATGACGAAAAGCATGAAGACCCACATAAACCAGAAATGCCAAACGCGCGCCGTATCGAACCCACCGAAGATCGCAACCAATGAATGGAACTGCATTGGCTTATGAATCGCCCATCCTGTGGCGACCGAAAAGAGCCCTGCCATCGGAACAGAGAAGTACGCTGCGCGCTGCAGCGCGTTGTACTTTGTGCTGAAAACGGGATGCGGCCATGCGCGGCGCGCTAGTTTGGCCAACGGCAATCCGATGTAGTAGCGGAACATCCGGAACGCATCGAGAACATCGGTCCGGCGGGGCAGTAATCCGCGCCATCCTCCTCCAGCGACCAACCCCGCGAGATATACCGCACCATTCAGCATGAATGCGTAGGCGCACAGCCAATGGAGGCGCAAAGCCGAGGCCAACATCCCGGGCCCGAGGCTGAGGTGGTTGTAGATCCAGTCGGGCGGGCTGCTGTAGTGTTGCAGTCCGGGCACGTGGGCGCATATCCAGATTCCAATGTCCGCCGCCACATCGAAGTTTCCAGTAAGCGGATCCGGTTTGTGCTGATAGATCGGCGAAGCCCAGTAAATAGAGATACCGCTTAAACTGAGGCCGAGCAGGATCGGCACATTCAGCCAGTGACTCCAGCGCACCAGGAGATGATGCCGCTTCGCCACGCGAACAGCCGCCACAAGCACGCCCGGCTGTCCCGATGGTGTGCTCGTGGAAATCGCTTCTTTGCGCGAAGTTGCGGAATCGCTCATGTCCCGGCGCCTTACTGCGCGTTATTGGCGGATGCAGCGATGAATTGAAAGATCTTGTTCGTGGCCAGCTTTCCGTCCGGGAGCTTCTCAGTCGGTGCATAGATGGTGTCGCCAACGCCCAGAGTCACGGTTGTTTTCGCGACCAGCGTAACCGGGACTCCGGCAGGCAACGAAATCGTCTGCGAGCCGTCCTGATATCGAACCACAAGGGTGCTACCTCCGCCCTTCTCTACCGAGCCGTTCGTCATGCGGGACTGCGAAGCGGCAGGCTTAGAGACGGAGCCGTTTGTCATTCTGCTGTGAGTGGTTGCGCCTGGCCCATCGGTCAGAACGCTGCCTTCCGCCGCGCCCCGCAATTCTTTGGGAAAGATTATGACCTGCTTCGCGAGTTCTGTGCCGTCCGCCTGCTGCACCGACGGCACGCCAACATAAGAGCTTGACGTGACGTGGCTCAAATCCGACGGTATTTGCTTGTAGGTCGCCAGCGGCTGCTTGACTATAACGTGGACGACTCCTGAGGGTGTCGCTACGTCAAGCGAGGTGCTGGTAATAGACTGGATCTTTCCCAGAACACCGGACAGTGGCGGGGCTGGCTGCACCTGAGCCCAGGCGATGTTTGGAATTACCTGCGCGGCGAGCAAAGAGATGGCTGCGAGATGCAATAGCGTTTTGAGTTTCATGTGAGTTCTCCCTTAATAGACTTGTGCGTTGCGCATTCACGATTGATTCAGATGGGACACTTAGTTGCGATTGAGCGAATCGTGGAAATGGTGATACTCAATTTGGAAGTCGGTCGGCGACTTTCGCCACCCCCGCTCGTGCACAGACTTCGTCCTTGTCTCCGCCGGGAGCCCCACCCACGCCCAGAGCGCCCACGATGGCGTTTTTCGACTTGAACGCCACCGCGCCCGGAAGGGCCATGACATTGCGCATAGTTGCGAGCCGCGGCGCATAGGGACTGGTCTTCACCAGATCGAAAAGCCCGCCGGATGTATCGAAGTCGAACATCGGCCCCAGCGTGACCACCGTGTACGCCTTCTCGAAACTTGATTCCCGCGTATGCACGGTGGCTCCATCGCCGCGAAGCGCTACCTGCGGCACCCCGTCCATGTCCACGACCGTAGCGGTCACCCAATATCCATGTTGGGCGCACACACGAACAGCCTCGGTTGCGGCCTCAAGAGCGAGTGTAAGTGGCAGACCGTAGTGATAAGCAGCTTTTTGCGCCGGTTGTGAGGGTGCGCCCTCTGTCGACGGGGCGGCTGGCCCCTGGGCCCAGACGGCACTTGCGGTTACCGCCAGCGCCAGCAAGATGGATACCAGATTTCTGAGTTTCATGTGAGTTCTCCTCTAATAAACGTGTACGTTACGCGTACGCGACTCCATTTACACAGCATCTCGACGCAACTTGCCGGCACTCTCGCCCAGGAAGCTCAGCAATTCGGCGTTTACTTCTTCGGCGTGCGTCCACGTGATGCAATGGGGACCGTCCTTCACCACCACCTCGCGTGCTCCTTTGATGAGCTTTGCGGTGCGCCGTCCTGTAGCTGCGATGGGTAGAATACGGTCGGCATCCCCCTGGATCACCAGGGTCGGCACATCGATGCGGGCCAAGTCCTTACGGAAGTCTTCATGCCAGGTTGGGACGCACGCGAAGCTGGCGATTGCGGAGGCGCCGGCCGCGATGTTCCAGCTGGCCTGGACGGCTTGTTCGCTGACACGCTTTCCCAGCAATACGTCTGTGTTGTAGAAATTTTGAAAGAAACCGGTGAAGAAAGCATACCGGTCAGCTGTCACCGCCTTCTGTATTTCGGCAAATACGCTCCCATCCACCCCCTCGGGGTTGTCGGCCGTTTTGAGCAGGTACGGCGGCACCCCGGAGATGATCACCGCTTTGCTCACACCACTGGAACCGTATTTCCCCAGGTATCGCGCCACTTCGCCTCCTCCCATAGAAAAGCCGACCAGGGTGAAATCGTGCAGCGTCAGCTGGGTGACCAGTTTGTGAAGGTCCTCGGCGAAGGTGTCGTAGTTGTAGCCCGTGGCTGGCTGGCTGGACTTGCCGAAACCTCTTCGGTCATAGGTGATGACCCTGTAGCCGGCCTCCAGCAAGACGGGAAGTTGTTTCTCCCATGAAGCACCGCTCAATGGATATCCATGGATCAGGACCACGGGTTGTCCCGAGCCGTGGTCTTCGTAGTAAAGCTTGATATCGCCTGAATCTTCTTTTCCGGCTGTAACATATGGCATTTCGAATGTCCTTTTTAATTCGATGAATACAGTTCTGGCTGGTGGGCTTGGGAAATGGATCGATCCCATCTCTACTTGCGATTAAGCCAGACCCGTCGGGCCGAAACAATTGGACGAAGGTATCGGCGATACTTTGGTATCAGTCGACGCAACGCGGGGTGTTGCCGGGTTTACCTCGGTGTTCAGCCGCCTTGCAAGCTGGGCCGAAGCAGCGACAGTGACCGATCCCCAATCGCGCCTGGTCGGTCCAGCGAAAGCATCCATTAATTCCAGTTCGTCGACCCAGACCTCTCCTGCAAGCCTTGCTTGGTCCGGACCGAACAACTCCGTAACTGCGCTCATGAAGGCCCCTAATTCCCGTTCTGCCACGATCATCACGTCCGCGCCAGCCGGACTCTGGCCGTTTTTCCATTCATGAATTGGGTTCAGTTGCGGTTCATTCATCGCTCTTCTCGATTCCTGAAGCCAGCAGGAAAGCTGCGTTCCCATGGTCTTCAATTGCGATTAAGCCAGAAGAGGGGAGAGAAACCAATTGGACGAAGGTATCGATGATTGCTTCCGTGTGATTGGGGGCGTCAATCGTCAGCAGGAGCCACGAGCGGAATTCGGCTCGGACCAATACCAAAGGCTTGTAGACGTTACCTTGGAGCGGGTTCCGTTTTCCCGCCCTTGTGTTGTTTCGTCTACTTTGGCAACCGGTTACCGGCCTTCAACGCGGCGTCACAACTCGTGACGCAGGGCACTCTACCATATCGACCAGAAGGCCATCCAGCGGTGTGAATGTGTGACGCGCAACGAAGAACAAGGCCTCCTCATACTGCCCACGCAACGAGAAGAACTCTTGCCATTGGGTTTCCTTATCGGCTGTTGACCTCAACGGAATTCCCGCCGAGCAGAGGCGAGTTCGCGCAGCTTCATACCTTCCCCTCGATGGACGGGCTCTCTCCTGCTCAGCGGACGAACTTGCTCGCCCGAGCGCCTCGGCGATCGCCAACAACGCACGCGTCCCCGTTCGGACACAAATCTTAGCGGCGTCTACATCTCCCGTATCGATGGATGACGCCGTGAGGGCGGCTCCGTCAAGTACCGCTGCTGCAGCTAAGACCCACGACTGACCACTCTGAACTGAAGGCGAAATGGTGAGCATCGGCAAAACCGAGTGCGTGTCGCCGAGCATACGGAACCAGTCTTCCCATTCTTCCCATAAATCTCTCATATTGCGCCCGATGCCGGCTCGTTGGCACCATTCGAGCAACGTTAGGCCGGTTGGCTGACCGTCGGTGCGGACATACAGCCAGGAAGTCTTGTCCTCCCGCGACCGGATTACCGTCTGGTAGCTGGGGACGAAGGTAAAGAGGAACACGACAATACCGAGCCCCAAGGCTCCTTCTGGAATCGCAAGCCATTGACCGACGATGTTTGTTGGGGTGGCAAAACCAAGAGTGTTTAATCCTGACCCAGACGCGATAAACGCCTGTTGCCACGTGTCGACGGCGCGCGTTCCCCAGTACAAGAGCGCGAAGCCAGTCATCGCTCCAACGAAATACACGATGATCAGAGAGAGCATGTAAGCGGGGAAAAACCAAACCAGGACTGGATGAGAGGCTTTTGTGTCGCGGTTCCTTCCGAGCCGTAGTGCGACTGCCGTAGAGATCGCACGGCCGGTGATCAGGGCAAAGAAATCTCGGTAGTGGCGATTCATCAGCGCGATTCGAATCATCGATCGCAGAATCGTAAAGAGAAGGCACAGGCCCAGGATAGATATGACAACGTGTGTCAACCTGGCCGCGGCGAGCGTCTCGGCAAATTGATCTGCGACGCTCTTCATTTCTCACTCCTTCTTTTTGAAGAGTCGGTGTCTACTCACCCGTCACTTCACGAATCACGCGTAGATGATTCCCACCCAGGATCTTCTTCAAGTCGGGTTCTGCATATCCGCGTCTCAGCAGCACCGCGATCAGCGCCGGCATCTTCGAAACATCCTCCAGCCCATTCGCGGTCGCCGCAATCCCATCGAAGTCGCTCCCGATCCCCACATGATCGATTCCCGCTATCTTCACAGCGTGATCGATGTGATCCGCCACGTCTTCCACCGTCGCTACAACTTTGATCTGCGTATCGAAGAGCTTCCTTGCGTTCTCGGCTGCGTACTCGTCCAACGCCTTACCCGTAAGTGACGGAGCATCCGACTGAGTTTTGGTGGCTGATCGCAACGCCTCCGCATCCTTTGGATTGATAAAACCCATCCCAAAACAAATCCCGATCACCCCGCCATTCCTGGCGAGTGCCCTCAGCATTTCGTCCGACACATTTCGCGAAACATTTGAAATCGCGCGCATTGATGAATGCGAAACGATCACCGGCTTGGCTGTGACCGCGAGCGCATCATAAAACGTCTCGTCGGACACGTGCGCGAGATCCACCAACATGCCCAGTCGATTCATCTCACGCACGACTTCATTGCCGAAATCTGTTAGTCCGTTCTACGCCGGCGTATCGCTTGACGAATCCGCCCAGTTGTTGTTACGGGAATGGGTCAATGTCATCGACCGTATGCCCAACTGGTAGTACATCCGCAGCACCCGCAGATCGTCGTCGATCTGGTGACCCCCCTCGATCGTGAGAAACGCCGAAATCTTTCCCGACCTCACGATCCGCTCGATATCGGCCGCGGTCGTCGCCAGTTCGATTTGGTGCGGGTGTGCGTCCAGCACCGATTGCATCGCATCTCGCAGATCGAGCGTCCTGCGAACCGCCTCCGCACCCCGATAAAACACGGGGACCCACATCGCGAAAAACGGAGCGTTTATCCCGCCCTCGCGCAACCGTGGGATGTCCACATGACCTGCTTCCCACCGTTTGCCCAGGTCCTCGCCCTTTACCAGTACGCGCTGGAGCGTGTCGATGTGGCTATCGATGCCGATCACCTCCGCCGCCAGGTTGCGCGCCCGCGCCATTTCGTCTTGTGCCGTCATATTCATACACCCTTCCAGTTTCCTGGCCAAATGTGAACCCGAAAGCCTGAACTCCGGGATCAAGGAATTCAATCTCGAAGGTCACGTCTCTGATCAGTCCCTTCTGCCGGATGAGCTGATACATCCGGGGTTGTCGGACCTCACCTGTGCCATCGGCGGCGGAATCAGATCCATGATCGTCGCCGGGCGCGCCATTTACCTTTACTTTGAAGCGAACCGGCGTCCTGTTCTTCGACGGGCCCAAAATCATATGAAGGTCTCGGCTGTGGAACCGGAATACAATCTTGCCCGGCGCCGATTCGAGCGTGGCGCGCTCTCCACCCAAGTTCCACGATCCGCCGAGTCCCCATTGATTTAATCCGGGCCTGGCGGGTGGGCTGTAGATCCTGCGCGACTCGCGCGCCATCCGTTCCGGCGAAGCGAAGCTCTCCGCGCGGGCATAGCCGATGTAGGTTTCGGGCGATTGCACATCGTTGCCCGGTGGCGCCTCCGAGCCTTCGGCTTTGATATGCACGATGCTTTCGTCCAGACCAGTGGCTCCATTCTCTGTGAGAAGCGTCTTGATGACGCGCTCGGACTTCTCGTATTCACCTTCACCGAAGTGGTGGTAACGGATTCGTCCCTTTCCGTCGATGAAGTAGTCTGCCGGCCAGTATTCGTTGCGGAAGTTGGTCCAGATCGAATGATTGCTGTCAATCGGAATGGGGTAGGCGACGTTCAAGTCAGACACGGCATTTTTCACGTTCACCGGGTCACTCTCGAAACCAAACTCCGGCGCATGAACACCGATCACGACCAGGCCGGCGTCCTTATACTTTGCCATCCATGCCTTCATGTAGGGCAGCTCTCGCAGGCTGTTGATGCACGAGTACGTCCAGAAGTTGACCAGCACCACCTTGCCGCGCAACGCCTTGCTGCTCAACGGAGCAGAGTTGACCCAGGCCACTGCGCCGTCTAACTCGGGCATCCGCCCTTCGTCGCCTATTCCTGAGGCAACCGCCACGACTCCGCCGATGAGGACCGTGGCCGTAATCCAAAAAGCGAGATTCTTCATAACGAAACCGATCTGCAGTGATTCTCACTATCAGGGTGCGTACCGGGTGAAGACAAGGTCGCGAGCTTTGGCTTGATTGTGGCAGGGGAAGCAGGAATTCATTGACGCCGCTGCGGCGGGTTTGCCGTCTATGAAGGTAGCGAAACCCCAGCCGCCCGTCGCGGCGTATTTCGTGGAGTCTTTGACCATAAACTGAATGTTCGTGGGGGAGCCAGGGACGAAAGATTGGGCTTGGCCAAAGACCTTGTTGTTTTCATCCGATGGGACGTGACTGTAGTGCAAAGCCCCAATGATTGTGCCGTCCGGGTATGGAAGCTTCCCCTCGCGGTAGGCTTTGATCGCTACATCGTTGCCCAAAACGGCACCAATGCTGTTCAAGGTGCCTGCCTCGTGGGAGACGGAGATCAACCTCCAGTCTCGGTATCCGGGGGAATTTCTGTGACGAAGACTGGCGCGGCCTCCCGGTTTACCTGTCCATTTGCGGGGCTGATCCAAGTGAATGCGCCGACCACTGCTGCAACTGCAACCAGCGTCAAAACGATGCCTTTCATAAGTACCTCATGTGCGTGATGGAAATCCTGTCGTTTGTGCTCGGCCGGGAGTTCCGGTGTGAATCATTGCTCTTAACCGTTGAACATGGGACAGATCTCAAAACCGGTAGCCGAAACCGATCGAGGGCTCGGCAAATTCCAGCGTGGCGAGCTGTAGACGAAATCCCGATGCTTCCGAACGCCTGAACACTGGCTTCATTCTTGTAGGGCGGGCTCTCCTTCAGCGAGAACGCTGGCGCCGACACGATGGCTCCCTCGATCATTGAGAGGGAGACTTTTTTAACATGAAATTACTCCTTGTCTACTGAATCAACCCGGACCTGATGGGCATCCCTTCTCTATTCGCGATTAAGCCAGACCTGGCGGGCCAAATCAATTGGACGAAGGTACCGGCGATACTTTGGTGTCGGTCGGCCCAACGCGTGGCGTTGGACAGTCCACGTCGGTATTCAGTCTCCTTGCAAGCTGGGCCGAGGCAGCCACAGTGACTGATCCCCAATCGCGCCTGGTCGGTCCAGGTAAAGCATCCATTAACTCCAATTCGTCGACCCAGTCCTCTCCCGCAAGCCTTGCCTGCTCTGGACCGAACAACTCCGTAACCGCGCTGATGAACGCTCCTAATTCCCGCTCTGCCATGGTCATCAGGTCCACGTCGGCCGGACTGTGCCTGTTTTTCCATTCGTAAAGTGGGATCGGTTGCCGTTCATCCATCGCTCTTCTCGATTCTTGAAGCCGAGAGCCGTGTTACCGGGGGTCTCACAATTGCGAT
>Ga0206965_10262_pt1 | contig 16110 bp, 11 predicted proteins | sample Alteio_BWOrgHeat_26_FD_152973 | JGI IMG/M metagenome (GOLD analysis project Ga0206965, IMG submission 152973) | Enriched cells from forest soil in Barre Woods Harvard Forest LTER site, Petersham, Massachusetts, United States -... | ecosystem: Environmental > Terrestrial > Soil > Temperate forest >...
AGGTAAACAACTCCAACCAATCGCTGGATGATATTGTATGGAGCATAAACACCATGAACGATAGCTATGAGCAGATAGCAGCACGGATGCGGAGATATGCCGGCGAAGTATTTGAGGGTGCGGATATTACTTATCATATCCATTTTGATGAAAGGATCGTCCATAAAAAACTGGACATGGAAAAAAGAAAAGACATTTACCTGGTATTTAAAGAAGCGGTAAATAATATCTACAAACATTCCGGCGCAACCAGCGTGGAGATCAACTTGCAAACCGATCAGAATTATTTTCAAATGATCATTAAGGACAATGGCAAAGGCTTTGACCAAAGCGCCCCAACAACGCGTAATGGCGTAAAAAACATGAAGATAAGGGCATCAAAATGGCAGGGAAGCATCACCATTTTATCGGCATCCGGTAAAGGAACCACGCTTACTATCGTTATACCCGTTAGTTAATAATCACTCAAAAGAGTGATATGCCATTAAATAGTAAACCGTAATTTAGCACTTATGCCGGTAAGTATAGTTTTATTTGAAGATAATGATCGCCTGCGGGAATCATTAGCCTACCTGCTTAACAGCGACACAAAATACACGGTGAAGGGCGATTTTAATAACTGCAACCAGGCAGCCGGGATCATTGAACGGCTTATGCCCGATGTGGTACTGATGGATATTGATATGCCCGGCAAAACAGGCATCAGCGGTGTGGCGATGGTAAAACAAGCCCGGCCCGAAACCGCTGTAATTATGTACACGGTTTTTGAGGATGACGAAAGGCTTTTTCAGTGCCTTTGCGCCGGAGCAAATGGCTATTTGCTAAAGAAAACGCCCCCGGCGCGGTTATTTGACGCCATACAGGAAGTATTGGAAGGTGGTGCGCCGATGTCGCCCATAATAGCCCGAAAGGTGCTCAACTCCTTTCAGCAAAGAACCGATAACCAGTATAATTTAACTGCCAGGGAGACCGACGTATTGCAGCTATTGATAAAAGGCAACAGCATTAAAATAATAGCCGATGAACTGAACATGGCTTTTGATACCGTGCGGTCGCACCTAAAAAAGATCTACCAGAAACTGCACGTAAACTGCGGAAAAGAAGCGATAGCCAAAGCCTTGAAAGAAAAACTCATCTGATGTGCCAACCCGGCCACAGCGCTTAATTCACTCAAAAAGAGGATTGATAATCATTACGGATATGCCCAATTTCACAGGGTAAGTAAACGCGGCATTCATACCTGCCGATAAAAATACTAACCCATATCCTATGAAAACATCAATTACCTATCCAGCTTTAATGCTTTTTGCTGCCCTGTTCAGCCTGTCGGGCTGTAAAAAAAACAATCCCGGCCCAAAGATAATTATCCCGGTTCTTCCGGCAATTACCGCTATTTCGCCAACGGCGGGCATGGCGGGCACATCGCTTACCATCACCGGATCGGCCTTTGCGTCTGCAGCTGCGGATAATACCGTCAAGTTTAACGGTACGGCAGCTACCGTTACTTCGGCAAATGCCACAACATTAGTGGTTACAGCACCCGCAGGAGGCGGTACCGGGCCGGTAACTGTTACCACCACCGGCGGAACAGCCACTGGCCCTACGTTTACCTATTTGCTGGCGCCCACAGTTACAGCCATCAGCCCGACAACGGGCGTTGCCGGCGCGTCAGTCACTATTACAGGCACCAACTTTGATGCTGTTGCAGCCAATAACACGGTTAAGTTTCATGGGGTGGCAGCGACAGTCACATCGGGCACCACCACTTCATTGGTGGTTAAAGCGCCGGCAGCCGGCAGCACCGGGGCTGTTACTGTAACCACTACCGGCGGTACAGGGACCGGGCCGGTATTTACCTATTTACAGCCCCCGGCAATTACAAGCATTAACCCTGCTACTGCGGCGGCAGGTGCAGCGGTTACCATCACCGGTACAAATTTTGATGCTACCGCCGCTAACGACGTGGTTAAGTTTAATGGCACCGCCGCCACAGTTACCAGCGCAAGCATCACGCAAATAATAGCTACGGTACCAGCAGGTGGATCCAACGGGAATATAACCGTAACTACTCCCGCCGGTACGTCTAACGGCGTCGCCTTTACTTATCTTGTTGCTACCGGTCCCAATATCTATGTTCTCGGCTCTGATACCCAGTTTGGCTTTGGCTATTGGAAAAATTCAACTTTTACAGCCACTCCCGACTGCCTGAGCCCTTATGCTATGGCAGGTGCGGGCACTGATCTTTATTTTGCCGGGCCCTCAACAGCACAAACCCCAACCTACTGGAAAAACAATACTGCTGTGCATCTCTCCACTCAAACAGGTTATACCTTTTGTGTTGCAGTTTCAGGCACGGATGTATATTGCCTGGGCAATATTGGCAATAAATATTATACATGGAAAAATGGGACAGCCACAGCTTTAACCACCTCAAGCGTCATCTACGTTGCCGGCACCTATCAGGATAATTCGATGGCTGTGAGTAACGGGGATGTTTATGTGGCAGGCGCACAATATTTGGGCAATTCAAATATTTTAAAAGCCACTTACTGGAAAAACGGCACTCCTGTTGATCTGACAGACGGGATCCACTCGGGCAGTGCCCATGCAACTGTAGTATACGTGTCGGGGACGGACGTTTATGTAGGGGGAATTGAGGAGATTCGCGACATCAATACCGGTGGTATTATCAATGAAGCGCCGCGCCTTTGGAAAAACGGTGTATCAGTGCCCATTACAGCACCTGTAAACGGTTTATTTAACGGGGTTACGGCCATTTTGGTGACTGGCAGCAATGTATATCTCGGTGGCCAGTACAATGGCGCCGCGGCAGTTTGGAAAAACGGGACGATGATCAATGCGTCCACATATTCAGTCGCCGAAATGATTTCCTCTATCTTTTTATACAACAATACGGATCTGTACATCACCGGGACATCATCATCGTCGGGTAATAACTGTTATTGGAAGAATGGAAATTTTGTTGAAATGGATCCGGGCTGTACTCACGCAGGTGCAAATTGCGCGGCAACATCAGCCAACCAGGTGGTTTCTATCTATGTTAAATAAATATCTGACATATGGTATCTGATTTCCGCTAATTCAAGTTAAATGGAGCGTTTCTTTAACTGGACACAAATTAAGCAAAGCCCCGCAGACGTACGGGGCTTTGCGCGTGGGGCCGGGAACGGACCAGCGCCCGGCTGATTAATCCCGCATGTATCGGTGTTACCAGGCGATATTCATAAAGTTGACATTGTTTTTCCGGGATGAGGTTACTGCTATCCCTTTCTTTTTTGCGGAAAATGCAAAACCTTCCAATTCGTCCTTTCGCTCATCTATATCTACCACTTTAATTACCTGCTGCTGGCCGGTTTGAATAGACTTTTCCAGGTCGACGTAAGTAAAGCGCCACTTACGGCCCTCTGTTTGATTTTGTATAATTACAATTATGCCCTTATCCGCAAGCCAGTATAGGTTCTGTACCCATGGCGTGCAAGTAAATTTCTTGAAAAGCACACCCGGTTCGCTGGTTTTTGAGCATTGGCTCAAACGTTCGGGGTCATATAAGCGCACTTCGTTACCATGGTTGCCATAATCCGCTGTGGCTACATACCATTTGTTATGATATTTAACATATTCGGGGCGGGTGCCCTGGATGCAGGCATCATCGGTTATTGTTTTAAGCAGGTTGCCGTCAAGTGTGCCTGTTTTCCATAAACCCGTCCAATTGATGCAATAAATAACAGCTTTCCATGCCGTTTCTCCCGGGGCCGGCTTGACTGAATTTCCCATGAATACAGGCAGATTACCATGATAAGCAATCCCGGTGGGATGGTTTATCACATTCCTGCCATCGATAGTAAGCTTGCATTCCTGGTGGTCGTATGTTAAGGTGTCATGATCAAAAGAAAACCGCCTGATCATGCCCACTTCCCTGTCACCATATAAAAATACTTTTCCATGTTGAACAGATACACCCTGGCAGGCTCCCAATGAATCAATGGTTGTTTGCTTTGTAAGCGTCATTTGAATATCGCCCCTAAACATGAATGATATCACGCATGTCAAAAATAAAATCAATACAATCTTCATTTTTAAATTTTTAAATAATTCAATAAAATAGCATCAACAATCAACCACCTATGGATCAAGCGGGTCAAGCGGGTCCATATGCAGGCACTCCATTACAGGATAATAAACAATGTCCTGGTTAGAAATACTTTTCTTATCTCGATAGGGCAGGTACCCCAACTCGTGCGTATTTCGCATGTCGAATGCATCCTTCATCACGTAATCATGCTGGCTTTTGCTGGTAACAAATAAAGAAGGCTTGGTAACCGGAATACCGTACCTGATAATGAGCCGGTTTGCGTTACGGAAATTCGTTGTCGTATGGCGCGCGTGCGGGTCAACTATAATAGCGTCTTCCGGGATTCCATATTTGCTCATCAGGTATTTTTTCATTTCGATAGCCTCGCAGTACGGCCCCCTGAAAGGATAGCAATAGCCGCCGCTCGTGATGATAAATGGCGCCAAACCTTTCAGGTAATGCATAGCAGCTGCGTCGCAATGGATTTTGTTATCAGGGCTGATCGGCGTGGTGTAAATTTCAGGCCCGTTACCAGGTATCACTATTGCGGCATAGGGGTATTTATTCCATTGGATTTGTTTTATCCTGTCAAAAGCCTTTTTGTTTTCCTTTTGCTCCATTGGCTCAAACCGTGCAGGCTCATCGCGGTCGTTTGCGTCCATTAAATGCATAGCGATTGCCAGCGATGGCTGATAAAATAATTTCATGTCGCCGGTTTGTTCATCAAGCAGGCCAAAAATATCTTTCAGTACCGTGCGGTAGTACCTGCTGGTTACTACATAATTGGGGGTATCAATACGGGGGTAACGCATTTTTTTACCCAGGCCAAATTGATCAATGATATAGTTAATACCGTAAATGTATTGCCCCCATGCCTTAAGCAAAAGCTCCTTATTATTTAATGATACAAAACGCTGGTAATAACCACTCGGCCTTAAATCGCTATTAATAATTCTATCGAAAATATTTGGGTTTGCAGAATATAACATGCTGATGGCGCTGTCGATCTTAACAGAGTCGGCCTTTGTGTATTTAAAATCTGCCACTAAATCGGATGGGAAACTGCATGTGTCGTTCACATGTTTTTTTAACAGCACAACCCTTGCTGACAGTATACCAGATAAGACATTATCCTGCCGGATTAAGCTTTCCGCATCGGGATGGTTGTTTATAACCGTTAGCAGGTAAAAGTTTTTGTCGGCAACCAGGTTATATGAATGTACAAAGCGGTATTGGGGATTATAACCAATCACCTGCCCCGATCCGATCTTAAAAAAACTTAATAATAAGAGCACTAAACATATTTTTCTCATAGCATTTTATATAAAGTAAACAGAAAGAAAAATGGGGGATAAAACATCCCCCATAAATTATAATCAGCATTAATAGCCGGGATTCTGGTACATTTTTACCGGATTAAGATTGTATTCCTTAAACGGAATAGGGAAATAGCGGTCTTTTGAAGAAAAGTTGGCCAATACTGCAGAGCCAAAATTAGCCTGGCTTTTTGCCTGGAAATAACTTACCAGTTCGTCAGTGGTAAAGGTGCGCAGTAAATCAAACCAGCGATGGTGCTCAAAGGCCAGTTCTACACGCCTTTCGTGTAAAATAGCCAGCTTAAGCGTCGGAAAATTGGTACTGTAAGGTGCAGTCTGCGACGACACCTCATAAGTTGGCATTCCGGCCCTTAAACGTACCATATCCAGGTATTGAATTGCTGCGGCAGTATTACCTAAATAATTATTTACCTCCGCCAGCATTAATATTACATCAGCATAACGCATCAATATCCAGTCGTTACCGCCGTAGCCATTTACACCTGCGGCGCTGCTAACATCCCTGAATTTGGTTACATACCAATCTTTCACACTTGCAGCATTAGCATATTTAACAGAAAATGCCATACGCGGGTCACCGGTTTCGTATTCAAATACCAGGTCATGTGTAACATTATCTCCAACGCTTGACGATGGTTTTTGCGAATCAACCGTTTCTCCGGCCGCCTGGTTGTTGGCGGCAATTACCGAGCTATAAATGGGGTCGCCCTGTTTGTAAACGATCTGCCATATCAGCTCCGGGCAGGTCGATTTTTTAGTGACATCAAAAACATCGGTATAGGGAATTGATGACAGCGAGCTAAAGCTTTTATAATTATAAGCTGCGGTAAGATAGGTTAAAGCGTTGTTCAGGTTGGCAGTGCGGTTTGACTGGTCCTGGGTGGTTGCCATGGTTAAATATACCTGGCCCAATAAAGTATTAACGGCAGCTAATGACAAACGGCCTATTGTGCCTGTAGCCTGTGTGGTTGGCAACGGACTGCCCACTGCATCTTTCAGGTCGGCAACTATCTGGCTGTAAACCTGGGCCTGGGGGACCCTGAAAGTAAGCGCGTTAATTTGATCAACGGTAGTAGGTTGCGTAACTACCAAAGGAATATCACCAAACTCGCGCACCATATGAAAATAAATAAGCGCACGGATAGTTTCCGTTTCAGCTTTATACACCGCCTTGTTGCTGGCGGTAGTAAAAGTGGCCTTATCAATGTTGGTTAGTATAATATTACAATCCGAAATTACATTATACATGGCTAACCAATGGGTGTACAGATAGCTGTTACCGGGTACTAATGAAAAGTTGTTGAACTGGAACGGTTCGCCGGAATTAGACTGGCTATCATTGGTGCCGGTATCATCAGAACGCTGATCTGTCCACAAATCACTGGTTTCGCCAATAGTATTGGTGCTCCGCAGCGCAGCATAACAGCCATTTACAGCCAGTAAAACATCATTCTCCGTTTTGAAATAATTGGTAACCGCAACCGAATTAGGATCATTTTGCTGCAAAAAATCCTTTTTGCATGAGCCCAATACTGTTAATAGTACCAGGCTTAATGATATAAATTTTATGTGTTTCATCTGTTTCAGATTTTATATTTTTAATTAAAAAGTTGCTTTCAGGCCGATATTGTATGAGCGTACCAGCGGATAAACACCATAATCTACCCCCGGAGTAACATTTGTGCCCTGCGACCCGCTGAAAGAGTAATCATAGTTTACATCAGGGTTATAGCCTTTATATTTAGTAATGGTAAACAGGTTATTGGTAGCGCCAAATACCCTCAAACCGGATAACCCGAGGGCATTGAGTATAAATTGCGATTTAACATTATAACCCAAAGTGACGTTTGTGCACCTTAAATATGAACCATCCTGCAAATAGAAAGTGGACAGGCGGGTGCTATTGCTCTGGTCGCCACCACGCGATGCACGGTATACGGTACCAGCGCCGGGGTCATTGGCATTAATGTACCTGTTGGCTACATCTTCATATTGATTGCCGGAGCCTTCCATATTGTATAGATAATAATCCTGTCCGTCAAGGATCTGGTTTCCGTAAGAACCATTAAATGCTGAACTGAAATAGAAGTTTCTGTAATTGGCATTAATAGCAAAACCATAGGTGAATTTAGGGTAAGGATTACCGATGATACCGGCATCCTTGCTGTTGATCACACCATCATGATTTGTGTCAACAAACCACAAATCTCCCGGCTCTAAGGGTGTAGTTGAAAATGAAGATTGCGCCGGGCCTTTTAAAACATAACCAGCCGGATATGAATTTCCGTTTGCTTTATAAACAGCCTGGTCTGCCGCTATTGCGGCCACTTGCGATGGCTGCACAATACCGCCAACTTTATAGCCGTAGAACATACCGATAGGATAACCCGCTTCGGTTATGCTGGTAAGGTAGGAGCGTTCGGCCCCGTTGGTGATAATGGTATTGCCATTACCTAAGTCGAGCACTTTGTTGCGGTTGAAAGAAATATTGCCACTCACATTTAAACTGAAGTCTTTACCTGCAATTGGCTTTCCATCAACCTGCAGGTCAAAACCCTTGTTGCTCACTTTGGAGTTATTTAAATTGGTGAGGATAGTCTGGCTGCCTGAAAGTGCCGATACCGGCTGATTGAACAATAAATTATAAGAATAGCTGAGGTAATAGTTACCAATAATAAACAAACGGCCTTTTAACAAGCCCAGGTCAATACCGATATTCGACTGCGAGGTGGTTTCCCAGCCCAGTTTCTGATCTTTTATGTTGCCTGGCGTAATTGCGCTGGTTAAAGCCGTGCCATTTCCAAAAACGGTGCTGATAGGTGAGTTTAATGTTTGCTGTGTATTGTAGTTACCGATATTGTTGTTACCGCTTAACCCCCAGCTGGCGCGTAATCTCACGGTGGATTGATCGCCAAGCCAATTGTGATAGAACGGCTCGTCAGAAAGGTTCCAGCCGCCGGAAACGGACGGGAACACCCCATACCGGTTATCCGGTCCGAACCTTGATGATCCGTCGGTACGTATTGTGCCCGACAAAAAGTACCTGCTGTTGAAATTGTAGTTCAAGCGGCCAAAATAAGATACCAGCGTGTATACAGCATTCCCTGTTGGCTGCGTACCTTCGGGGGGAGTACCGCTTGTTGGTGTTATCAGCGTAATGCTGCTTGGCGCGGCGCCTGTAATGTTAGGGATATTATCATTCTGGAAACCTGTGCCCTGTACTTCGAGTACATTGTTGATCGTTTCCTGTGCTGAATAACCGGCAAGCAAATCGAAATGGTGCTTATTAATTTGTTTGCTATAATTTAGCGTGAACTCACCCAATTCATCCCGATAGTCAATAGTTTGCTGAACAGCTTTTGCTGCGGCTATTGAAGCCGCTGAATATGGAGCAAATGCACCATTGCTCAAACTCGTAGGCATGTAATAATTATAATTCTCGCCATAGGTTTGCATGCCCAGGTTGGCTTTAAAGGTAAAGTCCTTTAAAATCTCATAAGTAGCCTGGGTATTATAGGTGGCCCTGTTGCCTACCCTGGTTATTTTTATTTCGGTAGCTGTGGCGATGGGGTTTTCTATGGTCTGGTAACCATAAAGGGGCTGCAGAGCGGCAACTAAATTGGTAGCTATGCTGCCATCAGGGTTATAGGCTGGGAAGTTGGGGGGATAAATTAAGGCACCCAGTGACGGGCTGTGGTCCCAGCGGCCATCCTGACTTTCCTGGTTGTGGTTTTGTGTAAATGCTATATTGGCCTCTATTTTTAACTTTTTCCCGATATTCCCGTCAACATTGGCACGCAGATTTAATTTTTGCTGGCCGGAGCCTAACATAATGCCATTTTGGTTTTGGTAACCAGTACTGAAATAATACCGCGTGCCGTTTGAACTCCCCGAGAAGGAAAGATTATTATTTTCCATAAGCGCGTTGCGGTATAATTCATTTTGCCAGTCGGTATTGGTGGTTTGGTGGATCAGTGTTTGGGTGGCAAAATCGTAAGTGCTGGGTTGTATACTTACCGAGGCAGCATTGCCCACATTGGCAATACGTGTTGCATTATCATCCGAATACATGGCGTCATTCCAGGTATTGCCTTTAGCAATCCATAAATCCCTGTAAGTATTATTACGGCCATCTATGGCCAGTTGCGCAAACTGATCGGCATCCAGCAGCGCAACTTTTTTTGCCAGCTGATCAACACCAAAATCCAGGTCATATTCAAATTTTCCGGGGGCATCCTTTTGAGAGCCGTGCCTGGTGGTAATCAATACAACACCACCTGCCGCTCTTGAACCATAAATAGCAGCTGATGCCGCATCTTTTAGTATATCGACAGATTCCACATCCTGCGGATTGATGAATAAATCGTTACCTGCCGGATAACCGTCAATTACATATAAAGGGTCGGAGCTGGCATAAAGAGAACCAACACCGCGTACATTTATCTTTACACTTTGATAAGGAGCGCCACTTATCTGCAAAATTTGTACACCGGCAACCTTACCCACCAGCCCCTGGCCGAGGGTAGGTGCCGACGTGTTAATTTCCGAAGCTTTCACACTGGAAATTGAGCCGGTAAAATCACTTTTTCTTACTGTTTTATAGCCAATTGCAACTACTTCGTTCAAAATATTGCCACTGGGTTTCAGTGCGACATTTATCTGCTCCTGGCCGTTTACCGCTACTTCTTTTACGGCATAACCAATAAATGAATAAACTAAGGTGGCGCCGGGGGCAACAGCAATACTATAATTGCCCGAAACGTCAGTTGCAACGCCGTTATTTGTTCCTTTCTCCCGAACACTTGCCCCCGGGATTGGCTGATTCGTCTCATCAACCACCTTCCCTGTAATTTTTATTTTTTGTTCATCGGCATTGCCGTTGTTTTTTGCGGGGATATGCTTTTTTTTAACTTTTATTAAAACATGGCGGTCATCCACCTGGCTGATGGTCCCGGTGTAATCTTTTAAAAGCGATTGCAGCGTTTGGTTAACGGTTTGGTTGTTTACCTGCAGCGATACCTGTTTATTAACATCGAGCTCACTATCGTAACCAATTAAAAAATCCGTTTTCTTTTCAATAATGGCCAATACATCCTTCAGGCGCATGTTGTTCACTGTAAGCGAGATACGTACTGTGTTTATGGTTTGTCCTTCGGCTCCAAAAGCCGTTAAGCTGTTGTACAACAAAAGAAAGATCAGCGGGTAACGGAATAATGAGGGCCTGAAACTATATTTCAAATAGTTATAAAGCTTTGTTCGATAAAAATTTTGCATTTTTGATAAATTTTAATGATGAAAGAGTCGTTATAAATTACCAGGCGCTACTTTAGCGCGTGGTCTGGCAGGGGATGGTTGCACATCCTCTGCTTTATTCAGCTACCATTTAATTCATGTTTTTATTTTGTTTGAGGTTGATGGATATGTTTCTATTATTAATCTCGTAAGTTGCACCACTTAGTTTTGACAATACCTTCAGTACCCTGTCTATCGGCTCGTTTGCAAAACTGATGGTATATCGCCTGCCTTGCTTTTCGTTAATATTCAGCTTAACGGTCACATTGTACCAGCGCTCCAGTTGCGCGGCTATTTCTTCAAAAGAGGCATTGTCGAAACGCAACTGATTATTACGCCAGGCGGCGATACCGTCAGCCGGCACCGTGGATAGGGTATGGGTGTTTTTTGTTCTATCGTAGATCATTTGTTGCCCCGCGGTCATCGCATTTGCGAAAACTTCAGGTTTCCCGGCTGGTGTTTGTTTGGCTACGCCTACTTTTCCTGTTTTAACAGCTACGCTGATCTGCTTGTCTCCGGGGTAAGCCTTAACGTTAAAGGAGGTCCCTATGTCGGAAATGGTTAATTTATCGGCGCGGAGCGTAAATGGTTTAAGGGCATTGTGTTTAATGATAAAGAAGGCTTCACCCGTTAAAGATATTTCCCGCTTATGATCGCCAAAATTGGATGGAATGCTGACACTTGAACCGGAATTCAAAAAGACAATACTGCTATCCGGAAGTGCAATTTCTTTCTTTTGTCCGTTGGGCACCTTTATTACCGTATAGGTAATCATGGCCTGTTTCCTTGAATTGATACGGTAAATGAACAAGCCCGCGCTCAGGGAGACTAATAAAATTGCTGCAGCTTTAAACCATATCGCCGATGAACGTGGGTGCAAGCGTTTTTGTATTGCGCTATCCATCGACTTAAAAAGAATGGCTTTGTTTTCCTCACTCAGGTTAAATTCTTCGTCAGGTTCAAAACTTGCAAACCAGTTTTCGACAAGTGCGCGCTCCGCCGGGCTTGCTGTCCCTGATTGGTATCGTTTAAAAAGTTCTTTAATCTTACTGTCCATACAAGTCTCTTTGTATGTAGCTCGAAAAAAAAGCTTTTTTGTCCTTTAAGAAAATGTTAAGAGTTTGTTATCAGTTTATCACCTCGACCAAAAGTGACAAAAAGCGGGCAGGGAAAGAATGAGTATAAAGATTTCGGGGTTGTTGCGTTGAAGATAAAAACGCAAACGCTTTAATGCCTCTGAAATATTATTCCTTACTGTTTTTTCAGAGATCTTCAAAATGGCAGCAATCTCATTATTAGTTTTGCCGTCACTTTTACTTAATTTATAGCAATTACGCATTGTTTCGGGCAATTGCCCAACGGCATTATCAATCGATGTGGTAAGTTCGCGGGCAACCAGGTGGTCTTCTGCGGAATGGTCAATCTGATCCAGTTTTTCAAGCAGATAAGTTTCTCCCTTCAGGCGGATATTTTTTTTCCGGTAAGCCGAAATTACCTGGTTGCGGCTGTAAACGTACAAATAGCTTTTAAAGTCGCGGATCTCGGCCAGCTGTTTCCTGCTTTCCCATAAGCTGATAAAAATGTCCTGCGTTACATCCAGAGCATCATCCTTATCATCTATCCGGGCGTAAACTACGGCAAATACAAACGCTTTAAAATCATCGTAAATTACCTGAAAAGCTTTGGTATCATTTGTGCTGCACCTAATCAGCAAGGCCTGCTCTGACAGATTTTGATAAATCATGCTTTCGATCAAATACTCCGCGCCAAAACTAACCATATTTTATTGCTCGTATTTTAAATTCAGGTTAACAAACCATTTCATATGGATCCCCGCCAGTGTTCAATCTCATAGAATAGTAAAATAAAAAATTTCGAAAACCATTTCTTTTCAAAATGGTTGAAACGTAAAAGCTACAGGTACGCTCCGCCTGGCTTTAGAACGGCATCAAGTGAGGGGGGACAATTAAGTAAAGATTATCGATTAAGCCTGTACATTTTAAACTCAAAAACATCATGAATGAACTGCTATCCCTTGCGGAGCTCGCTCTGCAAAACCTTAGCACCGGGGTGCTGCACCTTTTAAAGAGTGAATTGGGCGAACATGGTACCGTTGTCGGGATCGGCAATAAGATCCTGATCAGTATCAGCCGGGCAGATTTTGAACAGCGGCTGGGTAACCTCTTGCAGCAAATCTACCGCACGGTCGACCAACATTTCCCGGTCAGGCATGGGCATTTGTCGATCATTATCCGCGATGTAGAGGAGAAATACGAAAATACCTTTAAAATATGGCAAACGGCCTGAACAAGATAAAGTGTATCGGTTTGGCCTGAATTGTATAATTTATGTCCTTTGAGACAATAAATTTAAGATTTAGATTTGCTATGTAAATGAATGTATGACCGTTAATAATCTGCAGAGAAAACAAGTGGTAATTGTAGCGATGTCCGGCAATATGCTGCTCAACTTTGCGGGCCCGGCTGATGTTTTCACCAATGCTGATAAATGTTTGAGCCTATCCGGCTCAAAAGCTGGGTATGATGTTTTGATCGCATCGCCAACGATGGACAAAAAAGTTAGCACCTCAACCGGAATGGACATGATTTGCCAATACTGCGCAATGGAAATTAAAACGCCTATTGATACGCTGATAGTAGCCGGTAATGATTTTCAGGCCCTAAAAAAACCGGAATACATTGATTTTTATAATTGGTTGTCAATCATAAATAAAAATAATACCCGCCGGATCGGCTCGGTTTGCGGAGGTGCATTTTCCTTAGCCGAGGCTGGATTATTAAACGGGAAAAAAGCCACAACACACTGGCAATTGAGCGAAAGGTTAAAGAAGGAATATCCGCTTGTAGATGTGGACAACACTGCATTTTATACTACTGATGGCCACATTTATACATCAGGCGGCGTATCGTCGGGAATTGACCTTGCGCTGGCTTTGGTAGAGGAAGACCATGGAAAAGATATCGCTATCCAGGTGGCCCGGAAAATAGTTTTTTATTTAAGCCGACCCGGTTTCCAGGTTCAGTTTGGCAACTTGCTGCCTGCTTACGAAAGCCCCAATATTGCCGAAAAACTACATGGCTGGTTTATTGAAAACCTGCATGAACCATTGGATGTAGCCCGGATAGCCGAACATTTGAATATGAGCCCGAGGAATTTTACGCGCGTCTTCCATAAGCAAACCGGTTTGCCTCCTGCTAAATTTATTGAAAAAATGAGGGTTGAAACAGCCCGGAAATACCTGGAAGATACAGATGTGTCCCTGGAAAGCATTGCTGAAAAATGCGGCCTGGGCGGCCTGGTCTCGATGAGGCGAACATTTTTGAGGCATTTAATGACCACGCCATCCGATTATCGCCGGGCATTCCGCACATCGCTCAGAGTAGTTGGAGTCGACGACATTATTCAAACAAAGTTACGTAACACGAGTTAACCAGAAAAAATGTTTGTCTCAATTTTCAAATGTGCAGTCAAAGCGTGCACGTTAAGAACGTTTGCTATGTTTTTGGTTATTTAATACGCTTTTAGAGAAAAAAACAGAAAAAAGGAATTTTAAAGCCGGGCCTGTGCGATTCCCCTCTTGAGAGGGGTGGAGGGGTGTGTTGAGGAGTATGTTCGCTAACACACCCCCGCCACATCACAGGCCAGCACACCCCCTCTCGAGAGGGGAGTTGTCAAACGCTCATATATTCAATTAGTTATCACTCTTAATATTGATTTTTTCAATCGCTAAATACATTATTTAACTTAATATCAACAATATGAAAATTGCAATTAATGGATTTGGCCGCATAGGCAGAATGACCCTTCGGGCATTACAAAATAAGCCAGAAGTAGAAGTTGTAGCGGTAAATGATCTTACAGATATCAAAACTTTAATCCATCTGCTTAAATATGATACCGCCCACGGGCGATTTCCGGGCGAGGTGGCCGCTGACGGGGATACGATGATCGTAAACGGGAAACGAATCCTGCTGTTAAGTGAACGGGATCCCGAAAAGCTTCCATGGAAAGATCTGGATATCGATGTAGTGATAGAATCAACCGGAAGGTTTGCGGATAAAATTGCGGCAACCTCACATATTAATGCTGGCGCAAAAAAGGTGTTGATTACCGCGCCAGCTTCAGGCGGCGTAAAAACAATTGTCCATGGGGTTAACAACGAACTTATCGGCGATGATTTAATTTATTCAACTGCATCTTGCACTACGGGCGCCATCGCCCCGATTTTGTATATCCTGGATAAAGAGTTTGGAATTGAATCAGGTTATATGGTCACCGTGCATGCATTTACGGCTGATCAAAACCTGCAGGATGCACCTCACAGAGATTTACGAAGAGCACGTGCAGCAACATATTCCATCATTCCTACAACCACGGGCGCAGCCAAAGCGATAGGTGATGTATTGCCCAATTTAAAGGGGAAATTAGATGGTTACTCTTACCGTGTGCCGGTAATTGACGCATCGATAGTGGATTTGTCAATCAACCTGAAGAAAGATGTACCTGTAGCCGAACTGAACCGCTTGTTTAAATACTATGCCGAAAACCAGCTTAAAGGCATCCTGGAATACACGGAAGAACAATATGTATCCTCAGACCTTCTCGGCAACACGCATTCGTCAATTGTTGATGGCAGCCTAACCAAAACGATAAACAAACTGGTGAAGGTGGTAGCCTGGTATGATAACGAAGTAGGAATTTCTAACAGGATAGCCGAGTTGGTGAGCCTGTTGTAAAAGAAAGCAAAGAGAAACAGCATCCGTACTTATGAAAAAAAGCTTTCAGCTACATGTTGAAAGCTTTTTCTTTTACTCCTGATCCGCAAATACGGACGAACAAGCGACCCGCTGATTAACAGGACAATTCAATAAGTTCATAAGGTCCTATCCATTATACCGCAGCTTTTTTATGTTTCCGCAAACCTTGGTAATCGATATAGTATAATATCTTCAACGAAAAGTTATTGCCCTGCTGCAAAAAAAATCCAACCCATTGCCGTACTTATAGTTCCATTTACAAATTCTAAAATAAACATTAGAAAGTAAGAGGATTAATAAATTTAATTTTTAATTAACCGCCTTATTAACCCATTTTTTAATAGGGTGAACTTAGTTTTGAGCCTGTTATTGCGCTTATTTTCAATCCATGTGCAATGCGCATTTTACCAATTAAAACCCGATCCGCCTTTAAATAAAAAAAATGCGACCGGTCACGCTTCACAGTTCTTAATACCAATTAATTAATAACCACTTATGTTAACCTTTTTTACTATGAAAAAAATTGCCCTACTATTAATCGTTTCAGCCATCGGTTATGCCGGCTGTAAAAAGAGCGAAGTTGCAACTCCTGCCAACATGCAGCCAAATA
>Ga0206965_10264_pt1 | contig 15970 bp, 11 predicted proteins | sample Alteio_BWOrgHeat_26_FD_152973 | JGI IMG/M metagenome (GOLD analysis project Ga0206965, IMG submission 152973) | Enriched cells from forest soil in Barre Woods Harvard Forest LTER site, Petersham, Massachusetts, United States -... | ecosystem: Environmental > Terrestrial > Soil > Temperate forest >...
CCTCCATTGCATGGATACCGCCATACGTCGCGCAAGTACCCACGGCGACTACTGCCCAGGCTTTCGGCGCCAGGTGGTCAATCCATTCGCATGTGGTGATAGGCTGGCCTGTAGCAGAATCAGTACCAAACGAAGCCCAATAACCTTCCTTTTTGTTCGTCTCATCAGGAACTGATCCCTCTATAACGAGGATGAACGGGCGTCCGAGACGATCTTCAGCCGCAAGATGGAACTTTTGCATGAACTCATCGCCGTTCTCTATAGCGAGAAACGGATTCAGCAGATTAACTTTAGGAGTCCAGGGAAGAGAGCCCATAACAATATCTTCAATGCTTGGCTGCGTCGCCGCAGTCATCGCAACAGTGTCACCGTCACAGCCCAGACCGGCAGTAATCCATAACACATCAATCTCAGTGATCGCTGCCGCAGATATTTTGAGGGCCGAAGGATTGATGCTCATTGGGCATCTGCTCGCCTTCTCAGCGGTTCCGTTTCCTCCTCTAGCAAGCAGAACAACGAAACAACGCAGGCGCGTATTCTAGCCCATTTGCCAGGTCATGCGCACAATTAGAAAGGGATTGGGTACTCTGAACTGGAAAACGCCCCACGGTACACTTTGACCGCAGGGCGAATTTTAGAAAATTTGATTACATGCTAGAGATTTTTATGTAGCGTTTAATGTCCGGCAGCATCGTGAAGATTGCAATTGCGCTCAATGAGGCAGCCGCCCACAATATCGTCTTCGTCATTTCGTCCTCCCAAGCAAAACTCATACAACCTTTTGGGATGCCCAAGTCGGCATTAGTGGTTATCTCAAATTGTCTGGATAAATTCCCTGTTCCATTTCTGGCGCCGGAGATTGCCTCCTTTATTCTTTAACGCCGTTACTAAACAAAAAGGCCGCGGGTATTGCCCGCGGCCACTTTTCTACTACGTGATTATGCTGCAGGATGCCCCAGAATCTCAGCCAAAGCATGCAATCGTGTCGAATCCGCTGGGCTTTTCGCCGAACCAGCGTCCTTCTCTAATGACGGCGCCATGTTCTTCAACTTCGCCAGCGCATCCTTTTTCATGTGCGAACTCTCAGCACTTTGAATTGCCTTTTGTAGAGCAGCGATTCTGTCTGAAGGCAGAGCCTGCGACCGGGACAATTGGTCCACATATGCTTTCGCAACAACCAATTTTGCCGGCCACTCGATCTTTTGCTGGTTCTGCACATTCAATTCGCCTACCTGGACCGTCTTCGCCGCGTTGATTTCATTCTGAGTCAGGAACTTGCTCGGTGTCAGTTCAAAAACATCCAGCCCGCGAGCGATCTCTGAACCGTAAATGTAGCCGTTGTACCAATACGCCGACCAGTCTCCGCCCAGCACCAACACCTTCGGATCAATCGGTCCGCGGTCAAAGTAGGCAATTTCAAATGGATGCGCCGCATCCGTAAAGTCCACAACGGAGATGCCTCCCTGATACCAGGCTTGCACCTCAATATCACGCCCCGGGACAGGAACCAACGAGCCGTTATGCGCCACGCAGTTTTCCGAGTCACCCTGCGCAGCCGGAAGTTTGTAATAGTTCTCGAAAGTCAGTTTGTCATTCTTTAAGCCGAAGATTGCGTCCGCGCCCCACTTGTTCGGATCATTCGGACGGCATCGCGCTCCCAAGCCGCCACCCCACTCATCCGTAAACACGACTTTGCTCCCATCATTCGAGAACGAAGCCGAATGCCAGTAGGAATAGTTTGGATCATTCACCGCATCTACGCGCTTCGGATTTACGGGGTCTTTGATGTCGAGCAAAATTCCATTTCCAGAGCACGCACCGGCTGCCAAGCCGATCGCCGAATATACCGTGATGTCATGGCACTGGTTCGTATCCGCCGGTTTCTCCGAGCCTTTCCTGCCATGAGTGCCGCCATTATTCAGGCCGTTGATCGCTCCCGTTCTGGCGTCGATAAATACCCGAGGGCTGGACACAACTTTGGCATCCTGCGGCGCAGCCACCGGGACCTTGATCACTTCAATACGGAATAGTGCCGTATTCGGGTCTTTATCAGGCTGTTCCCCTGAGCATCCAGCCAGTTCTTCCGGCTGACGCACAAAGGAAGTGCCTGAAACATAGATATAAACATTGTCTTTGTCGTTCGGATCAACCACCAGAGTATGCGTGTGTGATCCGCGGCAGGTCTGCACCGCCGCAACTTGCTTCGGGTTTTTGATATCGGAAATGTCGAAGATTCTCACGCCGCGGAAACGGTCCTTTTGCGCTGCAGGCGGACGACGCTTCTTTTCCTTTTCCTGCTCTGGCGTTGGAGGCGGCTCCGGCGGAAAACCTTGCGAGCCGCAATCCAGACGGCCATTCGGCATCTCTACCGACATGAACAGCAGATTTTTGTATACAGACACATCACCCTGACCGCCAGGGCACACCAGCGAAGTCAGCAACGTGGTTTTTGCTGGATTGGAGATGTCAAAGATATTCACGCCATAAAAATTTCCCTGAAACAGGTGATTGCCCTGGAATGCCAGATCTGAGTTCGCAAAAGCGAGCTGCGCAATTACCAAATGCATGGGCTTCGGAATTTTCGAGGCATTATTACCCATGTTGAGCTGCCCCAGTACCTTTTGCACCTTTGGATCATCAGGATCAGTGGTCCCAAGTTGAAATGTGCCAGGCTTCTTGACAAGCATAAGATGCTTTATACCCATCGCAGCTTCACCCGCGTCATAGAGGCCGGGGGCCAGCTTTGCGCGCGGATCGTTTGCATCCGAACCCGTCATACCCGGTGGTAGCGTAGGAGCGGGCTCCGGAGCAAACGGATTCCGTTCTTCCTCCTCAGGCTCTTTTGTGGCCGGTGAGGGCGAAGGCGAAGCTGTCTCCGCTGACGGTGTGGGTGAAGGCGTAGGTGTTTGCGCCTGTGCCTGCAGGCAGCTCCTGCCAAAAAATAAAATGATTGCGGCAACCGCCATGCGAAAAGCAAAACTGGGCACTCGGTTCATTGTTTCTCCTCTGGAATTTTTTTCTCCAACATTGCTTGCATAATCCGGATCTCGGCTCGTTGGGTATTGTCGGCATCCGTCGCGAAGTTAAACAGCTCGGCATCCTGCCCCGCGCCTGCTGTGTCGAACAAATCTTTCACCATGGTCAAAGCCCCATTATGGTGTTGAATCATCCCTGTCAAAAATAAACGGTCGAACTCAGCACCCCGCGCTTTCCGTAGTGCTTCCATCTGCTCCGGTGTAAGCATACCGGGCATCAAGGGCATCGTATGGCCGGACTTATCCATGTCCGGCATTCCCGGCATCGCCATGGAAAGCGCTTCTGCACGGGCTGCCAGCCAGCGCTTCATAAACTTGATCTCGTCGGATTGCGAACTGCTGATGCGTGCTCCCAGTGTCCGCAGGTCCTTATTCTCCGTATGCGACACAATAAGCGCCGTCATCTCCACCGCTTGCGAATGGTGCATGATCATGCCTTGCATGAATTCCACATCTGTATGTGACCGTGGCGGCAGCTTTGCCGTTGTGGAAGACGGCAGCCGTTTGCTCGGTTGCCCAGGCGCACCCGGCTGAACCACTACAGGGACCGCCGGACTAGTCTGTTGTGCGTGCGCAGCAGCGCAGAAGAAATCTGTCGGAGCGCTCGTTGCAAGGAACAGACCGCAGAGCAAAGCAAATGCTCGTGTAGACCCTAGCTTTCGCAGCGGGGGTAAACCATAGAGCCGCCAGTTCGGAACATTGCTAATCATTTCGTTTGTTTCAATGGAAAACTTGTCACGAAATATTAACATTTTCACAGATCTAGAGCGGATGAGAGGGGCTTCGAGAATCTTGAATGAGTGGATTTCCGTCGGTACTATATAACGGCCATGCAGCCGTCGTGCCTTACATTAATTTTCTCGGTATTGAAAGTTTTGGCGCGGAGAAGGGTTGGCGGGTGACTAAATCTTTCGCTAGACAAGTTTAGAGATCAGAGGATTGTTCTATGGTTTTGTGCGAATTCACCACTTTTGGGCAATTACGGTCTATATCGGCACAGAAGTGTGTAACGGAGAGCAAATTCTCGTTCTTTTCTTTCAGACCTAGCGGCCGCCTTTTGGCAGCCGCCTAAAGGCTTGAATCGATCAGCAGCGAATCCGCGCAAAACCAGCCCGCGTGAGAAGACCAGCAGCCAAAATTTGTTGATCGTTGCCCAATCCGTGCGATCTTCCCATCGGAGGCAGCAGAGTTCAGTGTGCTTTGACAGAGTCATCTTTCACACGCGTCTGGTCCGTGATCCAATTGACTTCCCAGGTCTTGCCACCATCATCCGAGAAAGACTGCTCAAAATGGGCTGAATTTGGTGTGATGTCCGACCAGACAAATCGAACCAGAATGGATCTGCCATTCGGACCGGATGGTTCAGTGTCAAAAAACTCGCCACGGCCATTCTTGAATTCGCCGATCGTCGGCTGGCCGATCGTGCCGCTCTTGTTTGTGGCCCAATAGAGACTCCACTGATGGGTTTGGGGATCGTATAAACGCAGCGTCATACCTTCGATGTGGCCTGTCGGGCTGTCAACTTCGAACTCCTCCAGGTTAGCGCGGCCATCCCAAACTTTCCGAGTAACCGAGGTACCGTCAAATTCGACCCAGTTCGTGGAACCGACTAAACGATGATCGAGGCGCTTCAAGTGAATTTTCCATGTACCGATCTCGAAATCAAAATCGTGTTGCCCGTCCGTGGGAGTGTGTTGAACGCTGGCTTTCGCTGCATCTGAATTCTGCTGTGCAAGCCCCTGACTCGGCTGAAAGATGACAACCAAGCTGCACGCCATTAGAAAAGTACGAATGTGTTTGATGTTCATCGCTGCCTCCACTAAATTTTTATCTATCCTGTTTTCGGCAAAATCCGGAAGTCAACTTGTGGTCTTCCTTGTGAAATCAATCTGCGCGCTTCAGCCAGACTGGGTACCTCGCCATGCCTCTGAGCACAAACAGAGATTACTCTGCATCGTGGCTCATAAAAATAGCCACTTTCGGGTGATATGATATAGCCACTTTAATTTAAACTTGTATCTTCAATCTAAGGCTCTAACTAATGAAACGAGTCTCCGCAAGCTTTCTGCCACCGATAGCCCTCGATTCCAGCAGAAAGATCCCGATGTACCGCCAATTGTACGAATGGTTTAGACGAGCCATCCTGGCCGGCCAATTGCGGCCTGGACAGCGCGTGCCCTCTACCAGAAGCCTTGCGACGGAACTAAATGTGTCGCGCATACCAGTTTCGAGCGCATTCGAACAATTGCATGCGGAGGGCTACTTTGAGACATTTGTTGGGGCTGGCACGTGTGTGGCACGTTCAATCCCGGACGAGACATTAAAGCCTGTAACGGGAAAAATAACGGGTGCATCATCGCGGCAGGTGTCTGACAGCAAAGTTTTGCGAAAAATTTCACACCGCGTGGCCTTGATGCGCATGCCGGCGCAAACCTGGTCTAACAAACTAGTTCCATTCCGAGTGAGCCTGCCGGCGCTGGATCAATTTCCGATCAGAGTATGGAACCAGTTGCTCAATCGTCATGCGCGAAAATCTACACGACAGCTTATGGCTTATGGAGATGCGAAGGGATATGCGCCTCTCCGTGAAGCTATTGCCGAATATCTGGGTGCAGTTCGCGCGGTGCGCTGCGAGCCATCGCAGATTTTAGTAACAACCGGATCGCAACAGGGTCTGCAACTCTCAGCGCAAGTTCTGTTGGATGCGAATGAGCAGGTGTGGGTGGAGGAGCCTGGATATCCCGGAGCACGTCAAGCCCTGATGATGGTTGGAGCAAAAATTGTCTCCGTGCCGGTAGATCATGAGGGACTGGACGTGGCCGAAGGAATCCGCCGCGCTCAGAGTGCCCGTGCTGCCTACATCACACCATCGCATCAATACCCGCTAGGTGTGACCATGACCGCCACGCGACGCATGCTGCTGCTCCAGTGGGCCATGCGCAATGACGCCTGGATTATTGAAGATGATTACGATAGCGAATACAGGCTGGGAGGCCGCCCGATTGCCTCGCTGCAAGGCTTAGATACGGACGCGAGAGTGATTTACGTTGGCACGTTCAGCAAAGTAATGTTCCCTGCGCTACGCCTCGGCTACATGATTGTTCCCAGGGACCTGGTGGACGCATTCTCCACCGTTAGAGACGCGACCGACCAGTTCTCATCCACTTTGTATCAAGCCGTGATGGCGGATTTTATCCGTGAAGGACATTTCGCGCGCCACATCCGCAGAATGCGTGTGCTCTATGCGCAGCGCCGGACAGCGCTGGTCGAAGCGATTCACAAACAGAGGGCTCACGAGTTCGAGGTAATCGGCGCCGAAGCGGGGATGCATCTGGTCGCGTTGCTGCCGCCGGGTGTGAGTGATGTGGCAATTTCGCGGAGGGCCGCTGAAATGGGAATATCGGCTATGCCTTTGTCCTCATGCTATGCGAAACCTCCAGTGCGCGGCGGCTTGATTCTTGGTTATGGCGGCACCGACACACGACAGATTCATGATGGGATACGCAAACTCACGGGTATTTGTGATGATTTAGTGAAACATGATTCCGACACAGTCGTCTCCAATCTGTCATCAAAATAACAGAACGATTTTGTGTGCGATTACACCTTCATTGTTCACGAATCACGGGCTTACCGGATTAATGAACTATCCGATGATGGGCGCTGCAGATAATAGTGGATGACAGGCGTAAAGATCACTGAGAGCACGATTGAGCTTAGCAACCCTCCGACAACTGCTATAGCAAGTGGCTGAAGCATCTGCGATCCCGCTCCAAGACCCAGAGCAAGCGGCAACATTCCGGCAATGGTTGCCAGTGCAGTCATTGCGATGGGACGCAAACGGCGTCGCCCTGCTTGAATCATGGAATCTTCCAGAGAAAAACCCTGTATGCGGAAATGGTGCTCGGCATCCAGCAGAAGAATACCGTTCTTGGCGACAATTCCTATCACCATAATCAAGCCGATGAATGAGGCTACGTTAAATGTGATCCCTGTCACCAGGAGCGCTACAAAACCTCCGCAGGTAGATAACAAAGCAGAAATCAGAATTGCCGTGGGCGCGGAAAATGTTCGAAATTCAAAAAGTAGAACTGCAAAGAGCAGCAGCACCGCAATCACCAGGACCATCAGCAAATCATGAAAAGATTTCTGTTGTTCTTCATAAATGCCGCCGTACTCGACACGTATAGTCGATGGTAAATGCAGGTCATTCACTGCTTTCTGTACCTGGGCAATGCCGCTTCCCAAATCCACGCCTTCCAGCCGTCCGGTGACCTCTGTCATTCGCTGCGAGTTCTCACGCTTGATTTCTGTTTCACCAGGAGCAGATTCCAAATGCGCCAAAGCACCCAACGTAGCTGTTTTGCCGGATGCGCTCACCAGTAGCGTGTTGGTCATGCTGTCAAGCGACGCCCGGTTCTGGTCAGGAAACCTCACTCGAATTGGGTAGACGCGATCATTAATCACCACCGGGGCCGTTGCCGGTTCCCCTTCAAGCAGCGCAGATGCATCCACAGCAATCTCTTCCGGCGTGAAACCAGAGCGGGCGGCCACCAGCGGATTCACCTGAAAAGTAACCGCAGGGCCGCTGATCGCATTTTCCACTCCGTCTAGTATGTCTACGACTCCGTGAACTTTATCAATGGCATCTGCAACCCGTGGGGCAGTGTCATTCAAGAGCTTTCCATCCTGCGCGAAGAGCTTGATCACAATCGGCTCTGGCTGGCTGGTGAGATCGCCAATCATGTCTTGTAATACCTGGACGAATTCCACCTTGGCGGCTGGCTCCTCTTCTTCCACTTTTGAGCGAACGTCCGAAATAATCTCGTCTATCGGCCGCTTGCGCTTGGCCCTGAGCTTTACGGTGAAGTCCCCTCTATTCGCCTCCGTCACCGCAGCAAGTCCAAGTTGCAAGCCGGTACGGCGCGATGTGGTTTCTACTTCAGGAGTCGAACGCAGAATTTTTTCAACGTGTTCCAGGATTCGATTGGACTCCGCTAGAGAACTTCCCGGTGGCGTTATGTAATCCAGGATGAAGGCGCCCTCATCCATTTCCGGCAGTAGTTCACTTCCCAGAAACCGGTAGCTGGTATAGGACAAGATGACAATTGCGACGAACGCTGCGGGCAGAACCCATGAATTTTTGAGCACCCAGCGCATCGCATAGGTGTAAAACTCAATGATTCTTCCTAAGAATCCCGTGAATGTTTCTTCTTCAGCCTGTATCAATGCTTCTGCATTGAGCTCATTTGAAGTCGCAGCGGTGCCATCATGCTTTGCAATCATATGTCGGCGCACAAAATAAAGACTCAGGGCCGGTGTCCATGTGAGAGCGAGAAGCAGAGAAGTCAGGAGCGAAACAGTGAGAGTGATTGCCAATGCACGGAAAAAGCTACCTGTAACTCCTGTGATGAAAACAAGCGGAAGAAAAACAACAATCGGGGTAATAGTAGAGCCGATGAGAGGAACAGTAAGCTCTCGCAAAGCGCTTTGAATCGCTTTAAAGCGATCTTGTCCCGCATCCCGGTGCAGAACTATATTTTCCAGCACCACAATGGCATCATCGATGACCAGACCAACGGCAGCAGCAAGGCCGCCCAGAGTCATCAGATTAAAGCTTTGCCCGGTGAGCCGCAGAACAATGAAGGTAATAAAAAGCGTAACTGGAATTACAAGTCCGGCAACAAAAGATGATCCCCAATCCCGCAGAAAGATCACCAGCACGATGGAAGCCAGCACAATGCCTAATAACACGGCATCACGAACACTTGAAATGGAATCCCGGACAATTGTGGATTGGTCGTAAAAAGGTTCCAGCTTCACATCCGGCGGCAGCGTCGAGCTTATCTGGTGAATTAGATCGTGGACTTCATTTGCCACTTGCAGCGTATTGCTATCTGGCTGGCGATTCACGCTTAGCAGCACAGCCGGTTTTCCATTGGCGGTCACAACGGTATACACAGGAGCCACGGACGCCGCTACCGTTGCGATGTCGCCAATGCGGATGGGAACACCCGCCGCCGAACTCTTCAGGACAATTTGCCCAATCTCTTCCGGTGTGTGAACCTGACCGCTGACCAGGCCTAACACTAGATGATGATCGCTTTCAATTAAGCCAGGAGAATCAATTAAGTTTGTGCGACGAATGGCATCGAGGATGTCCGTTATGGTGATGCCGGACGCAGAGATGCGCGCGGGATCGGGCGTGATCTGGAATTCAGGAACGCGGCCGCCCTGTATCACCACCGTCGCAACCCCATCGAGCCGGTTCAACCGTGGCTTTAAATCATAGGTCGCTATCTCCCAGAGTTTGTTGGGAGGCACGGTAGCTGATGTCAGACTGTAGCCAATAATTGGAAATGCCGCAAAGGTAAGCCGATGCGTATCAAGTTTCGCGGTGGGTGGAAGCTCTGCCTGTAACCGTGCAACAACTGCGTCTACGCGTTGCAAGGTCAGGACCATATCCGACTTCCAATCAAAGAACAGGTCAATTTCGGCTGAGCCTCGGCTGGTTGTCGATAACACTTTCTGCAAACCAGGCACGCTATTGACCGCTTCCTCAATTGGACGCGTCACGGTCACGAGCATCTGATCGATGGGAGCAACCCCATTGTCCACACCGATGATAATTCGCGGAAAATCTGTGTTGGGAAAGACAGATACGGGAATGGTAAAAGCCAGAAACGCGCCGATCAGAGCTAATGCGGTGATCAGAAATAATAAAGGACGAGAGAATCGATGAAACCACGGTTGTGGTGACCCGTCGCTCAATCCGCCTGGAGTCTCAGGAAGTGCTTTCATGCGGGACTAGTCCTTGTCCTTTTCCTGATTCTCACCGGCCGGCTCTTCCTTTGCGGATTCCACCTGAATTAGCGCTTTATTTGGAAGTCCATAAGCACCGGAAGTGATGACTGGATCTCCTACAATAACGCCACTGATGATTTGAACCTGACCGTGGCCACGAATGCCGGTTTCCACGGGAGTAAACTCGGCATGGTTATCAACCCCCGCTATTACAACGTAATCAGAGCCTTCGCTGTTCTTGAAAACAGCTGAGTCCGAAACTACCACCGCGTCTTTAACGGTTCGCGCAGTAATGAGCAATGAGACTGTCATTCCTGGCTTCAAGGCTGGGCTGGGCTTTTTCGATTCAACCCAGACTTCTACCGTAGTGCTGCCTGCATCAAGTGCCGGGCTGACCAATGTTACCCGCGCATCAATCGGATCATTGATACCGCTGATTTTGATCTGTGCCTTATTACCGGCTTTCAGGAACGCAGCGTCGGTTTGCGCAACATGGGCTTTGGCAATCACTCTCGACATATCCATTACCGTAAGCAAAGGCTGGTTGGCCGTGGCTAGCTCTCCTGCAAATTGCGGCCGGTCAGTCACTACGCCATTGATCGGACTACGAATCTCCGAGTATGCGAGTTGCGAAGTAGCGCCCAGATACTTTCCCCGTGCCGCCGACAGTTGTCCTGAAGCAGACTTCAATGCTTCCTTTTCGCCGATACGTTTCAGATCATCCAATTGACGCTGCGCTACCTCTGCCTGCGTGCGGGCCTGGGCCAATGTCACTTCAGCGGCGTCAAGGTCGTGACGTGGAATGGCTCCCTGTCGAAACAGGTCTTTACGGTTATCGTATATTTTTTGCTGAGCTGCAAAAGCAGCTTTGGCTGACGCAGCATCTAGCTCCGCCTTTTGCAGCTCTTCCGGAAGATTGGCTCCGGTTGTGGTCGCATAGCTGGCCTGAGCTTGTTCAAACTCTCCTTTGCTTTGCTCAGCAGCGGCGGAAAGATCGGCATTTTCCAGCACGGCAAGCAATTGTCCCTGATGTACCTGGCTTCCCCTTTGCACCAAATATTTCTTGATCGTCGAAGTAATTTTCGGCGCGATCACAGCCTGCTGCAGAGGAAAAACAATTCCTTCTGCTTCCACAGTTTGATCAATGGATGACCTTGAAACTGGGGTGACGTGGACCGATATAACCGGCTCTTTTTCCTTTTCCGCTGAATGGCACCCCGTTGTGATGACGGCGAATATCAGAGCCAGTAACAATAGCCGTGACCTTAATTGATGCCTGTGTACCAGAATTTTCATTGGGTAACCAGGTCTCCAGTGAGCGTTTGCAGGTTCGCCAGGGTGACGCGGAATTTTAAAGCGCCATCCTGATACGCAACGTTTGCTGTGGCTGCGGTATTTTGTGCGTCCACAACTTCAAACACAGTCGCTTCTCCGCTCTTGTAGCGCAAAGTTGTTAACCGGAGGCTTTCAGTAGCAAGTTCGGCTGATTGATTCAGACTGGCCAGGTCGCTCGAGGCAGTTTCAGCTTCTGCGTACAAGGATTGGATCTCCGCAAGGAGCTTTCGTTGCGATAGTGACAACTCGCGCTTTGCCTGCTCCCTGCGAAGTTCTGCCTGTTTAACTTTGCTTTGAGTTGAGCCCCAATTCCAAATGGGGATATTTAAGGTCACAGCCGCCCCAGATCCAAGATTGGATATTCCATCTGTTCTGGTAGCAAAGCGAGTGGCATCAATACCATAAAGGTAATCAAAACCAAGCGAAGGCAGGAACCCGGCACGTGAGGATGCGACCGCATAATCGCTTTCTCTGACCGACTCGATGGCCGCATGTATTTCCGGGTTACGCTGGGCAGACCGCTGCTGGAATTCTTCAAGAGAAGGCATGTTTGCGCTGGCATGGAGGTCATCTGCAATCTCAAAATTATTGTTGAAGTTGGGAAAGATCAGAACGGCAAGATCCAGACGCGCATTCAACAACGCCAACCTTGCCGCTTGCAGCTGCCGCCGCCGATCATTCACTTGCAGCTGGGCTTTAATTACGTCAGCGTGCGCAACTTCGCCGCCGTGTTCAAGATCTTGAGTTAACTTGAGAAATCCTTCGCCCTCATCCGCAGCTTTTTGCAATGCCTCTAGCTTCAGTTGTGCTGCCGCCATCCCCCAGTAGTTTTGAACCACCGTGACAACTAAACCACGAGAAGCAACTTCAGCTTGCGCCTTTGCTACGGCAGCGGCTGCGCCCTTGCGCCGGAATTCCGCAAAAGCAGCAGGATCAATCGCTTCATGTATATTCGCCTGGCTGATGTATTCATGCACGGCGTTACTAGCAATAAATTTCGGAGTATCGTCTATGCCGGTGCCCTGGCTATAAATGGCAGAATTGTCATATACAACGCTGGGAAGTAAAGTAGCCAGCGCTTGCTTCTTGTCTTCGCGTGCTACTCCGGCATTGGTCAGGGCCAATTGATAAGACACACTGTTATGCCGTGCCAAATTCAGGGCCTCTGAAAGACTGAGACGAAGCTGATGTACCGGCGCCGGCGGATTTTGCTGTGCCTGTGCCAATGGAACACACAGCACCGCAACGATAACCATGGCATGGTGGATGAAACGCATTCGATTCATAGGGCGAGATGAGATCAGCCGTGCCGCCTAAGTAAACAGGGTACTGGCTCAAACATAAACGCGAGATTAACGGCGAGCTATGACTTAGGCAGAAAGATGCTGAAAAGACTGCCGTCTTCATTGGAGTAGCTTAGTTCTATCCTTCCGCCATGCGCTTCAGCGATCCACGCACTGATGGACAAGCCCAAGCCTGCACCACCACCCTCGTTCCGAGAGCGAACTTTATCGACGCGGAAGAAGCGCTCAAAAATGCGCTCATGAAGATCGGAAGGAATACCGCAGCCAGTGTCGCGGACGGTCACACAGTAGCCCGATTCACAAATCTGGCAAGAGATCGCCACTTTTCCACGAGCCGGCGTGTACTTGATCGCGTTATCCAGGACATTCAAGAGCATGCGGCGCAGCAACCCCTCGTCTCCGCGAATGGGCAGTTCCTTTCGCGCATCGCAGGAAAGCTCCACTGCTTTGGCAGAAGCCACGGTACGTAAATGTCGCGCACATTCACTGACAAGCTCATCCAGGTAGAACTCGCTGACAGTGAGAGGATATTGGCCGGCGTCAGCCCGCGTTAAAGTAAACAAGCCTTCGACGATGTCTTTTAGCCGCCCGGCTTCCGAGCGAAGGATATTCAGAGTTTCCCGATATTCTTCCGGAGAGCGAGTGCTCTGCGATAACGCAACGTCTGCTTCGCCGAACAGAATCGCCACTGGCGTACGCAATTCGTGCGACGCATCCGCCGTAAAGCGCTGTTGCTGTTCAAATGACGTATCGAGGCGTTGCAACAACTGGTTGAATGAAAGCGCAAGTTGTCCTAATTCATCATTCGAGTTCTTCACTGACAAACGTTCGCGAAGATTGGACGCCCCAATCTGCTTTGCCTGATCGCTCATTGCGACAACCGGCGACAAGCTCCTGCGGGCAAGGAAATAGCCACCCGCACTGGCAAGCACGAGCGTAAGAGGAATGACGACGGCAAATGTTCCCACAAGATTCTCAAGAAACTCATTTTGGCGGTGCAGAGATTGCAGAAGTATCAGCGTCAATTGCTGGGTGGCAACCGTGAATGGTCGAATGTAAGTGCGATAGCGCCGGTGTCCTATATGGACAGTCCGCAAGGATTGCAATCCAGCTACACGTTCTTTGAGATCGGATGGCTGCTCGTCAGACGAAGCAAGAATCTGGCCATGAGAATCTAATGCAATAAAAATGGTGTCAGCAAGACGATGCTCGGCGATTCCGGTAGCCAGCGCATCTTGTAAGGCTTTAGGACCTGATTCCTCTTTGGCCTCGGCATTCACGGTGGCCAGAAAAGAATCCGCAATCTCCGCGGCTGAACTATCCATGCGGCGGCTAAAGTTTTCACGTAAAACAAAGTATGTCATAAAAGCCAACAGGACCAGGACGCACGCCAATACCCCCGTATACCAAAAAGTCAGGCGCACGCGAACGGAATTAAGCATCAGGATGTCCAACTTGTGTCATCTGGTAATGAAGACAAACTATCATCCTCAACAAGAATGTAGCCGGACCCTCTGCGCGTATGCAGCAATGTCTTGGCTGGAGGCAAGTCAATCTTCCGGCGCAATCGATTGATGTAGACCTCAATCAAATTGGAAAAAGGATCGAATTCCTCGTCCCATACATGCTCGGCAATCTCAGCACGGCCCACTACCCGGCCCGCATTACGAGCCAGGAATTCCAATAACGCGTACTCTTTTGCTGTAAGCGGAATATGCCGGCCCTTTCGTGAAACGTGCTGCCCGGTAGTATCAATCACAAGGTCCGCGATAACGAGTTGGTCAGGTACCAATCCGCCAGGACGCCTTAGCAATGCCCGCAGCCGGGCCAGAAGTTCACGAAACTCAAATGGTTTCGTCAGGTAGTCGTCTGCACCACCATCCAGCCCTTGAATACGATCTTCAACCGTGTCACGTGCGGTCAACATTAAGATGGGCACTCGTTGCCCTGACTTTCTGATCTCTTTACAGACTGCAAATCCGTCTGGAGCCGGAATCATCACATCAAGTATCACAATATCGTAATCAGTTACCGACACCTGATATAGAGCCGCGTTGCCGGATCCAACTTCATCCACTGCATATGCCTGTTCGCGCAAACCCTTTGCGACGAAGCGAGCAATTCTCGAATCATCCTCAACAAGCAAAATACGCATACAGCCATCATAATGCCATGAAAAATGAGAACAGCAAGCCGGATGCGCTTTGGCAGCCTTTTGCATTTAGGTTCTGTTTATCTACGGTCTAATAGAAATGGCAGTGTCGGATCTTCCATAAGGAGCTGCCAGTCATGCGCCGCCAAACTCACTCACAAAAAACCTTAATCTTTGTCAGTCTAATTTCGCTTATGTTTGGGTCATTCCCAGGAAAGGCGGCTGCTCCTAAAGCCGGTCCTTCCGGCTATGAGATCACCAAAACCGTCCCAGTCGCTGGCGACGAAGGTTGGGACTACATTGCAGTCGATAGCGACGCGCGCCGTGTATATGTTTCACACGGGAGCCACGTCGTGGTGCTCAATGCGGATACGTACGAAGTTGCTGGTGACATTCCAGATACTCAAGGTGTGCATGGAATAGCTATTGCATCCGATTTAGGCAAGGGCTTTACCAGCAATGGACGCGCCAATACCGTGACTATTTTTGATTTGAAGACGTTGAAGCCGGTTGGATCGGTCAAGGCAGGCACAAACCCTGACGCAATCGTTTATGACGCTGGCACCAAGCGCGTATTCACCATGAATGGCCGCAGCCAGGACGTTACAGCAATCAATGCTGTTGACGGGACGGTGGCCGGCACCATGGCAGTGAGCGGCAAGCCTGAGTTTGCGGTCTCAGATGGCAAAGGAAGCATTTTCGTAAATATCGAAGATAAATCTGAACTGGTGCAATTCGATGCTCAGAAGCTGACTGTAACCAACCACTGGGCACTGGCTCCGTGCGAAGAGCCGTCTGGCTTGGCAATGGACAAAAAAACGCGGCGCCTGTTTGTAGGATGCGGCAATAAGATGATGGCTGTGGTCAATGCTGATACTGGAAAAGTCGTAGCGACTCCGGCAATCGGTAACGGCGTGGATGCGAATGCTTTTGATCCTGAAACTAAATACGCTTTTGCCTCCACGGGTGATGGAACGCTCACGGTGGTTCATGAAGACTCAGCGGACAAGTTCACCATTGTAGAGAATGTGCCAACCAAAAAATCAGCCCGCACGATGGGATTGGATATGAAGACCCATAAAGTCTTTTTGCCGGCAGCGGACTTTGACTCGCCAGCTGCGGGTGAGCGGCGCGGCAAAATGAAGCCCGGCTCCTTTGTAGTGCTTGTCGGAGAAAAGAAGTAGACAGACAACCTCAAATGACTGCCTGGTAAGATCTTGCGCTAGGCAGTTCATGCCCCTGAGCTGCTGCCCGCAGGCTGAGCTCCTTAAAGCCGATCCCCACAGGATCGGCTTTTTTATTCCTGCCGATTATGAAAAAAAACTTAATTAGCGGACAGT
>Ga0206965_10265_pt1 | contig 15890 bp, 14 predicted proteins | sample Alteio_BWOrgHeat_26_FD_152973 | JGI IMG/M metagenome (GOLD analysis project Ga0206965, IMG submission 152973) | Enriched cells from forest soil in Barre Woods Harvard Forest LTER site, Petersham, Massachusetts, United States -... | ecosystem: Environmental > Terrestrial > Soil > Temperate forest >...
CCAGGCATGTGATAGATTCGTTAAAAATAACCGATCCGGATGAAATAGCTATTTGCAATTTATATGACGATGCCGTAAATGAGTATTTAAAAGAATGGAAGGCATATACTACTGGTGGTAATAAACCAACCCAGGCTCAAACACAAGAAGTTAATAAACGGTTCCAGGAAAAAGAAAAAGAAATAAAACCCCAGATTGAGGCTTTCAAAAAAAAGGTGGCATCAAACTATCCGCAACTCATGAACTTCGTTCAGTTTTGCAGTTATGAATCTATGCGGGTGGTAGGCGTGATGGCGCCGTATCAAAAGGCCATGTATAAAAATTACGGGGCGCCGGCCAATCATTGAAGGCATTTTCTGTTGATACTTTAAGGCGTATCGTTTGATATTTATGGAGTTAAATAAAGATACGGCAAATATTGTGCGTTTTGGTATGCCAGCGGCAAATCGGATTCTTCCACATTCCAAACTATACAAGTGCTGCTCGTCTTTGATATATCCTTGCTCCCCCACAATTGGTTCCTTCCAAAATATGCAGCGCGGTTTTACCTAACGCTTCATTAAATGCCAGGTCGGTTTCTTCATTCAGCGTGCTGAAATGAATATTCCCGTATTGACAAATGCTGGCCATTATATTAAAACCCGGATCGCTGAAATGGGCATAGATGATGATCCCATTGCACCTTACCAGCCAAAACAAATGCTTCATAAATTGCTGCATTTCTTCCAAATTAACCCGGATGGCCCCATTAAAGCTTTTGCTGATTCGGTTTTCCTTCAAATAATCCAAACCTCGTTTTACAGGCTTGTAATCATGCTCCCGAAATAGCCAGGGAGTTGTACTATCTCCCAAAAACGAAAAGTTTTCATAATTAAGCAACTGTAAAAGTGTTGTAAGCTCTTTTGACAATTTATTGCATAAACCTGCGGTGTTACCCGATTCGACATATAAAATATAGCTATCAAAAGTTTCAGGAGCGATATATGTGTCCCTATAAGGGTTATGCTGAATAAACTCGGGATATTGTTCAAGAAAGGTTTTTCGGTTGATCTTTTTCAGCATCTTTTAATTAACGTTAAAATACTGTTTTTTGCGAATGGTTTTATTGAAAATGATCCCGGATGTATTACATATTCCAATAAATATCCAGATCTTTCTATATCAATAAAACACCAATCCAGTGTCTCCAATATTTGTAATCGGCAACTCGAATACAGATATGGTGATCCGGGTGAATTGTAATATTCCCTCAACATCTTTGCATCTGTAGAAAAGACTGATCGACCGCATTGATGACGGGGGTGGGTTACCGTCAGCGGACATTGGCGGTAATAAACGCGCTCCATTGACCCACCCTCCCGACAAAGTCGGGACTTCGCTCTCCGACCCTCTCCACTTCGAAGGCATAAAGAGGGTAAAAACATTTTTTTGGATTTAAATATCCCCACACATAAATATTTCAATTTTACCCGTTAACGCATAAATCAACCCCAAACCCTATCTTTCCACAAAGTTAAATCATTGTAAATTACATGTTTTGCCCTTCCGGCACTACAGATATGGCAGTTCCCAACAGGGTGTGGAAAACTACGAATTGGAACGGAATTTTATGACTGATAGATTTGAGTAAAACACCCTTAGGTTTTTTTTAAATTATTTTCTGATCATCTAATTTCTACTGATATGGGAGGCGACCTCTACAAAAATACACATGCTGAAAGCACTGGCGGATTAAAGGTAAACAGGCATTTTACCCGGGATAGTATCAACGTTTTTGACCAATTTAAATATGAAATGCGCTCATCCGTGATCCGGAACCCATCGGGCGATGCTGTATTTGAAATGAATGATGTGGAAGTTCCTGCTTCCTGGTCACAGGTGGCGACAGACATCCTCGCACAAAAATATTTCCGTAAAGCAGGCGTACCGCTGGCAGATGGTTCAACCGGATCAGAAAAAAGCATTAAACAGGTTGCCCACCGCATGGCCCACTGCTGGAAAGACTGGGGAATGCGCTATGGCTACTTCGCTTCGGAAAAGGATGCTGATATTTTTTACGATGAAATAGTGTACACCATTACCGGGCAGCTGGCCGCGCCAAACTCGCCGCAATGGTTTAATACCGGGCTTTACAGTTCGTATAATATTACCGGGAAACCGCAGGGGCACTATTTTGTCGACCCCAAAACACAAAAACTAAGTAAATCCACATCAGCTTATGAACGCCCGCAGCCGCACGCCTGCTTTATCCTTTCTGTTGAGGATGACCTCGTAAACGAAGGCGGTGTGATGGACCTTTGGGTTCGCGAAGCGCGGATCTTTAAATATGGCTCGGGTGTTGGAACTAACTTTTCGAAAATCCGTGGCGAAAGTGAAAAACTATCAGGCGGCGGATATTCTTCCGGCTTAATGTCGTTCCTTAAAATAGGCGATAGGGCTGCCGGGGCCATCAAATCAGGCGGTACTACCCGCAGGGCGGCCAAAATGGTTTGCCTTGATCTGGACCACCCCGAAATTGAAAGCTTTGTGAACTGGAAGGTAGAAGAAGAGAAAAAAGTGGCGGCATTAATTGCAGCCGGCTATTCTTCTGATTACGAAGGCGAGGCTTATCGTACCGTGTCCGGTCAAAATTCAAACAACTCGGTACGCATCCCCAATACCTTTTTTAAGGCATTAAAAAACGGGACCAACTGGGATTTAACCAGCCGCATGAGTGGTAAAACGGTTAAATCGATCCCGGCACAAAAGCTTTGGGATGATATCGCTTTTGCTGCCTGGGCCTGCGCCGATCCCGGTGTACAGTTTGACAGCACCATTAACGAGTGGCATACCTGCCCCGAAGGCGGCCGCATTAACGCCTCCAACCCATGTTCGGAATACATGTTTTTGGACAATACAGCCTGCAACCTGGCTTCTATCAACCTGGCGCATTTTTTTGATAAAGAAACCCGCGTGTTTGATGTAAAAGGCTTTGAACATACCTGCCGCATCTGGACCATCGTTTTAGAAATCTCCGTACTGATGGCGCAGTTCCCTTCAAAAGAAGTGGCTCAGCTATCCTACGATTACCGCACCCTTGGTTTAGGCTATGCCAACCTCGGTTCGGCCTTAATGGTAAATGGCATCCCTTACGACAGCAAAAAGGCGCGTGCTATTGCAGCGGCTATCACCGCTATCATGACCGGTACCGCTTATGCTACCTCTGCCGAAATGGCAAGGGAACTCGGCCCGTTCAGCCGTTACGAAGACAACAAACAGCACATGCTGCGGGTAATGCGTAACCATCGCTATGCAGCATATAACTCTACCGATAATTTTGACGGGCTGGAGATCCACCCTCCGGGCATCGACCAGATCCAGTGCCCTGATTATTTACTTTCAGCTGCCTGCAACTCATGGGATAAAGCGGTTGAAATGGGCGAAAAGTACGGCTACCGCAACGCACAAACCACCGTTATTGCCCCAACAGGCACCATAGGTTTGGTGATGGACTGCGATACTACCGGCATCGAGCCTGATTTTGCACTGGTTAAATTCAAAAAACTATCAGGCGGCGGTTATTTCAAGATCATTAACCAGGCAGTGCCCGAAGCATTGAGCAACCTGGGCTATGCCGAACATGAAGTAACCACCATTATTAACTACGCCAAAGGTGCTGCAACCTTAAAAGGTGCGCCGCACATTAATTTCGACAGCCTGAAATCAAAAGGTTTGAGTGATGATGAACTGGAGAAACTGGACAAAGGTATCGTATCAGCATTTGAGATCAGCTTTGCATTTAATATCTGGTCGATGGGCGAAGAATGTTTGAAACGCCTTGGCTTTACTGCCGAGCAATACAATGCTCAAGATTTTAATGTATTGCGAGGCCTGGGCTTCAGCAACAAACAAATCGCGGAAGCAAATGAGTTCATCTGCGGCACCATGACCATTGAAGGTGCACCATACCTCAAAAAAGAACATTACCCCATATTTGATTGCGCCAATAAATGCGGCGCCAAAGGCGAACGTTATATCCACTCGCATGGCCACATTAAAATGATGGCGGCGGCGCAGCCATTCCTGTCGGGCGCTATTTCCAAAACCATTAACCTGCCTAATGAGGCCAAGGTAGATGAGATCAAAGATTGTTACGAACTGTCATGGCGTTTGGGCTTAAAAGCCAATGCGCTTTACCGTGATGGTTGTAAATTATCACAGCCGCTGTCCACCAAATCGGATGTAAAAGAAGATAAGGAAGAAGTTTCGGAAGATAAACTGGAAACCGTTGAAGAGGTTTTGGGCAAAGCGGCCAATGTTAAACTAAGCGATCTTTCGCCAGAGCAGGTGATAGAAGCGGCCATGGCCATTATGGAAAAATCGAAAGATACCGCCTTTATGCGCCAGCTGAGCCGCGTGGTGCAAAAGAAAGTGCTGCCATTTAAACGTCGCGGATATACCCAAAAAGCGATCATCGACGGGCAAACCGTTTATGTGCGCACCGGGGAATACGAAGATGGAACTTTAGGCGAAATCTTTGTGGATATGCACAAAGAGGGCGCCACCTTCCGCTCGCTGATGAACTGTTTTGCCATTGCCGTTTCAGTTGGCTTGCAGTATGGTGTGCCGCTGGAAGAATATGTAGAGAAATTTACCTTTACCCGTTTTGAACCGGCAGGTATGGTGGTTGGCCACGCTAATATTAAAAGCGCGACCAGTATCATCGACTATATCTTCAGGATGCTGGGTTATGAATACCAGGACCGTACCGACCTTGTGCATGTAATTACCGAACAAAACGGAATTACCGACAACCCGCAGATGATAGACGATGATGTGAATACTGATGAAACAAATGTATATCATCCAGTTAGTGAAGTAGCTGTGGCAGTGGAAAGTAGCAGTCCAAAGCACTATAAGGTTGACATTACCATGGGGGTGCAAAGTGACGCCCCGGCATGCAATACCTGCGGACATACTACCGTACGGTCAGGCACCTGTTACAAGTGTTTGAATTGCGGTAATTCGATGGGATGCAGCTAGATAATTAGTGAATTATTGAGTTATTGAATTAGTGAGTTAGTGAGTTAGTGAAGGAGAAAGGTTGGGTAATTGTTGAATTAATGAATGGGGTTGTGATCTGAGAATTTGAGTGATATACAGCTATATTATAAAGGTTATACCTGCTTAGCGGCAGGGGTCAGCGGTGATGAAACGAGAAAGGCAATGACTAAATGACGCAATGACCCCAATGACCTTTTTATCAATTAGGCGTTTTGTGTTCAGTTTTATAGTTTAATTTTAGTGAGCCCCGGGAGTAGTGCACCGGGGCTTTTTTATGGCCAAAGAATTATTAGATTGCCCCGGTATTAACCCAAACAAATCATGATACTGCTTCCTTACGAAAACTTTTATATCAAAACCAAATTCAAAGCCGATGAAGTGGAAGAGTTGCTGCGGCAACAGGCAAGCCCGGGGAACGGCAGCTTCTTAAGCTTATTCAAAAACACATCAGACACCTATTTCGAAGGCTTTGCCGTTAACGGCATATTTGAATTGAAAAGGAATATCAATTACCGAAACTCATTTTTGCCGCAAATAACCGGCACTATTGAACAATGCCCGGATGGAAGCAGGGTACATGTAAAAATGACCATGTGGGCTTTTGTAACGGTATTTATGTGCATTTGGCTTGGATTCGCTTTAATTGCAGGCTTTGGATTGGTATTCCAGGCAATAGGTCAGGGCAAACTTATACCGGTTGATTTTGCGGGTTTCGGTATGTTTTTATTTGGCTATGCCCTGATGATGGGCGCTTTTAAATTTGAAAGCATCAAAACCCGGACCTGTTTTCTGGAATTGCTAGAGGGCAGGATAGAATAAAAGCGCCTGGCCTATCAATGACCGGTACTTTAACAATGCGTTGCCTTAACCGGCGAAAACGCCGCTTAATTCAAAATCATCTTTTTATATTGATTAGGGCTGATCCCAACTTCTTTTTTAAATAACCTGGAGAAGTAAGGCAGGTTATCGAAACCCAAGGTATAAGCGGTTTCGGCAATATTATTGTCGGACCCGGTGAGCAGGTTTTTTGCTTCGGCGATCAAAAATATGTGGATCAGTTCGATAGCCGTTTTACCAGTCTCCTGTTTTAAAACATCACTCAGATAGCGCGACGACAAATTGAGTTGCGAAGCCATTATGGTTACCGAAGGCAGGCCTTTTTGCTGTAACGAGCCATTGTCGAAATAGGCAGCCAGCGACTTGTTAAATTTAGAAACCACCTTCCCCGACAGATCAGTACGGTTAATGAACTGTCTTTTATAAAAACGCTGCGAATATTTCAATATCGAATCGATGTGCCCCAGTATAATTTCGCGGCTGTATTCGTCCTGGTTGTTGTAGTATTCGGTTTCTATTTTGCTGTACAGATCCCAAATTATCTTCTCCTCGTTGGGGGACAGATGGAGGGCCTCGTTTGCTTCGTATTCAAAAAAGTTATATTTCTTTATTTCCGAATGCAACGGGTGCCCGTTTAAGAAATCCTCGTGGAAATAAATGAGAAAGCCGTCCTCTTCAAATTCCAGGTTGTCCAGCTTAACTACCTGCCGTGGTTTTACGAACGACATCGACCCATTCTCGTGATCGTATTTTGTGCGGCCATACAAAAACATGCCCGAGATCAGCTTTTTAAACCCGATCACATAAAAATCACCGGTAAATTCTGTTTCACCTATTGAACAAACGTTCTTACACCTGAACAAGCTTAACAATGGGTTTTCGGGTGCGGGGAAACCATTGGCACGATGCAATTCGGCAAGACTTTTAAAGTGCTTCATATCAGTACAATATTAACAAAATCCATCCGCCTATGGCGGATGGATTTTGTCAGATGAATTGCATATTAAATTGACGCTGCGTTCAGCTTATTTGCCGTGCGCGGCTGTGGCCACATCGGCCCATTCGTTCCAGGTAGCCAAACGGCTATCATAAACCTGTTTAGCCCAGGGCAACGCAACTTTACCCAAAAACAGGCGCAAAGGAGGTTGTTTGCTATCCACCAGTTTTAGTACCGCAGCAGCCGTTGCTTCCGGGTTGCCAAAGGTATCATCAGTTATCCCAGCCTGGAAAGCCGCTTTTACCGGGTTGTACTCGTCCATTGGGGAGGTATTAACCGCCGAAGCGCCTGCCCAGTCGGTTGCAAAGCCGTTTGGTTCGATCAGCGTAACATTAATTCCGAAACCTTTTACTTCTGTTGCCAGTGTTTCGCTTAAACCTTCCACCGCAAATTTGGAGGCATTGTAGAGGCCCAGCACGGGCAAGGTAGCCACGCCCAATACGCTTGATAATTGGACGATATGGCCGTATCCTTGTTTACGCATTACCGGTAAAACTGCCTGTGTTACCCATAGCAAACCAAAAAAATTGGTTTCTATCTGGTCGCGGGCTTCCTGTTCGCTGGTTTCTTCAATTGCGCCAAAAAGACCGTAGCCGGCGTTATTGATCAAAACATCAATCGAGCCAAAATGTGCTGTTGCTTTTTCAATTGCCGTAAAGCAATCGGCTCTGTTATTCACATCCAACTGTAGCGGGAGAATTTGTTTTCCATAAGTATTAACCAGCCCGGATAAATCAGCCAGGTTCCGTGCGGTAGCTGCCACATTATCGCCGCGCTTTAAAAAAGCTTCGGCCCAGATCTTTCCGAACCCGCGGGAAGCACCTGTTATAAAAATTGTCTTTGCCATTTTTTTAGTTGTTAAATTATAGATCAAAGTTATTCCGGGTGGTGCAGAACAATTTATACAAAAGTGGGGAATGCAGATACATAATAACGCGGAGGACCGAACCTATAAACCCACATGTACCTCTGGTAACGAAGTGATCGCTACACATGCAAATTAACTGAACTGAATGTTTTATCAATCAAAACAGTACTTTTGAGAAACGCATAATCATGTTTGATATTCTTGATCGATACAAAAACAACGGCCATTTCTTTTTCAGGCCGACTGACTCGCTTGATGAAGTGTGTAATGCCCCCGACGATAAAGACGGTGTGTACCTGGTTTATGAATTAAAAAATGGCAGGGTCACCCTGGTGCACATTGGTTCTTCTGGGGAGAAGATACCTGGTTACGCTATAAAAGAAGGCTTGCTGGGATTAAAAACAGCCATCATATCCGGAACGGAATCTGAATGGAAAAATCCCAGGCGGCAGGCATGGCCCATTAAAATGTTATCCGAAAATATTGCCGCCCTGGATATTTACTGGTGGGTAACTTACAATGGAAAAAATTACCGGGGCGACCATCCCGAAGGCCTCAAAAGGTCGCTAATGCGCATGCATAAGATCATGTTTGGCGAGCCGCCGAAGTGGAACAAACGGTGGTTGAAATAAGGAGCTGGTTACTTAGTCTTCACTTCCATGAGCCGTGTTTATATAACCGCATTGCAAGTTTGCAAATGCGTTCTATGCTGTCCAACCGGCTTTTTAATATTCCAATTTCCGTGTATTATTAATACTTTTATCAAAAGAGAAATTGAGATGCTGTACCTGCACGAAATAAAAACTATACTCGAAACAGCCAGGCGAAAAACATACCAGGCTATTAATTCGGCCATGGTAGAAGCCTATTGGGAAATAGGAAAGAGAATTGTTTTAGAAGAACAACATGGAAAAGAACGGGCAAATTATGGCGAGCAGATATTAAAAGAATTATCCAAAAACCTCACCGTCGAATTTGGCCGGGGGTTTTCGTACGCCAACCTTTATAATATGAGGCAATTTTATACCCTATATGCCGAGGATGGAATATTCTACACACTGTGTAGAAATTTGAGTTGGAGCCACAACAGGCTAATCATGCGTATTGATGATCCGAAAGCGCGGCAATATTATTTAAAAGAAGCTGCTGAACAGCAATGGAGTGTTCGGGTGCTTGAGCGAAATATCGATACGCTATATTATCAGCGGTTACTCTCTACCAGAAACATAAAACCTGGCATGGCGGAGACTGAGGACAATAAGTCACCCGATATACGCCATTTTATCAAAGATCCCTATGTTTTTGAGTTCTTAAATATACCCGAACCCAACTATTTTTCAGAGCAAACAATCGAAAAAACACTTATTGAAAATCTGCAAAAATTTTTAATGGAATTGGGCAAGGGATTTTCGTTTGTAGGCAGCCAATATCGCATTAGCAGCGAAACAGAACATTTTTATATCGACCTGGTTTTTTACAATTACATTTTAAAATGTTTTGTCCTTTTTGATTTAAAGATCGGCAAACTCACCCATCAGGACATCGGACAAATGGATATGTACCGCCGGATGTTCGATGATTTAAAGAAACCCGAAGGCGATTTGCCAACCATAGGCATCATTTTGTGTACCGAAAAAAGTGAAACCGTAGTGAAATATTCAATAATGAACGATACGCCCCAATTGTTCGCAACAAAATATATGCCTTATTTACCCACCGAACAAGAATTGATTGATGAAATAGAAAACGAAAAGCTACGGTTTAATCTATTAAAATGAATCCGTAAACCGGTTGACATTCCAACCGCCGACTACCTGAATGCTGGCTACAAGCAAGACTCTCGCGGCAGAGCAGAATTTTTTTAGACAACACTAAAGTTCCTTTTCGAATTTCAGTATAACCTTAACCTTATAGCTCATTCAATAATTCGCCTGCGTCACGGGCTTCCATTTTGCCAGACAACACCAGGTTCATTTCATCAACTGATTCCCTGATGTCTTCCATTATCTTTGCCTTGTAAAGTGTAAGTGGTTTGATTTTCACATAAGGCAAATCATTTAACAGCGCCAATAGCGCCGCCGCCTTACTTTCTTTAACATCCAATACAAATTTCATAGTAACCTAAATGCAAAATTTATTTCCCGATAGTAATGAATAAAAAGAAGGCCGGATCATATTTTATTTAGCATGTTCCAATTTCTTAGTCGTATTCATCACACTGGCATTTCGTAAATGCATATTAACCGGCGACACCAATTTATACGGCCGGTTGAAAGCTTCCTGCCTTACTTTAAACCGGGCCGCCAATTTGCGGATGACTTCTTTGGAAAGGCCTTTTTTATAGTTTAATATGTCGGATACATAGCCCTTGCTGATTCCCAAAATAGCGGTCATATCCTGTGGCTTTAGCTGGTGGTCCTGCATCAATGAGCGTAGCATAGTGATGGGGTCGGTTTCTTTAAATGGTTTGTGTTCGTCGTCGTACTTTTCAATCAGCAAAGTCAGCAGGTCTATTTCGTCCTGTAACGTGTCGGTATGCTCAACCGTTAGCAGGGCTTCCAGCTGATCACAATATTGATTGTATTGCTCCCTGTTTTTTACGATAGTATATTTTATTGATGCCGGTTCCATTTTAATAAAGATTATTTTAATAAAGATTAATGGTGTATTGTTCACCTTGTTTACATAGCTTATCGTATGCTGCATGTGTACCTATCCAGCATACAAATAAATGAACTTGCTTTGCCCCGAACAGGTATTTGCAGATCATCCTGTAATTATTCCCGCCAATATCAAAAATTACCCGGCTACTGCTTTTGCCCAAAAGATCAGCCGTGTTATAGGTCTTTTTCATATCGCCGGGTTGCTCCCAGTCTGCAAATCTTAGTTTTTCTATCCAGTCATCCAACGAACTTTTACTTACCGGGTGCCGGATTGCGAAATCTTCTAAAGTTTGCTTTTTGATAAGGTGAACTTTCATTCTAAAACAAATATAAATTAAATAGTTCACGTTTTGTGAACTATTTTCAATTGTTCTGTTTTATTTATTGACGAAAACTCCAAAAATAACACATGAATAAGGTGTTATTGGCGATAATCTATAGCTTTTTATCGCGATTTTACCAGTTTCCCATCCACGGTAGCCCCCAGCCCTATCTTTTGCCAGGTATGTGGCCGGTATCCCACAGCTGTAAACATATCGGCACGGCTTAAAACCAATTTAACAGGTTTTTTAACCAGTTTGGCAGCCATCACGGCTGCAATCTCATGAGGCCAGGTACGCAAAGCGGCCCCGAATGCGCCGCCCACAAAAGGTGCGGTCACCTGCACATTGGCCGGTTGTAGTTTAAAAGCCTGGGCAATATTGCGTTGGGTGCTTACAACGCCCTGGGTTTTATCATAAACGGTTACCTTGTCGTCGCCGTCCCAGTTGGCGATAATGGCATGCAGCTCCATGGGGTTGTGCACATTGGTGGGCACCAGGTATTCCTGCTCAATTTTCACAGGCGCGGTTTTATAGGCCTCTTCCTGTCCCCTTAAATAATCCTTGGCATTATGCGGTGATACACCTTTGTCCAGGTTTTTTGTAAGCTGGGTTTCAAATGGCGTTTGGTTATAGGTTACCGCTATCAGTCCGGCTGCAAATTGCGCCCGCTCAAAAGTATCTGCGAGCACCATGGCTACCGGCTGCCCGTTAAAATAGATCTTTTCGTCGTAAAATATCTTCAGGTTTCCTTTTCCCTGGCCCGGGCTATCCTGGTACCCGGGTACTTTCGGCGCATTTAAATAAGTGATCACAGAGATAACCCCCGGCGCACTTTCGGCCTTTTTGGTATCAATACTTTTAATAGTTCCGCTGGTAATAGTACTCCCGGCCAGCACAGCGTACACCATACCTTTCGTATTGTATTCAGCAGAATATTTGGCTTTCCCGGTAACCTTTAACCGGCCATCCACACGGCTCAATCCATCGGTAGCAGATGGCTTTTTTGCGATTTTGTTTTCCATGGTATTATTGTCATTGGTCATTAGTCATTGGTCATTGGGTTTTCGTTCGCGGCCCAACTGCATGTCCTAACGACATAGTATAACTTAATCTAACTCAATCAACTCAACTTAAAACGCCCCAATCCACTAATTTGTCAGGCGTAATAGGCAGCTCCCTTACTCGTTTGCCTGTTGCATTGTATACTGCATTAGCAACAGCCGCAGCCATACCTATTAAGGCAATTTCGCCCATGCCCTTAGCGCCGAGCGGATTGATATTATAGTCGGGGATATTTACAAACAGGGCCTCTATCTGCGGGATGTCCGCGTTAACGGGCACATGGTAATCTGCGAAACTGGCATTCATCACTTTACCATAGCGGTTATCGATAACGGTTTCTTCCATCAGGGCCATGCCGATACCCATTATTGCCCCGCCGATGATTTGACTGCGGGCTGTTTTAGGGCTGATAATGCGCCCCGAATCAGCTACACAGGTAACCTTATCCAGTTTTACAACGCCGGTCAGCGGGTTTACCAGCGTCTTCACAAAATGCACCGACCAGGAGTACATGGCATATTTATCCACCTCGGCGCCTGCCTTTGAATCGATACTTACTTCCAGTTTCGGCAGGTTGTGCTGTTTTAATATGGCCACATAGTTTGGCTTATCTGTTCCGCCGTTTCCAATCAACTGCTGAAATTTTTCTTTCAGGGCATTGCAGGCCAGCATCACGGCTGAGCCAACACTTGAGGTGATGGTTGAGCCGCCTTGCTGGGGCGCGTTGGGCAAAGCCGAATCACCCAGATCAAACCGAATATTTTCAACGGGTATGCCCATTGTTTCAGCTGCTACGGTAACCGCCATGGTAGCCGTTCCCGGGCCGATATCGCTTACGGCAGTCTGCAATATGAGGGTACCATCCGCAATCATAATGGCTTTGACCGATGCCGGCTCCCTATCGGCCCCAAAAACACCGCCCGACATGCCATAACCAACCAGCCAGCCATCTTTTGTAACTGATCCGGCTTTTTGACTACGGTTGTGCCAGCCAATATTTTCCGCACCCATTTTATAGGCTTCCTTCAAATTCTTGCCCGAGAATGGTTTTCCGCTTTCGGGGTCCATTTCGGCATAATTGATCTCGCGCAGTTTTATCGGGTCGATATTTAGTTTGTAAGAAAGTTCATCCATTGCCGACTCCAGCGCGAACGTTCCGGTAGCCGGACCGGGGCCGCGCATCCAGGTGGGCGAGCCAACATCCAGCGACAGAATTTTATTACTGGTATAAGCACTCGGGGAGGCATATAACTGGCGGCTTACATCCGCAGGGCCTTCTGCAAAATCTTCATAGGTAGAGGTTTGCCCAACAGCCTTGTGATTAATCCCTACCAGCTTGCCGTCGGCTGTTGCGCCTATACCTATTTTTTGCCAGGTAAGCGGACGGTAACCCACCGAAGTAAACATATCGGCACGGGTAAGCATTAACTTAACCGGGCGTTTTACAACCTTTGCGCCAATAATAGCGGCCACTTCATGCTGCCAAACCTGCAAAGCACCACCAAAGGCGCCGCCCACAAATTTGGAGTTCACCTGCACATTTTCCAACGGGATACCGAAGATCCGGGCAATATTGCTTTGGGTATCTTTTACCCCCTGGGTTTTATCCCAAACGGTTATTTTATCGGGCGCATCCCAGCGGGCCACAATGGCGTGCAGTTCCATGGGGTTATGTACTTCACTGGGTAATATGTATTCCTGTTCCACCTTAACCGGCGCTGATTGCCAGGCATCCGGGTCGCCTCTTTTAAACTCGGCATCATCATGCGGAGCAATTGCTGCACTTAAATTATCTTTTAAACTGGTGACATGTTTTTCGGCATTATACTCCACTTTTATTAGTGAAGCTGCGTATTGTGCGCGCTCAAAAGTATCGGCAATTACCATAGCCACGGCATGCCCGTAGTACAATACTTTATCATCATAAAAGATCTTGATGGGTGCTTTTGCCGGTTCGGCAGGGTAGCCCGGTATTTTAGGGCAGTTTAAATGACTGATCACGGCCAGCACACCCGGCGCATTTTCGGCCCGTTTGGAATCAATGGAACGTATGGTTCCTTTGGCGATTGTACTGCCCACCAATACACCATAGGCTAAACTCTTAACATTAAATTCCGCCGCGTACTTTGCTCCGCCGGTAACTTTTAAGCGCCCGTCAACCCGGCTCATACCGGTGGATGATTTTGGATTATTTAATGTTCTTTTGTTCATTTTGCTGTTGTAAAGTTGGAATGTTGTAAAGTTGAAAGGTCATCATATCTGGTTGGCATCAAAACAACAGTACAACCTTTCAACATTGCAACAAAATTTACGCTATTCCGGCAGCGTGCCTCAAAGCCTCAACAATACTTGCCGGGGCCAGTTTTAGCTTAAAGGCGTTGTATTCGTAAGCTTTTGCGCCTTGCATGGCTATTTGGGCCGCCTGTTTAAGGGTGTCTTCGGATACGGTTTTGCCTTCCAGAAATTTCTCGGCCTCAAATAAGCGCCATGGCTTATGTGCCACACCACCCATCGCCAAACGGGCCTTTTTGATAGTTGTACCGCTCAGATCCAAAGCTGCCGCTACCGACACCAGGGCGAAGGCGTATGATTGCCTGTCGCGCACCTTAAGGTAGTAGCTGTTTTTGGCGAAGTTGTTATCAGCGATATCCACACCAATGATCATTTCGTCTTTTGCCAGGTGGTTGTCCAGTTCGGGATGGTCATCCGGCAGGCGGTGGAATTCGTTAAAAGGGATGCGTCTTTCACCTTTTTTGCCCGCTACTATCACCGTGGCATCCAAGGCGGCTAATGCCACGCACATATCGCTGGGATGTACGGCGATACATTTATCGCTTGCGCCAAAAATGGCATGCATGCGGTTGTAGCCTTCCATAGCGCCGCAGCCTGTCCCCGGTTCGCGTTTGTTGCAGGGCATGGTGGTATCGTAAAAATAAGTACAGCGGGTGCGTTGCATGATGTTGCCGCCAACCGTTGCCATATTGCGCAATTGCGGCGATGCCCCTGCCTTTAAAGCCATGCTCAGCAATGGCTGCTTTTGCAAAACCAAAGCATCTTCGGACACAACACTGTTTAGCGCCAGCGTGCCCAAATGAAGGCCTGTTTTTGTTGGGGTAATACCCTTTAGGGGCAGGTGGGTAATATCCACCAGTTTATCCGGGGCGATGAGGCCGTGTTTCATATGGTCAACCAAATTGGTGCCGCCGGCGATGATCTTGGTGCCCGGTTTGCTAATAGCTTCTAACACGCCTTGCTGTGTAGCTGCGCGTTGGTATTGAAACTGTTTCATATCGCCATTCCCCCTTCCTTCACTTCCTGTATAGCGTTAACAATATTGGGGTAGGCCCCGCAGCGGCAAATGTTGCCGCTCATGTATTCGCGGATTTCGTGTTCCGAATTGGCATGACCTTCGCGCACGCAGGCTACGGCCGACATGATCTGCCCCGGCGTACAATACCCGCACTGAAAGCCATCATGTTTTAAAAAAGCTTCCTGCATGGGGTGTAACTGGTTGCCTTTGGCAAGGCCCTCAATAGTGGTTACCTTTTTGCCGTTCACCATGATGCCTAAAGTAAGGCAGCTGTTTACCCGGTGACCGTCAACATGAACGGTACAGGCGCCGCATTGGCCCAGGTCGCAGCCTTTTTTGGTGCCGGTAAGGTCGAGCTGTTCGCGCAGGATATCCAGCAGAGTGCTGCGTGGTTCCACCATCAGGTTATGGGCAACGCCGTTGATCTCCACATTCAAAGGCATTTTTTCAAACACCTCCGCTATGCGCTCATCAATATGCAGCTCGGCGGCTTTGGACGCAGCAACAGGGGTAAGCGCGACAGCGGTCATCAAAGCCGATTTTTTAAGGAAATCGCGGCGTGAATTATCCTTAACGTCCGATTCCTCCACTGGCCGGGAATGGTTCTTTTCTTTTTCCATAAGATAGTTTGCTTAGCAACATCCAAGTTAGAGAATTTTTGTAAACTGAAAGTAATTCAACAAAGAATTTACACAAATAGCGTTGTGTATTTGATGATATAACGTGAATATAATGAGGTGGTTATAAAAAAATGATGCAAAGATGATGTAGCAGAGAAGCAACCCGA
>Ga0206965_10268_pt1 | contig 15751 bp, 11 predicted proteins | sample Alteio_BWOrgHeat_26_FD_152973 | JGI IMG/M metagenome (GOLD analysis project Ga0206965, IMG submission 152973) | Enriched cells from forest soil in Barre Woods Harvard Forest LTER site, Petersham, Massachusetts, United States -... | ecosystem: Environmental > Terrestrial > Soil > Temperate forest >...
CACAAAACAACATAAGAGTATTGCTCTGGTCGTTGATGAATATGGTGGAACATCGGGAATGATAACCATTGAAGATGTGATGGAAGAAATTTTTGGAGAGATAGAAGACGAACATGATGTCAATGAATTTATCGAAAATCAAATTGGTGAGCATGAGTATATTTTCTCTGCAAGACAAGAAGTTGATTACCTGAATGAGAAATATCATTTCAAAATTCCTGTGGATGAAAATTATGAAACCTTAGCGGGATTCATTGTCAACAAGCATGAAAGCATTCCTGAAATCAATGAAACCATAATCGTTCCACCATTTATTTTTAAGATTATAAAGGTGGATGGAAACAGGATAGAACAAGTCCAAATGAAAGTGGACGAGGAAACAAGAGATTAATTTTCCTGGAAAACAGAAAATATTATTCCTTACATATCATCACCCTCATCAACTTCTTCAGAAGCAGACTCCTCATCAGAAAACATAATTCCTAAATCATCACCTCTCATTAATTCATCCTCCGATTTAGGCTCACCTTCTTCTATCCGTCCGATATGAGTTTCCAATTCGAAAGTTTCATCTGGTGGTAAATCATAATCGAATGCGGCCCCTTTTTCTCGTGCAACAGGTGTATATTGCTTTGGTGCATCATGCATGGTTTTTACAACACGTGGATAGCTTGCATTTGCAGCCTCTTCAATAAATATTTTAATCAATTCAATATGAAATCCCCACGATGGATTAGATGAATCAAAGTAATAGTAGATCTTTTGATGAGGGTCATCCATGTAATCACATAGACGAGCCTTGCTCATTAGCTGAACCTTCTTTCCATCACTACTTTCCTTAAGGTTAAGACTTATTTCTTCTCCCTGTTCCCAATAATCATCACTCATAAAAAAGGAAGCATCATATTTATTGTCGAACTTAACTGCCTCTTGAATCACTTCATGCAAATCATGAAAGTACTGAGTGGATTTTATTTCAATATCCCGATAGATATCATCATACTCTTCGAACGTTACTCTGAATTTATATACTGCCATAATGTTTGTATTTGACGGCGGAAAATTAGAAATTTTATGGGTAATGGAAACAAATAATCTTTCTAACTCCAATTTTATTTTACAATATTTTATTGAATTGCCTCAAAAAACAAACGGAATAAAAAGTTTCCTCTTTATTCCGTCTTTGGTAGCGGGGGCAGGACTCGAACCTACGACCTTTGGGTTATGAGCCCAACGAGCTACCAACTGCTCCACCCCGCACTATATTGTTTGGTATATTTCAATTTTCCTTTTAGCTTCCTGGCGTTCCACAGCTTTCTTTTGGGGGCGCAAATATAATAAAATTATAATAATTTGTTTCTTTGCATTCAACAAATAATAAATATTTTCTTTATGACACACTTTTCAGGCTTCGTAAATATCATCGGAAATCCTAATGTAGGCAAGTCCACATTAATGAATCTTTTAGTTGGCGAGCAACTATCTATAGCTACTCCAAAGGCACAGACCACGCGGCGTTCCATTCGTGGCATCGTTAATGGTGATGACTTCCAAATTGTCTTTACGGACACACCCGGAATTCTGAAACCGAACTATCTTTTGCAGGAAAAAATGATGAAATTTGTTCATACTGCTCTCGAAGATGCTGATGTAATTTTGTTCGTTACCGACGTTTTTGATCGTTTTGAGAATGCAGAAATTCTTGAAAAACTAAATAATATCGAAACTCCGATACTATTAATCATCAATAAAATTGATTTGGTTGATCAGGAGAAATTAGAGAAAGTTGCGATGGATTGGAAAACACGTTTAACAAAATTAAGTGGCTTGATACCAACATCTGCTTTGGAAAAATTCAATATTGATTCTATCCTTCTTTCAATCAAGAAATTTCTTCCTGAATCTCCAGCCTATTTCCCAAAAGATGAGTTGACTGATTTATCCCAACGTTTCTTTGTATCAGAAATCATCAGGGAGAAGGTCTTTAAGAATTATCAAAAAGAAATTCCTTATTCCACAGAAATTATTATTGAATCCTTCAAGGAAGAAGAGACCATCTTCAAGATTCGTGCTATTATATACGTCGAGAGGGAATCACAAAAGGCTATTTTAATAGGTCATAAAGGCAATGCAATTAAAAACGTCGGCATCCAATCCAGGAAAGACATTGAAAAGTTTCTGGGCAAACAGGTTTTTCTTGAAACATTCATTAAAGTAAAAGGCGATTGGCGCAACAATAACCAAATGATGCGCGAATTTGGATACGAAGAGTAATTCCAAACTCAGGGAAGCAAAGCCCTATACCCTTTAGAATCCTATCTTTGCAATCTTAAAAAAATAAATAATGAGTAACATTGTAGCAATAATAGGGCGACCAAATGTAGGCAAGTCAACCCTCTTCAACAGATTGATTGAAGCCCGAGAAGCCATAGTAGATGAGGTATCCGGCGTGACGAGGGACAGGCATTATGGTCATGTGGAATGGTGTGGCAAAGCCTTCTCGGTCATTGATACCGGCGGATATATTCATGGCTCTGAGGATGTCTTTGAATCAGAAATCCGTAAGCAGGTAAAGATTGCTATCGAAGAAGCCGATATTCTTTTATTCATGGTGGATGTCATTACCGGCATCACTGATCTTGACCTCGAGGTAGCTGGTTTAATTAGAAAATCAAACAAGAAAGTTGTCATTGTAGCCAACAAGGTTGATAATAATAAACGTATCATTGATGCCAACGAATTCTTCAGCCTCGGCTTAGGAGAAATCTATTGCATCTCGGCTGTGAGCGGCAGTGGCACTGGCGAATTGCTCGATAAAGTTGTGAGCCTCTTCGACAAAGAATATGTGGATGATACCGAAGGGCTTCCAAAATTCGCTATTGTCGGGCAGCCCAATGTCGGCAAGTCCTCCTTCCTGAATACCTTGATTGGCGAGGATCGCAGCATCGTTACTCCAATTGCAGGCACCACTCGCGACAGTATCAACACGCGTTACAACGCTTATGGATTCGACTTTCTTTTGATAGATACAGCAGGATTGAGAAGGAAATCGAGGGTCAAGGAAGACATCGAATTTTACTCCGTCATGCGTGCCATTCGCTCCATCGAAGAGTCCGATGTATGTATCCTCATGATTGATGCGCAAGAAGGTATGTCTGCACAGGACATCAACATTTTTCATCTCGCTGACAAGAATAAAAAGGGCATCGTGATCCTCGTAAATAAGTGGGATCTGGTGGAGAAAGATACCAATTCCACAAAGAGATACATCGAAGCTATCAAAGCCAAGATCGCCCCATTCACGGACGTTCCCATACTTTTCGTCTCTGTCCATGAGAAGCAACGAATCCACAAAGCATTAGAGACCGCCGTGCAGGTATTCAACAACCGCGCAGCCAAAATACCGACTTCCAAGCTCAACAAAATCATGCTTCCGATCATCGAGCACAACCCGCCGCCAGCTACCAAAGGCAAGCATATCAAAGTAAAATACGTCACCATGCTTCCCATCAAAACCCCTTCCTTCGCCTTCTTCTGCAATATGCCTCAATACATCAAAGAGCAATACCGTCGCTTCATAGAAAACAAATTGCGCGACAACTTCGATTTATCCGGTGTGCCTATCTCGATATACTTCAGAGGAAAGGACGGGGAGGAGGATTAATGTCATATACGGGGAGTAAATCCCTCGCCTTTAGGTAAAGACTTTAGTAATTTTGCGGGATGGAAAATTATAGAAAAACCTCCCATATCACTTATGATTGTAAGTATCATATAGTTTGGATAACCAAATATTGAAAGAAAGTAATTTTGGACATATTGCCTAAAGGGTTAGAGAATTGATACGGCAAATATGTAAAGAACATGATGTAGAGATAATAAAATGGCATGTATTATCCGATCACGTTCACCTTTTTGTTTCAGTATCACCACATTTGTGATTAGCAAATTGGTGCAGTATTTGAAAGGAAAAAGTTCTTACAAATTGATGCAAGAAAAAAAGGAATTTTCAAAACAGTTTTTGGGCAGACATATATGGGGTAGGGGTATTTTGTTGCGACATCAGGCAATGTAACAGATGAAGTAATCATGGAATATATCAAAAACCAAGATATAGAAAAAGATGATGAGGACTTCAGGATTTCACAATAGCTTGAGTGGGCTTAAGCCTAGATCAAACCCTTCGGCTTTTGCCGAAGGTAGTTTAGTTTTTAAATGATTTGAACTTCAGTCAAACAAATAAAATTTGACCAGCCTGCTTCATTTGTCTTGAATGGATGAAAAAGGAGATAAATCCGTGCCCTATTTTTTAGTGACCTCTGATGAATATTTTATCAGGATAATATCGCCATCATTGGTATTGTTGATGATGTCGTAATTTGTTGCACCAGAGACAAAGATATTTCCCGTTTTATCTATAGCTATGGCGAATGGATAATCATCATAGTTTTCAGAGCCACGAAAAGTTTTTATCCATTGCTGACCGCCGGAAGAATTATATTTTATCGTTGCTATAGTCTCGCTAAGACTGATGTTATTTGCATAACCTGTTACATAACACGAACCTGCGACATCAGCAGTAATTGCAATGCCTTCGTCATCACTTTTAAGATCGCCTCCATAGGTCTGAATCCATTGCTGGGTGCCGGATGTATTGTAACAAATAGTTAGAATATCGTAGTCACCATTCTTGTTGGTGGTATGCCCTGTCACATATATTTTATCAGAAGAAAATGCAATAGCTCTTCCCTCATCATCATTGCCTTTTCCACTATAGGTCTGATGCCATTGCTCATCACCGGCAGGACTATATTTTAGTACAATCAAATCATTTCTTTTATCACTCACATCAGTAAAACCCGATACATAAACATTACCTTTGTCATCTATAGTTATTGCATTGCCTTCATCATAATCATCGGCTTTACCATTAAAAGATTTTGCCCAAAGTTCGTCGCCGGCAGGGGAATATTTAATGGTTGTAATATCATAATAAGTATCCTTATTGACCGAGTAGCCCGTAATATAAGCATTGCCAGAAGGATCAACAACAATGCCTCTTGCAGCATCATTTTCATTGGCAGTTCCATTATATGTTTTCACCCAAAGCTTCTTACCTGAATTATCATATTTGAGGGTGGTAATATCAGTACCTGTTCCTTTATTAGAGGAAAACCCTGTAATGAAAACATTGCCCTGTGCATCTAATGCAATCGCAGATGCCTGATCAGAACTATCCATGCTTCCATTATAAGTTTGCGACCAAAGAAGGTTGCCGGATTTATCATATTTAATCACAATCATATCTTCGTTGGTTCCTTTGCCAGTCGAGTATCCGGCGACAAATACATTCCCGGAGTTATCAACGGTAATCGCCTTTCCATTATCATCTTCATTGCCCTCGCCGTTAAAGATTTGTTTCCAGAGTAGGGTGCCAGAATTATTATACATAATAGTAATAATATCAAGGTCGCCATTGCTATTGATGGAAGCGCCAGTGATAAAAACATTTCCCGAAATATCTGTAGCGATGGCATGACCTTCATCCATTCCCTTTGCAGGTCCGGCGTATGTTTGCGCCCATTCCTGATTTACTTGAGCAATTGTAAATAGTGGCAACAAAAAAAGAAAACCCATAATCATTACAATCGGGGTTTTCTTATTAGTATCACAATATATTTTCTTTGGATTCATATTCTTCGTTTTGCCTGGAATTTGATTTAATTCAACATTTGGAAGAATATTATTCAAAAAGGTTTAATAGTATTCCTTAGAAAATTATATTTCGTCAGGATTTATAAATCGGAATAAAATCCCAGCAATTGCACCGCCACCAAAGCATCCGACAATGTAAATCCATAAATGATTTATTGAATTGCCATGATTGAAAGTATCAACTAAGATAGGTCCCGTGGCAACAGCAGGATTGAATGCGCCGCCCGAAATACCTCCTACGCAATAGGCTGATGCTAAAACCGTGAACCCGATGGCAAGACCGTAAAAAGAATTATTGGCAGTTTTGGTATGGGTGGCGACATTAAGAACCACCGAGGCTAATGCGAAAGTGAAAACAAGCTCTGCCAATAAAGGTTTCAGCACATTAATTCCCTCCTTTGGAGCAGGAGCAAAAGTTTTGCCGCCCATCAATTCCATACAAAAGACAGCGGCAACAATAGCTCCAAGAAGCTGGAAGACCATGTAAACCAGTGCCTCATTCATTTTTATTTTCCCTCTGATTAATACTGCGAGGGTTACTGCAGGATTGTAGTGCGCGCCAGAAATATGACCGCCCATAAATACCATGACCATCAGCATAGCACCAATGGCTAAAGGGTTTCCGGTCAAGCCCACGGCTGAAACCAGGAAGAATGTTCCGATAAATTCTACTAAATACTTTTTCATATAAATATAATTTTTTGTTAGTTATTATTGGGTGCGAAAATAGTAAAAAGGATAATTTAATTCTCGACTATTCTATTTTATTCACCAAAGTTTTAGTTCCTTGGATAATGGGACATTTCTTGATAATAAACAAAAAGAGCAGTAATGCTTCTTGGAATCAGATTTCTCAAAAATAGGATTTTACGCTTGAAATCGGACCGTCGGAGACATCTTTAGTAGCATGGTATCCTCCGGGGTCTTGCCGGTTGACTCCATAATCACCCAAGCTTCAACGGGCATCATGCAAGCTTCAACGGGCACCGTGCAACCTTCAACCAGCATCATGCAACCTTCAACGGGTATCATGCAAGCTTCAACGGGCATCGTGCAACCTTCAACTGGTATCATGCAACCTTCAACCAGCATCATACCACCTTCAACCAGCATCGTGCAACCTTCAACGGGTATCATACAACCTTCAACCAGCATCATGCCACCTTCAACGGGCATCATAGAAGCTTCAACGGTGGTATTATTTATGTAAAGTAGGGTTGTTTAAAATTAATCACTCAACCTAATTTTCAAGGATTAAGGATGAGAGAACTCTCGACTGTTCTTTCCGCGAATATTTCTCAATAGATTTGGAAGTATTGCGAAGCAAAGAATTATTTTTCCATTTCAAGAAGTTGTTTTCGATAAAATTTTCAATACCGGTTTTATTCATTCTATCAAACATTTTTCCTGCTTCACATTCATTAATAATTGCTGAGGCATCTCCGTCAACAGGTCCTAAACCAATAATAGGTTTGCGGGTATTAAGATATTCAAATAGCTTGCCAGTTAATATCCCTTTATTATTCTCAACCTCCGGAATCACCAGCAGCATCGCAGAAGAGCGCATCATGTATTGGATAGCTTCATAATGAGAAACATGGGTGATAAATTCGCAGTGAGCCTTTAAATCAAGCCTTTCCACAACTTCGGAAATTGCAGGAGAAATACTCCCTACAAAACGAATGATGATTTTATTCAGGGGATATTTATCAATCACGTTTTTCATGACTTCAAAGAATACTTCAGGTTTGTAAACATCAGCAATGGTGCCAACATAAGTGATGATAAATTTATCAGTTTCTTGTTGAATTACTCCTTTGAAATCATCTTCATCAAAACCATTTGGAATGACATGAAACTTGTTTTCATTTTTGGAGAATGACTTGGCTATAAAGCTTCTTTTAATATCATTACTAACCATCAGAATTGCATCCGCCTGATTCAAAACATTTCTTTCATAGAGTACATCCTTCTCTTTAGCCATGCGGGTATGCATCATCTCTTTGTAATAATAAATATCTGTCCAGGGGTCTCGAAGATCGGCTATCCATTTAATATTGGGAAATTTCCTTTTGAGTTTCAAACCTATCAACTGTGAACTATGTGGCGGCGAGGAAATCACAATAGTATCTACCTGCTCTTCTTCAATGATGCTACAGGCTTCTCTATAAGCATATTTCACCCAACCTGCACGAGCATCAGGAATAAAAAAATTACCTCTGATAAATCGTAATAATCGCTGGCTCAATTTTTCTTTATTCTGTCCTGAAAAGCCCCCGTAAGGAATAGCTTTTTTGCTAGTTACCTTAGATAAAATCTTTAATGCCTCGAAAGAATTGGTCTTATAAACCTTTATGCCTTTTGGAATATCATTCAATAAACTTTCATCCAGAACAGGGTAACTGGCGTGGCTTTCGTCAACAGTAAGGACAATCGGTTGAACATTAAATTCGGGAAGATATTTTACAAACTTCAATGCTCGCTGCACTCCTGCACCTCCGCTGGGAGGCCAATAATAAGTGATGATTAAAACCTTCTTCATGAAAGTAAATGTTGACCAAGAATCCTTGACTAAATAAACGATTGCATGTCGTAAAGTTTTTTGTACACACCTTCTAATTTCAGAAGTTCGTGATGCGTTCCCCTTTCGACGATTTCGCCTCTTTGCAATACAATAATTTCATCGGCATGTTGAATCGTAGAAAGGCGATGCGCAATAACTAATGAGGTGCGATTCTCCATTAATTTAATCAATGCATCCTGTACCAATCGCTCTGATTCGGTATCTAATGCCGAAGTCGCTTCATCAAGAATCAATATCGGAGGATTCTTCAAAATAGCTCTTGCAATGCTCAATCTCTGACGTTGTCCCCCGGAAAGTTTTAAGCCCCTATCACCGATATTTGTCTGATAACCGTTCTCCATTTCCATAATAAAATCATGAGCATTGGCAATCTTGGAAGCATTGATAACAGCTTCTTCCTTCACATTCTCCATCCCAAAAGCAATATTATTAAAAACGGAATCATTAAATAAAATACTTTCTTGTGTTACGACTCCCATCAAGCGACGAAGGTCATTCAATTTCATATCTCTTAGGGAAATTCCATCAATGGAAATATCCCCGGCGGTAACATCATAAAAACGAGGAAGCAAGTCAGCCAAAGTAGATTTGCCACCACCCGATGCTCCTACCAAAGCAATTGTTTTTCCTTTATCAATAGTTAGATTTATGTTCTTAAGAACAGGTTCAGAGTCGGCATCTGTTCGATAAGAAAAGGAAACGTTTCTATATTCTATCTTAGCCTTGAACTCCTTAACTGCAAGGGCATTTGGAATCTCAATAATAGTATTCTCTGCATGAAGTATCTTATTGATTCTATCCGAAGAAGCCATTCCTTTTTGGATGCTGTAGTACGCAGATGCAAAGGATTTAATAGGTGTAAGCAGTTGAGAAAAAATAGCAAGATAAGCAATGAAGACGGCAGAATCTAATTTATCATTCAAGACTAATTGCCCACCATAATACATTACTATAACCATTACTGTTACTCCAAGAAATTCACTTAAAGGTGATGAAAGGTCTCGTTTGCGATACATCCTTATCATTAGCTTAGTAAGAGAATCATTAATGCCTTGAAATCGGGCAGTTGAAAAGCGTTCAGCAGTAAAAGCCTTTATAATTCTTAAACCTGATAAAGTCTCTTCAATAACAGAAAGAAGGCTTCCAATTATTGCTTGGGCTTTGATCGAATTCTTCTTTAAACTCTTGCCGATTCTTCCAATTAACAAACCTGTAAGAGGCAGTAAGATAACTACAAACAGAGTCAATGAAGGACTCATTGCAATCATTGTCCCAACAAAAAGGACTATGGTGAAAGGCTCCCGAAACATGACTTCAAGAGTTGTCATGATACTCCATTCCACTTCCTGAACATCAGATGTCATACGGGCTATCAAGTCTCCTTTTCTCTCTTCGGAAAAATAAGAAAGTGGCAATGCAAGAATTTTGTCATACATTCTTTTTCTTAAATCTCTAATGACCCCATTCCGAACAGGGGCGAGATAATACATTGCCAAATATCGGAAAAAATTCTTGAAAAAAGCCATTATTGCAACAACCACACATAACATCAAAAGTGCATTTATTTTACCATTCGTTTTTATGAATTCGTTGATGTAATAATAAAAATCATTCTTAAGAACTTCCCCGGAAATCCTTAAAGGCTCAAACTGATATTGAGTGTTTGTTTTGTCAAAAAGAAGATCCAAAACAGGTTTAATCATTGCTAATGAAAACAATGAAAACACCACCGACAAAATATTATTCACAACATTCAATAAAGCATATCCCTTATAGGTTCTTACATATTGCAATATAACTTTTACATTTTTCAATACAGGCGTTATAAGTTAACTTAATGATTATTCGTTAATGATAAATTATTTATTCTTAAAATAAACCGTAAAAGAGGTACCTTTATCAACCTCGCTATCTACTTCAATCTTACCACCATTTTCAACAACGATGCTATTGATGATAAATAAGCCTAATCCTTTGCCATCAGCATTTTCATGGAACCGCTGAAACAAGCCGAACATTTTATCTCTGTTTCTTCTCATATCAATTCCCAAACCATTATCCGCAACTTCAAGACAAATAAATTTACCTTTTGTATAACTCCTGATATGTATTTCTGGCTCCCTATCCGGTGAACGATACTTTAGAGCATTGGATAGTAAATTCAACACAATGCTATGAAGATGAATATTGGTAAATTTAACTGTAGGCGTTTTGGTGAAATCAGAATAAATCTTAGCATTTTCTTTAATTATTATACTCTCCAAACTATCTTTTACTGCATTGAGAACATGATTGAATTTTATTTCCTTAAAAGATTCTGCAATTGGTTTCGTCTCTTCTGTTACGTTGATTAAATCCTTCAGGAGCTGTTCTAATTTTCGGGCACTTTGTTCAATTTTATCAATGATATCAGGATTGTTTTTATCATTCACATCGTCCTTATTGTAAAAGCCGACAAGAGCAATTAAATTCCTCATTGGAGAGCGAAGGTCATGAGAAATAATATATCTGAATTGCTGAAGGAAATGGTTCTTGCTAAGCAATTCTTTTTCTAATTGAATCCGTTCAGAAATATCAGTTACCGTAGCAATTAAACCAATGGTTTCACCATCTTCATTCTGCAAAGTTGAGCCTTGGCATTGTACAAAAGTTACCTTCTTTTTTGAAGATAAAAGACGAAACTCCATGAATAAATCCTGCTGAACTTCAATTGCATCTGACCAAGACCGGGTTACATATTTTTTATCTTCAGGATGAATGGATTTTATCCAACCAGTACCCATAGCCTGCTCTTCTGAAATTCCTGCCATTTCACTCCATGTTTTATTTATATACTGACAATTCCCCATCATATCCGTTTCAATAATCCCAACTGGTGCGTTGTCTACAGAAACATTAAAAACCTGATCTTCTTTAGTATATTGATTTACTCGATTCGCCATTTTATTATTTTTAAACTTGATAAATTGTTTATAGTTATTTTTTTAAGGGCTGCAAATATATAAATTCTTAATCAAGAGCCGTGATGTTTGGTAGAAGAGAGAGAATCTTACTATTATTACGCTGATTTACAAGGTGAACCTTCCCGAGGTATTAAACAATTACCGAGAAATTTGGGTAACTTACCTTGATAAAACAAGTGTTTTTGTCAGGTTTGTTACCCAAATTGCGACCTTAGTTACGCAAACTTCGCCCTTAGTTACCCAAAGTTTGACCTCACTTACCCAAACTTCGACCTCAGTTACCCAAATGGCAAGCTATCTTACCCAAATTTTGTGGTATGTTTTGAGAATTTTGAAAGGTATTACTTAAATAGTAACGAGTGTTTCTTTATGAAGCTATTTCTTTTCCAATTGCTCAAGCCTTTGCTCAAGCAATTCGTTTTGCTTCTTCAAGGCTTCAATCATTTCTTGTTGTTCCTGCATGGCTTTCACCATGGAGGGAACAAATTCGGAATAGCGCAAGCCCCAAATCTTTCCATTCTTATCTATGCCGCTGAAATCATAACCTATTTGTTTTGCCGCAGAATCAACTTCTTGGGCAATGAAACCGCTGAATGAAATTTTCTCAATGTCATATTTGCCATTAAGGTCAGCAGGTGTTTTAATGCCCATTAATTCATTTTCCTTATTGACATTATAATGGAAACTTACCGGTCTTAAGGATTTAATAAAGGATAATCCGGGGATGTTATTTTGAACATTATCCTTAACCCTTGCATCCGAAAAACTTGTCCAGCCTACTTGCCCGCCAATACTTACCACACTGGTATTCCCAAGGCGAACTTTATTACTGGAATCTACAATAGCTCCATTCCCAATGGCTGTTGCATTGGTAAGGTTATTACTTCCGACATTGGCATAATATCCCAAGGCTGTATTATTGGTTCCTGAAGTATTTCCATACAAGGCGTAATCGCCTATTGCCGTATTCTGGTAGCCTGTGCTTGTTGAGGAGGGTTGATTGGCATAGAGAGCTTCATATCCCACAGCGACATTGTCAGTGGGGTAGGCAGTATTGCTATTATTGTAAGACTGGGTATATAAGGCTCCATTCCCAATAGCAATGTTATAGCTTGCTGCGGTATTACCGTTAAGTGCCTGATAGCCGAGAGCATTATTAAAATATCCAGTTGTGTTTCCATACAGAGAATTATCACCAATGGCAGTGTTTTGATATCCATTAGTAGAAGATGTAGGGGCATTGGAATATAAAGAATATACGCCGACAGCCACATTGTCGCTAAGGTAGGCGACACCTGTATTGCTGAATGCTTGAGAAAACAAAGCATTATAGCCTAAAGCAGTGTTTTGACTGGAAGTTTCATTATTATATAATGCCCCTGCGCCAGAAGCTGTATTATTATAACCTTTGGAATTGAAATATAAGGCAGTGCTGCCATTTGATGTATTATCATAACCGGTAGTGTTGGCAGCCAATGCTTCGAAACCATTTGCAGTGTTTGCATTTCCACTTGTGTTTAATGAAAGAGATTTATAACCTGTGCCTGTATTGAAATTACCAGTATTGTTAGTTACAAGGGATTGGTAACCCAAGGCGGTATTTTGATAACCGATGGTATTTGCAAATAAAGCATAGTCGCCAATAGCAACATTCTCAAATCCATTTGTGGAAGTAGTGGGCTGATTAGAATACAACGCCCTATAGCCAATTGCAATGTTATCTGTTGACCAGATAGCACTGCTGTTACTGAAGGATTGGGTATATAAAGCTCCATTCCCGATGGCGATATTATAAGCCGCTGTCGTATTATGATTCAAGGCTTGAAAACCATTTGCGAGGTTATTATATCCGATGGTATTGCTGAATAATGCAACGTCTCCGATAGCGATATTCAAATCCCCATTATTGACCGAAGTAGGCTGATTGGTATAGAGCGCATTGATACCGATGGCGATATTATTACTGTTCCAGGTTGCATTTCCGTTATTGTAGGATTGGGTAAAAAGGGATTGATACCCGATAGCGATATTCTGGCAGGCGGTGGTATTATTTTGCAATGCTGAATTTCCATAGACGGCGTTATAATTACCCGTCGTATTTCCATACAAGGCATCCTGTCCTGAAGCCGTATTTGCCTGACCAGTAGTATTTGAAAACATCGCATTCATTCCAACAGAAGTGTTTTGCAGACCTGTAATGTTATTCTTCAAAGAATAGTTTCCAACTGCAGTATTCTGATATCCGTTAGTTGTAGCTGAAGGTTGATTGGTAAAGAGTGCCTGATAACCTATAGCCACGTTATCACTTTCCCAGGGAGATCCTCCATTGTTGTATGACTGAGTGTATAATGCCTGATTCCCAATAGCCAGATTATAACTCGCTGTGGTATTTCCTTGCATGGACTGGTAACCATTTGAAATATTGAAATACCCTGTTGTATTATTATAAAGCGAGTAATCGCCGACGGCAGTATTCTCATATCCATTCGAGGAAGACGTTGGTTGATTAGAAAACAGCGATTGAACTCCTATGGCAACGTTATCAGTATTCCAGGCAGAGTTTCCATTGGTATATGATTGACTTGACAAGGCTTCATAACCTACAGCAGTATTTGCACCTGCAGTGGTATTGATATTAAGAGCTAATGCACCATTGGCAGTATTACTCGACCCTACCGTATTTCCGGCTAAAGCTCCCATACCGGATGCCACATTATAGTTTCCGGTGGTATTATATTTCATGGCATCCTTCCCGAAAGCCGCATTGTCATTCCCTGATATGTTTGAGTATAAGGCATTCATTCCATTAGCGGTATTCTCAAAGCCTGTGGTATTGGAATAGAGCGATTGATAACCGTTGGCAGAATTATAATATCCTGTAGTATTGGAATATAAAGTATAATCTCCCAAGGCGGTATTCTGTATGCCGTTTGCGGTGGTGGTGGGCTGATTGGAATACAAGGATTGAAATCCTATCGCCACATTATCTCCAAGCCAGGTATTATTGCTGTTGCTGAAAGATTGATTGAATAAAGCACCATTCCCTATTGCGATATTCTGGCTTCCCGAAATATTACTGTAAAGCGTTTGATAACCATTCGCAATATTAGCATATCCTATCGTATTTTCATACATAGTATAATCTCCGACACTGATATTCTGAATTCCATTGGAAGAAGAGGTAGGATTATTTGAGGTCATGGAATAATATCCGATAGCGATATTATCAGTGGAATAGTTTGAACTGCTATTGCTGTAAGACTGCGATTCCAGTGCCTCGGTGCCGATGGCAGTATTCTGACTGCCTGTAGAATTATTACTCAAAGCGCCACTTCCGATGGCAATATTACTATACCCTGTCGAATTCAAATATAAGGCTTCCCAACCCAAAGCGGTATTCCCATAGCCTGTCGAATTATTATATAAAGCTTCATATCCGAGGGCGGAATTCCTGCTTCCTGATGTGTTTGAAGAAAGTGTTTTATACCCAAAAGCAGAATTATAAATCGCCGAAGAATTGGAATTAAAGACTTCATAACCCATGCCGGTATTACCGATAGCACTGTTGTAATCAATGTATCCGGCAATATTATTATTAACCTTGAATTCTAATGGTACGGCATCCGTAGTGCCGATAAAATTGGTGGCGACAGTGGTGCCTGCATTGCCCAATAAAGACCAATTGGTGGGTGCCGTGATAGGTACCCAGTTTGCCCCATTCCAATAATAAAATCCGGGCACCACATTGTATGGCGACGAGCCTGCGGTGGCGGTATTATAAACCAATAAACTTGTCGTTATTCCTCCGCCAATAGGGGAATTGGAATTGGTGGCAGAAAGAGCCACTCTTGGAATCAGCAAACCCTTGTTAGAGGCATCAATATCAAGCATTGCCGAAGCATTTGGAGGATTGCCGGTAGTGTTGATTCCTACATTCTGCGCCCTTATCAGGGTGACGGACAGAAGTAAGAAAAGGTTAAATAAAAGTATTCGCAGGGTCTTTTTCAAGCAATGGATTTTTGTTTCAATTGTGATTCAGGAGATTTCAAATCGGCAGTCATACGTTCCAGATGGCAAAAAGGTTTTTCTATAGAATTAAAAAGTACCTCTGCCCGGGTTATTATTGTTGAATATATTAATAGAATATTTCCTTTTGGAAGTCTGTTTTTGGAAGCCATTATTTAGTTTATAAGTTGCAAAAATACAAAAATATCTAAAAATGGTAAATTTAAGATGAATTTGTCGCACCAAGCCATGAATAAAATTTTGCACCCTTAGGTTTTGGGTGAATTCATAGATAAATAATAAGCCATTATCAGCCACCGAACGGAAGAGGAATTGCTTTTTGGCGATTGCCTCCTGAAAATTACCATGGTCGTAGCTCCTAAAACCTAAGGTTTAGGAGCTACGACCATAGGAATAGGAGCTGCGACCATGGGAATTGGAGCTGTGACCATGGTCACAGGAGCTAAAACCATGGGAACAGGAG
>Ga0206965_10272_pt1 | contig 15561 bp, 16 predicted proteins | sample Alteio_BWOrgHeat_26_FD_152973 | JGI IMG/M metagenome (GOLD analysis project Ga0206965, IMG submission 152973) | Enriched cells from forest soil in Barre Woods Harvard Forest LTER site, Petersham, Massachusetts, United States -... | ecosystem: Environmental > Terrestrial > Soil > Temperate forest >...
AAAAATGGTACGAGCATTATAAGGTGAGGATTTGTAAAGTGGAGCGGGATTACGAGTTTTAATGCGCCTTACTTATCATCATAGTGGCCACGCATGCTGAATATAATCACCTCTTTAGCTATATCATTAATTTCGTAGGTAATTCTGTTTTTCTTATCTATCCGCCTGGAGTAACCATCAGTATATTTTAATTTCTCAGGATCGCCGGGGCTTTTGCTGTAAGGATTTCTTTTTAAGGCTTCCACAATATCAGATATTTTCTTTATTGCCTGTTTATTCCCTGACTTCTGCCAGTATCCTATGTCCTTCTACGCCTCCTTGTAAAAAATAATTCGGAAGATTACTTCCACAGGTCTTTCGGGTCGATTTCCTTAAATTGGTCCAGATCGCCGTTCCTATAGGCCTTTTGTCCATTAAGTACAGTTTGCTTAACCTGCTCTCCGCTGGGCATATCATCAACATTGATAGCCTCAAACTTAATTTTTAATTTCTTAAGTAAGTCTTTAAGGAAGGACGATTCCTTTTCATCCCTAACTTTAATTACTAATTCTTCCATGAGTCATTTTGTAAAACAAATATAACTATAAATTCAATCAGGCAATTGCAGCATGTATATTCTTTTTAGAGGTTTGATTGCATCCGGGCAAAACTTTTCGCCGCCAAAATCCCTTAACTCACCGACTTGTTTTAACCGCTAACCTAATACCGGTTGCGTTTTTTTGTATTGGCCTTAATTTTATACCAGGTTTTAATAACAACAACAAAATCTGATAGGAAAATGGACGCTTACAACAACACATACGCCGCTAATGACAGCATGACAATGGAAGAGTATAGTTTTCTTCACCACGCAACTGCCGGGCTTTCGCACAATCAGGTGCAAACTTTTATGTTGGTGTATAACAGCCGCAGAAAAAACCCAGGCGATATTTTATTGGCCACCTTGTTAGGCTTCTTAGGCGTTGCGGGCATACAACGGTTTATGACCGGTCAGTTTGTTTTAGGTTTCCTTTACCTGGTTACCGGCGGCTTTTTTGGTATCGGTACCATTGTGGATTTGTTCAGATACAAGAGTATCGTCAACGATTATAACAGGCATTTGGCTTACGAATGTTATCATATTGCCAGAGCCAACAACTAAGTTTTTTTATAGGGGAGCGTAATAAATATTAACTGAAAAACTCCCTGAATCCATCATATATTTTGATAAGAAGGTGAAAGGTAAAAGGCGAAAGGTAAGTACCAACGCTTCAAACCTTTCACCTTTTACCTTTCAGCTTTAACCTCATTTCCCCATAGACTTTTCCCTTACCGCTTTAAACTCCGAGCCATTTTTCCAGCCGGGAAAAGTGCTTTCATTGGCCAGCTTGTCGCCCACTTTAAACAGCAGATTGGCTACTTCGGCCATGCCTGTTGTATTCATATCTGCCGAAAAATTGTCGGATGGCTGATGGTAATGTTTATCGCTGTATTCCTTTTGTTGTGCTTTGCCCCAGGCCGCGCCGTGTTCGGTGCTTTCAATGCCGTTGTTTATATCTAATGCAGGAACGCCCACTTTTGCAAAGTTAAAATGATCAGACCGGTAGTAGCCACCTGCTCCCGGGTTTTTATCGCCGGTAACTTTCTTACCATCCTGTTTTGCAAAATCCGCCACATAATCTTCCAGGTCGTTCTGCCCCTTGCCCGTGATAGAGAAATCATTTGTTTCGCCATAATCGCCCAAAGCATCCATATTGAGGTCTGCTACTGTTTTATTCAGCGGATAGATGGGGTGTGTCGCATAATATTCTGAGCCGAGCAAACCCTGCTCTTCTCCGGTTACTGCCAAAAATACGATGGATCTTTGGGGCTTCTCCTTTAATTGCGCAAACCTCCTCGCCTCGCCTAAAACCGCAGCTACGCCGCTGGCGTTATCAACGGCGCCATTATAAATACTGTCGCCTTTCGCATCAGGTTTACCCACGCCAAGGTGATCCCAGTGTGCAGTATAAAGGATGCACTCATCCGGTCGGGCAGTTCCTTTTAATACAGCGATCACATTGTGAGAGGTGGAGTATTTTAATTTATTTTGAACAGTTAGCGTAGCATTCAGATTTAATGGAATAGCCTTAAAATCTCTTTTACGTGCGATAGCTCTGAAATCACCTGTTATACCCGCAGCCGAAAATAATTTCTTTGCTGCATCTTCGGTTATCCAGCCCTCCACTTTACATCTTGATAAATGTTTATCTTGCTGCTGTAAATATAGTTTTGCCCCTGTAAAGCTATTGGCAACAACGCTCCAGCCATAACTTGCAGGCTCAGTTTGATGCACAATAATAATTCCCGCCGCGCCTTGCCGCGCTGCTTCTTCGTATTTATAGGTCCACCGGCCATAATAGGTCATGGTATCGCCTTTAAATAAGGTACGGTCGCCCGATTTAAAGCCAGGGTCATTCACCAGCACAATAACCGTTTTACCTTTCACATCAAGCCCGGCATAGTCATTCCATTTATATTCGGGAGCAACAATACCATACCCTGCGAATACCAGCGGCGAGTTTTTTAATTGAACGGTATCCAGTTCGCGACGGGTTGAAGCCACGAAATCAGTCAGATAATTCAGGCTGATATTTTGTTTTCCACCCGTTATTGCTAATGTCCCCAATGGCTTGCTGGTAACTTCAACCATTGGCACTTCCTGGAAATAGCTGCCATTGTTCCCGGGCTCGAGCCCAAGCTTTTTAAATTGGGATGAAATGTAGGCAATAGCTTTGCTTTCGCCCAAAGTAAAAGGCTTACGGCCCAAAAGGGAATCATCCGCCAAAACTGCTATGTGGCTTTTTATTTCGTCAGCTGTGATTGGATTACCTTTTTCGTTGCCCCGACAGCCGGCCAGGATAATAATTACAGAAAAAATTAACAGGAATGAGTATTTTATCTTCATGTCGATCAGTTTAGCCAAATGTAGTAAAAATGCCCTGATTTGTCGCTCAGCCCCCTGAACGGAAACGGACAACCCGGTGTACCATAATGATACTATTTTACAAGAACAAATTTTTAAACTATTGATAAACAAATAATTATCACAACGGCATGTAGTTTGAGCAGTATTTTAATATTAATAGGAAATCAAAATGAATAGCAAGAAACAACCTGAACGCCGCACATTTTTACAGGACCGTTTTGATATCCTGATCAAAAGGCAAAAATCAGGTAAAGCAACATTCAGCGAGTTGACCGAACTGGATGAGATTGTAAACCGCGACCCTGAATTAAGGGAAAAAGTTATTCGCGAGAGCATGCTGATGGAAGGATATGATGACTTTGAAGAGCCGATGAACCAAACTCAAAATGAAGAACCTGTTTTGCAACATGTTAGCTACCGCAGCTTGTTGAGCCGTATAAAATCGCTGATATCACGTATTTTTAATTCATTAATTGTAACTGTAAAACCCGGCAATGCCGCGCCACGTTCCGCACTTTTGTCATTCTGATAAAAACCACCGTCGTGTACTTTTCTTCACATACTTTTAATGTACGTTCTGTACAAACTGCGCTATATTTTCGTTAGTTTAGTCTGCATCATAAAAATCATACGTTATGAAAAAATTAGTATTCCTGGCAACATTCGTTGCTTTTACTTTTGCTGCTTATGCGCAAAATGTGGACCTGCGCCGAAAAATTGAAGTAAGCGGCACCGCTGAACAGGAAGTTACGCCCGATATCATAAATGTAACCATCTCCTTGCAGGAGTATATGAATGGCAAAACCAAAATAACTATTGATCAACTTGAAGGTCAACTGGAAAGTGCGGTGAAAGAAGCTGGCATTGCAAAGGAAGACTTCACCATCAATAACTTATCTTCTTTCAACAATTACTATCAAAAAAAGAAAACACCCGACTTTTTAGCCGGCAAACAGTATAACATCCGCTTTCATGATCTTAATAAATTCGACCAGATCATTGGCGCTATTGATCCTAAGGGGATATCATCAACCAATATCGACAGTTATGATTATTCGAAGATGGCCGATGTAAAACGCCAATTAAAAATACAGGCTTTGCTGGCTGCTAAAGAAAAAGCTACTTATCTTTTAACCAGTATTGGCGAAAAATTAGGAGGTGTAATTGATATTACAGAGGTTGAAAATAATATCATGCCGACAGCCTTTGCAAACCGGGCGTTGCAATATAACGCTGTCCAGACCGCTTCGGATATTGATTTTAAGAAAATAAAATTAAACTATCAGATAAACGCAATTTTTGAAATTGCAAATTAGGGTGTGGAAAACCCGGGGCCATTTTTGGAAGTATTTTTAAAGGCGACTGTTAGTCAATTACAAATTCTTTAAAAAATCTTTGAATTCGCGAAGAATTTTTAATTCTTTAATGCAATTTTTTTGTTACACAGATGTTAATAACTTTTAAAACGACGCCTTTCCCAATGGCGATTATTACGTTTAGATAATATTTATTTCTTCTCGATTAATTTTTTAGTAAAAACACCCCGCTTCTGTGGAATTTTGTGCCCAATATTAAAAAATTATTAAGTTTTCTTTTTCTTTCCCATTGATTAATAAGCACTTGACAAATTCAAAATTACCATTTATCTTTAGTGACCCTAATACATTTAAGCATGATCCGTACACGCTTCAGGAAAGTTATACTGGTTGCCTCTGGAATTTTTCAGGAACAGTTAATTGCAGATTATGCTAATGTGAAACATGTACAAAGTATTGCCAATATCTTCCCAGCCATTTTTGAATCCTACCCTGACCTTATTGTTTTTGACTACGATTTTTTAGGAAAGGATTTAGAAAAAACCCTGCGCCGAATCCAGACCAATAGATTTTATGATAAGATAAAGATCTTCTGCTATAAAAACGATCCCAACGAAAAAACGGATAGTTTTTTGAAGGTTCTTGGGGTTGATCAGTTTATTTATAGGGCAGACCTGGCCAAGGCGCCAAAACAAAAAACGGTGCTAAGCACCGTCAATGCTATTATTGATACCTCGATTATTAAACTTGTAGCCAGCGTAAGCAACTAACAGGTTAATCTATCATCTCAAATTTTGTATACGGAACAAGCACCTCGGGTACTTTTATGCCATTTTCTGTCTGGTAGTTTTCCAATATAGTAGCCACAATACGTGGCAATGCCAACGCGCTGCCATTAAGCGTATGGGCCAACTGGGTTTTCCCTTCGGCATTGCGGAAACGCAGTTTTAAACGATAGCTCTGAAAAGTTTCGAAGTTGGAAACAGACGAAACCTCGAGCCAGCGCTGCTGGGCCGCGCTCCAGGTTTCCAGATCATAAGTGAGGGCCGATCCGAAACCCATATCCCCGCCGCAAAGACGTAATACACGATAAGGCAATCCTAATTTTTGTAATAATCCCTGCACATGGCTAACCATTTCCTCCAGTAATTCATATGAATTATCCGGGTGGGCAATTTGTACTATCTCCACCTTATCAAACTGGTGCAGCCGGTTGAGGCCACGCACATGGGCGCCGTAAGAACCGGCTTCCCTGCGGAAACAAGGCGTATGGCCGCAATTTTTTACAGGTAGTTCGTCAGCCTTTAAAATCACATCGCGGTAAAGGTTAGTGATAGGCACTTCTGCAGTGGGGATCAGATACAGGTTATCCAAACCTACATAGTACATCTGCCCTTCTTTATCAGGCAACTGGCTGGTACCAAAACCCGAGGCTTCATTCACCATCAAAGGTACACTCACTTCGCTGAATCCGGCTTTTTCAGCCTCGTCAATAAAATAATTAATGAGGGCACGCTGTAATTTGGCGCCTTTATTTTTATAGACAGGGAAACCAGCGCCGGTTATTTTAACTCCCAATTCAAAATCAATCAGGTTATATTTGGCCGCAAGTTCCCAATGGGGCAATGCGTTTGCGGACAGGTGTGGTTTATCACCACTCTCAACTACTACCTCATTATCCTCTGGCGTTAGCCCTTTTGGTACAGAACTGTGGGGCAGATTAGGCAGCAATACCTGTTTCTGGTATAATTCTTCCTCTATAGTTGAAAGCTGCTCACCCAAAGTTTTGATATCTTCTTTCCAGGTACCGGTTTTTGATTTAAGCACTTCAGCTTCTTCTTTTTTCCCGGCTCTCATAAGCTCACCGATTTGTTTTGCTGCAGCATTTGCTTCCGCCGAAACGTTATCCAAACTGGTTTGTGTTTGACGGCGTTTGTCATCCAATTGAATAATTTCATCAACCAAAGCAGGCTGTTTAAAATTTTTTACAGCCAAACGTTCCAAAACCTGTTCCCTGTTATCGCGGATATAATTAACTTGCAGCATTATTTTTAATTTTAGGCAAAGATATAATCAGTTGGCGGTTTGCAGTGTGTAGTAAGCAGTTTTTTTGTTTACTCTTTCAAACTGCCAACTGCCCACTTAAAACTGCTAACTTCAAACAAAAAGAATGAGTGGAAAATTATACCTGGTTCCCACCCCGATAGGCAACCTGGAGGATATGACTTTCAGGGCGATCCGGGTTCTGAAGGAGGCAGACCTGATCCTGGCTGAGGATACGCGTACTTCGGCGCCATTACTGAAGCATTTTGATATTCACCAAAAGGTATTTGCGCACCATCAGCATAATGAGCACCAGTCGACCAACGAAATCATCCGATTTTTAAAAGAAGGAAAAAATATAGCGCTCATTTCCGATGCGGGCACCCCGGCGATATCAGACCCCGGTTTTTACTTGGTGAGAGAGGCTTTGAAAAATGAAATTGCGGTAGAATGCCTGCCCGGCGCCACGGCGTTTGTCCCGGCATTGGTTAACTCAGGTTTCCCCACCGACCGTTTTTGTTTTGAAGGTTTTTTACCGGTAAAAAAAGGGCGTCAAACCCGTTATAAAACTTTGGCAACTGAGGAACGCACCATCATATTATATGAATCGCCGCACCGGTTATTAAAAACACTTGATGAAATGGCCACTTATTTTGGTGCAGAAAGGCAGATCTCCGTTTCGCGCGAGCTGACAAAAATGTTTGAAGAAACGGTTAGGGGAACAGTTATCGAAGTGAAAACCTATTTTGAAACCCACCCTTTAAAGGGGGAGTTTGTGATTTGTGTAGGCCCCCTCTAAATTGCAAAGCAATCATGAACACCGATAAAAAGCAATAAACCAGTGAATAATCTCCCCCGGCAGGGGAGACTTTTTAAATTACACATATAAATAGAGAATGAAACACATCGCCAAAAAACGAAGAGCTTTTAAATTACTTATCCAGTGAAAAAAGTTTATTGGATGGATCGATCACCAGGTTCGATATTTTTTATGCCGATCATAAATTAAATATTGATGTCTATATAACCTTATTGTATTCAAAGAACGATAAAGAACTAAAACTACAATTTCAAAATATAATTCAATATGGCCTGTTTCACACCTCAGATCATCATTTTTACTATATAGAACAATACAAGTTTTTCAAATCAGATAAAGGCTTCTATGTTAGTTTTGATCCTTTTGAGGAGAATTCAGAAATTCAGTCGGAAGACAATGATTTTATTTTAGCCGACAACATTGAAGGCTATTTTTGTAATAAATAAAACAAGTCCTAAAGTCTCCCCTACCGGGGGAGATTTAGAGGGGGCTGGAAGGTGCTCTTATGAAAGAATATTTAACCAGCGTGATTAAACGCTTTGAATATTACAAAACCCTTGCCGAACAAACCTTCGGGCAGGTTAATGATGAAGGTTTGTTTTGGCAATACAACGAAGAAAGTAACAGCATTGCCATGATCGTACAGCACCTGGCAGGCAATATGCTTTCGCGCTGGACTGATTTTTTAACCAGCGACGGCGAAAAAGACTGGCGGGACCGGGATGCCGAGTTTGAAAGAGTTGTCACCAGTCGCACTGAATTATTGGAGCAATGGAACAAAGGCTGGTATTGCCTCTTCAATGCCTTAAATTCAATCAGGGATGATGATTGGCAAAAGGATATTTATATCCGCAATGAGCGCCACACTGTGATGGATGCCATTAACCGGCAATTAGCGCATTACCCGTATCATATAGGACAGATCGTTTTTATTGGGAAAATGGTGGCTGGGGCTGATTGGTATTCACTATCCATACCAAAGGGAAAATCGGGGTCGTTCAATTCAGAAAAATTTAAAAATCCCGGAGATAATAAAGCTAATGTTTAATCTGTCAATGGGCAATCAACAGTATTCCCTTGTCCGGCATTTAATTTTTATCGCATTTCTATGCTTAACGCAATCGTGTAAGAAACCAGGGGATGCAAAAACCGCCTTTTATTACTGGAAAAGTAGCTTTAACCTGAACAAGCAACAAAACCAGCTTATAAAAGAAACAAGTTGCAATATGCTCTATACCCGGTTTTTTGACATTACCTGGGATGATCAGCTTCAAGGCGCTTACCCAAATGCAATAATTGACTTTACGCAGCCACCAGGTGAATTAAACATCACTCCGGTTATCTTCATAACCAACAAAACATTTGAAAACATACCGAATAATCTTGTTGACAGTATGGCTATAAATAGTAATTTGCTAATCAATAGAATTGCCAAAAAAAATAATATAACCTATAAAACCATCCAGATAGATTGTGACTGGACATTAAACACCAGAGAAAAATATTTTAATTTTTTAATAAGATTAAAGAAGGTCAGTAACCGGCATGTAGAAGCTACAATACGCTTGCACCAAATTAAATATAAAGAACGCACAGGTGTGCCCCCCGTTGATAAAGGCGTATTGATGTTTTACAACATGGGGAAGCTCAACTCCGGTTTACAGCAGCCGAGTTCCATTTATAATGAGGCTGATGCTGAAAAGTATGTGGCATGGATAAGACATTACCCTCTTCCGCTTGATGTAGCCCTGCCATTGTTCTCGTGGGCGGTACATATCCGCGAGGGGAGAATTATCCAGCTTTATAATAACCTCGGCAAAACCCAGTTGAGTAATCCGGTTAACTTCACGCAATTGGGTAATGTATTTCGCGCAAAAAAAAGTTTCTTTTTAAACGGTGTTTACATCAAAGAAAATGATATTTTTAAACTGGAACAGATGGACGTAAAAACGTTGAAAAAGGCGGCGGAACAACTGTCAACAAATCTTTCGCAACAAAAAAACAGGACTATTATTTATTATGAACTGGGAAGCCTTAACCTATCGGAATTTAAAGCTGAAACGCTCAACGAAGTTTCTGCTGCTTTTTAGCACATGCGTTTTTGCCATTGGAGGGGTGGTTTGGGCCTGCGCCGATTCGGAAGAAAGTGCGTATTCCATTTTCAGCCCCCAGGCATTTGTATCAAAGGATTATACCCCCTTTTTTTATGATTCGGAATACTGGTATTACGGCAAGAATGTAGAAACAGAAGACAACAACAACCGGTTTAACGAGCAAGTGGTTAATGAATGGGATGATTATTTAGGTCATCAGTTAAGTACATCTGTTCTTCGATACCTTTTGTTAAATGCGGGCAAAAAACAAATCGATACCGTATTAAGGTATATAAACGGCAAAATCAGCATTCTAAAACCGGACAGCCTCCACATAAATACCAGGCAACTGGACCAAAATAAGATCGCCAATTTATTCAATTACCTTGCGCTGGCAAAAGACTGTGAAGCTTTTGCTGTCAGCGATAGAACCGGTTGGTATAACGACCCTAAACCGCCACCGGTGATATCACCTCTATTGGAAACTTCACTATCAAATGCCATAAGCCATTCAAAAGACTCCTTTATTAAAGAACGTCTTTGGTTTCAGCTGGCCCGTTATTATTATTTTTATGATGATACCACGGGCAACAAAAAAGAACCAATTAACAACCAGTCAAAAATTTTAGTATTGTTTGACAAATACAAAACAGATTTCCCTAAGAATTTAACCTACTACCGCACATTGGGCTATGTGGCAGGGTACTACCGCCGCAAGGGTGATTATGCCGAGGCTAATTACTTGTACAGCCGCTGTTATGATTTTTCCTTCGAAATGAAAATTCCGAGCAAATTTAGTTTTCGCGCACAACAGGAATCCGATTGGGTGGAAACATTGAAACTGGCCAGAAATAACGAAGAAAAGATCACACTCTGGCATATGCTGGGCATGGAATACGACCCGATAAGAGCCATAAAAGAAATAATGGCATTAGACCCGAAGTCTGACAAAGTGAATCTGCTATTGAGCCGACTGATCAATGCCAGGGAAAATAGCGATAACAGGATGTATTTTCTTTCCCGCCAGGATGGGATCGATTCTGAGCAGAATACTAAGGACACTGATAAAAGCGCAATCAACGAGATCAGAGTTGTAGATTCTATCGCGAAAAAAGCCAATACAGCCAAACCCTATTACTGGAATATTGCAGCTGGGTACCTCCATTATATGCACAAGGACTATGTGTATGCCGATCATTTTTATGCTGCTGCAAAAAAGCTGTTACCAGCAAACGATCAACTCATAACAGCTCAGTATAAGATGCTAAAAATATTTCTTGAGGTAAGTCGTTTGAACCGCATTGATGCCAAAACAGAACTTAGCTTAGTGGAACCACTAAACTGGCTAAAAGATTTTGCCGACGGGAAAAACCATATCGAAGGCTTTCGACCCGCTCTATGCGCTGACCAGATCGCTAAAATATACCTAAGCCAGGGTGATACGTTAAAAGCAAATTGCTTTACGGATACGATCATTTCGTACCAAAATAAGGTGTGGGTACAAAAGATAGTGGACCTAATGAATAAACCTGATAAAAGCGATTTTGAAAAGACTATGCTAAGGCATTATCCACATACACTTGATCAACTATACTATCATCAGGCGTTAGAGCTTGTTTATAAAGAGGAAATTGGCAAAGCTATATTATTGATTGGCAAGATGACTAAAACCGGCGCAGCCGACCACTTGCCGGCCAATCCATTTAATGGCCGTTTAAACGATTGCCACGATTGCGACCAGGCGGCACCTCAAAAGCAAATATTTACCCCGTTAACATTTTTAACAACCATTCAAAAAATCGCTGCCGGATTGACGACAGCTAAAGATAAATACCGTAATGCCATGTTTCTGGCCAATGCATATTATAATATAAGCTACTACGGAAATAACAGGGCTTTTTACGAGGCTGACGTGTTTGGTGGAGGAGATATTTATTCGCAAAAGATCTCAGAAAAGTATTACTTACTTGCACGTAAGTATGCGCAAACAAACGAGCAAAAAGCCAGGTGCACTTTTATGGCCAGCAAATGCGAGCATAATGACTATTATACAGAAAACGGAGGAGTAAACAGGGGCTATGACGATGCGGTAATAGTGCCGCCGCCGGGGAAATATTTTGAAGAGTTAAAATTAAAGTACCCCAAAACCCGGTATTACCTGGAGGTTTTGCACGAGTGCGGTTATTTTAAAGATTTCGTCCACTCCAAAAATTAAATTTAAAAAATGGACACTATGTTTCGTCCCCTTATTATAAAAGCAATAATCATTATATAAAATCCATAATTTTAGCGCTTCGATTTTTTAGCTCCTGCATGAAAAAAAACATTCTGTTAGCCATATTTTCCGGTTTACTACTTTGGATCGGCTGGCCGCCTACGCATTACACTACCTTTTTATTATTTGTTGGACTAGTGCCGATGCTGGTTGCGATTGAAAACATCATTCAATCCAATTTTAGCAAAAAAGGCAAGAAAATATTCGGCACCACTTTCGTTGGTTTTTTCATTTGGAACATTTTATCCATTTTTTGGGTTTACAATTCCTTAAAAGTAATTGGAGACGTGGTAGCAGTACCCGTTTCGTTTATCCCCTATTCCTTAGGACCGCTATTAATGGCGACCGCGTACTGGCTATATTACCGGTTGCGATTAATAACAAACCGCAACTTCTGTTTATTTGGATTGATTTGTTTTTGGATAGCTTACGAATACCTGAACCAAAGCTGGGATCTTAAATTCCCGTGGATGACCCTGGGTAATGGATTTGCCGTGAGCCATCAGTTGGTGCAATGGTATGAATATACCGGTGTGTATGGAGGAACCATTTGGATTTGGATCATAAACATTTTATTGTTTTTAATATACACCGGAATAAAAGAAGGGCAAAATAAGTCAGCGAGGTTAAAGCTGATTTCGGCATTTGTACTCGTGCTGATTGTGCCGCTTAGTTATTCCCTTTACACTTATTACAACTATCAGGAACAAAGCAATCCTTCGAATATTGTGGTAGTTCAGCCCAATATCGATCCTTATGCCAAAGAAACAACTATGCCCCCATCATTACAGCTAAATATTCTAACGCGTCTTTCAGATTCGCTTGGGCAGGCAAATACCGAGTTTTTTATCTGGCCCGAAACCGCCATCCCCGACCAGATCAACGAGGATAATATCCGCAGCAATAATTATTTTCTGCAGGCGCAGCACTTTTTAAACAAATACAAAAACGGAAACCTTTTAACCGGTGCTGAAACGGGTAAGCTTTATAATAACCAGGCTACGCCAACCGCAAATTACGATGAACAGGGCAAAATATATTACGATAATTTTAACGCCGCCATTAACATCGAGAATTCAGCCGAGGTGCAATTTTATCATAAGTCGGAACTCGTTCCTGGCGTTGAGGCATTGCCTTTTCCTAACGCTTTGTCTTTTTTAAAACCGGTATTTGCGCATTTGGGCGGTGCAACTGGCAGTTATGCCGGCCAGAAAGAGCCCGGCGTTTTTTATTCACAAAGCGGCATTGGCGTTACGCCGGCAATTTGTTACGAAACACTATGGGGAGAATGGATTGCCAATTCGGTTAAAAAAGGATCGCAGTTTGTTGCCATTATCACTAATGATGGCTGGTGGGGAGATACGCCGGGTAAAGACCAACACCTCGATTACGCCAAACTCCGTGCTATTGAAACGCGCAGATGGGTTTGCCGCTCGGCCAATACCGGAATTTCGGCATTCATTAACCAGCGCGGCGATATCGTTCAACAGACTAAATGGTGGACGCGGACAGCCATCAAGCAAAATATCAATCTAAATTCAGATATTACTTTTTATGTGCACTATGGCGATTACCTTGCTAAACTTGGAAGCCTGCTGGCGATATTAGGGATCTTGCTCATTTGTGTTAAAATGATAAAGAAGTAAGTTCGGGTTTTGAATCGGAGGGTAATATCCTCGGATTCAATATAAATCCGCTTATGGACAAAAGCCATAAAACTTTATATTTGACTATGCCTGAAAATAAACCGCCTGTACCAGGGAAATACATTGACCCGTTAGTTGACTTTGCCTTTAAAAAAATATTTGGCAGTGAGCCGAATAAGGATTTACTTATCGCGTTTTTAAATGAAGTGTTCAGAGGATGGAAACATATTATTGATTTGGTATACAATAAGAATGAACATCCCGGTGATATAAAGAATGAAGGCGCAGCGATATTTGACCTGCTTTGCACAGGTTCAACCGGCGACCAGTTTATAATTGAAGTTCAGCGCGGCCGACAGGGAAATTTTAAAGAAAGAGCCTTATTCTATACTTCCCGGCTCATCAGTGATCAGGCGCCTAAAGGAAAGCGCAGCGATTGGGCGTACAACCTTACCGAAGTGTATTTGATTGCATTATTGGAAGATTTTACATTGGGCATAAGCCGGGACAGTGAATATCTTCACGATATCTGTTTGTGTAAAAGAGACACCGGTGAAATTTTTTACGACAAATTGGGTTATACTTATATAGAATTAAGTAAATTTGTAAAAGCGGGTATCGAACTGGAAACCGATTTGGATAAATGGCTTTATGTGTTGAAAAACATAAGCCAGATGGATAGAATCCCAGTTTACCTACGGAAACCTGTGTTTGAAAAATTATTCAGCATTGCTGAATATACTAACCTGACAAAGGAGGAAAAATCCATGTACGACAGCAGTTTAAAATACAAATGGGATAATAAAAATGTACTTGACTATGCATTACAAGAAGGCATTGAAAAAGGCATTGAAAAAGGCAGATACGAGGAAGCTCTTGCCATTGCACGTGAACTGAAAAAAGAAGGTTTGACGAATGATTTTATTGCCAGAACAACCAAATTATCCATTGAAGAAATAGAAAAGCTATAATAAAAATCCGACTTCCGAAATTACAACGCTTCTCTGCTCAAAATAAATTCCAGTAAATCGTGAATTGGCTGGCGGATGATTTTCCCAACGTTTATACCATTTTCCTGGCAGGCGGCTTTTAATTCATCCGCAAAAACATAAGCTATGGAGCCAACAAAATGGCACTTATACTTATGGTACTGGGGGTACCACTTAACGTTGGTTTCAATAAATTCAACCATACCTCTGTGCAAAAGATTTTGCGCATATGCAGTACTGCGTATTTTTGTTAAAAACTTACTGAACGCGGCCAGGTACGAATTTGGATTGGGCGTTTGATAAACGTTTTTGATCACAATTTCCTTGGTAATGTGATAATCTTCATCAAATATGGCACTAATATCATGCGGCATATTGCCATATAAAAAGTCGGTGATCAAAGCCTTGCCAAACCATGATCCGGATCCCTCATCGCCCAAAACAAAACCCAAACCATGCTGACCTGAGTGAATCTCTTCACCATCAAAATAAGAAATATTGGAACCTGTCCCTAAAACACAGCAAAAGCCTTTCTCGTGTCCGCAGGTGGCATAGGCGCTCGCTAAAAGATCGCTATCAACGCTGATATAAGATTTATTAAATAGCTGGCTCAGCGCATTGGTAACAATCTCGTGCCTGTCGGGGCTGGAGCAACCTGCGCCAAAAAAATAAATTTCTTTGATCTCCGCCGCATAGGCAATCATATCGACAGCCTGTTCCTGCAGAATTTTTACGATCTCTTTTTCGGTTAAAAAATATGGGTTAAGCCCGGATGTTCTAAATTGCTTTACTTCACCTGTCGAAAGTTTAAGCAACCAGTCTGTTTTTGACGACCCGCTATCAGCTACCAGGATCATTGACAAAGTTCTTCGAGTGCTTTTTGAGTAAGTGGTTTATGAATAAACTGGGTGATATATTTATTATCGGTTGATTTCCGCATATCCAGCGGATCAAGAGAGGATGAAAGCATAAATATTTTGATGCCCGTCTTGTCTATATTTATTTTATCGTAGTCTTCTAAAAATTCAAACCCGCCCATACCCGGCATCCTTACATCCAAAAAAATCACATCTGGCTGTACAGTTCCGTTGCTTAAAGCACCTATTGCTTCCTGTGCCGAACGCACCACAGTAATACTGTCGGCAAAGTTGCTGGCTTCCAAAATTTTACGCGTAACAAAGTTATCGATGTAATTGTCGTCAATCAATAAACAGGTTTTAAATCGGTTAGCCATTGAGTTCAAAAATAGCTTTTTCAGTCAATTTAAAAAATTCTGTGCCGCTTTTTATTTTTTTACCGGGATTACACCGATTGTTTTGTGATTACACCGTTTTTTAATCGGCTAAAATTGGCAATCGTTAACAGCAAAACTCAATCAACTACCCACTTAATCAACCCAATCAACCTACCATTGTGTCAGGTATTTTACAAT